>JACCDX010827829.1_pt1 | contig 12100 bp, 16 predicted proteins | sample 7449681 | NCBI WGS metagenome assembly JACCDX01 (sample SAMN15323450, study PRJNA562643) | freshwater metagenome | isolation source: river surface water | place: USA:Blue River Watershed | collected 2017-08-18 | reverse complement strand
CTTTATTACTAGCTAGGTGTTCCAGCTCTGGAACGAGCACCTCACCCTCTTCACCTCTCGTGCAGGTCACGAGCGTAACTTTTGCGCCACGCTCAACATAAAGCGCCATGGTGGCACCGTTATTGATGGTTTCATCATCGGGGTGAGCGTGTACTAGCAGAAGACGAAGATTTTCCATGATGGGCACCAAGCGTACTGGTTTCTATTAGTTAATTCTCATTCAATCTCGTACGATGAAGCCGATGAGCACAACTGAAAGATTAGATGGCCGCGCGCGTTTGCCAAGAGATGAAAGGCGCGCCCTTCTCTTGTCCGCCGCTCTTGAGGTATTTACTGTCTCTGGATTTCACGCTGCGTCGATGGATGACATAGCAGATCGTGCAGAGGTCAGCAAACCAGTTCTTTACCAACACTTTCCTTCTAAGTTGGATCTTTACTTAGCGGTATTAGATGTGCATATTGATTCTCTAGTTTTTGCGATACAGAAAGCAATCGCCTCAACTAAGGAAAACAAGAATCGTGTAAAAGCGACCGTTGATGCTTACTTTGGTTTTATAGATTCTGAAGGTGGTGCCTTCAGATTACTATTTGAAAGCGATATGAATGTTGAACCGCAAGTGCGGCAACGTCTAAACCGTATGACTTACGACTGTGCCGCTGCTGTTAGCGCTGTTATTTCAATCGATACCGGATTACCAAAAGAAGAATCCATGATGTTGGCGATTGGCTTAATTGGTTGTGTGCAGATAACCGCCCGCCACTGGCTAGAAAAAGATGGCAAAATTGACCGAGATAAAGCATCGGCCATGGTTACAAATCTCATGTGGCGCGGAATTTCTGGCTTCCCAAAACAGAGTTGAGATTTTAAATCGCACAAACGCTACAAAATCTTTAGGATAGGAATATGACAACTAAGAAAAGTGCATCTGGCAAGGGCGAAGGCGCTAAATCTGAGGTTCGCATCTCTGTTGCTGATCAAGTCAGAGAGTTAACCATCGAAACCGCAGCTGATCGTGATGAGGTAGTTGCTTTGATTACAAAGGCGCTCGATGCCTCTCAACCACTAATCCTCACCGATACAAGAGGGCGCCAATATGTTGTGCCCGCCAATAAAATTGGTTCAGTTGAAATTGGAGATATCTCCGAGCGTCGCGTTGGCTTTGCCGGCGCCTAAATCAGCTTTAACTCTTCCAGCAATGTGTAGGTAACTTCTCGGTACTGCGCTGCAACTTCACTGTGATTTGCGGTAGTCAAAAAGGATTTTCCACAAGCGTGTGATTCACTCACCGCCGGATCTCGGGTTAATGCAGGTTCAAGAATTTCAAAATCCTCTGATAATTGCGCCGGAATTTCGATACCTGCGCTGCTGCTTTGCATCGTAATCAAGAGATGAGGTTTCTTCTGAAAACCACCTGCGCCTACAAAATCCTTTGCGTGCAGTGCGCCTCGGATCGGCAGGATCTCCAAAGTGGTTGGAATGATTACCAAATCAGCTAGTTGGGCGAAATACTGCAGTAGAAAATCTGGGCCGGAGGCGGTATCAACGATTACCAGATCAAAATCCTTGGTCACCTCACGGAATTTCTCTTGAGAAATCAATTTTTCTATCTCGAAACTACTTAAACGTGAAGATGATGACAGTAAGGAAACCCGTTCGCTGGTGCGGATTAGAGCTGTTTCCAACGGGTACTCCTGGGATAGAAACTCCTTCGTGGTCACACGTGGATTTTCAACCCCATTTATAAAGGTGAGCGCCGCATTGGCGTCGGCATCTATCAGCAAAACTTTTTTGCCATATTCTGTCGCCGCAACAGCGCAAGCAAGTGAGGAGGTTGTCTTGCCCACTCCGCCAGCTAAATTTGCGAAAATCATCAACTTCATTAGGCGGTTTGTTCCTTAACTTTTCCAACTTTGAACTGTTGGGGCTGCCTAAGTGATTCAGGAAGAACTAGCAATGCATTTCTTGTAGCTCGTAATGCAAGATCGGTGGCACTGTCTTGGCCGGGAACACTGGGCCAGCCGTATAACTTACGGGCCCATTTAGGTAATGCGGCTGCCGCTAGAGAGGTAATACCGCCCCAAAGTGGCGCGATTGGAGTCCCAAACCTTAGTAGTGGTGGCAATGGAGGTAGAGCTATAAACAACGCCGCTCTTTTCGCGTCATCAGAAGCTGAGAGCTTTGGCATGATTTCTTGAAAATAGTTTTGCATCTGTCCCACAGTTCTTGGGACTAGACCCGTTTCAATCCCAACCAACTCAGCGAAAATAACCATTTCATCAACATATTTATCTTGTTCTGATATAGAAAGTTTTACTCCGGAGCGAACCGCAGTATCTAAGAAGGCATCGACCATTGCCATATGAACCCAAAGCAGTAACTCTGGATCATCAACTTTTAACATCTCGTGAACTCTTCGAACTCGCGAGGCTAATTTGTCAGCCTCGGTTTTGCTGCCGAAGGTTAGAGTTCCAACGTAATCACCAGTGCGTTGCAGTCGACCCCACGCATCCTCGCGAAAATTAGAGTGAGCCGCTACCCCCGCCATAGCTTTGGGATGTAAAGCCTGTTCCAACAAAGCTCTAATTCCGCCCACAAACATCGCGGTATCAGAATGAATCCGCCAAGTAACGGAGTCAGCGGTGAAATATCTTTGGGTCACACCGAGAATAATTCCTTAATTCCCGTCATTAGCATCTCGAAAGCGATCGCTGCGGTCAAAAGACCCGCAACCTTGGCAAGCAACATCACACCTGACTCTTTAATCAGCGAGACAACATGGGTAGAAAACATCAGAGTTAAACCAATAATCAGATGAGCTCCTACTACCGCTAAGGCCAAGGCCAGAGTCATAGAGGTACTTTCAACCTCTTGCGCGAAAAGCATTATCGTGACAATTGCTCCAGGGCCGGCCAACAATGGGGTACCCAGTGGAACTAATGCCAGATTTTTCTTTGGGCCTTCATCATCTTTGTGATCATTTCCCTTAAGTAGCTCAAGTGAAACTAGTAACAACAACAATCCTCCGGCACCCTTGAGCGCTGGCATTGAGATATCTAGGTAGCCAACAATGAACTGACCAAATAACGCAAACAAAGTAATTACAAAAAGAGAGGTCGCCGCTGCCTGCCAAGCCAACAAAGTGCGTTCGGCACGGCTGCGATTACCCAGCACGCCAAGAAAAATCGGAGTTGCACCTGGTGGATCAAGAATTACAAGTAAGGTAACAAAGGCTTGCAAACCAAAGGTAATGGTTGTTACATCATTCATTTTGAGACCACCCTTCTGGCATTTGCTCTGGCTTCTAGAGCCTCCCATTGTGCGGGATTCGTTGTGTGTTCAGCTAATTGATTCATCTTACCGGTGCCGTGATAATCGCTGGAACCGGTCACAATTAGATCTCTTTCAATCGCCAGTCTTATTAACTCACTTTTTTCTAAATCAGAGTGATCGCGATGATCTACTTCAACTCCATCCAAACCTGCTGCAATTAACTGATCAAATAAATCCATACTTATGGTTCTACCTCTTTGAGAGGCAAGTGGATGGGCAATAATCGCAACTCCCCCAGCATCCTTAATCAACTTAATAGCATCAACTGGAGATGGCGAGTAATGATTTATGTAGTACTTGGATTTGTTATGCAATAGAGCAGCAAAAGCTTCTTCGCGAGATGCAACATGCCCGCGCGCCACTAAAGCATCGGCTAAGTGCGGTCGACCAAGGGTGGCATCATCTCTTTTTTGAGCGTAAACCTCCGCCAAAGTAATCTCAATTCCAGCCTCATTTAGTCTGGCAACAATTTTCTCCATCCGAGAAAGTCGGTTCTCTCTGGTCTTTTCCAACTCTTGAATCAGAGGTTGGTAATCTCCATCAAATAGCAGTCCCAACATGTGAATGCTGATGCCATTTTCATCTTGGCAGGAGATTTCCGAGCCTAAAACCAGCTGCATACTTGAGTTTGATGGGTGATTTAGCAGCGCTTCAGTAGCTTCGATCCAACCGCGGGTCGTATCGTGATCTGTGAGCGCTAGTACATCAATTCTTTTATTGATTGCCTTATCAATTAATTGTGACGGTGTATCAGTGCCATCACTTGCATTGGTATGGGTATGTAGGTCAATCAACACGTGTACAAGGCTACCGCCTATCCTCTACTTTACTCCGCAATACGAAAATTCCACAACCGAGCAACAATAAAACTAGACCCGGAATTATTCCGGCAGGTGGTAATTGCCCTAGCCACCAATAAGCCAGAACCGCACCAACTGGTACCTCAAAAAACACAATTAGAGATACCACCGCAGGTGATACTCGCTTTAACACCAAGTTAAACATAGTGTGTCCCAAAATCTGCGCTCCACCAATTAGCGCTAGAAGTAACCACCACTCTCTTGCAGAAAATCCAATTAGTTCAGTGCTAGAGAAAAAGGCAATAGGAAGAGTGGTCGCGGCGCAAACAAAATAGCAAATAGATGTATAGGTAGAAGTTGTGAGTTGTCGCTGTGCCTTTGCACCTAACATTACGTAGAGAGCAGCTAAGGCAGCACAGGCAATTGCAGCTAGATCTCCCAGAAAAGCTCTTCTCGAGATTTGAAAATCAACTCCGGTAATAATTAATACCCCAGCAAAACTGATAATCATTCCCAACCAAGCTTGGCGCGGGATATGACCTCCAGTTCGCTTTACAAAATACGCAGCAAAGATTGGTTGCAACGCGGTTAACGCGGTTCCCGCTGCAACACTGGTAAATCGCATAGCAATAAAAAAACCAATAAAGTGGAGGGCAAGTACAACTCCGGCTAGCGCAGACCATTTAACCGCGTCACGATTCTTGACATCACTCCACTCTGCTTTGCGCAGAGCAAAGGGCAGCATCAAAAGTGAACCACCCAAATTGCGCCAGAAGATTAGAGCCAGAATAGGCATGGTACTTAGAGCGATTAATGGTCCCGAGGTCCCTATGCCAATAATCCCCAGAATAAGTAATGGAATATCGCGACCAACTGGAAGCTGAGTATGGAAATTACTCAATTGAGATTTTCCCGGGTTCGAGGTGGTCACGGCGCAAACCTACTATCGGCTAGCCTTTACCCATGGAGGTACCTGATGCGCCAAGCAGAATTAACTCGGATATTTCTGGCCAAGCTGGCTGGTACTCCAGTATTTGATCCCAACGCGGAACGAGTTGGAAAGATTCGTGATGCCGTTGCGGCTATTAGACAAGACAATTTAGCTCCGCGCATTCTCGGCTTTATTGTTGAAGTTCCACAGCGCCGTAAGATTTTTATACCAATTACACGAGTCACCTCCATTGATGATGGTGGAGTATTCATCACGGGCTCTTTGAATATTCGCAGATATCAACAGCGTCATGGCGAATTACTTTTACTAGAAACCTTTTTGGATCACCCCACGCGTTTGCTTGAATCTGGCAAGACAGTGGTAATTGAAGATATTGGCATGGAGCGCCAAGATAACAAAGATTGGTACGCCTCTTACATTCACGTCTTGAAACGAGCAGGCACCTTCCGTCGTGGCACAAGCACCACCGTTAAGTGGTCTGATGTTGAGTTTGATTCCGCGCACCACACTATTAATTTGGCCGCGGTAGATGAAGATATAAATCTGCTACCGGCGCAAGAAGTGGCAGCTGCACTTCATGAGTTGGATGTCGAGCGGCAAACTGAGATCGCCCGAACAATGGATGATGAAAAGTTAGCTGATGTTCTAGAAGAGATGGATGATGCTGATCGTGTTGCCCTCGTTTCACAGTTAGAGGGCGAGTTAGTTGCAGATGTTTTAAGCGAAATGGCGCCGGATGATGCCGCAGATGTTTTGCGTGAGGTCGGTGCAGAGAAAGCTGAATCACTTCTCAACTTGATGGAAGAGGACGAAGCTCAAGATGTACGTCGCCTCATGGAGTATGAGGATTTTTCAGCAGGCGGCATGATGACAACTGATCCCGTTATCTTGAGCACTGATTCAACTGTTGCAGAAGCACTTGCTGCGGTTCGAAATAAGGATTTAGCTCCTGCTTCAGCAGCGCAGGTCTTTGTCTGCCGCGCTCCTCTTGAAACTCCAACCGGTAGATTGGTTGGTGTAGTTCACGTACAGCGACTACTTCGTGAACCTCCCGCTCTCAGCCTAGGAATAGTGGCGGAGAAGGAAACCAACGCGATTTCTCCAGATACCTCGCTAAATGATGTAGTAAAGCATTTAGCTAATTACAACTTGATTGCAGCTCCAGTTGTTGATGAAAATGAAAGATTACTGGGCGCCGTAACAGTTGATGATGTACTCGATCACCTATTGCCAGCAAACTGGCGCAGCGCGTAAAGGGAGGGAATGTAATGGCTCGTATTTCTAGATTAGAGACACCGCGTGAATCACGCCGCGCTTTACGTCCCAACTATGATCCAGAGACCTTTGGTCAACTCTCAGAGAAGTTCGCAAGATTTATTGGTACCGCAAAGTTCCTGGTTTATATGACGATTTTTGTCACCGCATGGGTTTTGTGGAACACCCTCGGACCAAGAGATTTTCGGTTTGATGAGTATCCCTTCATTTTCCTAACGCTGTTGCTATCCCTACAAGCTTCTTATGCCGCACCATTGATTCTCTTGGCGCAAAATCGTCAAGCTGATCGTGATCGGGTTACCTCTCAAGAAGATAGAGCTAGAGATGAACGCAACCTGGCCGTTACTGAATTTATGGTTAGAGAAATTGCTGCAATGCGTAAAGAGTTGGTCGCTGAGATAAAAGAGTTGATTGAGGAAAAATCAGGTACTGACGCCCAGCCGGACACCAAGAAGTGATTTCTTTCTTGGAGCTAGCGCGTCAACAATTTTGAAGAACTCTTGAGCCGCCGCTGAATCTGGGTTTTGCCAAACTATTGGTTTTCCAGCGTCGCCGCCTTCTCGAAGTTGTATTTCAAAAGGTATCTCTCCAACCAAAGGCACCTGAGCTCCCACCAAAGTACTTAGTCGATTGGCGGTTTCTTCCCCGCCTCCTGATCCAAAGAGTGCAACCTTCGCGCCAGTATTGGTATCGGTATAGGCAGACATATTTTCAATTACACCAATGATGTGCTGCTTAAGTTGGTGCGCAATTCTGCCGGCACGTTCAGCAACTTCAGCGGCTGCAATTTGTGGTGTAGTTACAACAACAATTTCAGAGGCGGGAATCAACTGACCAAGTGAGATTGCAATATCGCCGGTGCCTGGCGGCAGATCAAGCAGAAGAAAATCTAAATCGCCCCAATAAGCATCGCTTAGCAGCTGCTCTAAAACTCTATGTAGCAGTGGGCCACGGTAGGCAACTGGATCAGCTCGATCCGGCTTAAACATCTCTATAGAAACCACTTTGATGCCATTAACTTCTATCGGGATAAAGGTCTGATCAATTGCGGTTGGCCGTTGTCCTTCAATGCCCAAAAGCCTTGGAATTGAGTGTCCATAAACATCGGCATCAAGCACACCTACTTTAAATCCTCGCACGGAAAGTGCGGCCGCCAGATTTACGGTGACTGAGGATTTTCCAACCCCACCCTTGCCTGATGAGATGCCCCAGACTCGGGTTAATGAATCTGGTTGAGCGAAAGGAATAAATTTCTCTCTTCCGCCACGAAGTAATTTCTTTACATTATCTCTCTGCGCTTCATTCATTACCCCAAACTCAAGGGCAACTTGATTTACCGTTGAAACTTTCATGACCGCTTCGGTAACATCTTTTTGCAGACGATCACGCATCGGACAACCAGAGATAGTAAGAAGAATCTTTATCTCAGCCTTGCCATCAGCGAAATCAACCTTCTCTACCATCCCTAAATCTGGCAGTGGTCGATGTAGCTCTGGATCTGAAACCGTTGCGAGAGCGGCGTTGATCTCTTGAATTACCGATGAGCTCACAAAAGATCCGGATCTATTTTGGCAACCTCTTTGATGTCCTTACTTTGGCGCTTAATCTCGCCAACAACTGGTTTTACCTCGCCCTTCACATCATCCATGGCGTTGCCAATAACCTTCTTTGCCAAATTCTTTGGGGTCAAATCTGTTACATCTAAATCTTCAAAACCGGGTCCGAGATTTTCTTTTAACTCTTTTGAGGCATATGAAGTGAAGTTACGTACTTTGTGTAAAAACCTAGCAAAATCCCGCGCTGCGTTAGGAAGCTTGTCTGGGCCAACTAGGAATAGGCCTAGAACAACCAGTCCTAAAAACTCCCCCATACCAATTCCGAACATCTGCTTATCCTATTGATTCAACTTTTGTAGCGATTAAGACACCATCGCCAACTGGCAACAACATCGGTAGCCATTGATTCGGGGACTCTTTAATTACCTTTATTACCTCTTTATAGGCAATGGTCTCCGGATCGCGTTGTGTTGGATCAGCCACCTTGCCCGCTAGTAAAGCTCGATCAATAATTAAAACCCCTCCAGGACGAAGAGAGCGGTAAGCGTTTTCTACGCTCTCGAGCAAATCAGAGCTTCTTCTCAAGACAAAGATGTCATAAAGACTATCCGCCAATTTGCCCACAATTTCCCGGCTATTTCCAGTTATCAAACGGTATCGAGAAGCATTAATACCAGCTTCATCAAAAGCCTGTTTTGCAAGCTTTGCATTTTCGACCTCATCATCAATTGAGGTCAGCAAACCTTTTTGCGCCAAACTCTGGAAGATCCATAATCCACTTACGCCCGCACCTGTGCCAACTTCAACGATGGCATGCGCACCGATCAAATGGGTTATGTAACGCAGTAAAGAACCTACTGCAGGGGTGGTGTCATATGTTCCGATATCTACGCCCCGGGCGCGAGCCCGTTGCATGATCTCAGTTTCTGGCACAAAAGAGTTTGAGTATGGCTTCATATCACCACGGTTTGCCAATAGCCGTTCTGCGAAGGCTTTGTCGCCAATCTCTGGAATCACAATCCGGCAATCCACTCTGTTAGCAATCGGACTCCATAACCGGTGCCACCCTTAATATTTTCACCAGCATCAACCTCTGAACGGGCCGGTCCAGCAATATCTAAATGCGCCCACTTGCGATTACCGACAAATTTCTCAAGGAATAACGCAGCCGTGACTGAACCACCTTGAAACTTGAATTTGTCAGCGGTGTGATTGTAATCAGCGATATCACTTGCTAAAGCAACATCGTAATCATCAACCAGCGGCATGTGCCAAATACGATCACCAGTGAAATCACTTAAATTTGATAGTTGATTCGCTAGTTTCTTGTCGCGGGTGTACATCGCACCGTAATAGCGGCTCAAGCCAAGTGTTGCAGCGCCGGTCAATGTTGCAACATCAATTAAGTAATCGGGATCTAGATTCATATCGGCATACGCCAAGCCATCTGCCAAAACTAGACGACCTTCTGCATCGGTATTAATTACTTCAACGGTTGTTCCACCATAATGTTTGATGACATCCGATGGTCTTTGCGATGTGCCGGAAAGAGCATTTTCCGCCAGCATTAATAAAGCTGTAACCTGAACAGGTAGCTTTAATTCGGCAGCCGCAATTGTGGTCATCAATACCGCTGCGGCACCAGACATATCGCTTTTCATCGCGGTCATTGTGTCGTAGGGACGCTTTAATGAAACTCCACCGGTATCAAAGGTAATTCCTTTACCTACCAGGACTACATGAATTGAATTCTTAACCCCGCGTGGCTTATAGGAAACCTCAACAAATCTAGGTGGATTTTTCTGACTTGAGTTTCCAACCGCACGTAGGCCACCGAACTCCACTAAATCTTTACCGGCTTTAACCTTCACAGACAAAGCCTTGTTCTTGGCAAACTTCTTAGCTTGCTCCGCCATCCAACTTGGAGATTTAACATTTGATGGGGTGTGGATCAAATCTCTAGCTTTCCAGGTTGCTTCAAGCAAAATCGATGAGCGCTCACAAACTTCAGCAAAATCCCCTAGCAAATTAATCTCTGGAGTATCTGGTTTTGCTGCGCTCTTTTGACTCCAGGAATATGTCGCAAGAGCGGTGCCAAGGTAATGAACCTGCGCTGCTTTGCTATTTTCCGCTAGCCAGGAAATTAGATTAGCTTTACTTGCTTTGACTTTGCGCCCTAGTGCGGTTGCTGCCTTTCGGATATCAATCTCTGAGCGATTTCCTACCGCAACCAAAATAACTCTTTTTACTTCTTCATCTAAGACAGGAATATCTATTAACTCTCCAGCTTTGCCAGTGATTCCAGCACCATGTTTCTTTATCTCACTAGCGAAAGAGATATCAAAAATCTCCTCTAAGGATTTAATATCTTTTTTGCTTAAATCAATCTGCAGATTGCCATCCTTTGAAATTAAAGGCAATGCGATATGGGTGAATTTCTTAAAAAACTGCTCCGAGAGTTGTTTCGGATACTTGACCGATCCGAGTTTCGGAATCGGTCGGTTCACTTCTTTAGAAGTGCAATCGAGGCGTTTAGAACATCGGCCAAGTTGCGGGCCTCTTCTTGATTTAGCTCGACGACCAGTCTTCCGCCACCTTCTAGTGGAATGCGCATAACCAGGCTGCGGGCTTCCTTGGTAACTTCCATTGGTCCATCGCCAGTGCGGGGTTTCATGGCTGCCATTGGTGGGGCCCTTTCTCTAGATTAGCTTGCGCTAACTCCGTGTAAGGCGCGAATTATCTCGCATCTAGCTACCTGAGGGGAAATTGAAAGCCGAGCTCAATCTCGCTCTCGCCGACGCCAAAACTGCGCTCACAGCGCGTTCCGGTACCCCGATTTTGCCTGCGATCTCAGCGATGGAAAGTTGGCGCATGTAGTGCAGGGTCAATACAACCCGCTCCTCCTCAGGTAGCGAGTCGATTAACTCTGCCAATGTCGGCGTTTCCACAACCTTAAGGTTACTGGCTAGCGCGCTTGCAGGTGACTAACTAGTGGCGCAGCTACGTGCGAACTTCCTGAGTGAATAGGTAACCGCAAGGATTATGCCTGGCTTGACCAATGCCAATACAAACTTTGGAGCAATGATTTTTTCATACCAATCAAATCTAACTTTGTCGGGTGAGATTTGCGTTAAACGAAACTCACCAATCCCCTTAATCCATCTACCGTAATGATCAACAGCGCAGAAAATTGGTGGCTCCCATCTGGTAATCCGCATCTTGTCCAAAACGCCAAACTTTCCAACCCCGGTAAAGGCAGAGATCTCTGTTCCTATTCCGGAGACTCCACCGTCATCAACACTGGAGTTAACCTTGGTCAAAGCCATCCATTCGCCTTGTGATTTCCAATCAACCAACTTCTCCCAAACTTTATTTATATCTCCATTAACGGTCACCGCGACTCGGAACTCTTCTAACACTTTTAACTCCTGATTTACTAAAGGAACAAATTACTCAGCTGATTTTGGTGCATGGCCTAAATGGTTAAGAGCTTCGGTAATTTCACTGCACCATTTTACTAACTCATGCTGGCCTGGCTTCATGAAATTTCTCGCTGTTAAATCATCAAGAGCGATTCGCAATGTTTGATAAACACTAGAAGGGTCAAGTACCGCGATTGGCTTATTGTGAAAGCCTAGATAACGTCCTACCCAAATCTCAAAGAACTCCTCCAAGGTTCCAATGCCACCCGGCAGAGCGATAAATCCGTCAGAGAGTCGTTCTATTAGTCCTTTGCGCTCGCGCATATCTGCAACAACATGTAGTTCGCTGGAGTCATGATCTATGAACTCAACATTCATCAATCGCTCTGGGATAACGCCAATGGTTTTGCCACCAAATTGGCGTGCACCTTTGGCAACCTCGCCCATCACTGAAATAGCCCCGCCGCCCCAAACCAATTCATGACCTTGTTGGGCGATTGCCGCTCCTAGATCAAAACCTAATTGGAGATTTTCCGGCGAGACCGCGGTTGATGATGCGCAATAGACAGCTATCTTCATAACTCAACTCTAGATGCTCGATTGAGTTATCTCGGTACCGTATTGGTAGCGTTTGCCCATGGTTGAATCACCCATGCTTGATTTACAAGGTGGTAAGCGGAGCGCATTCGGTTTTGGTGTAGCGACCATCGCCTCAGATGGATCTGTTCTAGATACATTCTTTCCGGTTCTGGGTTTGGGTGGCT
>JACCDX010435160.1_pt1 | contig 12100 bp, 7 predicted proteins | sample 7449681 | NCBI WGS metagenome assembly JACCDX01 (sample SAMN15323450, study PRJNA562643) | freshwater metagenome | isolation source: river surface water | place: USA:Blue River Watershed | collected 2017-08-18 | reverse complement strand
GGATGCCCTCGTGCGCTCCGCGCGCGTGCCCGACGAGATCGTCGTCGTGGACGACGGCTGCCCCGACGGCTCGGGCGACGTCGCCGAACGCTGGCAGAGCGCGCTCCCGCTGCGGGTGCTCCGCCACGCGGAGAACCGCGGCACCTCCGCGGCGCGGAACACGGGCTGGCGCGCAGCGCGCGGCGACCTCGTGGCCTTCGTGGACGCCGACGTCGCCGTGCTCCCCGACGCGCTCGGCCGGCTGGAGGACGCGCTCGACGACGAGGCGCTCCTGGGCGTGAACGGCACCCTGGCGCCGTCGCAGGACATGGACGTCGTCAGCGCCTTCGTGAACACCTCCCTGCGCTACCAGCTCCGCGCCCACGGCCCCCGCGTGGCGAGCGCGTTCACGAGCCTCTGCGTGCTGCGTCGCACCACCCTTGCCCGGATGGGCGGCTGGGACGAGCGCCGCGCCAGCCGCTACGGTGACGACGTCGCCACGCGCTGGGTGCTGCCGCCGGAGAGCCTCGCGCAGGCGCCGGAGGCGCAAGGTACGCACCACAAGCAGGTGCCCCTCGGCGGGATGCTTCGCCACCGTGCGAACGTCGGCGCCCACTTCGTTGCGAGCCTCCGCGAGAACCGTCCGGCGGTGGCGGCGCGTCCGAAAGCGGCGCTGCTCGACGCGCGCTACCCGCTGAACACGCTGCTCGCCGCGGCGAGCCTCCCCGCTCTGGCGGGCGCCGCGCTGGGGGTCCCCGGCGCTCGTCCGATCTGCGCCGGTCTGGGCGTCGCCTTCCTCGGGGTGAACGCGCGGTTCCTCGCGTTCGTGGCCGAAGAGGACGGCCCCGCCCGCGCGGCCCTCGCCGTCCCGCTCACCTTTCTCGAGGGCCACGCCTACCTGACGGGTATGATGATGGGCGTGCGGAGCCTCGTCACCGCGCAGGAGTCCCATGCCGCCCCGTGAACCGCCGCTCGCCCAGTACGCGCTCCGCTACGCGCGCGAGGGCGTCGAGAGCCGCCTCCTCACGAAGAAGCCGCTGTTCCTGACGGTGTTCGTCACGGCGCGCTGCGGGCTCAACTGCGGCCACTGCTTCTACCGGGAAGAACTGCTCAACGGGAACGTCAAGGACGAGCTCACCCTCGCCGAGTTCGACCGCATGACCTCCCGTCTGCCGAGGTTCCCGAAGCTGATCCTCACGGGTGGCGAGCCGTTCCTGCGCAATGATCTACCCGACATCACCGAGCTCTTCTACGAGAACCGCTCGCAGGCACGGCAGATCACCATCCCGACCGCGGGCGTCCACACGGACCGCATCCTCGCGCTCGTGCAGCGGGTGCTCCCGTCGCGCCCGGACCTCATCCTCGAGCTGCAGCTCTCCATCGACGGCGTCGGCGAGCAACACGACGCCATCCGCGGAAAGGGCACCTTCGACAAGCTGATGCGGACCTACGCCGCGCTCAAGCCCATCCAGGACGAGAACGCCGGTCTGCGCCTACGCTTCAACTACACCTTCTCGCGGCGCACCCAGGACCACTTCGCCGACACCTGGCGCTTCGTGACGAAGGAGCTCCAGAACCCGCATTTCGACATGGTGTTGGTGCGGCGAACCACGGTGGACGACACCTTCTGGGGCGAGGTCGATCTGGCCAAGTACCGGGAGGCGACGGAGCTGCTCCAGCAGCAGGAGCTCGACAAGGCGGGCGACGACCTGCTCAAGCGGCTGCTCGCCCAGCGCGTCCGCGTCGAGCGCGAGATCATTGCCGAGCACCACGCCGGGCGCGCCGTCATGACGGGCTGCCAGGCCGGAACCCTGACCGCCATCGTGTCGGAGAAGGGCGACGTCCGCCCCTGCGAGATCCTCGACACCACCTTCGGGAACCTCCGCGACGTCGACTTCGACTTCGAGGGGCTCTGGGCGAGCGGCGAGGCCGAGCGCCACCGGAAGTGGGTCAAGGACACCGGGTGCTTCTGCACCTTCGAGACCTGCGTCCGCACCACCATGAGCTTCCAGCCCAAGTGGTACGGGAAGATGGCGACGAACTTCGTGAGGGACTCGCTCGGCTGAGGGCGCCCCCCGGCCGAAGGCGACGTCCCCGAGCGACGCGCTCAGCCGATCAAACGCCCGAAGAAGGCCCAGCCCGTGTCGGGCAGTTCGCCGGCGCTCTCCTCGACCCAACGTTGCCACGCCGCCCGGTGGGCGAGCTGGACGCGCCAGGGACCGTCCGCGTCGAAGGGGAGCCGCTCGCCGGTCGCGATGACCAGCTCGTCGTAAGCGGACAGCCTCACCAGGACGTCGTCGTTGCCGAGACGCTCGACGAGCGCCTTCACCGTCAGGGGCTTTCCGCCGCGCCAGCGAACGCCCTCGGGGAAGCGCTCGGCGTGCTCCTTCCACCACGCCTCCCACGACTGACGTGGGTACGGATCCTCGAGATCGACGGGCCGACCCGTGATGAGCTCGAGCGCGACCTGCGCCGCGTGGGCGCGCTGGGCGTCGCGCCCACCGCAGAGGTCGATGAGCCGAGGGAGGGCGCGCACGCTGCCCAGGAGCCCGAGCCCGTGCACCGCACCGAGACCCACGGCGCCTTCCCGCTCGGCGAGCCGCAGCAGGAGGAGCAGGTAGCTCGGGCCGCCGTGACGGCCGACGAGCTCGCCGGGGGAGCGGGAGAGGTGCGGACGGTCCTGCGCGAGCGCCTGACCGTGGAAGTCCACGCCGCGCCACTCACCGAGGAGCAGGAGCGCGACGGAGGCGCTCTCCGCCAGCTCGGGGACCTCCAGCGCGGGGAGGATCACGTCGATGGCGTCCTCGTCACCGATGCGGCCGAGGGCCGTGATGGCCGCGCGCCGCACGGGGGAGCTCCCGGTGACGGCCAGCTCGCGCAGGCGCGGGGCGGCCTCGGCCTCGCGACGCCAGCCGAGCGCCTCGACGGCGGCGACCAGCGCCCGCGGCTCGGTCAACGAGCGCACCGCGGCGAGGAGCGCCTCGACGAGCGTCATGTTTGGGCTGCGCGCGAGCGCGCCCATGAGCGCCCGGGACGCGGTCTCGCTCGGCAGGTCGGCCACGAGCAGCTGCATCATGACGCGGGCCGCGTCGTAGCCCGGGTGGCCCGCGAGGAGGTCCACCGCCGCGACGAAGCGCATGACGGCGGGGTCCCGCGCGCGGCCGTCGCCCGCGGCGATGCGGACGAGCTCGCTACGGATGTCCTCGGCGAGGGCGTCGACGATCCGGGAATCACAGGCGGCGATGGCGCGTCGGTGCGCCAGCAGGCGCCGCTCCGGGCGGTCCGCGTCCGAGCGCTGCAAGGGCGCCCGCATGCGTTGGGCGTCCATGCGCTGGCGCGCCAGCTCGGAGGCGAGGTTGAGGTGCCACGACAGGCTGTGGCCGGGACGCCCGACGAGCACGTCCGCGGCAGCGACGCCCGCGGCGAGGCTGGTCGCCTTGAACAGCGCGCGGGCCTCGTCCGCCTGGGTGACGTCGCCACAACGCACGAGCCGCAAGCGCGCCCAGGCCTCCCGCAGGGGGAGCTCCATCCCGCGGTAGCCCTTCACGGCCTCGACGTAGTGAGGCAGCGCGTCCGCCGGATCGGCGCAGAGATCGCCGAGCCGCACCTCGGCGCGGAAGCGGGTCTCGAGGTCAGGCGCGCAGCGCTCCCAGCACCGCCGGGCCTCGGCGAGATCGCCGCGCGCACGGGCCACGTCTCCTTCCAGCAGCGCGACACGGGCCTCGCGCGCGGGGTCGCCGAGCAACCTCGCCAGACGGGCGGCCTCCTCGAGCGGGGCGAGGTCGAGGCTGCGGCCCTCGACGCCCTCGGCACCGCCGCGGCGCACCAGACCGTGCTCGGCGAGCAGGAGCAGCGCGTCGCAGCGCTCGTCCATCGCGAGGGGCCCCGCCGTCGCGTCCCGAACGATCTCCTCGACCCAGGGCTCCTCGCGCATGAGCGCGATTCGGGCCAGGGCGAGGTCGCCACGGGCGCGGACGCCCGCGTCCGGGTGGCGACGCAGGCGTCGCAGCGTGTCCTCGGCCTCGTCATGGTGGCCAAGCTCGGTCTCCAGCCCCACGAGGGCGAGGTGGAGCCGCGGCAGGTCGGCGCGGAAGGTGAAGCCGGCGAGCCGGTCCCGCTGCGCGAGCAGCGCCTGACGCGCATCCTCGCGGGCGCCGCGCGCGAGGCGACACCGCACCAGGGCGAGGGTGGCCGCCTCGAAGAACGCCGCTCCGCGCTCCGTCCGGAGGTCCGTCACGCCCCGCGACAGGAACGCCTCGAGGCGCTCTTCCCAGGCCCGATCGCCCGGCGGCAGCAGGTGCTCGAGCGCGCCGACGAGCGACGGCTCCGGCGCGGGCTCGCCGGGGTACGCGAGCGGCAGACGCACCGCGTCGAGCGCCCGACCCAGCGCAACCGAGGCGTCCTCGCGGTCATGTCCGAGCAGCACCTCGCCGAGGCGCTGCCAGGCGAGCCCAAGCTCAGGCGCGTGACGCACCGCCGCGCGCAGGGACGCCACGGCGCCATCCGCGTCCCCCAGCGCGAGCAGGCGCTCCCCCTCGAGCAGGTGGAGCAGGCCGTCGTGCGGGGCGACCTCGCGACGAAGGGCCATCCGCGCCACGTCGTCGCGGCGATCCTCGTCGAGGATGCGCGCCTGCGCGTGGAGCCAGCCGTGGAAGTCCGTGTGCAGCGGGCGCAGCACCTCGCCATCCCACGCGCCGAAGTGATGACCACCGTTCGCCGAGGGCGCGAAGGCCCAGTGGTCCTCGTCACGAGGGCCGTCCGCGAAGAGGATGACCTCCGGCGTCGAGGGCGTCGCCGCGGCGAGATCCACGGCGCTGCGGACGCGGAGCGCGCCTCGGAACAGCACCGCGCCGTTGTGACGCGTCAGGAACCCGCGGAGGCTCGGCGGGATCGCCACGCCGAGCTGCCGCTCAATGGCGGGCAGCCCGGCGGCCGGCGCGGCGGCCCGCAGGACGTGAACGTCCGAGCGGTAACGGGAGAGCAAGCCGAGCACGGGCGCGAGAGGGTCGACGGCGGACATGGTTGCGACGCTATCACCCTTGACGCGGCAAGAGAAGGGGTAAGGTTGGCCTCATGAACCTCGTCCTCCTGCACGCGCTGCTCGCCCCTGCACACGCCTCCGACACCGAGCTCGGCTTCGCCGTGGACACCGTCGCGGGCGCCATGTCGACGGGCGACGGCGCGAAGACCGTCGTCGGACTCCGTGAGGTCGAGGGCGACATCGCCGTCGCGGCGGGCGCCTTCCGCGCACGCGCCGACCTCGAGCTGGGACTCTCCGTCGACCGGTCCGTCACGCTGACGCTGGCCCGCGCCGAGCAGCTCACCCTGGGGGTCGACGCGGGCACCGTGGCCCTCGACGCCGGCGTGGCCCCCGGCCCATGGCGCGTCGAGAGCGTCGACCCGTGGGCCAACGCGCTCGTCACGATCTGGCCGGGCACCGCCGCCATCCCGGCGCAGATCCTCGGCGCCACGGTGAGCTGGGGCGCACCCTCCACGCACCTCGCGGTCATCGGAGGCTGGAGCTACGCGGCCAACGGCATCAACCTCGTCGACGGCGCCCCGGGCGTCGGCACGCCCATCGTCGGCGTGCACGGCCAGGCCGGCCTCGGCAGCAAGGCCAACAGCACCCGCGTGACGGGCGGCCTCTGGACGCACCCCGGCGGCGACCGCCCTGGCGGCTTCGAGGTCGGCGCCCGCGTCGACGTGGCCGTCCTCGCGCTCCAGACCGAGCTCCTCGGCACCTTCGACGGGAGCCTCCGCGCGCAGGTCGGCGCCGAGGCGCTCTCGCGGCTGCCGTTCACCCCCGTGGCCCGCCTGAGCTGGGACGGCGGCCCCGGGGTCGCGCTCGGCGCCCGCGTGAAGCCGCTGCCCATGGTGGCGCTCAAGGCCCAGGGCAGCTGGGAGCAGCGCCAGGTCGCGGGGTGGCTCGAGGCCGCGATCTACCACGTGCCCGACGCCGTGAAGAACGACGCCCGGCCCCGCAAGCGCACGACGTCGACCCGCACGAAGAAGGGCGCCTGAGGAGCCGACGATGCCGATTCCCCTCGTCCTCACGCTCGACAAGGGCGCCGAACCGCCTCCCGGCGCCGTCCACCTCGGCGGCCCGAGCTGGGCCGTCCACGGCGATCTCCCCGAGATCCGTTCCTGGCCGGGCGTCCGCTTCGCGGAGCCGGACGTCCTGCTGCCCATCGCCCCGCGCGCGTGGGACGACCCGGCGCGCGGCGGCCAGTGGTACGCCGACCAGCTCGGCATGGAAGAACTCTGGGCGGTGTCGACGGGCAACGCGGAGGTGCGCGTCGCCGTCATCGATTCGGGCATCGACGTCGCGCACCCCGACCTCGCGCCGGCGGTGCTCGCGCCGTACGACGCCCTTGATCAGGACGAGGATCCCTCGCCCCCCTGCCGGAACCCCGAGACCGACTGCGACACGCACGGGACGTCCGTCTCGGGTGTGATCCTCGCGCGCGGCAACAACGGCGAGGGCATCGTCGGCATGTGCCCGGACTGCACGCTCGTCCCGATCCGCATGCTCGGCGAGGCCGGCGGTGGCTCGCTCTCCACGACGATCCGCGCCTTCGAGCACGCCATCGAGAACGACGTCGCCGTCATCAACAACAGCTGGGGCTACACCGAGCACGTCGCCGTGCCGCGAACGCTGTCCGAGGTCATCCGACGCGCCTCCACCGAGGGCCGCGGCGGCAAGGGCGCCCTCGTGGTGTTCGCCGCCGGGAACGCCGACCGCGAGCTCCTGACCGACGAGATGGAGGCCCTGCCCGAGGTGCTCTGCGTGAGCGCCACGGACAGCTACGGCTACCCGACCAACTACACGAACTACGGTGACCCCGTGGACGTGTCGGCGCCGAGCGCCACGGTGACGATCACGCCCGGCGGCGGCACGACGACGACCTTCGGCGGGACGAGCGCGGCCGCGCCCGTGGCGAGCGGCATCGCGGCGTGGGCCGCGGCGCAGGATCCTGACCTCACGGCGACGGAGCTCCGCGAGCTGGTCATCGCCACGGCGATTCCCTCCCCGCTGGTCCCCCCCTCGGAGGACGGCCACGACGCCTACTACGGCTACGGTGAGATCGACGCGCTGGCCATCCTGGCGCGCTTCTACCCCGACGGCGTCGCCGATGCGGAGGACGAGCCCGGCGAGGGCGGCTGCGGCTGCGCGAGCCACGGCGCGAACGACGCGACCGGCCTGCTGGCCGTTCTGGCGGGGCTGATCGGCTGGAGCAGCCGGCGCCGACGCTGAGCTTGCCACGGCGCCCCGCGCCCGCTCGCGCTACGATGCCGGCATGCTCACGATCCTCGCGCTCGCGCTCAGCCTCGACGCCCTCGCACGCCCCACCGACGGCGGACGCTGGTCGTACGACGCCACCGACACCGTGGCGACCGTGCGGGGCCCGAACGGCGTGGTGACCGTGTGGTACAGCACCTCCGGAACCAACGCGGTCAAGCCCGGGGACGCCGACGCCAACGGCGTGCCCGACTTCGCGGAGGAGGTCGCCGCCACCACCGAGGACGTCCTGGACGTCTTCGCGCAGGCCGGGTTCCGCGCGCCCATCTCCGACGGGACCCGCGGCGGCGACGCCACCCTCGACGTGTACCTCGTCGACTTCGGCGGCGACGCCGACGGCGCCTGGACCAGCGAGGGCTGTGACGGCGACGCCCGTTGCACCGGCCACTTCGTGATGGAGAACGACTTCGTCGGCTACGGCTACGGCAGCCTGACGACCGCGATCCGGACGCTCACCTCCCACGAGCTGTTCCACGGGGTTCAGGCGGCCTACGACAGCAGCGAGCCGAACTGGTACGCGGAGGGCACCGCTACCTGGGCCGAGGCTCTCTACGATCCCGACAACCAGGACTTCGTGCGCTTCTGCGACGCCTACCTCGACGACGCCGGACGCTCACTCGACGAGCCCCCGGCGGCGCCCGTGCCGACCTTCGCCTACGCGACCGCGCTCTGGTGGTGGTTCCTCGCCGACCAGCACGGCACGCAGCTCCTGGTCGACCTCGTGGAGGCCACCGACGGCGCGGACGGTGTCCTTCCCGAGATGGAGGCGCTCCAGATCGCCGCGGGCAGCGACCTCCGCACGGACTGGACGACCTTCGCCAGCTGGAACCTCGCCACGGGCAACCGCGCCGGCGCGCTGGACGGCTACCCCTTCGCCAGCCGCATCGGACCCGTCCGCGCCGAGGAGAGCGGCCCGACGATCGACGACGAGAACCGCTACTACCCGCTCGCCACGACCTACTACGCCATCGAGCACGGCGGCGGTCCCATGGGCGTCGCGCTCGCCACGCCGGCGCCCGAGCTCGCCTTCGCCGTGCACCCCGAGGACACCGAGGGGCGCGTGCTCCCCGCCGTGGCGAGCTTCGACGGCGCCGAGCCCGTCGACCTCGGCGACCTGCCGGCGGGGACCTACTGGCTCGTCGGCAGCAACCCCACGCTCGCCGAGAGCTCCACGCGCGTGAGGACGTGCGTGGGCCCGCAGGCGCGGGCCTGCGTGGAGGGCGCGCTCGACACCGGCGAAGCCGTCGACGACACCGGCCTTGAGGAGACCCCTGCGGGCTGCGAGGGCTGCGCCACCGGGGGAGGAACGCCCGCGATCCCTGCAACGACGGGTGTTCTCGGTGCGGTGTTGCCGCTCTGGTGGCGCTCCCGCAGGAGGCGCGAGGCTACCAGGTCCCGGTGAGGCCGAGGCCGGTCGGGGTCACCACCACCTGCGCGTTCGGAATCATCGCGACGCCCACGCCCACGGTGACGACGCCCGCCGCGAGGAGCCCCATCGTCGAGAACCGGCCGTTGTCGTAGCGCCCGAGCAGGTCGAGCGCCTCAGCGCGGGTGATCGAGCCGGGGTCGGCGTTGGCAGCGTCGGCCTCTGCGCGCGCGGGTTCCACGACGAGCCAGTTCATCGCCGCACCGCCCGCGAGCAGGCCCACGCCGGTGACAGCCACCCCGAGGGCGGTGCGACGACGCGCCGCGAGCAGGTCCGGCGTGAGGGTGACCTCATCCCCCTCGGCGACGGCGGCGTCCGCGGCGGACTTCGCATCGGAAACGGCCTTCGCGTCTGCGGCGGCCTTCGCATCGGACGCAGCCTTCGCGTCCGCGGCGGCCTTCGCATCGGACGCAAACTTGGCGGCAGCAGACTTCGCGTCCGCCGCGGCCTGCGCCTCGGCGGCAGCCTTCGCATCGGAAGCCGCCTTAGCGTCCGCGGCAGCCTTCGCATCGGACGCAGCCTTGGCGGCAGCAGACTTCGCGTCCGCCGCAGCCTGCGCCTCGGCGGCAGCCTTGGCATCGGAAGCGGCCTTCGCGTCCGCGGCAGCCTTCGCATCGGAAGCCGCCTTCGCGTCCGCGGCGGCCTTCGCATCGGACGCAGCCTTCGCGTCCGCGGCAGCCTTGGCGGCGGCGGCCTTCGCATCGGACGCAGCCTTCGCGTCCGCGGCGGCCTTCGCGGCGGCGGCCTTGGCGTCCGAAGCGGCCTGAGCCTCGGCGGCGGCCTTGGCACGGGCGGCCTCCTCCTTTGCGCGCTTCTCGGCTTCCTTCTGCGCCTTCTTCGCCGCCTTCGGGTCGGCAGGCGTCTCTGCCCAGGCGCCGCCCTTGCAGGGCGCGAGCCAGTCCGGGGGAGGATCGCCGAAGGTGAACCACGCGCCGTGCATGGCGCCGTCGTCACAGCGCACCTGCAGGAAGTGCCTGCCGACGTAGATGCTGTCCTGCGCCTCGGGCCGCTTGCCCGACACGAAGAACACGGCATCGCCGGCGTCCTCCGGCAGGTTCAGGACGACCTGCGGCTTTTGCTGGATCTCGCTCCCGAGCGCATAGTAGACGTCCTGCGCGTCCGTCTCCCGGAGGACGTCCGCTTCGGGCTCGAAGTCGGGCGCGACCGTGCGCGCGCGGCGCCACTCCTCGAGCGCCACCTTGTCCTTGTCACCGCCGTACCAGGCCGCCACGCCACGGTAGAAGAAAACACGCGCAAGATCGCGCGCCTGTACGGGCGTCTCGCTCGCCGGAGCCAACCGTTCGGCCTGGGCGACGAGCGCGAGCGCCTTGGCGTACTCCTTCGCCACCATGGCCTCGTGGGCCTGCTCCAGCAGGAGCGGGGCGTTCACCGCTTCGGAGGGTTCCTGAGCGAGGGCGGGGAGCGCGAGAAGGGCGAGCACCGACAGCATCACTTGCACTCCTCCTCGGCCCAGACGCCGCCGCGCAGCACGTAGGCGCAGGTGACGTCCGCGCGGACCTCGACCGTGCCCCCCAGACGCTCTCCGCCGCCGGCCGGCATGGCCTGTGCGCGAATCTTGCCCGGAGGGAGGTCGCGCACGTTGAGCACGCCAGATCCGTCCCAGCGGGTCGGCACTTCCCCCGTGCTGACGACGACCTCCTTGACCTGCACGCCCTCGATGCGGAGCGCCACCGAACCCCGGCCGGGCTGGTTGGGCGTGGTCGTCACGGCGGCATCGCCAGCCTTGAGCTCCCGCGTCGCCTCGGTCGCGGGGACAGGCGTCTTCACGTCCGCGGGCGCGCTGGGCTTCAAGGCGAGAAACGCACCGCCGGCGGCGAGCACCAAGCCACCGAACACGACACCCACGAGGAGGCCGGTCTTCGAGCGAGGCGCCGAAGGGGACGTCGCCGGCGTGGCGACCTTCGTCGCGGCGATGCCCGGGTTGCCAGGCGGAGGGGGAGCGCCGAACGCCTGCGCGGTGAGCAGCGTGGGCTCGTGGGGATCGTCGGCCACGATGGTTGCCGAGCTCGCGAAGCGGTTCTGCTGCGGGAGGTCAAACGGAGAGCGAGCGAGCACCGTCGCAGGATCGTCCTCTTCGCGATGCACGGGCGCATCGGCGGGCGCATCCTGCGCCGCAGCGAGGCTGCCCGGCGCAGGGACAGCCGGGTACGCGCTCGGGAGAGGCGCGAGCACCGGCACCTCGTCGACCGGCTCGTCGATGATGATCGTCTGGTTGGGGTGCGCCGAGAACGCGGGCGGGGCCACGGGCGGCAGAGGCGGGACGGCGGCCGGCGCGACGGGCGCAACCACGGGGATCACGTCGCTACGGTCGTAGGCGCCGCTCTCGGTGGACCACACGTCCGTGCGCGTGCCACCCTCCGGGAGCGTGCCGGTGTCCTCGTAGAACTCCTGACCCGTGAACGCGTCGTTCGGATCCGGATCGACGGCCTCCGTGGCGATCACGTCGCGGACGACGTCGCGCGCGAAGCGCTTGAGGCCGCCGTCGCGGCAGCTCTCCGCGAGGCTCTCCATCAGGTCGACCACCGCCGCGGCCGTGGGACGCCCCGCGGCCTCGTACGCCAGCATCTGGCGCAGGGTCTCGCGCGCAGGCGCGCGAACCGGCTCCGGCAGCGCCGACAGGTCGACGCCGTCAATCTTCTCGTCGACCGAGGACTGGAAACGCTCGAAACGGACGGGAATCTTCCCGAAGCTCTCGAGGGTGAGCAGCTCGTACAGGGTGATCCCGAGCGAGAACACGTCCGCGGCCGGAGTGTCCTCCTCGCCCATCAGGCGCTCGGGCGACATGTACGCGGCCGAGCCGAAGGCGAGCGCCTGGGTCTTGGCCTCGCGGTGCTCGAAGCTTGCGCGGGCGGTGCCGAAGTCCAGCACCTTGACGTCGCCCTCGACCGTCAACATCGCGTTGCTGGGCTTGATGTCGCGGTGAATGACCCGCAGCGGCTCGTTGGCGGAGAGGGGCACCTGGTTGTAGGCCGCGTCGAGCGCAGAGGCGATGGCGCCGGTGATCTCGAAGGCGGCCTGCCGCGGGAACGGACGGCCTCCCTCGCGCAGCAGCCCCATGATGGCCTTGAGGTCTGCGCCCTCCAGGTACTCCATGACGATGGCGACCTGGTGCTGGATCCGCGTGAGGCTCTCGACACGGACGATGCTGCGGTGACGCAGCCGCCCGAGCAGGCGCGCCTCGTCGCGGCTGCGCATCACGACCTCGGCGTTCTCCGCCCACCGCGCGTGGAGGATCTTGATGGCGACGACGGAGGAGAAGTTCTCTCCCGTCAGCATCTCCGCGAGGTACACCTTCCCGAACCCGCCTTGAGCGAGCTCCTTGAGGAAGCGGAAACGGCGCCTTGCTTCGGCCATGGGATCCCTGCACGCGCGCG
>JACCDX010431528.1_pt1 | contig 12101 bp, 10 predicted proteins | sample 7449681 | NCBI WGS metagenome assembly JACCDX01 (sample SAMN15323450, study PRJNA562643) | freshwater metagenome | isolation source: river surface water | place: USA:Blue River Watershed | collected 2017-08-18 | reverse complement strand
TCGGCGCCCAGGTGGTCTACGGCGTGGTCGGCCTCAAGACCCACGCCAAGATGCTGCTGGTGACCCGGCGCGAGGGGCGTGGGCTGGGCCGCTATGCGCACCTGTCCACCGGCAACTACAACCCGCGCACCGCACGGCTGTACACCGACATCAGCCATCTGACCGCTGACCCCCGTCTCACCGCGGACGTGGAGGCCGTGTTCAATCATCTGGCCAGCCAGGCCCGGGTGCCGCGGCTGCAGAAGCTGCTGATGGCGCCATTCCACCTGCACCGCGGGCTCCTGGACCTGATCGAGCTCGCTGGCCAGGCGGCCGTGCGTGGCGAGCCTGCCCGCATCGTCATCAAGACGAATGCGCTGACCGACCAGCCGCTGATGGACGCCCTGGTCCGCGCCGGCCGCCGGGGCGTGCGGATCGACCTGATCGTCCGCGGGGCCTGCATGCTGCCGGCACGCGTGCCCGGCGTGACTGACAACATCCGGGTCCGCTCCGTCATCGGACGCTTTCTCGAGCACTCGCGCGTCTTCTACTTCGGTATCGGCGATACCGAGACGCTGCTCCTGTCCAGCGCAGACTGGATGAACCGCAACATGCTGCGCCGGGTGGAGCTGGCGTGGCCGGTCACCGATCCCGTGCTGCGCCAGCGCCTGGTCGACGAGTGCCTGGTGGCCTATCTTCATGACGAGCGGGACGCCTGGGACCTGATGCCCGACGGCCGTTACCAGCGAGTGCCCGGCGCCCTCGAGCCTGCCCGGCCTGGCGCGCAGGCCGCCCTGATGGCCCGCTACGATGCGGGCGAGCCTGCCAGCAAGCCACGCCGCTGATGTACCTGATTCTCTGGCGCCATGCCGAAGCCGAGGACGCCCCCGAGGGCGGGGACGACCTCGTGCGCGCGCTCACGCCCCGCGGCGAGCGCGAGGCCGCACGAATGGGCGCCTGGCTGGACCGAACCCTGCCCGAGGGCGCGCGCATCTTGTGCAGCCCGGCCCTGCGCTGCGACCAGACCGCCCGGGCCCTGGGCCGGAAGTTCAAGACGGTCGCCGAACTGGCTCCGGACCGCACGGTCGACGACATGCTGGCAGTGACCCGGTGGCCCCACGCACGGCAGCCGGTGCTTGTCGTCGGACACCAGCCCACCCTCGGCCAGGTCGTGGCCCGGCTGCTGGGGATCAACGAAGGCTTCTGTCCGGTGCGCAAGGGAGCCGCCTGGTGGCTTCGTGCGCGCGAGCGGGCCGGACGGCTCGAGGCGGTGGTGGTGGCGGTGCAGTCACCCGACCTGCTCGGTCGTTGAACCGGGTGCCGGCCTGCAGCCGGCACGCCTCAGGCGTCAGGCATGGTCATGAGAGCCTGGCCCGCACGCACACGGTCACCTTGCGCCAGGCCCGGCAGTAGCGAGAACCCCGGCGGTGCCAGCACGATGATGGTCGAGCCGTGCTCGAACCATCCGAGTTCTGCGCCCCGCCGTACCCGTACATCGCAAGGTATCTCGGTGGGGCCGCCCCAGCGCAGGTGCAGCAGCACGTCCAGGAAGGCCAGGCGCATGCTGGCCACCAGCACCGCCGCCACCGGGACCAGGGCGAATTCCTGTTGCCCGGGCGTCTCCAGGCGCATGCGGATCACTGCCCGCTCGTTGCGGCAGAACAGCTTCTTCACCCGGGCGAGGGCGATCGGGTTGACGTTCCAGGTGTCTCCGCTGATGTAGGTGACATGACTGATGTGGGCATCGTGTGGCGCGTGGAACCGGTGGTACATCGAGGACTTGAGTCTGAGGGTGACGTACCGCCCGCCCTCGAAGGGGCGCCAGTCCTGGGTCGGGCCCAGCAATTCGTCCAGCGTGTAGGGCATCCCCTTGGCCTGCAGCAGGGTCTGGCCCGCGATGGAGCCACTTGCGCCGATGATCGCGTCGCAGGGGCTGGCCAGGATGCGCGGCCGCATGTCCACCGGCCGTGCGCCCTCGCGCAGCTGGCGGGTGAAGCAGGCATGCAGGCTCTCGAAGCGGCTCTCGCGGGCGTCGCTCAGGTCCAGTTCATCGAACCAGCCCCAGGCCTTGATCGCCAGTCGCGTCCACAGGGGACTCCTGATCCTGCTCACGCGGCCCATGAGCCGGGTGAGTGCGATGCGCGGGATTCGGTTGGTGAGAAGGAAGTTGAGGTCCTCCTGCGCCAGCAGGCGCCTCAGGGTTCCGTGTTGCGTGGTCATTTCATCAATCTTTCAAATCTGTCATCTACACACGGGCGATCACCGCTTCCATCCGCACATGACCGCCCCCTTCCTGCTCACCGCCATCGCCGCCGCTGCCGCGGCCGCCGCTGGCGCCTATGTCCTGGCCCGCGCCCGCCGCCGGCTCCAGCTGTCCCTGGCCAAGCAGCCGGGCCTTGCCGGCCATACCCGCCTGGCCAAGCGCGTGGCCGGTCTCATCCCCGGCTATGCCTACGACGAGGCGCGCTTCTTCGACTCCGATGGCGCGCCGCCGGAGGTGGTGGCGCGCCGGCGCCAGGCCTTCGCTGCACTGTGTGCCGATTACGCCGAGCGCTTTCCCCGGTCCGCGGAGATGACGGCGCAGGCCCGCGAGGCCATCTCCGACCTGCAGTTCACCGGCGCCTACCGCGTGCCCTATCAGTACAGCCCCTACCTGCGCCAGCACCTCAGGGTCGGCTCCTTCGTGCAGGCCTCGTCCGGGGTCGAGGTGGAGGACCTCGATGGCAACCGCTTCCACGACCTGACCGGCTCCTACGGCGTCAACCTCCTGGGCTACGACTTCTACAAGTCCTGCATCGCCGAGGGCGCCGCCCTGGTGCAGGATCTCGGTCCGGTCCTGGGTCAGTACCACCCCTGCGTGGCCGAGAACGTGCAGGCGCTGCGCCGCATCTCGGGCCTGGACGAGGTGTCCTTCCACATGTCGGGCACCGAGGCGGTGATGCAGGCCGTGCGGCTGGCCCGCTACCACACCGGCAGGACCCATCTGGTGCGCTTCGCAGGCGCTTACAACGGCTGGTGGGAAGACGTGCAGCCCGGGCCCGGCAACCCGCTGGCGCCGCGCCACACCTACACCCTGCGCGAAATGAGCGAGCGCACCCTCTCGGTGCTGCGCACTCGCAAGGACATCGCCTGCGTGATCGTGAACCCGCTGCAGGCGCTGCACCCCAATGCCAGCGCCCCTGGCGACTCGTCCCTGGTGGACAGCAGCCGCCGCGCCGGCGCGGACCGGGAGGGCTACGCCCGCTGGCTGGGGCAGCTGCGGCAGGTGTGCAGAGAAAAGGGGATCGTCTTCATCCTGGACGAGGTATTCGTCGGCTTCCGGCTGGCGCCGGGAGGCGCGCAGGAGTACTTCGGCGTCCAGGCCGACCTGGTCACTTACGGCAAGACCCTGGGCGGCGGCCTGCCGGTGGGCGTGGTCTGCGGACGCGCCGACCTGATGAAGCGCTACCGCGAGGACCGGCCGGCCGACCTGTGCTTCGCCCGCGGCACGTTCAATGCCCACCCCTATGTCATGGGCGCGATGAACATCTTCCTCAAGCGCCTGCAGACACCCGAAGTCCAGGCCTTCTACAACGGACTCGATGCACTCTGGACTCACCGCCTGGCGCGCATGAACGCCGCCTTGCGCGGCGAGGGCGTGCCGGTGCAGGTGGCCGGCCTGTCCACCATCTGGACGGTCCTTTACACCGAGCCCTCCCGCTACAACTGGATGCTGCAGTTCTATTTGCGCCAGCAGGGGCTGGGCCTGAGCTGGGTGGGCAGCGGCCGCCTGATCTTCAGCCTGAACTACGGCGAAGCGGAGTTCGAGGCGGTGGTGCGCCGCTTCGTGGCGGCGGCCCGGGCCATGCGGGACGGGGGCTGGTGGCATGCAGGCGCGACGCGGTCGAACAAGGAAATCCGGCGCGGGCTGCTCAAGGAGATGCTGGCCCGGCGCCTGGGGGCGAGCCGCTCGCGACCGTCCCGCCCAGCCTGACCTGCCAGCCCTGGCGGACCGCTGCGGGGCCCGGGCTGGCCCCCGCGGGCTGCGGCTCACTCCTTGCGGGCCACCTGCGCGTGCTGCACATGCCGCACATGCTCCATCGGGTCGAGCAGCTCGCCGCGCAGCAGGGCCAGCGGCGCCTTGTGATACAGGATCACGTCGTGCACCGGGTCGGTGATGATCTTGAACGCCCAGGCGAAGGCCGGCATCCAGCCGTCACGCAGCCACAGCTGCGTGACCCGGAACATCACGCCGGTGACGCCCAGCGCCAGCCAGGCCATGCCGAGGTCATGCAGCCAGCCCATCACGCCCTCGGCCGGCTCGATCAGGCCGCCCAGCGAGGGCTGGAACCAGAGCACCGCCGGCAGGCCCACCCACACGGTGAGCAGCACGCTCTTGCGGCTCATGTTGTAGCCGACCTTGACGGCTTCCTTGTACTCGTCGCTCACGTTGTTCACCGTGTCGAAGCCGCGCGGCTCGAAGATGTAGTGGCCTGCCTGGCGGGTCACCATCGCGACGCACCAGCCGACCAGGGCGGCCCAGGCCGGGTCGACGAACAGCAGGCCGTAGGCGACGAGGAAACTGAGCGCGCTGACCAGGTGCAGGGCCTGGTTGATGCGGCTCTGGTGGTAGTAGCGGTGGTCGTCCCAGCGCTGCTCGTGGAGGGTCTTGAGAAAGGCGTTCAATCGGGTCTCCTGGTGTCGGGGAGAGCGTGGCACTCGGCGCAGCCTCGAAGCAAGGTGGCCGGCGACAACGTCCTGCAGCGATGCTGGCCCGCGACCATGAAATTGCCGTGACATGGCGCCACGCCCGCGCGCTGTCACGGGATTGAGATACGGGCGCCTCAGCATCGGCACCATGCCCGAGCAAGACACCCTGGACGCCCCTGTCCACGACATCCTGGTGGAGAGCCTGCCCAGCGTCCGCCGCAGCCTGCGCGTGGCGGTGGTGACCGAGACCTTCCCCCCCGAGATCAACGGCGTGTCCATCACCCTGGCGCGCCTTGTCGAGGGTCTGCGCGCACGCGGCCATGACCTGGAGATCATCCGGCCGGCGCAGCCGGTAGACCAGCAGTCACCGCAGCGGGCCTGGGAGGAGATCCTGACCCGGGGCGTGCCGATCCCGCGCTATCCGGGCCTGCGAATGGGCATGCCCGCCAAGCGCCGCCTGATCCGGCACTGGGCGCGGCAGCGGCCTGATGTCGTCCACGTCGCCACCGAGGGGCCGCTGGGCTGGTCGGCGCTGAATGCGGCCGTCCACCTGCGACTGCCGGTCACCACCGACTTCCGCACCAACTTCCACACCTACACCGCGCACTACGGCATCGGCTGGCTGCAGCGCCCCATCACCGCCTACCTGCGCAAGTTCCACAACCGCGCGCACTCCACCACGGTGCCGACCGAGGCGCTGCGGGCCGAGCTGGAGGCCCTGAACTTCCAGCGGCTGGTGGTGCTGCCCCGCGGCGTCGACACCCGGGCTTTCTCGCCCGGCCACCGTAGCGAGGCGCTGCGCGCCAGCTGGGGCGCGGGCCCGCAGGACCTGGTGGTGGCGGTGGTGGGGCGTCTGGCGCCGGAAAAGAACCTGCACCTGCTGCTGCAGGCCTGGCAGGCACTGCGGCAGTCCTGCCCATCGACCCGGCTGCTGCTGGTGGGCGACGGACCGCAGCGCGCCGAGCTGAAGGCCGCCTGCCCGGACGCCATCTTTGCAGGCGCGCGCCGCGGCGAGGACCTGGCCGCGCACTACGCCAGCGCCGACCTGTTTGCCTTCCCCAGCCTGTCCGAAACCTTCGGCAACGTGGTGCTGGAGGCCCTGGCCAGCGGCCTGCCCTGCGTCTGCTTCGACCATGCGGCCGCGGGCCACCTGCTGCGGGACGCAGCGGCCGGCGCGCTGGTCAATCCCGCTCGCCCGCAGGACTTCGCCACCGCCTTGCGCCTGCTCGCGCTGGAGGCGCCGCGGCGGCTGGCTATGGCGCAGACAGCGCGCTCGCTCGCCCTGCGCGAGGACTGGGACGGCATCGTGGGCCGCTTCGAGGGCCTGCTGATGCAGGCCCAGGGGGGCAACGGGCTCCCTGGCCTGGGCAACCTTGCCGAGGACGGCCAGGTGGTGCCCCTGGCCGGCGCCTGAGGCCGCAGGTGCGCCGCTGCCGTAAGCCGCCGCGATGGTGCGGTTCAGGCGCTGCTGCGGGCTTGCGAGCGGGCGCCGGCGTCGCGCCACCAGAGCCAGCCGATCACCAGCGAGATGCCCGCTCCGAGCGCCCACATGATGTGCTGCACCGGCCAGTGCGCGCCGGTGAGGAGGGCGTACAGGCCCACCAGGGCCAGCACGCTGGCGTTCTCGTTGAAGCCCTGCACCGCCACGGAGCGGCCGGCGGTCAGCAGTGTGTGGCCCCGGTGCTGGAGCAGGGCGTTGAGGGGTACCACCATCAGCCCGCCCATCGCGCCGGCCACCAGCAGCAGGGCGACCGCCAGGGGCAGCTGCCGCACACCGGTCATCGCAACCATCATCAGGCCCAGGGCCACGCCAGCCCACAGCATCTTGCGCGCGCGGGCCAGCGGCACCCAGCGCCCGGCGGCCACCGCGCCGGCCACGACGCCGATGGCCACCACCGCCTGCAGGTAGGCCGCCCCGCTCAGGTCCAGACCCAGGGCATCCTGCGACCAGCGCAGCACGATGAACTGCAGCGTAGCGCCTACACCCCAGAACAGGGTCGTCACGCTCAGCGACAACCGCCCGCCCTCTGGGTCGCGCCAGAGGCGCAGGTTGGCGCGGCAGAAGTCCCGGCACAGGGCCCAGGGGTGCAGGGCACTGGCGGGGTAGCGCGCCTGGCTCGCGGGGACTCGCAGATTGGCCAGGCCGGCGAGTAGGTAGAGGCCGGCCAGGGCGGCGATGGAGGAGGCCAGCGGCGCGGAGAGTGCCGCGGCCAGGCTGGCCGCCGCGCCGCCTCCGGCGGCCGGTGAGGCCGCCACCACCGCCTGCTGCCAGGCCTCGGCGAGCGAGCCCTCCAGCCAGTGCGGGCTGACCAGGTAACCGCCCAGGCCGGTCCCCAGCAGCGCGGCGCAGACCACCGACACCTCGATCCAGCCATTGGCCCGCACCAGCTGCCGGGGCGGCACCAGCTCAGTGATGAGGCCGTACTTGGCCGGCGCATAGCCGGCCGCGCCCAGGCCGGCCAGGGTGAAGGCCAGCACCGGGTTGGCGCCGGCCAGCAGGGCGAGGGCGGCGGCGCCCTTGACCGCGTTGGTCCATCCCATGAGCCGTCCCTTGGGGAAGGCATCCGCCAGCGGCCCGGCGACGGGCGCCAGCACCACGTAGGCCAGGGTGAAGCCCAGCTTGAGCAGGGGCGCCCACCAGCCTGGCAGCCCCTCGGCGGCAAGCGCCGCGATGGTCACGATGAGGAGCGCATGGTCCGCCAGGGCGGACACGAACTGCGCGGCGATGATCCAGTGGAAGCCCGGGGGCATGGCGGCTCGGATGGAGACAGGGCGGCCACCAGGGCTGCCCTGCAGGCGGGCGCCAGGGCGCCCGGGCCAGCTCAGGGTCTCAGCGCGCGCGCAGCAGCTCGCCCACTTCCAGCAGGATCAGCTCGTTGTCGTCGGCCTTGTTGGGGTCGCGGCTGCTGGAGTAGGGCAGGTTGTTGTCGTTGCCCACCACGATATGGCTGCCATCCACCACGTCCACGTTCTCGATGGTGAAGAAGGGGAAGGTGAGCACGCCGCCCTGCAGCGGCTTGCGGGCCAGCTTGTTCGGGTCCTGGATGTTCATCAGGTCGATGTAGCCGATCTTGCGCATGGCCTGGCCGGCGGTCTCGGGCTTGAATTCGACCTTGTAGACGCGCTTGAACTTCGGCAGGTCGTGGAAGCAGTCGGCGCGGCGCTCGCCAGCGGGGCAGGCCTTGTCGGGCGTGCCTTCGCCGTTGTCACGCTCTATGACCAGCGCGGTGTGCTCGTCGATCATGTTGAAGTCGCCGATGGCGTGGTGGTTGGCCTCGAGAACGTATTTCCAGTGACGACCGGTCCACTGGCCGGCCTTGGCATCGAACTCGAGCACGCGCAGGTACTGGCGGCCGTCCAGCGTCTCGCCGCCCTTGGCAGCCTCGTCCCAGAGCGCGCCCTCGAGCATCGCGTAGAGCCTGCTGCCGTCACGGGAGGCGGCCATGCCCTCGTAGCCCTTGGAGCGGCGGACCTGGAACCGCACCGCGCCGTCGGGTGCGCCGGGGGTGGTCACTGCCGGATGGTCGGGCGAGCGCACCACCTTGCCGTCGACCAGGGTCTCGAACACGGCAAGCACCTTCCCGTTCAGGTCGGCCTTGATCAGGAAGGGACCAAACTCGTCACCGATCCACAGCGCGCCATCGGCGAACTGGAAGCTCTCGGTGTCGAAGTCGGCGCCTGTCAGGTAGCGCTTGGCCGAGCCCTCGTGGACGATGCGGAACGGCACCTTCTTGTCCGGGTCGTGCAGGAACACGGTCTTCAGGCGCTGCCACTGGCCGCTCTTGAAGTCGACCTTGTACTGGCTCAGGTACAGCATGAAGTCGGGCGAATTGGCCTTGGCGCCTGCGCCGTTGTCGGTCAGCACCCAGTAGCTGCCGTCGGCCATGCGCTTGATGCCGGAGTGGCCCTGCAGGGGCTGGCCCTTGAACGGCAGCTTGACGCCGGTCGGCCGGCCGGCCGACTGGCCCTCGACGGTGCCAAGGGCCTCGACGCGCGCGCCCGTGGTGAACTTGCCGCTCACGCGCAGGTCGGCGGGTGCGTCGGCAGGCGCCGGGACGAAGGACTGGGCGGGCAGCACCGCGTGTCCGGCCAGCGTGGCCGGAAAGGCGCCTTGGGCCTGTACGCTGGCAGACAGGCCGGAGAGCGCAAGGAGGGCGAGAAGGGGGGTGCGTCGCAGGAGGTTCGGCTTCTTCATGGATTCCCTGAGCGGGTGTTGTTGGAGCAGGCGAGCGTGCCCGCGTCCCGTGAAGGATTGATGAAGGATGCAGCCCGCGAGCCGCATGTGCCGCTGTCAAAAAAGCTCCACGCATCCGCAACATGCGTGACACGCGGCACGACCAGAGTGCCTGGACATGCGCAAACTATTCGAATCCGTCACGGACTTCTCTGGTGACGCAGGCGCCGCAGGCGATGCGGGCGGCATGGGACAGGGCCCTGCCGACACGCCACGCGCCCGGTATCGCGCCATCTTCATCTCCGACATCCACCTCGGGACCCCCGGCTGTCAGGCCGGAGCCCTGCTCGAGTTCCTGCGGGACCACGACAGCGAGTACCTGTACCTGGTGGGCGACATCATCGACGGCTGGCAGCTGCGGCGCCGCTGGTACTGGCCGCAGGCGCACAACGACGTGGTGCAGAAGCTCCTGCGGCGCGCGCGCAAGGGCTGCAAGATCGTCTACGTGCCCGGTAACCATGACGAGTTCGCGCGGCACTTCGTCGGCCACCAGTTCGGCGGCATCGACGTGCAGGAGGAGGCGGTGCACACCACCGCCGACGGCCGGCGTCTCTGGATCATTCACGGCGACTATTTCGACGCGGTCGTGCAGCACGCGCGCTGGCTGGCCTATGTGGGCGACCACCTGTACGACTTCACCTTGCGCATGAACCGGCACCTGAATTCGCTGCGGGCCCGCCTCGGCCTGCCTTACTGGTCGCTCTCGGCCTACCTGAAGGACCGGGTCAAGAAGGTGGTGAGCTACGTCAACTCGTTCGAGGTGGCGGTCGCCGACGAGGCGCGCCGGCGCGGCCACCAGGGCGTGCTCTGCGGACACATCCACCGCGCCGAGATGCGCATGATCGACGGCATCCTCTATTGCAACGACGGCGACTGGGTCGAGAGCCGCACCGCCCTGGTGGAGCATGCCGATGGCCGCCTGGAGCTCCTCGCCTGGCAGCCCGACCCGGAGGCCGGCACCCAGCCTGCCGGTGTTCCTGCCGCCCTCCCTGCAAGCGCCCCCGCACCCTGAAGGACCGACGCATGACCATGAACATCACCATATTCGGCGCGGGCTACGTGGGCCTGGTCACCGGGGCCTGCCTGGCCGATGCCGGGCACCGGGTGCTGTGCGTCGACCTGGACGAGGTCAAGATCGACCAGCTCCAGCGGGGCGTCATCCCCATCTGGGAGCCGGGCCTGGACGCCATCGTCCAACGCACCGTGGCCGACGGCCGGCTGCAGTTCACGACGGACGCGGCGCGCGGCGTGGCCTTTGCCGAGGTGCAGTTCATCGCGGTGGGCACGCCTGCCGACGAAGACGGCTCGGCCGACCTGCGCCATGTGCTGGCCGCAGCGCGCACGATCGCCCGCTACATGGACGGCTACCGGCTCGTGGTCGACAAGTCCACCGTCCCGGTTGGCACGGCGGACGAGGTGCGGCAGGCCATGGCGGCAACCCTGGCCGAGCGGGGCGTGTCGCTGCCGTTCGATGTCGCCTCCAACCCTGAGTTCCTCAAGGAGGGCGCGGCCATCGCCGACTTCACCCATCCCGACCGCGTGGTGCTGGGGGCCGATAACGAGAACGCGCTGGAGCGGCTGCGGCAGGTTTACGCGCCGATGGGGCTGCCCCAGGACCGGCTGATGGCGATGGACCTGCGCAGCGCCGAGCTGGCCAAGTACGCCGCCAATGCGATGCTGGCCACCCGAATCAGCTTCATGAACGAGATGGCCAACCTGGCGGAGCTCCTGGGCGCCGACATCGAGCGCGTCCGGCAGGTGATGGCTGCGGATCCGCGCATCGGCCCGCACTTCATCCAGCCGGGCTGCGGGTACGGCGGCAGCTGCTTTCCCAAGGATGTCCAGGCCCTGTCCCGCATGGCGGCCCAGCAGGGGTATACCGCCCGCCTGGTGGACGCCGTGGAGGGAGTCAACCGGCGCCAGAGGGAGCGCCTGTTCCACAAGCTGGCCGCACATTTCGGCGGCGAGGGCCAGCTGGCCGGCCGGCCGATTGCCCTGTGGGGCCTGGCCTTCAAGCCCGGGACCGACGACATGCGCGAGGCGCCCAGCCGAACGCTGATGGAGGCGCTGTGGGACGTGGGCGCGCGGGTGCAGGCCTTTGACCCTGTGGCGATGCAGGCCACCCGTCGCATTTACGGCGAGCGGGCCGACCTCGCGCTGGCCCCCGACATGTACGCCGCCCTGGAGGGCGCGCATGCGCTCGTCATCTGCACCGAGTGGCAGGCGTTCAGGCAGCCCGACCTGATGCGGATGCGGCAGCTGATGGCGGCGCCCACGTTGGTGGATGGCCGCAACCTCTTCGAACCCGGGTCTCCAGCGCTCGGCGGCTGGACCTACCTGCCCATCGGGCGCCCGCAGCAGGTGGCGGCCCAGGGCGCCACGCTGGCGGCCAGCGCCGGTTGACGTGGCGTACGCCGCGGGCTCTGCGGAGCCCTGGCGCGCTCAGTCCTTGGCCGGGCGGCCCGTCTTGATGGCGGGCAGGGCCTGCAGGGTGGCCAGCAGGGTGCCAGGCGGCAGCCCCTCAAGCAGCTTGATGCCGGCGCGCAGCAGCTCGCTCTTCTTGGCCGGGCGGCCGGCCTTGGCGGCGCGCTCCTTGAGCAGGTCGATCACGGCGTATTCCTGTTTCGGCATGGTGAAGCTGTCGCGGACCATCTTGGGCTTTCGGGCCTTGTCTGTCTTCTCCGCCTTCTCGGCCTTCCCCTTGGTCGCCACGGGCTGGGCGGAGGCCTTGCCGGACGGCTTGACCGCGGCCTTAGCGGCAGGCTGGACCGCGGCCTGGCTCGCTGCCCTGGCGGGTGACCTGGCCTTGGAAGTGGCGGCGGCCTTCACGGGTGTGGCCCGCTTCGGGCCGGGGGCGGCGCTGGTCCGTGTGGTGGGGCCGGGCGTGCGGGTGGCCATGGGTGGTCTCCAGTCAGTTTGAAAACGATGTAAATGGTTTATACAGTTTATACCGTTTATACCGTTTCCTGTCTGCTCACCAGGCATTCACCGGGCAATGGGCCAGGCCGTTGGTGCCCCAGTGCCTTCCCGGGCCGCTCAGTCCGCCAGCAGGAAGGAGCGCGCGGTCCTGGACCAGGCGGCCACCTCCTCGCGCAGCAGGTGGGCCGACTGCGGGTAGCTCGACGCCCACCCCTGCGGCAGGCGCAGGGTGATGGCCTGGCCGTCCCCTTCGAGCAGCAGGCCCTGGGCCTGCGGGTCG
>JACCDX011026769.1_pt1 | contig 12104 bp, 16 predicted proteins | sample 7449681 | NCBI WGS metagenome assembly JACCDX01 (sample SAMN15323450, study PRJNA562643) | freshwater metagenome | isolation source: river surface water | place: USA:Blue River Watershed | collected 2017-08-18 | reverse complement strand
CGCTTGAATCTAAACTAGGCCAAGTTGTCTCAGCTTCAAATCCGCAACTAATAGGAGCAGCTAGCGCACCTTTAGCTAGTTTAGGATCGTTGAAGTTAATCTCAAATACAATTTCTTTTTGTTCGTTAAACTTAGCATTACGTAGAATCTTTTTAATTGAACGTACTTTTTTACTTTTAATTTTTAGCTTTGAAAGTAGATTAGTAGCTTTACTTTCTTCTTTATATTCTGGATTGTCGATGAATACTTTTTGATCTTTAGATAAAACTTGATATCGTAACCTGCCGCCTTTACCAGTATCAACAACTAGCGCATCTGCTTTTGGTTTATCACCGACACGGCTCACTACTTTGCCCATTGGTTTATCTTTGATGTCTTTTACAATTGCATCAGCAGGAACATCGCTTGCTCTAACTGCTAATATTTTTGGTTGTTCTTTTTTAGCTGGGCCAGAAGTTGTTGGGCTCTGGGCTGCTTTCTTTGTTGTCGGGCTTGCGGTTGGTGCTGTTGTGGGAGACTTGCTACTCGTTGGCGCAGCTACAGAACTTTTGTTAGAACCATAACTAGCTGACCCAGAATCCATTCCGTATTCTTTCAAAAATGCATTTAATGTTCTAACATCAGTAAATTTCATTTTAATCTCTTACTTGTTTAATCGTGCTACACGCTTACTGGTAGGATTCATACGCTTTGTTCTACGAGCTTTAAGAGTTAATCTTTTGCCCATCTTTGCTTTGGTACGTTTTAATACTAAACGCTTTTTCATATCTAATGGCGCACTGCATTGGCCAGCATTACTAACTACACGACCTTTACGTTTTCCACCGGTGCAACGAACAGCACGTTTAATGGAATTACCCATTTTACGCCATACCATTCTAGCTTCAGTAACAGTTTCAAATTCTTCGATTAACATTATTTTCCTATAAAGTTAATAACAATTGCAACTACAACACTTAGCAGTGTAGTAACAGTGATGCCAACAATACCTACAATCCAATTCTCAAGTTTATCTAAACGCTTCTCAGTACCTTGTTTAAAGTCCCTGAGTTCTGTGGTAATGTTTTCGATACGCAGCATATCTGCAATTATATGTGCTTCAAGGTTACCCGTTTCCAAGTATACTTGCGGCTTTTCCTTTGGTTCTTTGTCTGCCATTATAATAGATCCTGTTTAGTAAATTCCATGTTTACTGTGTTCTTAGTGTCAATTGTTCCACCATTTAACACAATACCATGTAGTTCATCTGTTAAGGTCTGTATACTGTGTACCGCAGCTCGCTCGAAAGCAAACTTATAAATCCAACCTGCACCAGTTAATGTTGGTGCGCCATAATTTTCTAGCACATTAGCGCCAGTGCCATCAAGTTCTACCGGTTCATTCATCATAATTGGCATAGCTCTTAAACCAATTACTTGAACAACACTTTCAAAGTCTTTCTGACTGTTGTCGCTGTAATCACCCGTTCTAGTAATGTCAATTGTAGTGTATAGTGTGTAAAATTCAATGTTACCGGTAACAACCTCTGCGCTACCCATTGCACCTGATCTTCCTGTGTAACTCATGTGTATGTCTCCAATATTTTATATTTATCACTTATTATGATTTACACGAAGGAAAAAATTAAGTCAAAAAAAAGCCCCCGACTAGCGAGGGCTTTTTATAAGTTTTAAAAACTTATTAGACTACTGTAACTGAACCAGCAACAACTGTTAGGTTGCTGTAACCTGTTGCAGCACGGATTGCTGTCTGTAGAGCACCTGCTGTGATGCCAGGTACTTCTGTAGCAACGTACATTACGCGAGCGTTACCGCTCTCAACTACTACTGGATTAGCAACTGTTGCGAAAGCATTTAATAGCTTCTCGCCTGGATCTGCTGAACCAGCTGTGAAACCAAAGTTAGCAATGTTTGCTGCACCGTCTACTTCGTCAATCTTGAACCATGTTAGTGCGCCAGTTAGAAACTGACCTTCTGCGGCTGCGCCGTTTACTCTTGTCTGAGCCATCTTGTTCTCCTAATATTTTTCACTGCTTACGCAGCTATAACTTTATTTATCAAATTTTGAATTTTTTTATTTCCTACTAGGTGCTTTCTGCATACCTGCGCCAAACGCTTTAGCAATACTACTAACAGGACTAAACGCTTTTTTAACTGCACTTATCCCTTTTCCTATTGTTTTTAATCCTTTTTGATCAAAATCAATATCGAACTCCATGCCCCTACTTAAACTACCAGTGTGCTGATTACCGTAAAAACGATCGCCCCAATCTGCAGGTTCACGTTCTTTTTTAGCAGGACGCTCAACTTCTTTGTCTAGTTTAAACTGTGCCTTAGGGGCATCAACAGATTTTGGTTCTTGTGTTTGTTGGGTTTTTCTACGCTGCTCACTATGCCACATTCTTTCTGCGGCTCGCTGAGCACTGTCAATTGTAGTATGTCTAGGATCATATCTTGTTTGTTGAAAATACTTAGCAGTAGGATCGCCGGCTGCGACCAACGACTTTAAAAGTTCGTCGGCTTCCTTTTGATCTATAGCTTCACAAATTTCAACTATCTTCATGATACTCGTTTTCTACCTGCTGCCCAGTAACCAGCTATAGCACCTATACCAGTTCCTGCTTTTTTATATTTATCTTCGTCTTTACCCAACACTGTAGCAACTTTACTACCTAAAGCTCTACCTGCAACTGCTCCTGCTGCTGCGCCAGCTAGCTTTGTGCCTAAACCAGGTTCTTCAACATCAGGTGCTACAGTATATTCTCTGTACTTGAGCATTGTTGTTAAGTTGTCTAGCAACTCGCTGCCAACACCTTTTTTACGTAACTCATGTGCAAAGTTAGCAACTACCATTTGACGCTGTATATATTTTAAGTTAGCCCAATCCAATACTAATCTACGTAATTGCTTATACTTTGGATTTACAATTTTTAGTTGATGTTCTAATCTATAAAAGAACGATGTGGCTCTGCCGCTAGCAGTGCTTTCCATGCTTATAACTTCTCGTAGAAACTTCCAGTGGTCACGGTGATCAAAATGAATTTTGTCAAACAGTGTTCCGGATAATAATTGATTAGCTAAATCAACTGCTTTGTTTTTAGGGTGTGCTACTTGATATGCAAGAAGATATAAGTCGGTAGCATGTGTTCTAAACAGTGCGTAGTTACCGTATTGTGTAGTTTTAGAAATGTAGCTGATGGCATAGTCACGTTGAGCTTCGTCTTTGGTCAACATATATGCTGCTAGAGTATTAAGATACAGCAAGTCAATAATATCAGCAGCGTTAAACTTGCTGAAGTTTCTTGTAGTTCTATAGAGTCTACTTTCGCTTAACTCTACATCAATAAACTGCAAGTCCATTACTTGCTCCCTGGCTTACCACTTCCAAAGTTTAATCTACTAAACTCTAAACGGTCAACTAGCTTGAGTGCATTACCCATACGATCAACAGCAACAAAGCCTTCTTCGCCTGTGACTTCGTAGCCATTTGGTGTTTCAATGAATGTTGGAATTTGTCTAATCTCAGATAGCTTCTTAAGCAATCTAATTTTTGCTTCAATAATCTTTAAGTACAAATCATAAACAGAAACAATTTGTGGTACGTGTTCTTTGATAAACTTAACACCTTGTACCATTTTTTCACGCTGCTCATCTTGTTTAGCAGGTGTTTTGTACTTTTCAATATTCTTTGTCATGTAGTCAACATACTTCTGTACAAAGCCTTGTGCAAACTTTGTAGGATTATCAAACGCACCTTGACGTACTTGATTGTTGGCGTGTGCTTTTAGTTGCACAATAAAATCTTTACCGATAACATCGGTACCGCGCTCTAACCAAGCAAAAGTATTAGCATCAATGTTCTTTAAGTGATGATCTGCTTCCGCAATGGCACTCATAATGTTAGCACTTTCTTCTTGAGTAAGTGTAACTGTGCCGCTTAAATCTTTAATAGTAGCATCACGATACCATACGCTAGATGCCTTACCTAGTTCACTGCTGTCAAAACCAAACTTGGCTTTAGTATCAGCTAGTGTAGGACCGCCAACATATTCCGTATGGAACACAATGCCAATATCTGCGGCTAGCATCTGTTTCGCTAGATCACTGTCAGCTGGCACTGCATATGTAATTGTATTTGGTTTAAAGACGATGTAGTTTTCGCCATCAACTGTAGCAGTTTTAATATCGCCTTTAGTAAACAGCAAATCGCCTTGTGCTACTGTGTTCCAGTTTAGTTTGCTAAGATGTGTTAATGCTGCAATAAGTTTATCTTGTAAGCCTTCGGCTGGGTGATTCTTTTTAATGTCTGCGACACTGAAGTTCATCTTTGGATCTTGTGCAAACACACCTTTAGTGCCTACAAAGAACTTACCAGTAGCAGGATCACGGCCAGCAACTACAGCAGGAGCACCGTCCCATTTAGTAGTAACACTAACTGGTGCTTTGGCATGACCTTGTAGCATTTCATGTAAACTATAAAGATAGTTTACTGCTTCTTTAGCGCCAGCAAAACCTTTGTTAAAGATGTTATCTTCTAAATGCTCTAGGTGAGTGTTTTTGCCTTCTTTAGCTTCAAAGAGACTCTCGCTAATAATAGTTGTTACTAGAGGTCTGGAAATTTCTACAAAGCGCATTTTATATACCTGCTAGCTTTTTCATTTCGTAAACATTAATTTCATTGACTGGTACTAACAATACATAATTAGTGACAGCTTCAGATATTAACACATCGTAACCAATGTCGTTCCATGTAAAACCTGCTGCTTCTAATACTTTACACAAATGCTCATATGATTCTTTTCTCATACTTCTAGCAAGTTTTGTAAAATGTGCATATGCTTGTGGATCGCTCTTTGCTAGACCACCTCGTTTCATTGCTGGTGCGGCAGCTTGAATGAAATTATCAACGTCGAAGCCTTTGGTTTTTAAATCGCTTAGTTGATTAACAAGTTCTTTGGCTGCGTCGAGATCGCCTTGTAGTGTTCTACTCTGAAGTGCTTTCAATTCAGGTTGAACAATATTAGGTACAGGTTTAGATGCTGGTGTATCTGGCTTTCCATCACCATTTGTATCTGCTGCATCCGGTTGGCCATCGCCATCTGTATCTTTAGGACGTATAGCCTTACCAATCATGTTTCCAATAGCGCCGCCGACTCGGCCCATTACTTTACCTAATGCGCTGGATTTAGGATCAATACCTGCACCGCTTTTTGCCCAGGCGCCTTTGATCTTATCAATCATACCAGGCTTTAGTTTATTGCCTTGCGGATCGAGACCCACTGACTTCATTAAGTCAAAGTGTACATCTCTGCTTACCTGAGTGTTGTCAGGGTTAAGCCACTGCTTCTTAGCAGGATCCCAACTAAATGTTGGTCCGCTAGGAAATAGCTTCTTCTTAGCTTTTTTGTTTAGATCAAACTCTGAATCAAACTCATACAGACGCATCGTCGTCCCCTTGGCTTTCTTTTATAATTTTTTTAATGCCTCGGGAAAATTTCGTGCCGTCTTTGCCTTTGATGCTATTAATCAAACGATTAGTAAGATCCTTAGCGGTCTCAGTATCGTAATAGCGTTCAATTTGCTCAATAAGGTTAATCGCACTTCTAATAACATGCTCGCCACGGTTTTCAACTACGTGGTTACGATCACGATCAATAGAAATTTGATTGAGTTCTTCAATAATACTACGGTACTTGGACATACTTTCCCTTAAGCTATAATGTAAGTATTTATCACTTTTTGGCTTTTAGAAAGTTCATCAACTGTAAGCTCTGGTTTACAGTTTCCGCAGCATTGGGTTCCTCTGCCTTAATACTACCGCTACGCTTTAGCTGTTCTAATAATCCGGCGCTTGTAACAGTTTGTGCGTCCTCATCACCTTCTTCTAGATCCTCAATTCGTAGTGTATCGGGGTTAAATTTAAGGTCTACTTTGCTACCGACACCGCTACTACTACGTGTTTTCATAAACTGTATCTGATAGCGTCCACGCTCACGCATAGCATTGCTAGTAAAAATACCCACAACATTATCCGCAGTGTTAATCTTACTAATACCACCTGCAATATGGCTGTGATCAAACTCAATCTCCTCAACCGCAGCACGGTTCAACTGGCTTGCTGTTACCAACAGCATGTTGCGCTCTACAGCCAAGTTACGCAACTCTTCTGACACATACTTGTCCTTGACGAACAAGTTCTCTGCGCTAATCTTTGCCGCAATGGGCATCATGAGATCCAAATAATCCACAAGTAGTGCATCTACTTTAACACCACTTTGAATTTCATACTCACGTAAGAATGCACGGATGTCGTTAGCGTTAATACCGCTGGGCATTTGCTTAACACGAAACTTGCCGGCGCCTTTGCCCTTCATACGAACTTTAAGATCAACATCGTCTACATTACGCATAATTTCTTTTGCGGCATAGCCACTTACCATGCTGTCTAGTCGCATACTGATAAGTTGCTCGCTAAGTTCAAGACTAATGTAAACAACATTAAGTCCTGCAAGACTCCAGTTAACACCAAAGTTTTGCAAGAACAAGCTCTTACCTGCGCCAGAACCCCCAGCAAAGATTGTGATCTCGCCTCGGTTAAGTCCACCATATAGTTTCTGATCAATGCCTTTCCAGCCGCTGCTGATAGCACCTGCTTGCTGCTTAATCCACTCTAATCGCTCTTTGGGATTAGCAAAGTAATCTAAACCCAAGTCCTTAACTAAGCCTAGCTGTGTTGCTGCTTTAATCTTAGTTTCTACTTCACCATAACGCTGCTTCTCCAGTAAGTCAGTGCTATCAATGATAGCTTTTTCTAATGCTTTGTGTCTACAGAAAGTTTCGAACTCGTCCATAAACCAATTTTGGTGGTCTGGCGTTACATTCTCAATTGGCTCTAGCTTGAGTCCGCCAACAGCATTAATCTGCTCAATTGTAGGAATACTGGTATAGTTAGTACTATGGCTTACTAACAAATCTACCGTGGGCTTGAACTTGCGATTAAAAAACTCACTCTTTACAATATTTTGGCAGCGAGCAAATAGATCGGGATCACTAATTAGAAATCGCAAAAATAGTTCTTGTACTTCTTCGGTGTAGTCTTTTACATCGCTCATAGATAGTTTCTCGCTTTAAGTTCGTTAATTATATAGTTCGCTATTACTTTGTGCCCTGCTTTATTAGGATGATGATCTGTACTACTCTCAATCAAATTTGTTGTGGTTTTATTTACAAAATGTGAAATTGGTAGTACATTTTTATCTAGTGGCAAATACTGTAGTAGCGGATAGTCTAAGTTATTTGGTATAATTGATTTGGAGTTCATTCCGGTATATAAAAAGTTTACACGCTTTCTTTTAAAGAATTCGCTTAGAACAAATTGTTGTTGTATAAAACTTTCCAGCATTTGCTTATTAGATCTAATATGAGCTGTTTTTTGATAGGTTTGAACAGATCGAAATATTCTATTTGGTATAGTTATAAACTTGATTCGGTCGTCTCCTGTTAGTACTGGATTTTCTGAACCAGGACAACAACCAAAGTAAGTATCACTTTCTTCGTCGTGCAGCTCGGTCCTGCTATAAGCAGATGTCCATTGTATAACAGCTAGCCATTTTTCGCCATCTTTTATCTTATCAAAAAACTCTAAAGTTGTTCGAACAATTCTATCGTTGCTTCCACCTAACCAAGATAAATTTTCTACTTTTTCAAAATAAGGTGAAAGCAAATTGGGCCAAACCCATTCAGGTGCTTGCATAGTGTCGCTGAAATCTTTATGCCCGTGACTAAAACTGCAACCATTAACAAATAGCTTCATAGCATTTTTGCCTTTACTTGCGCTTTAATCTTATTATCCGTTGCATGTTTGATAATACTAGCAACAGTAGCAAGCCTACCATATTTATTTACTGCATCGGCTGCATCTTTAACATCTTTATGCCAAGGCGGAAAACTTACTTCCCAACCTAATGCTAATGCTTCTTCGATTAGTTCTTTGCCAGCTTTATCGCGATCCGGACAAAGTATAACACGCTTGCCCAGCTTCTCAATCAAATGTGCTTGCTCTGGTGTAACGTGATTACCTAAAACACTAACTCCATCTACACCTATAGCATCAAACACACCCTCGACAACAATAACAATCTCTCGTTCACTGTCCGCAAAACGATCAATGTTAAATACAAAGCCACTGCTCATTTTGTGCAAATACTTTGGTGTTTTCTTATCTGGTGGATTGATGTGTCTAGCAGTCCACCCAACAATGTCACCATTAAATGTGAATGGTACAACTAAACGTTTTGCATATAGTGGGTCATCGGGGAAATATAATAGAGTGTAAAGTCCTTCTAATCCACGTTGGCGAGCATACTGCTTTACTTCATGGTCGTCAGGCAAATCATCAATTAACATTACATTTTCAGGTAGTTCTACAATCTCAAATTTAGAAAAGTTGTAGACATAGTCAGTATCCTCAGCTTCTTCGAGTTCCTCTTTATACTTGAGTAACTCTATCTGGACCTTGTGTATTTCATCGTCACCGGCACCTAGGCGAGCAGCAAGTTCCTTATATTTTTGACCGATGTAAGGAGCAGGACTCCAGCCTGTTGTGTATCCGCAGTTGAAACAATGATAACTTAGTTTTGCGGCTTTAGTAATGACCCCGGCTCGCTTACGTTTGTCGTTGCACATTGGGCAGTCAAACGTAATCCAACCGCTAGGTGTTTTTGTCGTACGAATAGGAAGGTGATCCAACACCAACCGATGTGTACTTTCAACTACAGAGTCTAGATCCATAGTTGTATTATACGCGATTTTAAGTTATTGTCAAGTATTAGTTTCTTAATACAATTTTATCAACTGTACCGGAATCTGGAGTATGAGCTATTCTTATCCAGTTTGCGTTAATCTGGAATGTTCTATGAGTAATAGAGCTAACGTTGCTTAATGCAACAGTTTCAATGTTGAACCAGTCCTTGCTCATATCGTCGATATCAGGAACACCAATCAAGCAACTGCCCTGAATAGTAATGTTACCAGTATAAGATGTAGTGTAGATTCCAATTGTGTGTTGAGAATCTATAAAGTTCTTTTCTAAATTACCGTATAGGGCGCTGCTAACAAATACGTTTGAGCTGTCCCCTAACATAGTATTTGCGGTTTGGGTAAACACAGTTTCTTGCTGTGTGGCAACTGGCTCAACGCTGCTTTGATCGGTAATTCTAATGTCTAAACGTACATTGTTGTTTTGGTCTACGTACACAGGCAAATCTATATCTTCTTGCGTCGATCTAGTAATGTGGATTTGATACAAGCCGGCGTCAACGTTAACTAGATCACCATCTGTTAGTACTAGTTTTACAATTCCTACATCAGATGTATTTTCTAAAGTTTTAGTTAGGATGCGTCTTTTTGCGTCCGGTTCTATTAGGTATACCCTAAGAACATCACTGAATACATTTTGCAGCTTTCTGTCACGGTCCCTAATGTTAAAGTAAATTTCGTTATTAACACCTTTGTGTGCGCTCAAAATTCTGTTGTTCATAGGCTTGTTATCCACATAAATACTGTTAGCTGACACTACCAAATCTATAGTAGTATCGTAGAGATATAGCTTAAAATTGCTGTTCATACTACTATTTATCTATTAAGTGTTTCCAATAAGAATGTAAATTATATAGGTAGTTTATAAATATCAAGACATGCAAGAAGAAGATTATTCACAATTAGAATTTCTAACAGGGCTTCATTATTTAGAGAAAGATTATGTAGGTATTGTTGTAAATCACGACAACAGTATTATAACGTTCTATGACGTAGAGCTTATCCCAACGACCGAGCTTAAAAGAGAATTCCTAGAATTAGGTGATATGTGGTGGTGGGAAAGTAACCGTATGCTGCCCATCGATGTATTTTTACATCACGAAATGAAGCCGTTCAAACCCTGCCTCAGAACATTCGTTATGAAGGATGTGGATATTCTTTTTGGCCCTGTTACAAGCCTACAAAATTTATTGAAAAAGAGAATTAAAAGGCGTAGTATTCAATTAATACGCAGAGCAGATTAAATTCATCTGCACAACAATAGCCACCGCATAAGCTACAGCATGGCTATGCTTAAAATAGTAACTTCCATCTACTGGCTTAGTCCAAACATCTTTGGCAATTTCGTCCCAATTTTTACCAATCAGATGTTTTTTACCGGGACGAATAATAGCCAATATCATAGCTAACTGTTCAACACTAGTAGGCTTGTATTGTGCAAGAATCTTAGCATAGTTGCTTACGTGGAAAAGCTGAGTAACAAACTCTTCGTGTTCTAGCAATTCCCACATAGGTTCTGAATTCATCAATTGGGTTAGATGTGTTTCATCCCTAACATCTTTGTAGATACCGTTATTAAGTATGTCTACTTTAAACCAGCCTTCTTCTTCAGCAGTTTCATAATCAATGCTGCTGTATCCTTCTAATGGAAAGGTTGGTATGGTTTGGAAGTATACACCAGTATTATGCTTTGAATAAGCACCATCACTTTTAATACTAGCGGGTACATGATTAACTAATCGCAAGAAGTCCTCACGATTAGCCATATCAATATCTACGTCAAAGTCTATCTTCATTAGTGCTATTATACTACTCTATTTAAGAAAAGTCTACATAAGTTTTCATCTTTTAAAAGATGGTTGTAGTTGAATTCTGTGATTTCTTTAGCTTGCTCAACCCATTGATTCTTTTCAGTATCTGTTTTTTGACAAAACCGCTTTACTTGATTAGCTATCATCCTTCCTCTCAATTGCCAATCTTCAATGTCATCATATGATTCATCAAACAATTTGTCAAACGTTTGAAAGCCTAATGCACGTAAATATTTTAGGTAATCTACTTTACTGTACACCATAAAGGGTAACTTGTGCTGTATGGCTCTATAAATTTTTTCCGATAGCAATACAAACTCTTCATCTTTAGAAAATTTATTAGAAAAGTTTACTTCTTCCATTACTATTTCAAAACAAACATTTTTTGTCCAACTACTTATGTCAAAGAATGAAGGCAATAATACTTGATCATTACCATATGACACTAATGTTTCGCGATCTAAAACTTTGCCTTCTATTGTTCTACCGCCATAGGAAATATACCCGTTTTTATAGACATTGTATTGCGTTAACAAATCTATAAAAAATTTTCGTGCTGGGCGAGACTTAAGATTTAGACACAAATAATCCTTTTTAGAAATTAAGTCAGGGTTAGATGAAACTACATTAACATCGCGACATCCGTACACATGATATCCTGAAAAGAAATCAATGAATGCAACATTTAAATTATATGGCTTATTAGCTGTATCGAATACTCTAGCGTTAGCACTTATGAACCAACACTTATCAGAGTCGATATCCTTAGAAAGTATGTGTTTAGTTAAATAGTCAAAGCTCAATACCGTAAAAGGTTCATAATGACAACAAAAGAAAATCTTATTAGTTTTTACTTTTTCTCGTAGAACATCCAACACCTTTTCGGGTAATTGAGTTATCATAAAATCTATAAAGAAAAAGACATTTGTTGCTGACTGTATTTTATCTAAAATTTCCTCTATATTATCAGAAAAATTTTCATACACATATTCTTCTACGCCATCATAACTCTCGCCAGTACATTGCTCGGCAAGTATTTTTCCAACACTTTGTCCTGTCCACTTATGTTTTTTAATTGAAGAAAACTGATAAGCAGCATGAGTAGTTGAAAAAATACTTAGGTCAGGCATACATTAGTCTTTGCTGTCCTGCCAATATTCCTCAAGCATTGGGAAATGCTCTAGCACAATCTTCTTGCACTGCTCTGCAATAATCATGTGTTCCTTTTGTGTGCCGTTTGCTGCACGTAGGTCAATGTAGTGAATCCAGCTACGTAGACTACCTGCCATATACAGAGTACTTTCAGTTAAACCCTCTGGTAGTACTGCACGAGCTTGCTCCTTAGCAATACCTTTGTCCAAGGCCCACTTGTATGCTGCCATTGCAGCATTACGTACCTTAGCCTGTTCCATCTGCCAATCTTCTTGCAGTGCTGGATCGTTAACTTCCACACTGTTCTGACGGTTCTTGGTATCTT
>JACCDX011582750.1_pt1 | contig 12113 bp, 13 predicted proteins | sample 7449681 | NCBI WGS metagenome assembly JACCDX01 (sample SAMN15323450, study PRJNA562643) | freshwater metagenome | isolation source: river surface water | place: USA:Blue River Watershed | collected 2017-08-18 | reverse complement strand
GGTAAATCGGTAGTCAATATTGGGAGACAACAATAATTTAATGGTTTGACTGAAATTGCCGGTATCACTTAACGAGTCGCCGAAAGAATAAACACTATTAATCTTATTATTGCCTGCGTGTACGTTAGAACATGTTGCAGCCAGAATAAAGACTAGAGATTTAGAAATTTTCTTCAACATAATGATTGATGAATTTTGATTATTTTTCCGTCGAAAATTCTACTTTCATATGTTGATACCTAAAAGAGATAAGACGCCCAGCAAGTCTTAATGTCAGTATTCGTCAGGTTTGCGATGGCACCACCTTGCTTCACCAAATCAATACATCGCACTGCAACATCAAAATGCCCGTGCCCAACTTGAGTCATAACAGCTTTTAAGTAACATCATGCATCGATGCGTTGACCTCATCATCGATCGACTTGGCGCGAAGGAGTGCATCTTCTTCACTCAACAAGGCGTTTTCCGATTTTGCAATGACTGCTGCTGCGATGGAATTGCCAACAGCATTCGTTGCTGATCGTCCCATGTCCAAGAATGTATCGACGCCTAGAATCAAAAGTAATCCCGCCTGAGGAATATTGAATTGATCGAGCGTTGCCGCAATCACAACAAGTGATGCGCGAGGCACACCGGCCATGCCCTTCGATGTCAACATTAAGATAAGTAGCATTGTTAATTGCGTGGCGAGGCTGAGTTGGATGTCATAGGCTTGTGCAATAAATAATGTCGCAAAGGTGCAGTACATCATCGAGCCATCGAGATTAAATGAATAACCAATCGGCATCACAAAGCTTGATATTTTTCTATTTACACCAAACCTATCAAGAGCAAGTAAAATTTTTGGATATGCTGCTTCCGAACTTGATGTGGCGAATGAAATGAGGAAAGGCTCTCGCACATAGCCTAGTAATGTTTTAATTCTTTTACCGAGAAAACAGAATCCAGCAAAAATCAATACGCACCACAAACAAAATAGTGCCACATAAAAATCAAGCATAAAAACGGCAAACTTCAGCAATATCTCTATTCCATTTTCCGCGACATTTGCCGCCATCGCAGCCATCACAGCTAATGGAGCAGCTTTCATCACATATTCTGTAATTTTGAGCATGATGTGAGACAAGTCATCTATCACTTGCAACATCGTCTTACTACGTTCACTCAGCGCAGACATCGCCACACCAAAAAAAAGAGCGAATATAACGATTTGTAAGATTTCATTTTTTGCCATGGCCTCTATGACGGAATCCGGCAAAAGATGATTCATGAATTGCTTCAATGTGAAACCACTTGTTCCTAACCCTGATGATTGATCGGTATCTGGTAGCGGTAAATTTAAATGCGTACCTGGCTGCATCAGATTTGACAGTAAAAGTCCAATCAATAAAGAAAGAAGCGAAGCGGTAAAAAACCAGCACATAGATTTGGCAAATACGCGTCCAATACTGCTCGCATTTCCCATATGAGCGATGCCTACAACCAAAGTCGAAAAAACCAAGGGGGCAATAATCATTTTGATCAAGCGCAAAAATGCATCGGAAACGATAGAGATATAACTAGCGATAAGATTTGCTGCTTGCTGGTTTTCTGCAAAAGTATGAATGACATAGCCTATCGCAATACCCAAAAACATTGCATAGACAATTCTTAATGGCGAAGGTTTATGAGATATCGGAGGTGAGACGTTCATATTGGCTATGCTCAGTAAATCAATCAGTCAAGTCAGACCAAAACTAATCTTGATTGCCGTAATGATTCCGGAAACAGCAATACTGGCCAAGATCAAACCAAATATTCGACCGATCGTTTCAATACCCGTTTTGCCAAGGTATTTTTTGATAGCGTGCCCGATGGAAAACGAAATCAAATGAACGGACAAACACAATGCCAAAATAATCGTCGTTTGTACTTGCTCGACAACCGTCCTTGTAGCGTTGTTGGTGAGCATGACAACTGTCAAAATCCCTCCAGCTCCAGCGATGACGGGTATCGCAAGTGGGTAAGCAGCACGCTGAATCAGGCTTCGAGATCCATCGTTTGTACTGTTTTCATCGACTATTCTTCCCCGAATCATTTCAAGCCCAAGCAAAAATAGAATGATCGAGCCGGCGAGCTGAAATGAGGCCATGGGGATATTGAGGGCATTAAGAAAATATTGGCCAAAAATAATAAAAAATAACAAAATCAAGAAAGAAATCACTACCGTGTATAAAGCAACGCGAAAGGCATCTTTCCGATTGAGATCGTGCGTCACGGCCAGGAAAACCGGAACAGTCGCAAGAGGATCAAGAACAACAATCAATGTTGCAAATTCATACAAAAACTCATTAGGGAAAGATAAGTTCATAGGTTTTGAAATCAATCACATTTGTTAACTGTTTCAAGTCTAGTTGACGAACAGCATGCAATATTAGGGGATCAGTCTAAATTACCGCATAATGATATAAATAAATCAAAGCAACAAACAGGAGACAAGTTTGAACATCACTGCCATCACAGCGATTCCGCTGTCGTTTCGCCTTGACCAGGGTAAAACCGTCACCATGGGAATCGGGAGTACAACGAAGCGCGATGCGATTATCGTGCGCGTCGAAACCTCGGAGGGCATTACCGGATACGGAGAGGCGCATCCCGGCCGTAGTCCCGGCGCGGTCGTCAGCCTGATCCACAATACCCTCGCCCCCATGCTGATCGGGATGAAAGCGACGGACTGCGTTGGCGTCTGGAAACGCGTTCATCGGATGCAGCTCTCGAGTCACGGTGTGGGGTCGGGTGCATCCCTCGCCTTGGCTGGTATCGATATGGCGATGTGGGACATCCGTGGAAAAGCCGCCAATATGCCCCTCTATGAACTGCTTGGTGGCAGCAAAAGACGTTTGCCGGCCTATGCCGGCGGGATTTCACTCGGCTATCAGCCCAAAGAGTCCCTGGCTGAGGAAGCACAGGAATACGTGGCGCGAGGTTACAAAGCCATCAAACTGAGGCTCGGTGACACTGCGGCAAAAGATATTGAACGGGTCCTGCATGTACGCAAGGTACTGGGCGATGACATCGACATTTTGACGGACGCGAATACGGCCTACACGATTGCGGATGTAAGACGCGTGCTTCCGGTATTGGCTGAAATCAAGGCAGGCTGGTTAGAGGAGCCCTTCGCATGCAGCGATTTCGCCTCCTACCGCGAGGCCGCCAAAATCACGCCTCTCGTACCGATCGCAGCGGGTGAGAACCATTACACGCGCTTTGAGTTTGCACAGCTTCTCGAAGCAGGCGACATCCGGATCTGGCAACCTGACCTATCCAAATGCGGCGGTATCACTGAAGGTTTGGCCATCGCCGCCCTCGCCTCGGCGCACCGTATTCCGATGAATACACACAGTTCAGCGACTGGCCTGAATCATGCGGCCACGATTCATTTTGCTTCAGCGATTGAAAATACACAGTATTTCGAAGCATGCGTATCTCACTACAACCCCTTGCGGGATATGTTTGGTGTCAGTTTTGAAATCGGGCAAGATGGCTGTGTCGAGCCTTTAGACAAGCCGGGTATTGGTATCGAAGTCGACGAATCGATCTTTAAAAAGTATCCATTGATTGATGGTCCAGGTTATGTCGTCAAATTTTAAAATCGGAGACAAAATGAAAACTTTTACAAAAAATATTTTGGCAGGTTTGGGGCTTTCCCTGTGCATCGCCGGCGCTGCACTGGCGCAAACATTTCCGGAGAAAACTGTTCGTATCGTTGTGCCCTATCCTCCTGGTGGTTTTAACGATACGCTTGCGCGCATCTCAAGCGACAAGCTCGGAAAAGTCTGGAGCCAACCCGTGGTGGTGGAAAACCGTCCGGGCGGCAACACCACCATTGGCAATAGCTATGTCGCTAAAGCTCCGGCTGACGGCTATACGATTTTGGTCACGCCTTTGCCTTTTTCTGCGATGCCTGGTCTGTATGGCGCCAAGCTCCCCTATGACGCTCTCAAGGACTTTCGTGCGTTGATTTTGGCGGGCTCCGCTCAAAACGCGCTGGTGACCAGAAAGGGGTTGAATATCAATAGTGCCAAAGAACTTGTCGAGTATGCCAAAGCCAATCCAGGCAAGCTGAACTATGGTTCGACAGGTTCTGGTTCATCGAATCACCTCTCGATGGAGTTGCTGATGAACATGACGGGCACCAAGCTCACACATGTTCCCTACAAAGGGAGCGCGCCGGCTGTTGCGGCTCTTATGGCGGGTGAAATCGATGTGCTGTTTGATAACGTACCAAACGTTGTGCAGCAAATCCGCGCGGGCACGATCAATGCGATCGGTGTGAGTGGTCTCAAGCGCACAGCACTGCTGCCAGACACACCTACTGTCGCGGAGTCTGGTGTCCCGGGCTTTGAGGTGAACGTCTGGTTTGGCATGCAAGTGCCGGGTGCCACACCCACTGCGATCGTCAATCAAGTCAACCGCGAACTGGCGAATATTTATCGCCAGCCTGATGTCACTAAACGCTTTAACGATCAAGGTGTCGAGGTGATCGCCAGCACGCCTGAAGAGTTCAGCAAGTTGCTGCAGAGCGAGGTCGCGAAGTGGAGCAAGCTGATCAAAGAAGCCAACATCCGGATCGAGTAAAGATGAAAATTCAAGACGTCACCCTCACGCTTTTTAGCTGGGACGATATCCCTGCAACCAGCTATGGCGCGCATACGGGTCGCTTTGCCGGCGAGAGTAAGCTTGGTTTGCTGGCGATTACAACGGATCAGGGGATCACTGGACATGCTTTTCTGGGCTCTGCTTTTTTCCCAGCAGACATGGATGGTGGCAGCCTGATCCGTTACCTCAAGCCGATTTTGATCGGTCAAAATCCGCTTGACCGCGAACGTCTCTACAAAGCCATGTGGAAACGTGTGCGCACCACGACTGCGCGCGCAATCGGCGCAGTGGATGTCGCGCTATGGGATATTGCAGGCAAGGTTGCGAACCTGCCGATCCATCAGCTGCTTGGCTCCTACCGGGATCGCGTCCCCGCCTACATCAGCTCGGCGGTGCTCGCGAGCCCGCAAGCCTATGCGGACGAGGCGCAACACTACAAAGCCCTCAATCTGGCCGCCTACAAAATCCATCCGCCTCAAGTATGGCGAGAGGACATCAAGGTCTGCGAAGCCGTGCGCAAAGCCGTTGGTGACGACTATGTATTAATGCTCGATTCTGTCTGGAGCTATGACTACCCTCAAGCGCTGCGGGTCGGTCATGTGATTGAAGATCTCGATTTCTATTGGTACGAGGATCCTCTTGCGGATGCGGATATCTACAACTATGTCGAGCTCAAAAAACATCTGAGCATCCCGATCATGGCGACCGAGTATCCCGCAGGTGGACTCGATTCGTACGCCCCGTGGATCAAGGAGCGCGCGACAGACTTCTTAAGAGGGGACGTTGCGGTCAAAGGCGGCATCACCACCCTGATGAAAACCGCCCATCTCGCCGAGGCGTTCCATCTGAACTACGAAGTGCATCATGGTGGAAACTCGCTGAATAACTTCGCCAACCTGCACGTCATCATGGCGCTCCAAAATACGGAGCTTTTTGAGGTCCTGTTGCCATCCGAATCGCAAAAGTACGGGCTATTGCAGGACCTTGAGATTGATGGTCAAGGGATGATCCATGCACCAACCGGACCAGGTCTGGGCGCGCAGATCGATTTTGAGCTGATCAAGAGAAAAACGCTTGGTGTATTGAGCTAGCAGACAGACGATTATTCAAGAAGGCGATTATTTAAGAACGCGATTATTTAGTCGTCTCATACTGTCGCCACAAGCAACTGCCCTTGACCGACTTGTCCAACGTTGCCAGATACTCCTCGTGCGCGAGGAGGTCCTCGGCGCTTGGCAGAATCACAGGCAGACTGAGCGCGTCCTGGAGCTGACCGCGGGCCTCGGCACTTTCAGCTTCGGGTGCGTCATACGTATCGATCATCAGGCTATCCTGACCGCGGGTCATGGCAAGCCAGACCTCGGCCAAAAGACGTGAATCGAGCAGCGCGCCATGCAAGGCGCGATGCGCGTTGGATACTCCGTAACGTTCGCACAGGGCATCGAGGGAATTTCGTTTCCCTGGGTGCAGTGTCTTGGCATGGACGAGCGAATCCGTCACGCCGCTGCAAAAATCCGTGACCGGGTTGCGTCCGATTAATTCAAGCTCGGCGTTCAAAAACTTCAGGTCAAACGGCGCGTTGTGGATAATGAGTTCGGCACCCTCGATGAACTTTAAAAAATCATCGGCCTGATCTTTAAAGCGGGGTTTATCCGACAGGAAATCCGTGGTCAAACCGTGCACACCCAAAGCTCCGGGATCGCTGTCGCGGTCCGGATTGAGATAGGTGTGGTAATGGTTGCCCGTTACACCGCGATTCAGAACCTCGACGGCACCGATCTCAACGATACGGTGTCCTTGTGCGGGATCGAGTCCGGTCGTTTCTGTATCAAGAATGATCCAACGCATGGGTAAGAGTGCCGTAAAAAAGTGTGTAAAAGAGTTGTATTGAATGAGTCAATTCAGCTTTTCATTTTAGCGCGGGCTTCTTCTACGCCACGATTGGCGAGCAAGTCGGCGCGCTCATTACCTGGATCGCCGGCATGGCCTTTCACCCAATGCCACTGAATATCGTGCTTCGCGACCTCATCTGACATCAACTGCCAAAGATCTGCGTTTTTGACGGGTTTCTTATCGGCGGTTTTCCAGCCTCGCTGTTTCCAGCCATGAATCCACTCGGTCATGCCCTTCATCACATATTGCGAATCAACATGGAGCGTGACGGAACAAGGCCGCTTCAGCGCACGCAAGGCTTCGATCACGGCCATCATTTCCATGCGGTTGTTGGTGGTGAGGGGTTCGCCGCCATGAAGTGTTTTCTCCACTTGGCCGAGTTTGAGCAAAACACCCCAGCCACCCGGTCCGGGATTGCCTTTACAAGCGCCATCTGTCCAGATTTCTACATTTTCTTCAGTTTGCATCGTTTACTTTTTTGTTGGAATGGATTGTTGCTGCATGGCGACGCCAGCGGCGCGCCGTGCGGCCTGTTTGACAGGTTTGGTTTTCCAGTTGGGTTTGAGCAAAGTCATACCATGCACACGCTTGACAGCCGAAACGACATAGACCGCACCACAAGCTGGCCACCAACGATCTCCGGCAGGCTCGAAAAAGGCAGTTCGATCAAGCCACTTTTTTGTGGAAAATGACGGAACATAGCAGCCGAAGTGACCAAATTCGATCTCAAATGAAAGGAGTTTCAACCAGTCCTTGAGTCTAGACAAGGAAACCTGATGTCCGACTTCGGTGGGAAACCACGGTTTGAGAAAGGGCGTACGTTGCCTCAGGCCCCATAAACTCCAGGGATTGAAACCAGAAATCACGACCCGCCCTTCCGGTACAAGGATACGATCGACTTCGCGCAGAACCTGATGCGGATTGTCTGATGTCTCTAAAATGTGCGGTAAAACCACTAAATCCATGCTTTCTCTGTCAAAAGGCAGGAATTCAGGTTCGGCACGCACAGTACCAGCCCAGTCGAATGTTTGCTCTGGCTGGGGTAAAGTCGGGCCGACAAACGCTTTGAAGGGCATCCGATTCGCGCGTAACAAATCCAGCTCGGGTAATCCAACCTGAAGCGCCCGATAACCAAACACATCGTCAACCATGGTGTCGAAGCGCGTTTGTTCCCAATTTCGGGCATATTGACCCGGATCAGTACTTAACCACGCACTCAGACTTACAATGGCAGATTCTTGTGTAGACACGCTGTTCCTGAAAAAAATATAAATGCCTGCTTACTCAAACCTGCATTGCCCTGCCAACCGCAGCACAACGCCTCGTCAATCGACAGGGATTTTTCCCCTGAGCGCGTTTAGCGACAACTATATCTGGCTTATCACCAATGGCGCAGATGCCATCGTGGTCGACCCCGGTCAGGCAGCCCCAGTTTTGCAAGCGCTCGACAAGCGGGCCTTAAAGCTCACCGCTATTTTACTCACCCATCATCATCAAGACCATGTTGGTGGAGTTGCCGAGCTGGTTTCCCAAACTGGCTCCATGGTCTATGGTCCGGCAAGCGAAGTGTTACCTGTCTGCGATATCGCCCTGGTCGAAGGGGATGAAGTGACTGATACCGGCATGCAACTTTCCCTTTCCGTTCTTGATGTGCCGGGGCACACAGCTGGGCACATTGCCTACACAGGTCAAATCGCAGGTCAACCTGTCTTGTTTTGCGGCGATACTTTATTTGCCGCGGGCTGCGGTCGTTTATTTGAAGGCACGCCGGAGCAAATGGACGCGTCCCTGGCCAAGCTTGCCGCCCTGCCCACCGAAACAGCGGTCTATTGCGCCCACGAATACACACTCTCCAATATGCGCTGGGCCCGCACAGTCGAGCCAGCCAATCACAACCTTCTGGCCTGGCAAGCCCGCGCTGAACAGCAGCGCATCGAAGGTCAACCGACTTTGCCCAGCTCCATCGGGCAAGAGCTCTCCTGCAATCCGTTTTTACGCGCTCGACAAGCCAGCGTTGCCCAAGCGGCGGCAGTCTGGGCAGAGCGCCCCCTCGTCTCGCCGGTTGAGGTTTTTGCCGTGCTCAGAGAGTGGAAAAACAATTTTCGTTGATGTTGATGCCTAATATTCAAGCTCTCTTTACCCGTCTGGTTACTTTAGCTTGCGTCCTATTACTGGCCGGCTGTGCCGGTATGTCCGGTTCCGGAAACCGGGGGGGCGCGCAGGACACTTCGCTCACGATCGACCTGACCGTTCCCGCACCTGATGCTTGGGAGCGGATTCGTCGTGGATATGCCATTCCCAATCTCAATACTCCTCTTGTCGACAAATGGACGGCCTACTATGCCGCCCACCCGGAGTCGATGAACCGGATGGCAAACCGCGCAGGCAAATATCTTTACTACATCGTCGAGGAAATCAATCGCCGGGGTCTGCCAACCGAGCTCGCCTTGTTACCTTTTGTTGAAAGCGCCTACAACCCGATTGCATATTCACATGCCAACGCTTCCGGCTTGTGGCAGTTCATCCCGAGCACGGGCACACAATTCAAGCTCAAACAAGACTGGTGGCATGATCAGCGCCGCGACCCGATCGCCTCGACCAATGCCGCGCTCGACTATCTGGAATATTTGTTCGAATTCCAGGGGGACTGGTATCTGGCGCTTGCTTCTTATAACTGGGGTGAAGGTGCTGTCCAGCGAGCGGTCAAACAAAATGCGGCTGCGGGTAAACCGACCGACTACCTCTCGCTCAACATGCCAGCCGAGACACGCAACTATCTACCCAAGCTGCAGGCCATCAAAAACATCGTTGCTGATCCGAAAAAATACTCGGTCGTACTCCCGGACGTGGATAACTCTCCTTATTTTGTCGCAATCAAGAAAACCGTCAACATCGACTACACGCTTGCTGCAAAGTTCGCTGAAATGCCCCTTGAAGATTTTCAGGCGCTGAATCCTTCGTTCAATCAGCCAGTTATCTCTGTCAAAGAAAACCATTCGATTATTTTGCCGCGAGATCGCGTGGCCATTTACAACAAAAATCTCGCCCAATACCGTGGGGACCTGACATCCTGGCAAACCTATGAGGCAAAGGAAGGCGAGAGCATCTCCGCCATCGCCAGCAAGTTCGGTGTCCCGGAAAGCCGCTTGCGTCAGGCGAATCGCATCCCCAGCAATGTCCGTCTGGCCAGCGATGAAACACTGATTATTCCGGGTCCAAGCGGCGAAGGGATTCGTTTGAATCCAGCCGACAAGACCTCTCTGGCTCAGGCAGGTCGTGCATCTCCAGAGACATCCCGCCGAACAACAACATCATCAAATCGTGCCACTGCCAGACCCGCGAGCGTCACCAGCACTACCACCACTAGCGCTGCGCCCGCGCGCGCAACCGTTCGCACCCACACCGTGCGTTCCGGCGAAACGCTCAGCAGCATTGCCCAGCAATATGGCACCACTGCAGCTTCGCTTCGCGCGCTGAACAACTTAAAATCGGATACTCTGCGAGCAGGCGCGAAGTTGCGGGTACCGGGTACAAGCAACCGAAGCTGATTCAATCATATTTTTACTTCACTAATCTTCATCTTTAGGACTGGTCCATGGGCTTTCTTTCCGGCAAACGCATCCTGATTACTGGCGTGATCTCCAATCGCTCGATCGCCTATGGCATCGCCAAAGCGTGTCACGATCAAGGTGCTCAACTCGCCTTTACTTACGTTGGTGAACGCTTTCAGGAACGCGTCACCGAATACGCCGCAGACTTTGGTAGCTCAATCGTGCTGCCCTGTGATGTGGGCGATGACGGCCAGATCGAATCCACCTTTACCGAGCTCGCCAAACACTGGGACGGACTCGACGGCTTAGTGCACTCGATTGGTTTCGCGCCACGCGAAGCCATCGCTGGCCAGTTTCTCGACGGACTCTCGCGCGAAGCTTTTCGCATTGCCCATGACATTTCAGCCTACAGTTTTCCCGCGCTCGCCAAAGCTGCTCGCCCCATGATGCAAGGGCGTAACGGGGCGCTGTTGACGCTGACCTATCTGGGTGCCGAAAAAGCGATGGCCAATTACAACACCATGGGTCTGGCCAAAGCCTCACTTGAGGCATCGGTGCGCTACCTGGCGGCCAACCTCGGCCCTGAGGGCATTCGCTCAAACGGCATTTCGGCCGGCCCAATCAAAACACTGGCCGCCAGTGGCATCAAGGATTTCTCAAGCATCCTGAAAGTCGTCGAGAACAACGCGCCACTGCGTCGCAACGTGACGATTGAGCAGGTCGGTAACGTGGCGGCCTTTTTGTTATCTGAATTATCCGCTGGCGTCACCGGTGAAATCATTCACGTAGATTCAGGCTTTTCCAATGTCATTGCCGGCTTGATCGAGTAAGGCTTTTTAAGCCTCTCCCGAATCAAGCGCAATCAATTGCAATCAAGCGCCTTGCGCGCTTCTGACATCGTCACACCCTCGACCAGCACGCGTTTTTTGCGGCTGGTCTGTCCGGAAACAAGTTGAATGTGTTTGCGCGGCACACTCAGCCGCTCCGCCAACCAGGCAACGAGCACTTCGTTAGCCCGATTTTCAACCGCCGGGGCATTCAGTGCGATTTTCAAGCGCCCGTCATGCTCTCCTACAACCTTGGACACTTTTGCGCCAGGCTGACAATGCAATAAAAGTGCTACACCCGTTGCCTGTTCGGTGAGCCAGCTCATCGTACTCCCGTTAAATGCATGATCAGAGCACCCAAGCCGCCCGCACCCAGAATCAGATATACAGGATTGATTCGCGTGCGCAGCAGCAGACCAAACACGATCAGACCCAGCCCAACCGTGAGCGGTCCGACAAATGCAGCCTTTGCAACGGCATAGACACCTGAACACATCAACCCAATCGCGATCGGCTCCAACGCGCTTTGCACCGCGCGCCGCCAGGGTCGCTCGCCGATTTTGTTCCACAAACGTCCCACAGCAAGACACAAGATACTGGAGGGCAAAAAAAACGAAAGCAGGACCACTCCAGCACCGAGCAGGCCGGCGATCTGAAAACCGAACACCAGCACCATCATCATGTTAGGGCCCGGCGCGAGTTGCCCCAAACTATAAATGTGCACAAACGCAGTGTGATCGATCGAGAACCGTTGATCCAAAATGGTCTGCATTTCCGGCAAAACGGCGGTACCGCCCCCGACCGCCAGCACTGACAACATGCCAAAGGTCATCGCAAGTTGCAACAAGGCGCTCATGGGGATTTCTCCTCGTTGCGTATCAATGACTCCGTTTGATCATGCGCACGCGGTCGATAGAGAAAGAGACCAATTGGCACCATAATCAGCAGTACTGTAATGAGTGAAAATTTCAGCACGCTCATGAGTACAAAGGTCGCGATAATCATCGCAAGCGAGCGGAAATGCCGGAAATGCTGATCGCCGATCTTATAGGTGATCGAGGCTAGCAGTCCGGTTGCGCCCGCCGCCACACCCGCTAACAAAATATTCAAAATTGGATGATCCTCACCCTGGCTGTAGGCCACGCCGGCCAGCAAGACGAACAATCCACCCGGCAACATCAAGCCCGCGGCGGCACAGCATGCT
>JACCDX010890284.1_pt1 | contig 12120 bp, 10 predicted proteins | sample 7449681 | NCBI WGS metagenome assembly JACCDX01 (sample SAMN15323450, study PRJNA562643) | freshwater metagenome | isolation source: river surface water | place: USA:Blue River Watershed | collected 2017-08-18 | reverse complement strand
GTCGCTACAACGGAGTTTCTACCCCTTCGTTTGCAGAATGGGCTGTATGTGCAGCGTCTTGCCCCAATGCTAAGAGTTGCCATCCCTTATGGCATGCTTTCCAGCAACCAACTGAGAAAGCTTGCATATATTTCCGATAATTACGATAAGGGTTATGGGCATTTTACCACCAGACAAAATATTCAATTCAATTGGCCTGCACTTGCGGATGTTCCTGACATCCTTGCACATTTGGCAGAAGTGGAGATGCACGCGATTCAGACAAGCGGGAATTGCATAAGAAATACCACTACAGACCAGTTTGCGGGTTGTGCGGTTAACGAGATTGAAGATAGCCGCCCCTACTGTGAAATTATTCGTCAGTGGTCCACTTTCCACCCAGAATTCGCCTATCTGCCTCGTAAATTTAAGATTGCGGTCTGCGGTACTTTAGATGATCAAGCTGCCACACAAGTGCATGATATTGGTCTGTTCATAGTCAAGAGTGAAACGGGAGAAATTGGATTTAGAGTGCTGGTGGGCGGTGGCTTGGGCCGAACCCCTGTCATAGGCAAAGAGATTCGGTCATTCCTTCCGAAACAGCACCTACTTACTTATCTGGATGCCATCCTCAGAGTCTATAATCGCGAGGGGCGTAGGGATAACAAATACAAAGCGCGTATCAAAATATTAGTCAAAGAAACCGGTGTGGATCAATTCCGGGAAAAAGTCGAGCAAGAATGGCTCGCATTGAAAGACGGTCCGCTGACGCTTACCGACTCGGAAATTTTACGCTGCAAGCAATGCTTCCAGGATCCTAAGTATAAGGAGCTTGCCGAGGATTCCCTGCAATTACTCCAAGTTCTTAAAGAGAATGTACTTTTTGCTGGTTGGTATAATCAAAATGTCAGTGCGCACAAGAAACCAGGGTACTCAATAGTCACAATATGCTTGAAGCAGACAGGCACAGCGCCGGGTGATATTAGCAGTGATCAGATGAGGTTTATCGCGGACTTGGCAGATGACTTCAGCTTTGGGGAATTACGCGTTAGTCATGAGCAAAATATCATTCTTGCAGATGTAGAGAAGTCAGCTCTCTACTCTTTGTGGCAATCTCTAAAATCTCAAAAGCTGCACAGTGACAATCGTGGCTTACTGACAGACATAATCTGCTGTCCTGGCGGGGATTTTTGTTCGCTCGCCAATGCGAAGTCAATCCCCATTGCAGAGTCAATCCAGCGCCGGTTCGGGGACACATCAAGGTTAAGAGAAATCGGATCTCTTTCCCTGAATATCTCAGGCTGCATGAACGCGTGTGGCCATCATCACGTGGGAAATATAGGCATTCTTGGAGTTGATAAGAAAGGGGCTGAGTTTTATCAAATATCACTAGGCGGCTCTGCAGATAACAACACAGCACTGGGGCAAATTGTTGGGCCCTCTTTTGCGCAGGAGGAAGTTCCTGATGTGATTGAGAAGATCGTTAATGTTTATTTGCGAACCCGTCTTGCTGATGAGAGTTTTGTTGAGACTTTCAATCGCGTAGGAATGGAACCGTTCAAGGACGAAGTTTATGTCAAAGCTGATTAAGAATCGTCAGATCGTTGATGATCAATGGTTGTTGATTAAAGAGAGTTCGCAACTGGAAGACTTGCTGGCTTATAGTGGTCAGAATCTGATTGTTCCTTTGGCATTCTGGCGAGAGGAACGCAATCGCATTAAGCAACGATCAGGCAAGACTGCGGTATGGTTGAATAGCAACGAACTACCGCAATCGCTCGGCGAGGATCTGCACAATCTCGAGGTCATTGCTCTCAATTTTCCGATTTTCTCGGATGGGCGTTCCTACACTTCAGCCCGGGAATTGCGCAGCAATCTAGGATATAAAGGAGAGATTCGCGCGGTAGGCGATGTGCTTAGAGATCAGCTTTTTTATATGTCGCGATGTGGATTTGACGCGTTTCTCATGCGTGAAGATCAGGATTTGGAGAAAGCCCTTTCCGCCTTCGACGATTTCACCGATGGCTACCAAGTTAGTGTGGATAAACCCATCCCGTTATTTCGACGCCGCTCATAAGTGGACTGGGTGAGATAAATTCAGGACTACGCGCCCAACAGCTCCTCCTTTCAGGAGGGTGTTAAGTGCTGCAGGTAGGTCCTGCATTTGAATTTCCAAGGCAATTCTCTCGAGATCCGGCAGTCTCCATTCCGCTGCAAATTTTTGCCAAATTCTTGCTTTGTGATCGATTGAAAGGTTGACCGAATCAATTCCAAGCAGATTGACCCCGCGAATAATGAAGGGAAAAACACTTGCTTCAAACGTAGGCGAGTCAACCAGACCGCAACAAGCAACACTTCCTCCATAGCGTAACGAGCCAAGAATGTTGTGCAGTAATTTGCCGCCGGCAACGTCTATTGCTCCAGACCAGCGTTCCTTTTGCAGAGAGCGTGATGAGACTTCAGAAAGAGTTCGTCTGTCAATTACCGAGGCTGCTCCTATCGAACGTAAAAAGGACTCCTGCTCCGGCTTTCCGGTACAAGCGATGACAGTAAAGCCAAGCTTAGCTAGTAATGCGACCGAAATAGCCCCTACCCCGCCGGTTGCTCCAGTTACGAGCACTTCCCCTGACGCCGGAGATATCCCATTCAGGATTAACTTCTCTACGCACAGGCCGGCGGTTAATCCTGCTGTGCCAAGTATCATAGCGTCCCGTACACTCATACCGAGGGGAATCGGGACAACCCACTCACTTGGTACTCGGATAAATTCAGCGAAACCACCCTCGGTATTCATGCCTAAATCATATCCGGTCACGAGCACTGAATCTCCAGCGCGGAACCTGGCGGCGCTTGAACTTACCACTTCCCCGGCTGCATCTATTCCTGGCGTGTGGGGGTACTGTCGGGTCACACCTCTATTGCCAGAGGCCGACAAGGCATCCTTGTAATTCAGCGAAGAAAACTGAACTCTTATCAGAACTTCGCCCGCTGGCAGGTCGCCTATAACGCGATCCGCAACTTCTCCAGTGTATTCGGTCTGTCCATTGAGAGTTCTTTCGGAAACCCGATATGCTTTGAACTTCATGGCGTCGCTTATCATCAGAACGATCCGTGCAAAAGATAAATAAGGAGCGGTAATATTTAAGAGAAATACGCGCTCTGACGGGCTCTCTTTAGCCACGATAATATCGTTTTATCAATAGAGGCGTGGATGGCTGCACCCAGTTTATCGCTAATTGATCTACGAATTTCGAAGCGCACGGCGAAAACATCAGCTTCGTCACATGCCCTGATGATGCATTCGTCGCTTGTAATGACCTCGTCAATCATATTGAGTTGAATGGCCTGTAAGCCAACCCAGGTTTCACCTGTAGCAATTCCATCAATTTCAACTTCAGGACGATGCAGCTTCACCCAGTCCTTGAATATTGCATGCATATCCTCTACATCTTCCTTAACTTTGTCTCGCCCACGCTGTGTGATCTCGCCAAAGGTCGTAAGCGTTGTCTTGAACTCTCCTGCGCTAATTGTTTCATAATCGACTTCGTGCTTGCGCAAAAGGCGATGAAAATTCGGCATCTGAACCAGTACACCGATCGAGCCAAGAATTGCGAACGGCGCTGCGACCAGCTTATCAGCCAGGCAAGCCATCATATAGCCACCGCTGGCAGCAACCATATCAACGCATACCGTCAACGGTATTCCACGTTCTTTGATTCTGGCCAACTGTGATGCAGCCAGCCCATAGGCATGGACCATGCCGCCGGGGCTCTCCAATCTAACCAGAACTTCATCTTGAGATGTTGCCAGAGACAGGATTGCAGTTATCTCCTCACGGAGTGATTCCACTTCGCTGGCCTGAATATCACCATTAAAATCGACTACATAGACCCGCTTTTTTGTATGTGGGTCAATTTCGGAATCTGGTTCGAGATTCTTTCTAGAGCTCTTACGTTCTCGCTCCTCCTCTTTATGCCTCTTTTTCTCCAGTTTCTGCTCAAGTTTGAACGTGTCCTTGTCGTAGACGACCTTTTTCATGGCATCGCGCATTTCATCCAATTCATCATTGAGATGAACCACACTGATAGCCCCCTTCCCTGCTCCTCGCCGCCCTCTCTCTCCAATAGCAATGACTGCGCCAATTACCAAAATGAACGCGGCAACCAAAGTGATGGCCTTCGCAAGAAAAAGACAATATTCAATAAAGTATTCCAAGAACTTCTCCTTAAATTCGATTGCGCTCTCGCAATTCAAAGCGTTGCAAGAATAACTCAATGAGTTGTCCTGCGACACTGATACTGGATGCGGGTGTTACAGGCAAATTTCCACTCCGAAACCAGAAGGCTTCAGCGATTTCCTTTCCATCCACAGTGATATCGCCAGATTTATAATCCGCAAAAAAACCCAGCATTAATTGGGACGGGAACGGCCATGATTGGCTCCTAACATAGCGAATGTTATCCACTTCGATTCCCACCTCCTCATACACTTCTCTGATAACTGTTTCTTCGGGTGTTTCTCCTGCTTCCATGAATCCTGCAAGGCAGCTGAAGAAAGCGCTGGCTTTACCTACATGTCGCGCCAACAGTATTTCATCATCTTTGATGACCAGAACTATTACGCAGGGGTTGATTCGAGGGTAAAAGTTGAGCGTGCAGGAGGTACATACCAGCGCTCGCTCTGAACTGTGCAGCACTGTAGTGGCTCCGCATTTGCCACAATATCGGTGATTATCGTACCAGTGGAGTAACTGATTGGCTTTGCCCGCGGCGGCAAAGACTTCTATTTCGTTGTTGAACAGCAGTTGTCTAAGTGAGGCTTTCTCAGCGCCGAGTAGTGCAAAACTCGCATCACTGAGCCCAAGGGCTACGCATGGACGCAAAGAATATTCACCAACTATCAACGAGTGCTGTTGCGTCCCAGTGCAGATATCACGCACTGTCGCTGCGGGCCAAAAGAAATTATTGTTTCTATGGAGGACCTCTCCATTATGAAAGAGTAATACCCGCTCATGGCCAGAAAAATTCTCCGGTTTCAAAAAGTAGTCAGATTTTAACTCCATCTAAATGCCCGTTCCCCAGGTACGCTCATTGTTCAGAGGTTAGCCAGAGGCAGCGGTTACCACTTAATTTGTTAATGCGCACAAGCAAGCGATTATGGGCGGCCATAGCCTCCTCTTCGACATGGCTCACACGAAGTGGCGCACGATCGAAATCGAGTTTATGACTTGCAACCTCAATTTTTTTGACACTAACCTCTTCGTTTCCTAGCAGTAAGGATGTCTGCCCTCCTGTCATCAATAGATAGACATCGGCAAGTATTTCCGCATCCAGTAACGCACCGTGTAAATCCCGTTGTGAATTATCCACCTCATAGCGCTTGCACAGAGCATCCAGACTGTTTCGCTGTCCGGGATGCTTCTTACGCGCCATCGTCAGAGTATCAATGACAGAACAATAGTCCTCCATTCGACCGTAATTTCTGGCAGCAAGTTTTAGCTCGCTATTGAGAAAGCCAATGTCAAAAGGTGCATTATGTATAATCAGCTCAGCCTCTGACACGAAGTGCAAAAAATCATCTGCCACATTACTGAAGCGAGGTTTATCCGCAAGGAAGGCTGATGTGATGCCATGTACCTGAACTGCACCTTCGTCAATCTCACGATCAGGATTCAAATAGCAGTGGAAGTGACGTCCCGTGAGACGTCTGTTCTCAATTTCGATACATCCGATCTCGATGACCCTGTGCCCTTGGGCGGGATCAAGTCCGGTGGTTTCAGTATCTAAGACAACTTGTCGCATAAGTTCTTCAATGTTCTGATTTTATTGAAATAACTAGGGTATTTAGAGATGCTCATTGATCCAGCGATTGGCAAGTTCGTCAGCCATTTCATTTTCACGATGACCACTATGCCCCTTAACCCATTCCCATTTGATTTTGTGCTGCGCGGCAAGTTCATCCAGTTTTCGCCAAAGATCCTCATTGAGAACTTGCGTTCTGGCAGCGGTTTTCCAGTTACGCCTTTTCCAATTGGGCAACCACTCTGTAATCCCGGTTAACACGTATTTCGAGTCGCTGACTACTGTGACATCGCATCCGGAGCGTTTCAGAGCCAAGAGGCCTTGAATTACAGCAGTAAGTTCCATGCGATTATTGGTGGTTAGAGCTTCCCCCCCGTAGAGTTGTTTCTCGACCCCCTTATATCTCAACAAGACTCCCCATCCGCCTCTTCCAGGGTTACCTTTGCACGCTCCGTCCGTATACATCTCTATAACATTTGACAATCAAGCACCTTCCACGAAATGAATCTTAACAATGTACTTTAACGGGAGACAGCTGTGCGATTTTTGTCAGTGTCCTTGTGTATTGCCGCCGTTTCACCAACCGGCCTCACAATAACGGTTCTCGGAATTCGTGGCCAGCGCGGTACTATTGGCGTCATTGGCATTACTTGTTTGCATGCTACGATGAAATACACTGCTCCCAGCGGATACAGAAATCGTCGTCCCAGCCCCTCCATCTTGGGTGCAAGACCAACCATTTTCAGAGTGTTGACTGGCAGGAGGAAGCCACTGTAAGTGACTTTCTCGATACTGAAGTCCAACAGTTTCAACCAATCACTGATTCTCCCACTCGAGATGAAGCGACCACTCCAAGGAAGACAGTTCTTCCAACGGAAAAACTTTCTGAGCCCCCAGGTACTTACGGGATTGAATCCTATTATCAAGAGCTTTCCACCAGGCATAATCACCCGTGCCGCCTCCCGCAGTAACCGGTGGCTGTCGGGTGTGTAATCAAGTGCGTGGTGTATTAGTACAGCATCAATGCTCTCGTTCGATAGTGGCAGCAACTCATTATTGGCTACGGGAAAACTAGAGCCCGCAATATGAGATGGCGTGAAAAAAAACTTATGCCCCACGGGACTTTCGCCTAACATGGACTGTGAGCAACAACCCAACTGCAGGATATGGTACCCAAAGACACGGGCCAAAAATGGTTCCAGCATCTCGTTTTCAGTTTTCAGCAACTCCCTCCCAAGCGGGGACTGCAGCCAGGCATCCATTTCCTGAAACAGGATATGTGGCTCTGGCGGTTGATGGTGCTGCTGCCATCGCAATCGAAAACTCGAGAATAGTGACATGGTTACAACTTACACTCATCTGTCGGAAGGCATGGTCTTTGACTTTATGGATAATACACTATGATTCTGAAAGTAAGTTTCATCCGCGCTTTTAGTGACAATTATATATGGGCATTTGGGCGAGGTGGCAGTGATGTGTGTATCGTAGATCCTGGTGACGCTGCACCGGTACTCGCCGCATTGCATGCAGATAATTTGCACCTGTCTTCGATTATCGTCACTCATCATCATGCGGATCATATCGGTGGGATTGAAGCACTCCTGGCAGAGTTTCCAGACACGCCGGTTTACGGCCCAAAATCCGACAGAATTGGCTCAGTTACCCATCCGCTCAGTGATGGCGATATTCTTAATGTGGTGGGATTCGAGCTCTCGGTATTATCAGTGCCGGGGCACACTTTAGATCACATTGCCTATTATGTTCGTGGTTCCTCAAGCGGGGAAGACGTCGTTCCCGGGATGCTGTTTTGTGGAGATACCCTTTTTGCCGGGGGATGCGGAAGAATTTTTGAAGGTAATGCCAGCATGATGTATAAATCGCTGGAAAAACTAGCGTCTCTGCCGGGTTCGACCATGGTATATTGTGCACATGAATACACGCAGGGTAATTTGCGTTTCGCTGCTTGTGCAGATCCCAATAATCCAGACACCATTAAGCGAATTCAGTTGGTCAATGACGCTTTGAATGCAGGGATTCCAACGGTTCCATCCCTGTTATCAATTGAGTTGCGAACTAATCCTTTCTTGCGCTGTCATACTAAGGGCGTTAGAGAAGCAGTTATTGAGAAAATGGAAATATCCCGAGACAGTAGTAACATCGAGATATTTGCGGCGCTTCGACGCTGGAAAGACAATTTTTCTGCATAATATCCGGGCTGTAGCCAATCTGGCTTCCCGCACTTTTCAATTTGGCAACTTATTAAATGCTTTTGAGTTTTAGTACTTTAAAATCAGGTAAAAGCTTTTCTGGAGCAGTGGCACCAGTGAGACTGAATAAACTGAGCGCCCTCATTTCAGCGGCCACCTTGTTGAGCGCATGCAGTGTTGTTCAAGACCCGAATCCCGTCCTGCAGGAGAATTCGCAGGCATCTCGGGAATCCATAAGCAATTCTGTCCGAGTTGTGACTGGACGGGGAGATTCCGCAAGAGTCCATATACAGCCCGGCTCAGAAAGCAGCGAAGCAAATCTTGATCAATTCGAAAATATATGGGCAAGGATAGGCAGTGGTTTGTCTTTCAGTCTGAGCTATGACAACGAGAGAATTGAAGAACAGATTGCTTACTACAAGGATAATCCAGCGTTTTTAATGACGGTCACAGAACGATCGCGACCTTTTATCTATGAGATTGTTGAGGAGCTTGAGCGACGCTCACTTCCTTTGGAGTTGGCTCTACTTCCTATCGTAGAAAGTGCCTACAATCCCAATGCCAGTGCGGGCAAAAATTCGGTTGGATTGTGGCAAATTGTCAACGCAACGGCCAGAAGTCTGGGGATTAAGCAGGATTGGTGGTATGACGGTCGGCGGGATCCTATAGCCTCTACAAGTGCGGCCTTGGATTATTTGACTACACTCAATGAGATGTTTGGAAACGACTGGCTGCTCACTTTAGCTGCTTACAATACTGGCCAAGGTAACGTCCAGAAGGCCATCGAACAAAACAGCCGAAGATCTCGTGGGACTGATTACTGGTCATTGAACCTTTCCTCGACTACTGAAGACTTTGTTCCGAAACTGATCGCTCTTGCTCGATTGATTTCCACCCCCGATCATTTTGGCTTGGAATTGGCGGAAGTCAAAAATGAAAGAGTCGTTGCCAGGATTGAGGCTGGGACGCAAATAGATTTGGCATTGGTTGCCAGTCTTGCTGGCGTGGACTCTGAAATTCTTTACCAACTGAACCCTGGAATCAGGCAGTGGGCCACACATCCGGACGGTCCGCACACACTACTGGTTCCTATTGATAAAGTGGATGCGTTTGAGTCAGCTGTAGCGAGTCTGGAAGGGCAAACTCCAGTTACCTGGGATAGATATGTAGTACAGTCTGGGGATACTCTGAGCAAAATAGCGCGGCAGTTCAATACACAGGTTGCGGCCCTGCAGCAAGTCAACGGAATCGATGGCAGTCGTATTATTGCCGGCGAATCCCTGTTAATACCCAGAGCTTACAAGTCAGCCGCCCCATTGGCGAGCCCGAATGCCCCTGAATACCTTCCAGGAATTACACTTGCGGGCGACGTGCCGCCGCAGGGTATGACACCGCCTACGCGATACGAAGTTCGTTCTGGAGATAGTCTGTGGCGGATAGCCAGTCGCTATAATCTGAGCGCCTCCACTCTTGCAGGTTGGAATAATATTTCAACGGAGTCAGTATTGCGTCCTGGCCAGATTCTGGTGCTTCACTCCGATCCGGCTATAGCACAAGTAGTCGAAAGCGGGGCAGACAACGACCCGATAGAATATACGGTCAAATCTGGCGACACCATTGCCCGTATAGCGAGAAGACACGGTGTAGAAATTGAACAACTGCTGGAGTGGAATGACATTCAAGCTGATGGGTTAATACACCCTGGACAACGACTTCAATTACATCCCGAAGGTTCGGAGCTTAACTGACAGCAGCCAAGCTCCTCACTTCGGACAGACCCGTCAGAGCAATGGCTCTTCTGCAAGATTCTCGCTAATGTCTGCATTGTTTCGGGAGTTTGCTAGGAAGGCATCGAATGCTGCTCTGCCATCAGCTTCCACATTCGAACTGATCAGCGCTGTGCGTTCATCCGCAGCGAGCTGGTCCAGCGTGCCTTGATTAACGGACTGCAGCTCCAATACAACATATGTTCCATTGCTCAAAGCAAAGCCATCAAGTGTTGAATCGTCGCCTTCTGGGGGAGACATTACGAATGCACGCTGAAGTACTTCCGTGTTGAGTCCTGTTTGGTCTCTGGCTACTCCGACCTGAGTAATCCACTGCAATTCATTTGCTGCAATAAGCTCATCCGCTGATTGTCCATTACGGAGAGCCGCCAATAGCTCCTCCCCTACAGCCTGAGCCCTTTCTTTCTCCAGCTCCGTCCGCAATATCGCCGCTATCTCCCCGCGCACCTCCTCCAGAGGTCTTAGATGCTCTTCGATGTGTTCACGCATATTCAGAACCAACGCTCGAGAATCTCCGATTTCGATTACTTCGCTGTTATTGCCATTTACCAAAACTTCTTCTGTGAATGCTGCGGCAACAACGTTGCTGTTGCTGGTAATTTCAGTCGAACCGCCCAAGCGCGAAAATGCCTCACTTTCTATAACTTGCAGGCCTAGTTCTTCTGATATTTCTCTCAGGTCTGTAGTTTCGAACGCCAGGTTTGCCAGAGTCTCCAGCCGGGAAAAGTATAATTGATCCACTTCCGCACTACTGAGGTCTCGTCGAATTCGATCTGCGACCTCCTCTAGCGGCGCAAATTCATTCAGGTCATACTCGGTCAATTTGACGATATGTACTCCGAATTCAGATACAACCGGGTCGGAAATCTGGCCAACTTCCAGAGTGGCCAGAGCCTCTTCCAGTTCGGGAGGGAATGCCGACCCATCGGAGTAGCCTATGTCGCCACCGGACTGGGCGGAAATTGTATCGCTGGATGCCTCCAGCGCAAGTGCAGCGAAATCCTCTCCCTGATCTAACCGCGTCTTTAGCTCGGCAGCCTGCACCAATGCTTGCTCTTGTGTACGTGCGTCACTTAGCTCTAGCAGAATGTGGGATGCGCGTCTTTGTGTTGCAGCTGAGGAGGCGCTACGTTCAATCTCATACTGCGCCAAGACGTCGGCATCGCTAACCTCGACTTCGCTAAAAATGGCACTTTTATCAAGCAGGACATAATCAACTGCCACCTCTTCTTCAACCATGAAGCGAGATTGATTATTCTGATAATAGGTATCTATTTGATCAGCTGGAATAACTTCACCTTCCGTTCTATTGCCGAGAGTTACGGACAGGAAACGAAAATCCCGAGTCTGAGAGTTAAGCGCAGCGATGCGCTCCAATTCGTTCTGAGTCATAAAACTGGAGGCGGCATATGCGTTGACCAACTGGCCCACCACCATTTGCTCAGCCAAGGCATCGCGATAAGCCTGTACGCTGAATCCTTGTGTAGCCATTGTTCGCAAAGCCAGATCTGCGTCGAATACTCCTCCTATCTGGAACTGTGGATTATTGATGATTTGACGATCAATCGCATCGCTGGAGATCGTCATGGAGGCATTTCGCGCCGACTGTCTGAGCAATCTATCTTCTATTATCTGATTCAACGCAACTTCGCGTAACAGCCCTTCATCCAGACTGGCGAGATCTGCCCCAACATTCATCATTAAATTTTGAACGCTGGCGGCCAATTCTGGCTCAGTGATCTCCTCGCCGTTAACTTCGGCAACGGTCGAGTTGTTTACGAATCCACCGACGATGGATTCGACTCCAAACAGTGCCATCAGCGCGATAATAAAGCCGATAATGACCTTTGCAATCATCCCCTGGGAGTTGTCTCTTATCTTTTGCAGCATGTCATTTCCTGTCGAAAAGCGAGCTTGATACAACGATCGAATAGACGCGAAGCGTGAATAAATAGCATCTTCTTTAAACTAAAAAGGCGCATCATTGATGCGCCCTCAAAAACACTTCTAAGCCGTCAGGCCAAATGACTGAATTAGCCTGAAACGCTGTCGAATTTTGACTGTATGGTTAGAGATTTACGGCGTCTTTAAGAGCCTTGCCAGCTTTGAAAGTAGGCACTTTGGCTGCTTTGATTTGAATTGTCGCCCCAGTTTGCGGGTTACGACCTTGACGTGCTGCGCGCTCTTTGGTTGTAAAAGTACCGAAACCAACGAGTACTACCGGATCGCTTTTCTTAAGCGAGTCAGTGATGGCATCAATCATGGCATCTATCACGCGTCCGGCTGCAGCTTTTGGAATGTCAGCACTTGCAGCAACAGCATCGATTAATTCAGATTTATTCACGT
>JACCDX010331112.1_pt1 | contig 12121 bp, 9 predicted proteins | sample 7449681 | NCBI WGS metagenome assembly JACCDX01 (sample SAMN15323450, study PRJNA562643) | freshwater metagenome | isolation source: river surface water | place: USA:Blue River Watershed | collected 2017-08-18 | reverse complement strand
GCCGCGCGCATCGGCGCCACCCGCCTGCGGCTCCACGCCGACCTCGCGGACGTGCCCGTCGAGACCTCCGTGCCCCTCTCCGCCACCCGCCGCCTCGTCTCCGCCCAGTGGGAAGCCCGCCTCACCAAGCTCCCGCGTCACGGCGCCCCGCGTCCCGCCCCCACCCACGCCATCCTCGACGGCATCGGCCCCGCGCTTGGCGCGACCCGCCGCTTCACCATCGGCAATCCCGACCAGCGCGCCGATCTCCTGCTGCCCGCCGCCTTCAGCGCCGCCGACGGCTGCTCCATCCCGCTCGTCCACGAAGACGGCAAGCTCTGGCTGCCCGACAGCGCCCTCGGCCGCACCGGCGGCAGCGATACCTCGGCCCGCACCGCCGTAGAATCCGGCGACCGCCTCGCGATCCGCTGCGGCAGCCACCACACCGAAGTGCTCTTCGTCCACTGCCCGCTGCCCGCCGCCTGGACGCGGCCCGAGTAGCGCGCCCCGCCCGCCCCGCGATCCCCGCGCATGGCCTCCCTCGCCCTCAAGCGCCGCGAACTCGAGGTGTTCAGCCTCTCGTTCCTCGACTGCATCTGCTGCGGCTTCGGCGCCGTGCTGCTGATTTTCCTGCTCACCATCGCGAAGAAAACCGACGTCGACAAAGCCGATGTCGTCGAGGCCCGCGACCGCCTGCGCAAAGTGCAGGCCCAGGTCGACCTCAGCCGCGACGAACTCGACAAACTCGCGCGCATCATCGCCGCCGCCCAGCTCGAGCTGAAAGAGCTCCAGGACAAAACCGCCGCCGACCAGCTCAAGGTTTCCGCCCGCCGCCGCGATCTGTTGCTGATGCTCCAGCAGACCGGCGCGCTCAAGGACGCGCTCCACGCCCTCCTCGGCGAGAAGAAGGCCATCCCCACCGAGGAAGTCGCGCCGCCCGTTCCGATCCCCAACATCGACCGCCGCCAATACCTCACCGGCGTGAAGCTCCAGGGCGAGTTCGTCGTCTTTCTGATCCGCACGTCCGGGTCCATGCTCGACGAAACCATCGACGCCGCCTCCGACCGCCTCGCCGACCCCGACGACAAGAAGCGCTCCGCCCCGAAATGGCGCCGCACCGTGGAGGCCATGGAGTGGATGCTCGCCTCGCTCGAACCCGAAACCCGTTTCCAAATCCTCCTCTTTGCCGAGGAGACGGTCCCGATTCTTCCCAACCGCGGCGAAGAGTGGTTCAGCACCAAGGACCGCCCGACGATGCTCGCCGTCCTCAAACGCCTCAACGAGATCGTCCCCCGCGGCGGCGCCAACCTCGAGCGCGCCTTCACGACCGTCCGGTTCCTCCCGCGCCTGCCCGACAGCATCGTGCTCCTCACCGACGGCCTGCCCACCCGCAGCGATTCGCTGCCCATGGACGGCGAAGTCGACGAGGGCCACCGGATCCGTTTCTTCGAGATCGCCCAGAAGCAGCTCCCGCCGCGCATCCCCGTCAGCACGATTTTGTTTCCCATGCTCACCGGCGATCCCGGCGCCCCCGGCATGTTCTGGGAATTGGCCAACGCCACCCGCGGCGCGCTCGTCAGCCCCGCGAAATCCTGGCCCGACACATGATCAAGCGCCGCCAAGCCCAGGTCTTCAGTCTCTCGTTCCTCGACTGCATCTGCTGCGGCTTCGGCGCGATCATCCTTATTTTCATCCTCAGCGTCGACTCGCGGGAGAAGGAGAAGATGGAGGTGCTGATCGAGGTCCAGCGCCAGATCATGGAGAAGGCCGCCGCCCTCACGAAGATGGAGGTCGCCGCCATCGACCTCAACAAGGACCGCCAGCGCGTCGACCAACTCGTCGGCGAGACCCGCCTGAAACAGGAGAATCTCCTCGCCCTCATCGACGACCTCGACCGCGGCCTCCAGCGCGAGAAGCGCGGCCAGGAAGCCCTCCTCGTCGACATCGACGAACTCAAAAAGGAAATCGCCGCCCGCCAGAAGAAGCCCGACCACGACATCGTTCTGAAGGACGTGAAGCCCGCCCCGATCGGACTCCCGATCGGCAGCAACTACATCGCCATCATCGTCGACACCTCGGGCTCGATGCGCGACCCCAACCACGGCGGCCTCCTGCCCATCGTCATCCGCACGATCGACACCGTCCTCGACTCCTATCCCGACATCAAGGGCGTGCAGCTCATCGACGGTGACGGCCGCTTCATCCTCGGGCGCCGCGGCACCGGCACCGCCGCGTGGCTGCCCGACAACCGCGAGATCCGCGACACCATGAAGCGCACGCTCCGTCGCTACGAACAGGATACGGTTTCGAATCCTGTGCCCGGCATCTACAACGCCATGCGCTTCCTCTTCGACCGCGAGAACCCCGAGATGCGAATGGGCATCTTCGTCTTCGGCGACGAGTTCAACTCCTCCGATGCCGCCGACGTCGTCCTCCGCCGGCTCGAGGAACTCAATCCCGCCGACGACCAGGGCAACCGCAAAGTCGTGATCAACGCCGTCGGCTTCCCCACGACGATCCGCTACCAATTCTCGATGTTCAACACCGGCCTGCGGTTCGCCAATTTGATGCGCACCGTCACCTACCTGCACGGCGGCGCGTTCATCGCGCTCCAGGATATCTGACTCCAAGTCTCGTCGGACTCGCTCTTGGTAGGTTCCGAGCTTGCTCTGGCTGCCCCGGCCAAGTCCGTCCCTGAGGCCTTGGTGAAACCTGGACGACTGCCCGAAAATCACCTCGCCCTCGCAGGTCCGGAAGTCGGCGCCGACGAAGCGCGGCGGATTCACCTGGTCAGGCGAATCGCGACGGCACCGAGCACGCGAAATTTGCCGCCGCCCCCCCTGGCCGGTGACGTCCTGCACCGGTGCTCCCTCCGTGGGAGCGAGGTGGCATCCCTACCGACACCCCGTATTCCCCCCCCCTCGCCCGTCGTCCACTCGCTCAGCGACCTGGACCTCCGACTTTCGTCCGCAACACCGCCACCGGTCGCGGCGCCGACGGCCCGCTCTGGACCCGGCCCCAACCCGCATTGCCGACCAAGAGCAACTCGCCCTTCCCCGAAAGACACGCCGCGGTCGGCGCACTCATCGCGAGGTGCCCCGCCTCCAGCACCTCCAGGCGCCTGACTGCCGCGCCGCCCGCCGCGAGCACGGCGCGAACCACCCGCGTCGGCCGCACCTCGCCCTGCAGAACATACACGGCGTCGCCTCCGTCGCCGGCCAGCCCCGTCAGTCCCGTCAAAGAACCGTTCGCCGGCAACTCCAACGCCGCCACCGCTCCGCTCACCGGGTCCACCCGGTGCAAGCCGCTCGTTTCGTCTCCGACGATCACGGCACCGTCGGCCAGGACCGCGACGCCCCGCGGAGCCAGCCACTCCACGTCACTCGCCACGCGCTCCGGTTTTTCTCCTCCCTCCGCCCATCGCCACAGACAACGTGCCGCCCGATCCACCGCCCACACCGTCCCGTCCGGTCCCACGGCCACGCCCCGCAACTCGTGCGCGCCGTCGGGCCCCGGCGCCAACGTCCACACCCGCCGCACCGCCCCGCTCGCTCCGTCCAATTCCACCAACGCCGAGCGCCCCGCGTTCGCGTCCCCTGCCCCGACCATTTCCGGCACCGCCGCCGTCGCCGCCCATAACGCGCCCCGCCGCGCATCCCACGCCAGCCCCATCACCCCGAGAATCTCCTCCGCCTCGGCCGAAAAACGCCGGAGCGTCCCGTCCTTGGCCCGCACCCAGACCGCCCGCAGGCAACCGTCGCCGAAATAGATTTCGCCGCTACCGGGGTTCACGGCCATCGTTTCGAGCGCGCCGGTGACGTTGCGCACGGAAAACGCCACGTCCCCGCTCCCGCGCGGCAGCAGATTCGCCGTGAGGACTTTGGCGACGTCTTGGAAATCTTTGCGCGCCCGGAGCGCGGACGGCAGATCCGCCAGCGCGCCCGGCGGGTGCAACCCGGCCGCCGCGATGGCGCGCAACGCCCCGATCGCCTCCTCGGCCCGGCCCGCCGCCGCCGAAGCCGCGGCCCGCTGCATCTGAAAGTCCGGGCTCTCGGGTCGCAGTTCCGCCGCCTCCGGCGCCTTGGTCACCCACCCATCGACGTCCCCCGCGCGCCGCGCCGCGTCGGCCTCACGTCCGAGAAGCAACGCCCGCGCCCACGTGCCGCTCTCCGCCGCCACCGCCCGGCCCGACACCAGCAAAAGTCCGACCGCCACGGTCCTGACTAACCGCCGCCATCCGTCCGACCCCGCACTGGCCCCGATCGCACGGTTTTCCTTCCGGCCACGACGAGCCCGGTGCCAAGCTCCCATCGCCGCAACACGGTCGGCCCAGGCAGCGCACTTGGAACGCGAAGGTTCGGCCCTTTCGCGGCCCACCTCCGCCGACCCCGCAGCCCACCTCCTCACAGCCCGAGAATCGCCTTCAACAGGGCCGAAACCAATGAAAGTGGATTTCCGCCGCCGCCGCTGCTTCCGCTCGGCGGGCCCCCGGATTGTCCGCCACCCGCGGCGCCACCCTGGCTGCTGCTTTGGCTGCCCTGTTGCCCGCCTTGCTGGCCGGATTGACCGCTCTGTCCGGAAGAACCGCTTTGTTGGCCACTCGATTGGCCCGACTGTTGGCCGCGTTGATTGGAGGCAACCTGACGTTGGCCCCGCTGGCCGCCGGAGGAGGCTTGCTGGCCGCCGCCCGACTCGCCGCCTTCACCGGCCTCACTGCCACCCGCCTCCGACCCGGCGCCGCCGGAACGGCTGCCCGATTTCCCCGCGGTGCGTCCATCGGCACCCTCGCCGCCCGCGCCCCCGCCCTTGCCGTCGGTCTTGCCGTAGGGTGTCGAGTCCTCGCCGTTGGGCACGCCGTCCCCGTCGGCATCGGGATCCTGTCCGTTCGGAATGCCATCTCCGTCCATGTCGCCGTCCTTGGCGTTCGGGATGCCGTCGCCGTCAAGATCGCCGTCCGGACCGTCGCGCCCGTTTCCGGTGCTGGCCGGGCCGCCGCGGATCTTGTCGTCCATCGTGCCGAAACCGTAGTCGTCCTGGGCATTGGGCACGCCGTCGCCGTCCGCATCCGGGTCCTGCCCGTTCGGGATGCCGTCGCCGTCCATGTCGTCATCCTTGGAATTCGGGATGCCATCGCCGTCGAGATCGCCGTCCGGGCCACTCTTACCATCGCCCGACATGCGGCCCATGCCTTCCGTGCCACCGCCGCCGCCCCCCTCGCCCCGCCGCCCGAAGGCGCCCGAGAACGTGAAGCGCACATAATCGACTTGGCTGGAAGCCAGGGTCGCCCGGTTCCGGATCGCGGCGTCGCGCACCGCTTCCATGTCCCACTTCTTCTTCCGCGCTTCCTCGCGGTCCGCCAGCGGGCCGAAGAGGCAAATCAGATTCTCGTGCCGGTATCGGACATACCAGCCCTCGTCGCTCGGCCCCAGTCCGGTGGCAACGATCCCCGCGTATTTTTTCCGGAAGTCCTCGTTCGTAAGTGTCCAGAAGTCGTCGATCGCGTCGACGGGGTAAATGATAGTCGTCGCCCGCAGCGCGCCCGCCAAGGCGAGCACTGCAAACCACCACACCAACCGGAGAGTGAGCCGTTGCATGGGGGTCAGAGTCCGGCCGGGATGGGGCGGCCTTTTTCAGCGCGGTTGGGTCCGCCCGCGGCGCCGGACGCTTTGCCGCCGGTGCCGGTGCCCTTTTCGTAGTTTTGGGTGTTGGCGGAAGCCGGCACTTGACCGGCCGACGCCGCGACCCCGGCGGTCGAACTCGGAATCCGCATCGCGGCATCGCCGATCGCGATCGGCTGGGGCCGCGCACCGAGCCCATCGGCGCCCTGGCCGGGAGAGCCCTCGCCTCCGAGTTGGCCCACTTGGGTGCCACCGGGCTGACCGCCCTGTTGTCCTGCGGCCGCCGCCGGATTGGTTCCGTCCGCGCCGCCCTGACCTTGGTTCAAAACTCCCGCGCCCGGCGCACCACTGCCACCACTTTGCCCTTGGTTCAGGATGCCCACTCCGCCACCGCCGGCGCCGGCGCCCGATTGGCCCGGCAACGGCAATCCGACCCCCGGCAGCGGCAAACCGGGCGGAGTCACTTTGATGGAAGGTCCGCCCTGGCCGTCTTCGGTGCCGCTCCCTTTACCGCCACCACCACCGCCGACCTTGCCGTTGCGCGAGGCATTTTCGTCTCCCGGCAACTCGAAGTCGCCGATCATGCCGTATTCCGACTTCTTCTCCGCCGGTTGATTGGAACCGTCGAGCAACGCAGGATCGGGCAACACTTTTCCCGTCGGCGCGCCGCGAGCGGCGGAGGTGGACCGGGCCGGGGAGGTGGATTTTCCGGCCGGCTCGCGGGCAGTGTCGGCTGCAGCCGCGACCAAAGCGGTCTGCAACAACGAGCAGACCAGCAGCGAACGCACCGCCGGACACGGTTGAAGGAGGGGTTTCATGGGTAAATTTCTAGCTGCGGTCCACCGACAGGTTGCAGACCACGGTCACGGTCGGCGGCGGAGTGCCATTGCGCACCTGCAGGAGCATGTGCACGTCGCGGTAGCCCTTCCGGCGGCCGATCACCTCGTAGTCGCCGGGCGGGATCTTGATCGTGATCGTGTCCTCGATCATTTGCGGCGGCCGGAAATTCGAGATCGAGACATGGGTTTTTCCATCGGACTTGAACGTGACATCGACCGGCTGGTTTTGGGTGATCAGCATTTGGTGCAGTTGTTGCACGCGGTCGCTGTTGGTTAGATAGGAAGGTTTCACCGCCATCGCCTCGTTGAAGCGGCGGATCGCCCCCTGGAAGTCGGCTTTGTTCGCGAGTTGTTCCGCGGCCTCGATGTATTTCTCGTATTGCAGGAGCGCGCGGATCACGGTGCCGACCCGGGTGTAGCCCTCCTTCGCCTCGGCCTGCTCCGGCTCAAGTTGCAGTGTCTCGTTGTAGGCCTCGCGGGCCTCCCGCCACTGGTAGGCTTTTTCATAGGCGAACCCCTTCGCCAGCGCCTTCTGCACCGATTCCCGGTGCGCGTTCTCCCGCGCCGACTTCAACTGGGCCTGCACGTCCGCTTTCTGCGGGTAGACTTTCAGGGCGTTCTGCAGCTCCGTGATCGCCTTGGCCCAATCCTTCGCCGCCAACGCAGCCTCGGCCGCGGCCTTGGCCGCAGCAAACTTCGTTTCCTTCTCCAACCGCGCCGCCCTCGATTGCCCTTCCTGGGCAGCCGCCGAAAACGCATCGAGCGCAAAGGCCTTCCGATAGGCCTCGGCCGCATCCGCAAACCGCGCTTCCTTCTCCAGCTTCTCGCCCTGCTGCAGAAGCGCATAGACGCGGTCGATGTTCTCGGCGCGCTTCAACCCCTGCGTCGCGGCCTCATTGCCCGGAGCCTTTTCCAACGCTGCGTTAAACGACTTGCGGGCCGTCTCCTTGTCACCCTGCGACAACGCCTTTTGCCCGGCCAACAGATTCTGTCGCACGAAATCCCCCAGCGCCGCCTCCGCTTTCGCGAGCTCGGCGAATCCCTGGTCGAACTCCTTCTTGGCTCCGAGGAAATTGCCGTTGGTGAGCAATTGCCGTCCCGCGCCGGCGGACTCGAAAGCCGACTCCAGCGCCCCCGGCGCCAGCGAACGCGCCAACTCGAGATCCTTGATCCGCAGCAGGATCTTGTCGTAGGCCTGCCTCGCCTCGCCCTTGATCTTGATGTTCGTCGTGAACGTCTCGATGTCGCGATCCAGCCCTTGGAGCGCGGAAAACGCCCGGGCGAAATCATGGGACTTCAGCCGCGCCTCCGCTTGGGAGAAGGCCTTTTCCATCACGATCATCTGCTCCAGCTGGGACGGATGGTCAGTGGGCACGCGGCGCAGCTCCTTCATCGCCTTGGAGGTCAGATCGAACGCCTGCTCCGCCTTGGCTTGGCTGATGAAGGCTTCCTTCGCGTCGCTGACCGTCGGCTCGCCGGCGACGGCCACCGGCGCCGGACTAAACACCTCCGGTCCGAACACCAACTTGATCCCGCGGATCACGACCGCTGCCACCAGCAGGAGTCCCAGAAACCCGCCGGCCGTCCATCCAATGACGCGTTGCCACGTCCACCGTCGTTTGACCTGCTCCCGACCGGCATCGGGGTTCCAGTGGATGATCCGGCGTTTTTTGGCGGCGTTTGAATCGGGTTCCTCGGCCATGGCGGGGATAGACGTATGTGGAATCGCGGTCGTTCGACGAAATTTCGCGCAACCCTTTCAGAAGATTGGGGGCGCCCTTCTGAGGAGACCGACCATGCGTGGATCGTGCCAATTTGCAAAGGGCTTTCGCCACGCGGTCCGGAGCTTTTTTGTAACGGATCGGTCGCATCCCCCGTCCGCCCCTGCCACTTGCCAAGCCGTTGCGGCCCGCTAACGGTTTTCCACCCCGGCCCCGCCATGAACGCCTACCACCGTATCGCCTTCGCCTGCCTTCCCCTCCTTCTCCTTCCCGCCTGTTACGAGGTTCCGGTGACCGGACGACGCGCCATCAACCTCGTCGACAACAACGAACTCACCAAGCTCAGCATGGCCATGTTCGAAGAGGAAAAGCGAAAAACGCGTCCGTCGCGCGACCGCATCCGCAACGAACAGCTGCAGCGCGTCGGCAACCGCATCGCCAAGGTCGTCTTCTGGGACATGCCCGACGCCGATTGGGAGTTCGTCGTCTTCGAATCTCCCGAGGTAAACGCCTTCGCCATGGCCGGCGGAAAAGTGGGCGTGAAAGCGGGCCTCTACAAGGTCGCCAAGACCGACGATCAGCTCGCGTTTGTCATCGCCCACGAGATCGCGCACGTCACCGCCAAACACGTTCATCAACGCCTCTCGCGGGCCATGGCCGTCTCGACGGTGGGTGCCGTCGGAGCGATCGGCGGGGCCGTGGCCGGAGCCGCCCCTCTCAGCGTGGAATTGCTCGGCGCCGCCTACGGCATCGGCACCGGTGCGGTCGGCCTCGCCTTCGACCGTGCGGCGGAAAAGGAAGCCGACTACGTCGGCCTGCTCTACATGGCCCGCGCCGGCTACGACCCGCAGGAAGCCGTCAAGGTGCTCGAGGGGCTTGAGCTGGAATCCGCGACCAATCCGCACCCGTCGCCGTTTTTTTCCACCCATCCGCCGCACCCGGAACGAATACTTCAGGTGATTGATGCCATGCCCAAGGCACTCGCGGAACGTGCAAAAAGCGCCGCGCAAACCGGCCCCGTGTTGGTAAAGTAGCTGCCGCCAGCGCCGCCTCCACCGCGGCTCATTTACCAAAACGAAAAAGGCGGACCACTGAAGGCCGCCTTTGCTTTTTTCCCCGTCGAAGAACGAGGCGCCGGACTACTCTTCGTCGCGTCGACCCGCCAGGATCGACAGGACGTGGAGCAAACTGCCCAGTGCCGCAACGAACGCCGCGACGTAGGTCAGAGCCGCCGCATCGAGCGTTTCATGGACTCCGTCCATCTCGTCGCGATCGACGATCCCGAGATTCACCAACTGGGCCTTCGCGCGGCGGCTGGCGTCGTATTCAACCGGCAGAGTGACCAACTGGAACAAGCAGAGCACGGCCAACGCCACCGCGCCGATCGAGAGGAGGGTGTAACCCAACGGCGACTTCAGGAACGTCAGCATGAGGATACCGGCCATGATGACGTAGTTGGAAATGCCGGCTGCAATCTGCGTCGCCGGCGCCATCGTCTGGCGCACATTCATCATCGCATAGCCGACCTTGTGCTGGATCGCGTGACCAGCCTCGTGCGCGGCGACGCCCAGCGCCGCCAGACTCGTGCCGTGGTAATTGTGCGCCGAAAGCGCAAGGCGCTTGTTCATCGGGTCGTAGTGATCGGTGAGTTCACCCTCCACCTCCACGATCTCGACGTCGTGGATGCCGGCAGAGCGCATGACGGCTTGGGCCGCCTCAACCCCGCGGATGCCGCCGCGGGACGGGATCTCGACGTTCTTGTTGTAAGCGCTGCGGATCCGCATCTGCGCATACAGACCGAAGAGCATGGGAACGATAATGAGGATAATCCAGAGGAGCATGGTGGGAATGGGTTTGAAGGTGGAGGCGCCGCCGGAGATGGCGACGCGGTCGAAAGGTAGCCAAGTCGCCCGGTTTTCCAGCGCAAAAAAGGCGTTTGGAAACGGACGATGCCCGTTCCAAACGCCCGTTGCTGCAATCGAAAAACGCCCGGCCCTCAGCCGAGCTTCGGCACGTCGACCCAGCGGCGCTCCGCCCAGGACTTCAAACCGAGCTCAGCCAACTGCACGCCCTTCGCGCCCTGGTGGAGATTCCACGGGAACGGATCATCCTTCACGATGTGCCGCAGGAAGAGCTCCCACTGCACCTTGAAGGCATTGTCGTAGGTGCCCTGGTCCGGCACCCGCGTCCAACCTTCGAAATACTTGATGGGGCTGTCGATATCCGGGTTCCAGATACAACGCGGGGTCGCCGACAGGTGCTGCGCGGTGCAGTCGCGCAAGCCGGCCACCGCCGAGCCGTGCGTGCCGTCGACCTGCAGGGTAAGCAAGTCGTCGCGGCGCACGCGCACATCCCACGAGGAGTTGAAATGGCAGATCACGCCGTTGACCAATTCGAAGGTCGCGTAGGCGGAATCGTCCGCCGTGCACTTGTAGGGCTTGCCGGCCTCGTCCCAACGCTGCGGGATGTGCGTCGCTCCCAGGCAGGTCAGCGACTTCACTTCGCCGAACAGGTTCTGGATCACATACTGCCAATGGCAGAGCATGTCGACGATGATGCCGCCGTCGTCCTCCTTGCGGTAGTTCCAGGACGGCCGCTGGAGCTTCTCGTGCTCGCCCGTGAAGACCCAGTAGCCGAACTCGCCCCGCACCGAGAGGATTTTGCCAAAAAACCCCGTATCGATGAGATACTTCAGCTTCAACAACCCCGGCAACCAGAGCTTGTCCTGCACCACGCCGTTCTTGAGGCCGGCCGCGGTCACTTCGTTCGCAAGGGCCAGGGCCTCGGCGGACGAGGTGGCAGACGGCTTCTCGCAGTAGATGTGTTTCTTGGCGGCAATGGCCTTGCGCACGCCGATCGGGCGCTGGCCCGTCAGCGTTGCGTCGAAATAAACCTGATTGGCCGGATCGGCCAGGGCGCTGTCCAGATTGGTCGTGTAGCGCTTGACGCCGGCCTTGGCGGCGAGCGCCGCGAGCTTCGATTCGCTGCGTCCGACCAGAATCGGATCGGGCAGGATCGTCTCGCTGTCGCCGATTTTGATGCCGCCTTGATCGACGATGGCCTTGATCGATCGCAGGAGGTGCTGGTTGGTGCCCATGCGTCCCGTGACGCCGTTCATGATGATGCCGACTTTGTGCGTGAGCATTTGAAGGATTGGAGGGGGGTTGGGTTGAGACGTTCGCCAGTCTAGTCGGCGGACCGCGCTTGTGTTAGGACGAACCCGACTTTTACTAGCACGAAACCGACACCATGCTCGCCTGGAGTCCGATCCTGATCCAGAAAATCGAGATTCACGCCCTCGGCTTCGTGCTGCGGAAACTGCAGCTGAACCGGCACCGCCATGCCGAGGTCTCCCCGCATCGCCACGACTTCTCCCAGCTGATTCTTTACCTTTCCGGCGAGGGCGCGCAGTCCGTCGGCACCCATCATCGGGTCGCTCGCACCGGGGATCTGTTTGTCATTCCGCCGTCGACGCCGCACGGCTTCACCCAGCAGGGCAACAACCTCCCTGTTTGCCTCGTGGTCGACTACGATTCGCCCCGTCGGGCCAAGGGACGCCCCGCCCACCGCCGCCTTCCCTCCGCCACCCTCAACGAACTGCACGCTCAGCTCTCGCGCATTCCCGCCAAGGGACGCCTGCGCCTTGCCGACTATGCCGCCATCCTCGCTGTCGTCGCCCGCCTGCTGGATCAGGCTCCGGCCGGACCCGCCGTGCCGCCGACGCTCTTCGAACGGATCCGCGACCAGGTGCGCTCACCCCGGTCCCTGGCGGAGGTCGCGCGCACCGTCGGATATCACCCGGATCATTTGAACCGGAAACTGAAACACGAAGCGGGCCTGGGGCTGCGCGCGCTGCGCGACCGCGTGCGGCTCGAGTCCGCTCAATCGGCCCTGAGGGGCGCCGCGAGCGTGGCCGAGGCCGCCGTGCAATGCGGCTTCGAGGATCCGAACTACTTCGCCCGGT
>JACCDX011191871.1_pt1 | contig 12124 bp, 11 predicted proteins | sample 7449681 | NCBI WGS metagenome assembly JACCDX01 (sample SAMN15323450, study PRJNA562643) | freshwater metagenome | isolation source: river surface water | place: USA:Blue River Watershed | collected 2017-08-18 | reverse complement strand
TGCTGGGTAGCATTGGACGCAATTCGATAGGCCTGAACCGACTTCAACCGATTGGCTGCGCTGCCGCCCGGATCGTCGTCGATGCGCAGTCCGAGGTGGTAGCCAATAAAGTCGGTGTACCAGCTGTAGTAGTAGGTAGCGTCGAGGTAAAGTCGATTCCACCACGTGCTTCGGTAGCCCAATTCGACGTTGCGCACTTGTTCAGGCCGCACCGCGTCGCGGCTGTAGTACTGCCATTGCCAGTCGGCGCGCTGTTGCGGTCCCGCCTTTAAAAAGTCGCTTACTTCGTCGAGCGTGACGAGCGAATCGTAGCCATTGAGGTTACCGAGCAGCAAGGCCCGACCTACGTTGTAGTAGAGGTACTGATCTTGGAGGGTCGGGTTGCGCACTGCCGACGAAAATCCAAGTCGCCACACCGTTCGATCGTTCGGGCGGTAGACCACAGACGCCGCCGGCGAAAAAAGCCAGTCGAAGTTTTGGTTTTTGTCTACCCGGGCCGTGGCGTTCAGCGTCCACTGCTTGCCCCAATTGCGCGTGTAGCCCGTGTATAGCCCAACCTCGGCCACGCGGAGTACCCGCCCATTGGTGTCGCTGAACAGGGTTCCGCGCGAATTGGGACGGTACTGACGAAGGCTCGAACCCGCGGTGAACCGTCCACCAAAAAGGTCAAAAGCGCGCTGGCCGTGCAGGTGGGCCAACGAAGAACGGTCCCAAAACTGCGAACCACCCTCGGTGAAGGGGCGCGTGATGATGGACTGCTTAAGGGCCTCAAACGCTGCAGAACCGGGAATCAGCATGCTGTCTGGATCGTAGGCCATGTCCATCCAGTTGCGGTTGGCGGTGTGAAGTGAGTCAAAAAGTCCCGGATAACTCGCCCACAGCTGGGCCATGGCCGCATTGAACTCGCTGCTCGGAAGCGACTCGCTGGGGTAGCCCGGGAGCGCGCGCACGGTGGGTTTCTGGAAAATCGTCCAAAACGAGCGGTACTGATTGGCCCAAAATCCCTCGCTGAGCACCGAATCCTGCATCCGCAGTGCGGTAAAGTAGGCGTCGTAGGTCTTGCCGGCGTCTTCGTGGGTGGTGTACGCGCGCACAAACCAGTCTTCACCTTTGCGCAGTTCCACGCGGTTCTGAAGAAACTTAATGTCTTTGAGGCTAAACCGGTTATCGCCCTGGTATACGGTGGTTCCCGTTCCGTAATTCAGCGCATAAATGCCCTCCACGCCGCTTCGGGTTCGGTAGTGCAGCGACGTCGCCATTTTCAGGTTTTCGGTATTGTAGTCCACTAGGGCGGACTCCTCTATTCCGCGGCGATGGTAGGTTCCGATGCCCGCGTAGGTCTTCACGTCGCCCCCGTGGTCGTAGGCAATTTCGTCGCCGTAGCGGTTCACGGCATCGTATCCGCCCGGGTTGGTGGCCGGGGACTTTGAATCGTCGGTGGGATTCATGTTGGTCGCCTCCCAGTCGTCGGCGCGCAGGGTAAAAAGGTTGATTTTGTAGGCCCAGCTCGACGTGCCGTCGGCCCGCTTGTAGGCCTGTGCGTGGCGGAACCCAAATTCGCCCAGCCGGCGTTCTCCTGCCTTAAACTGCACAGACGTACCCTGAAACCGATAGGGATCCTTGGTCGTCATGGCGATGACGCCGTTGAAGGCCGACGGGCCGTAGAGGGCACCCACGGCACCTGATATTACGTCGACCTGCTGTACGTCGAGCTCACTTGCTCCGAGAAAATTGCCAAGCGAAAAGTTGAGACCCGGCGCTTGGTTGTCAACACCGTCAATTACTTGAAGGCTCCGTACGGGACTGGTGCTGTTGAATCCGCGTGTGTTGATAATCTTAAATCCGATGCTGGCCGACGTGAGGTCAACGCCCTTCATGTTGCCCAAGGCTTCGTAAAAATTGGGCGCGGGCGCCTCCTTCATGCTCACGAGGTCCAGCGCTTCTACGGTGAGTGGTGCCTGCTTCTGTTTTTCTGAAATTTTCGACGCGACAATTTGGGCCTCCGAAAGTTCGACGGATGATGCATTGAGTTTGATGTTCAGCGGATCCGAGTTCCGCACTTCGCCACGGTAGGGTTCGTACGCAAAAGCTTCTACCAACAAGGTCGCAGGAAGCTGTGCCCCCTGAATTATGAATTTGCCGTCGAAGTCCGTTACGGCCTTGGACGTACCGACCTTAACCACCGCTGAAGGCACGCCCTCACGGGTTTTGGCGTCGGTCACGGTTCCCGTTATTCGGACCGTTTGGGCCTGCGCCGGCCAAGCCAATACAAGGCAGAGCAGCGCAAAAAAGCGCAATATGGGTTTCATAAATGGCGTTTAGGTAGCCGTAAAGTACGGATTTTCGGCCGACTACGGGAACGGCGCCGACCAGCGTCCGCTGGCTACCCGGGCGTGGAAGGCCTCGGCAAGCTTGGCCGTCAGGGGTCCTCCTTTGCCCGAACCGATTTGGCGCCCGTCCACCTCCACGACAGGGGTGAGTTCGCCCATGGTTCCGGTGCCAAACGCCTCGTCAGCGGTATACAGCTCGGTCAGCGACAGGTCGGATTCCTGCGTCGGAATGCCCAGTTCGCGGCCCAATTCCAGCACGATGCCGCGGGTAATCCCCGGAAGGCAGTTGGTGGCCTGCGGCGTCAGCAGGCGTCCGCCGCGCACCGCAAAGATGTTGGTGCCGTTCATCTCCGCCACAAATCCGCGCTCGTCGAGCATCAGCGCGTCGTCGGCCCCGGCGACATTCGCTTGAATTTTAGCCAAAATATTGTTTATCAAGTTGTTGTGGTGGATTTTGGAATCCACAAACTGGGGGCTGTTGCGGCGAATGGCCGAGGTCACGATGCGCACTCCGGCGGCGTTGTCGTACACGGGCTTCTTCCATTCCGCCAGCACTATGAGGGTGCAGCCCTTTTGGTTGAGGCGCGGATCCATGCCCGACGTGATTTTTTCGCCGCGGGTCAGGGTCAGGCGCACGTGGCTATCGCCGCGCATTCCGTTAGCTTCCAGGGTTTTAAAAAGAGCGGAGCGGACTTCGTCGCGCGTCGGCACGTTGGCAAAGGCCATTGCGTGGGCCGAGGCAAACAGCCGGTCAAGGTGGAAGTCCAGGGCAAACACGCCGTTGGCGTACACGCGAAGGCCTTCCCAGACCGCGTCGCCGCCCTGCACTGCCGAGTCAAACACGCTGACTTTGGCCTCGTTGCGGGCCCAGAGGCGGTCGCCTACCCAAATTTTAAGATCGGCGTTTTGGGGGTTAAACGTTTGAAGCATTTCAGTCGAATTAAAAGTTTAGCGCGGAGCGCGAAAGCAGGGCGAAGCGCGGAGCGGCCTCCTCCGCCAAGGCTTCGAGGGCGTCGGGCATGCGGGATGGTTCGGCCGACGGCGGGCCAAAGCCTTGGGATTGGTGCACTTGAGCATACCAGTGCGGCGCCCAAACGCCGTCGTAGGGCTTGGGCCCGACGGGCCAGCGCAGCTGTTCGGGGCGAAACTCCAGGTCAAGTTGCGCGCAGACCGCGCGAAATCCCCGTTCGGGGTTGGCCAGCAGCTGGTCGGAGTCCACTACCACGTACCGCGACCCCAGCGCCTGTAGCTGCGCCAGAGCGTCGAGCTGCTCCTGGAGGCCCACATCGCGCAGCTGCACGTCGGGCACCACTTTGGCAAACGACGCGATCACCTTGCGCGGGCTGCGAATCCATAAAATGTGCTTCCAGCCCGCCGAAGGCGAAAGGTCCAGCCCGTCCATGTGGTGGGCCATGTTTTTAATGTAGGTGGGAGCGTCCAGCACTTGGAGTTGGCGCCAAACTTCATCGGGCTGCACCGGCTGACTGGCCAAAACCTCGTCTCGCCCCGGGTGGTCGGCCCCGGTCCGCGCCAAATAGGCAGCATAAAACGGCTCGTCGACCACGGACCAGCCCGGACGCTGCGCGAAGCTGTACATCAACGCCGTAGAAACGTTTCGGGGGCCTGAAAGGGCGTGTACAACCTCCATGTAAACGAATGTACGGGTTGGCCGCGGAACTCGGGTTCACTACCTTGAGCATCCATTCACATCCCCGCCATGCACCAACGAACCGTTCTGACCGCCCTTTCGGCATTTGTTTTTGTGGGAATCCTCGCTTCGTGCGGCGGAAGCAAGCCCGCTTCGGGCCCCAACCTCAGCGCGGCCCAAGCCAAGTACCCAGGCTATTCGCTGGCAGACTACACCGCGGGCCAGGCACTTTATGCCGAAAACTGCGGCCGCTGCCACCCCGCCTACGCCCCGGCCTCCCACACCGAAGCGCAGTGGGCCATGTGGGTGCCGAAAATGGTGCCCAAAGCCAACAAAAAAGCCGGCTCCGTCGCGATCGACGAGGCCGGCCAGGAACTGATCCTCAAGTTTTTGTACGCCGCGTCGCACTAAGGCGGCATCGGCCTACGCCGCGTTCGGTCCGCCCTTGCGGAACGCCCAGTACGACGCCATTAAAATTCCGAGGATAACCAACGGAAAAAACGTTTGGCCCTGCGCCCCGTCGACCATGTAGTGGCTGAACGTGGCCGCCAGCAGCGAAAACGTGAATCCGGCGTAGGCCCACTCTTTGAGGCGAGCTGGCGCAAACGGCACAATCAGCGTCAGCGCACCCGCAACCTTCATGATGTTCAAAAAGACCCTAAAGTAGTCGGGGTAGCCAAGGTGCATGACGCCCTCCTTGGCCATTTCGGTGTGGCCAGTGAGCGCGGGCATGATGCCTTCAAATAAGAAAATGATTCCGGTGGCGACCCAAAAGGTCAGTCGCGTTTTGTTCATGGTTTGAGCCATTGATTAAGCCAATTAAAAAATTCGTGCTGCCACACCAGCGAATTCTGCGGGCTCATGACCCAGTGGCCTTCCTCGGGGAAGTACAGAAAGCGAGAGGGAATTCCGCGCAGCTGGGCGGCCTGGTAGGCCTCCATGCCTTGGTTGAGCGGAACCCTGAAGTCGTTGCCGCCGTGAATCACCAGCAGCGGGGCGGTCCACTTCGAAACGTGGTTGCGGGGGTTGAACTCGCCGTAGGACTTGGGCTGCGGACTATCCCAGTAGGCCCCGCCCAAATCGTGGTTCGCGAAAAACAGCTCCTCGGTGGTGCCGTACCAACTCTCCATGTTGAAAAGTCCGCAGTGCGAAACCAAGGCCTTGAACCGGCCTTCGTGGATGCCCGCCAGCTGGTACACGCTGTAGCCTCCGTAGCTCGCGCCCACGGCCCCAAGGCGCTGCGCGTCGACGTAGGGCTCCGCCGCCACCGCGTCGATCGCGGCGAGGTAGTCCTTCATGGCCTGGCCACCCCAGTCCTTCGAAATTTGCTCGTTCCAAGCGCGACCGAAGCCAGGCACTCCGCGGCGGTTGGGCGCCACGACGATGTAGCCCTGGGCCGCCATCACCTGAAAATTCCAGCGGAAGCTGTAGAACGCGCTCACCGTGCTCTGCGGTCCGCCTTGGCAGTAAAGCAGTGCCGGGTACTTCTTCGCCGGGTCAAAATCGGGCGGGTACATCACCCAGGTAAGCATTTTCTTGCCGTCGCTGGTCGGAATCCAGCGCTTTTCGACCTTGCCGCGCACAATCTTGGCGTAGTCGGCGTCGTTCACGTGGGTCAACGCCGCCGCACCCTTGGCCCCCAGCGTGTACAGCTCGTTGGCCTGGTTCTGGTCCATGCGCTCCGCCACCAGCAGCTTGCCGGCGTAGTCAAAACCGCCAAAATCGTAGTCGCCCGTGGTCAACGCCTTTACGCTCAGCTTGGCACCTTTGACGTCAACCTGAATGAGCTGATTCGAAGCCTCTTGGGTCACGTTGAGCACAAGGCTCGTCGCCCCAACCCACTTGAGGTCGTTGACGTACTCGCCGGCGGCGTCGATGCGCTTGGGCTGGGCTCCGGGCGTGGTCAGGTCGAGCAGGTGAAGCTGGTTGACGTCGGACTCGTAGCCGTCGGTGGGCATGGCCGTGAAGGCCAGCGTGCGTCCGTCGGGCGAGATGCGCGGGTTGCCGTCGTAGCCACCCAGGCCCGGAAGCTCCGTCGTTGCCGCCGTGGCGATGTCGTAGCGGTAAAGCTTCGAATTCGTGTGCAGCGCAAACTCCTTTCCGGTGCTCAGCTTGGCAGCATACACGATGAACGTTCCGTCCGGACTGAGGTCAAACGACTCGGCGCCGCCAAACGGTGGCAGCGGCGCGTGGCCGCGAACCCCCTTGAGGATGTCGGTGAATTCCGTGGCAGGGTTGGGCGCGTCGGGGTACACCAGCGCATAAGCCACGTGGTTGTAGCGGTAGTCGGTCCAGCTGTCCCAATGGCGGTACAGCAAGTCGTCAAACACGGCGTAGTTCGCCTTGGGCGTCTCTGGGTGGCGCTCCGCCGGCGTTTGGTCGAGCTGTTCGCGGGTCACAAAGGCAACCACCCACTGGCCGTTGGCCAGTTCGCGGAGCTTGACGTCGCTGACTCCGCCCGGAACGTCCAAGTGAACCCTCACGTCGCTGCCGTCGAGTGCGCGCGACTTCAGCTTGCCTTGGTGCACGTAGGCCACGCGGGTGCCGCCCTTTACAAATACCGCGCTGACTTCACTGCCCGGCTCCGCAGCCAAGCTGCGCGTTTCGCCCGTGGCGGCGTGGACTAAGTACAGGTCGCGGTTGCCCTTGTTGGCCTGCAGGTCGTAGCGAGTAACTCCGTAAGCCACCCACCCGCTGGGCGCAGCGTCGTCCAATCCCACCCGGCCGAGCTTCCAAAGGAGTTCGGGCGTCATCACGTTTTGGGCCGACGCCAGCATAGACGCCAGGGCAAGGCCTCCAAATAGCATGTTCTTCATGGGTTCAAGGTAGCGAAACCTGTGGCGAAGCACAACTTGTCCCTAGATTTGGCTCCCGAACATGGAACACACCGCACTCATCACCAACGAAGCCGTCGTTTTCGGCCTCCTCATGGCCATTCTTGGCGCCATTTTTTGGGCCGCCAGCGAACCCCGATTTAAAAAATTCTTTAGCATCATTCCGGCCCTGCTGCTCTGCTACTTTGTGCCGTCGCTGCTGACCAACACCGGCTTGGTCCCCAAAGACACCAACATTTACTACATCGCTTCGCGCTACCTGCTGCCGGCCTCGCTCGTGCTGCTCACGATCAGCATCGACTTAAAAGCCGTTATCGGACTGGGCCCCAAGGCCTTAATCATGTTTTTCACCGCAACGTTTAGCGTGATTATCGGCGGACCCTTAGCCCTGCTCATCGTCTCGTGGATTTCGCCCGAAACGGTCGGCGGAATCGGGCCCGACGCCGTGTGGCGCGGATTTTCGACCATTGCCGGGTCGTGGATTGGGGGCGGCGCCAACCAGGCTGCGCTCTACGAGGTGTACAAGCCCAGTGAGTCCATTTACTCCGCCATGATTACGGTCGACGTTGTCGTGGCCGAAATCTGGATGGCGGTCATCTTGCTTGGCGCCAGTAAATCGGACCGCGTCGACGCGTGGCTCAAGGCCGACAACCGCTCGGTCAAAGAACTCCAGGGCAAAATGGAGGAATTCCTCAAGCGCACCGCCAAAATTCCGACCCTGGCCGACGCCATGAAAATTTTGGGCATCGCCTTTGGCGCGGTGGCGATTAGCCATGCGGCGGGCGACTTCCTCGCTCCGTGGTTTACCGAACACGCCCCCTACACCGCCAACTTCAGCTTCACGAGCGACTTCTTTTGGATCGTCATCATCGCGACGACCCTAGGACTTCTGCTGTCGTTCACCCCCGCCCGCAACCTGGAGGGCGTAGGCGCCAGCCGCTGGGGCTCGGTCTTCATCTATATTTTGGTCGGAAGCATCGGCATGAAAATGGACCTCATGGAGGCCCTTAGCCAGCCCGGGCTGATCGGCGTGGGCGCGCTGTGGATGACGATTCACGTACTCATCCTCGTGCTGGTAGCTCGACTCATCAAGGCTCCGTTCTTCTTCTTGGCGGTGGGCTCCAAAGCCAACATCGGTGGGGCCGCTTCGGCACCCGTCGCCGCGGCCGCGTTCCACCCCTCGCTGGCCCCGGTAGGCGTGCTGCTGGCGGTGCTGGGCTACGCCCTCGGAACCTACGGCGGCTGGCTTTCTGGCCTGATGATGTACGCCGTTTCGGGCGATCCGTCGCCGCTGATGCTCCCGTAATCTGCGCGAATTTTTGTAGGTTTACGGCCGTGAAACAATCTACCGCTCTCCGCCGCAACTGGCTGACCTTCGCCGTTCTAGGCTTACTTCTTACCGGACTCGGACTCTCCCTCGTCGGGGAGGCCATCATCGCCAAAATGGCGCAGCAAGCCTACTTCGTACTGGGCACTGCGGGGCTCGTGGCCTTCAATGCCGGCCTTAGCGTGTTTGGTCAAGCCGTGATCTTCCGCTACCGCTACCTCAAGGCCCACGGCCGAGAGGAATCAGAGCGCCGTTCAGGCCAGCGCCGTCGCTCAGGCCAGCGCCGCAAGCGCCCCTCGGGCTCAGGCAGCAAGTCGGGCAACGGAGAGGGCGGCGGCCGCACTAGCGAAGGCCGCAGCAGCGGCTTCAAATCGCGCTTCGAAGAATAGCCCCACCTTTGGCTTCAGAAATAAGCTAGACGCCCTGCAGGAACGCGGTTTCTGCCCTAGCTTCACGTCCTCAAACTATGTGTGGAATTACTGGCGTTTACGGTCCTAATTTGAGCGCTTCGGCGCGCGAAGCGGGCGTGGCGTCCATGAACGCAGCCCAGACCCACCGCGGCCCCGACGGGTCCCATTTCGCCAGCATCGGCCCCGCCACACTTGGTCATAATCACCTGAAGATTATGGACTTAAGTGAAGAGTCCAACCAACCCTACCGCTTCGAGCACCTCAGCATGGTGTTTAACGGCGAGGTTTACAACTACGTGGAGCTGCGCACCGAGCTCCAGCAGCACGGCTACCGCTTTGAAACCACCAGCGACACCGAGGCCATCATCAAAGCCTACCACTTTTGGGGCGCCGACGCCGTAACCCGATTCGTCGGCATGTGGGCCCTGGCCATTTGGGACGACCGCGCCCAGCGCCTGTTCTGCTCGCGCGACCGATTCGGCATCAAGCCCTTTGTGTACCGCCGCGACGCCCAGGGAAGCCTTTGGTTTGCGTCCGAAATCAAAGCCCTAAAGCAAAGTCCGGGCTTCGCCAAAAACCTGAACGTGGATCAGGCCAACCTCGGGCTTGGCCTGGGCTGGATCGGCTACGGAACCCAAACCTACTACCAAGACGTCGAGGCCCTGGCCCCCGCCCACAACCTGATTGCCGACGCGTCGGGCATGCGCTTCGTGCGCTACTGGTCGTTGGACCCCCACGCCAAAATCGACGCCGACCCAAAGGACCTCCAGCGCGAATTTGCCGACCGCTTCAACCAATCCTTGGCCATTCACCTGCGCAGCCAAGTCGAAGTCGGAGCCTGCCTGAGCGGCGGAATCGACAGCTCGGCCCTCGTGTCGAGCATGTGCCGCCTTCACCCCGAGCAGCGCCAGAAGGTGTTCCACATTTACTACGCGGACTACGTCGACGAGCGACCTTTTGCGCAGCACGTGCTCGACGCCTACCCCCAGGCCGAGCCCCACACCTACAGCCCCGACGGCAAGGACCTCGAAGCCTACTTCGCCGGAGCCAGCGCCGCCGCCGACGCCCCGGTCAACGGATCGTCGTTTCTTTCGCACTACGCCCTCATGGACCTGGTCAAAAAGACCGGGCTCCGCGTGCTGATCGACGGCCAGGGGGCCGACGAATACTTGGGCGGATACCTCCACAGCTTCTACCCGCTGTTCGCGGACCAGTTTCGCAGTGGATCGTGGTCCGCGCTCGCCAAAACCTTTGCCGGACACAGCCGCAAGCAAGAATTCAGCCTTGCCGAACGCCTCACGGTCGCCCTCAAGTCAGCGATGGTGTTGGGCGGAACCGAGCAAATCCACCAGGCCAAAGGGCGCCACGAGCTCGCTCAGGTGCTGCCCCGGAGCGCCGACGCGCTCACGCTCGATCTGCCCACCTACAGCAAGGGCTACCTCGACAACTTCCTGTACCACCTGATGACGACGACGTCGCTGCCGACGATCCTGCACTACAACGACCGAAATTCCATGTCGTTTGGCATCGAAAGCCGGGTGCCCTTTTTGGACCACCGACTTGTTGAATTTGGGTTTTCGGTGCCGAATTCCGTGAAAATTTCGCCCGAAGGCGCCACCAAAAGCATCCTTCGGGAGTCCATGGCGGGCGTGATTCCCGACCCGATCCGCACCCGGTACGACAAAAAAGGCTTTGTGACTCCGGGCGAAATCGCCTGGCTGAATGGTCCGCTCAAGGACCTGCTCCACACCTCGTTTGGTGCGCTCGACTGGCTCGACCACGCCAAGTTGGACCGCCTTCTCCAATCCTACCACGCCGGCGACCGCAGCCACGCCAAGCTGGTCTGGAAGATTTGCGCCCTGAACTACTGGCTCAACCACGATTTTTAGGCTAGACTCGACCGGGCCAAATAAAAAAATTTGACCAAATGTGTAAAAGTTGTTTTACATATTGTAAAAGTTGTTTTACATTTGACGCACTAACCAACTCTTTGTATTTATGAACTTCCTTTTTCCTTCCTTTTGGAAGCGGCCGGCCCAGCTGGTCTTCTTTGCCAGCCTCGCGATGGCCATACTGTGGATTTCTGTCGGCGCACCCGAGGGCGGCATCGTCTGGTTTAAAACCCAGGTTCCGGCGCTTTGGTCCGACGAAGTGCTGGGCGGTCCATCTGGCCCCGGCTGGATTAACAACAACCTCACCGACGAGCTCTTTCTCACGCTCATCACCTTAAGCGGACTCGCCGCGGGCTTCTCGCGCGAGCCGGTCGAAGACGAGCTGATCTCGCTGCTCCGCTGGAAGGCGCTCGCCCAGTCGGTGCTCCTGAACGCGGTCATCTTGATCGCTGCCACCTGGACCCTGTACGGTGTGACCTTCCTTTATGTGCTCTACGCCCAACTCGTGGCCCTTCTCGTGTTTTACAACCTGCGCTTGATGTGGACCTTGCGCCAGCACTACACCGCGAAATATGAAGAATAAAATCAAAATCTTGCGCGCGGAACACGGACTTTCGCAGCAGGAGCTCGCCGAATCCCTCGGCGTGAGCCGCCAAACGATCAACGCCATCGAGCAGGGAAAGTACGCGCCCAGCTTGCCGCTCGCCCTCGCAATTGGCAAGAAATTCGGCACGCCCGTCGAGCAGATTTTTCAGCAGGACTAATTCTGCGGCAACCGAAACGAACAAACCCCTCAGGATCCGTTACCGGAACTGAGGGGTTTTTCTGTTGCCCAATAAGCTTCGCCCATATGAGTTAAAGTGCTTCAAAAATTTAAGGTCCCAACCATGACCCGATAAATTATATAGCTTGCGGCTGAAAACACATATAATTCCAACATTCTGGTCTTCAGTACCTCGGATTTCATACTTTTGGTTAAAGCCAATTAAGCATTACGATTACCGCTATAGAGACCATTTACTTCTCGTGCTCAATTTCAACTAAAAAACATACAATTTCGTCAATATTTAAACCATGAAAAAAATTTTGATCGTCCTCGTCGCTGCACTGACGGCTTCTGCGTGCACCAAAGACATCCACAACTATGAATTCATTTTGGCCAACCAGTCCAACAATGATATCTACGTAGAGTACACTTGGCAGGGTCAAGAAATCATGGATACGGCTAAAGCGTATAATTCAACTATAGTCCATAACGCCCGTCACGTCTTCAGCCCTGAACATCAGATGACCATCGAACAGCTCCAATCGATGTATTCGTGCAAGGTTTGGAGCGCGGACTCGAGCTACGTTGCTGACTTATCTGATCTTGGCTCGTACGAGTATATGTTAGCTTCAGAGCCAATAATGGGCCTGGTCTTCCATTCGTACACGTTTGTGATTGAGTAGCCGTTGGAAGCCAAATTATTGGCGGAAAATGCGTAATTTAAAACGGCTGACATCAGCAGTTAAGGAAGTACGATTAAGCACTTTGGAGGAAGGGTTGAATCGTGAGTATCCCCAATAGAATTCAAACCACACTTACCGGTACGCACTCTCATTGGTGATGATACAACCTGTAGGGAGTTAGGACCAATCACGGTTTGTTGTTGCCTATGCATTGTCATTGCATGCAATGACAAT
>JACCDX010293783.1_pt1 | contig 12125 bp, 14 predicted proteins | sample 7449681 | NCBI WGS metagenome assembly JACCDX01 (sample SAMN15323450, study PRJNA562643) | freshwater metagenome | isolation source: river surface water | place: USA:Blue River Watershed | collected 2017-08-18 | reverse complement strand
GGAACCCAATCGATTAATTCAGCGCTAGTAAAAGTTTTAGCGTTCATTTTAATCCATTGACGCCAGTCTGGTTTAAATCTAACATATTCGATGTCTGCTAAATGATTAGCACGTTGTACGGCCACAATATGGCAATATACATTATGGCTCATCATTAGTGCGTAACTAAAACTATCCCAACTAGTTTTTCCTTCCTTTCCAATTTTATTCAACATGCCAGGAGCGTAATGGCATATATCTCCCATTACAAGTCTACGTCCGATTTCTGATTCGAATGGGAATGGAATGTCTGACTTTGCGAGTGATTTGTTATCTGGTGCTTTGTCCATAATAACCGCCCAACGTTTCGTAAGGTGTTGTGCGTTTGTGTAGACAAGCCCATTTGCTGTTGCGATAAATGGCGAGGCGCAGTCAAAAGATATGCTAATTTCTTCATTTATATGTCTCCTTATTTGACGTTGAATTGAAGTTAAAAAACATGCCCAGTCTAATTGAGCAGTACCCAAAAAGTGAATCCAGTTTTTATTTGCTAATAAACCATCTTCACGCAATGTCATTAATCGCTTTAATGTAACATCCATGCGGCACATATTTGCACCACCGAATGCCCATCCTTCTGCGGCTTTATCTCCCCATACAGCAGGATCGCTGAATTCTTTTACGCCTTGATACCATTTTTCGGCAGTCTCCCAATCACTACCTTGTAAAACATTTAGGAATTTTGTTTGTCCTAATCTATTAGTTAAAAAATAGTTGTTATTGAATTTAGTTTTTTCCAAACAATCTTCAAAAGTCTTAAGCCCTGTTTTTGGACTATGAACACGATCGCATGCCCAAGTAGGAACGTCAAGCATCATTGACCAATCGGCAGTTAATTCTAACCATTCTAAGATTTGTTGACGAACCTTGCTGGCTTTAGGACCTTCAAAATCTGCCCAATCAAACTTAAGAATTCCTTTTCCAATTTGATAACCGCCAGAATCTCCTAAGATCATTGTCTTATTACGATCTCGTCCTTGAATCATGGATTCTTGAGTAATACTTTTTTGTATGTCCAATTGGGCATGTCCTGCAGAAAACAGACCATATTTGTAAGTAAAATATCCTTGTTCAGGATTTAAGAAATTCATTCCTTCGATACCCCTATCGAAATCGGCAGGGATGCGATTTTTAGGAACATATTCTCCGGCTTGTTGTTTACTTATATAGGTACTGTAGAATCCACTGATAGCTGGTAAAAATACAGAATAATCTTTCTGCAAAGGTGTTAAATTAACTGGTGGTCGTTGTATCATGATTTGTTGATAAATGTATTGTTGTTATTAATTGTTGTTCTGCACGTTCTAGATTTTCTAATGCTGCTTTAATTGCAGGATGACTCTCTGCTAACAGTTTTCTGTCACGTTCTTCTCGCATTTTTTTAGTTGCCCACTCTATTGCTTCTGTTGCTTCTGTTGTAAAATCAATAGATTGATAATTGTACATAGCTCGCCAATTGCTACCGTCATATATTTCTAACGAGGTATTATTGCCATTATACCTAACAATTCCTGCACTAGGGGTAGACATACTAAAATATTCACTGGTTACAGGCCCTAATTTTATGTAAGGGTTATCAGATCCTAGACCTTTAATCATGTTTGTGCAGGTACGATATATTTGTAAACTGCTATACCACTATCTAATGTCAGTTGTAAAGCACCTTCGTTACTAATACTCATCTTAGTATTGTTAACATCTGCTATCTTAAGGATACTTAACACAGGAGTAACAGGCCAAGTCCAGTTTTTGTTTATTTTTCCAACTACATCGGTTGCAAATATAAATTCTCCGCCGTGATTTGCTGCATCACCGAAAATAAACTTTAAGTTTGTGCCTTCGGTTTTGACTAAGAAAGTAGCATGCTCGTTATTTGCTTGAGCTTGAAATTGAAATCTCTGTATAGAACTAATACTAGGTTCGATTTCTACGTCCCACTTAACACCACGGAATTTAACAGTCTTGAGTTTTTCGTTAATAACATCGGTATTCATAAAACGATAATCGTTTTTAAAGTCTCTTGTTTTATTTTCGAAGTGAATACCCACAGGGATAACTTCTTCGTTTCTTTTTCCGGTTACAACTTGAATATCGGCATCTTCTTTATATTCCGGACATTCGATCAAATATTTTAATTTAGATAATTGAGGCATTCCGAAAATACCGATCATATCTGGATAGGGGTTAGCGGTTTCTCCAAACATAATCACAGTGCGATCATCTGACATAGAATCTATTTGAGTTTTTTCTTCGGTTCCGGTAATCTTTACGATATTTAGAAATCCTAAATTATGTGTATGAGCTATAATATCTTTAAGTAAATCTTGCATATTAATTCCTTTAATGTTTTATTTTATTAAGATTCGATAGGTAAGTCAAATAATATTTCATTCAAATGAAAATAATTTTCCAAATGTATTATCACTAATAGTTGACTGAAGATCGATATCGAGAACGCCAATTAAGTTATCTAATTTGTTATTAATAATGACGTTTTCCATTGCTGCATGATCGAATGGCAGTTCTTTAAACCAATTTGGTAATCTTAATTCATCGGTAGGGTATGCCACTGATGTATATCCCAATGGATTATCTTTGAGTTTACAAACAATAACCTTCATGCCATCAACAATTTGCATACTATATTTGTCGCCGTGCATCTTTTTTAATATATTCCAATTAATACTGGCTCTAACATGACCGGGTAAATTGGCCTTACCTTGTTTTTCTTCTTTTATACCATAAGTGGTTAGATTGTTAACACGTTTAGGTGTTCCTTTTTCCCATCCTGGTCTAGTCTTAAATTGACTTCTAAATTCAACAATTCTATCTAAAATTTCTTTATCTTCGGCACCATGAAGTACACGGGTCAAAATTTCATTCAAAAATTCTTGCATGAATTTAGGAGTATCACTCCTTTTAAGATCAAGTCCCATGGCTTTTATCTTACCTGATTTCCCTTCAACGTCGTAACGATTACCATCTTTATCGTAATAAAGAACAGCATAACGTTTTTTAGTAATGAATAATCCTTTGCTAGCAACAATTTCTCTACCAGCTTTAATTACTTCTCCTCTACTCTTTGGACAATGGAATGCATCTAACATAAAGTCGGGGAATGTACCGTTTACATTTTCGGCCACATTATTATATAACTGAATAACAATGTCTTTATCCCACGGGATTGATTTTTTTAGAATATCGAGTTTTAGTGTTGTATATGCTGAGAAATACACAGAATCGGTATCACCATATATAATACTCTTTCCAACATGATCGTATTCACCTGTGATTATCTCATTAACCTTGCCAGCCATATGTCGTGCAATACTTCTTCCTGTTAAGGTAGTTGATTGACCTATCCTCTTATCGAAGAATCTACAACCGGCATTAAGAATGGCACCATAGAGTGAATTAAGGTTAATCTTTTTGACTAATTGTCGTTTATCCCAATATTCTTCTTCGGCTTCGTTATTGGATTCTTTTGCTAGTTTTAATTTTTTCTGAAGTTCTTTTCTTTCCGCATACCAACGTTTTAATAGACCTGGTATAACTCCTTCGTCGGCATGTGAAAAAATAGTACCATTAGCACTTAACATCCACGGCTGATTGCTTTCATATATTAACTTATACACTTCGGCAGCACTTAATACACTAGTACTACCATTTTCCCAATCAATGATAATGTCAAATGCACGATCTTGGTTCATCACAGCAGTATATTCAAAGGACCCAAACAAACCTTCCCATGCCGCAGCAAATGTTTTTCCTTGGGCTTCCATTTGTTCTTTTATATAGGCATCAGTGCGGTCAGGTCTAAGTTGTCCTACAATAGTTTCTGGACCCATGTTTAATGCTCTAATAACACTAGGATATAGACTGTTAATGTCCATTGATCCGATCCAGTCATGTAATCCTTTTTTAGGATATGCAACATATGCACCTGCTGCTTGTGTATCGCCGCGGTCGTCTCTGCTTACTCTATTAGGAACAATTAACCCACGATGGTGTGCTTCATTAATTATAGCCTGTTCAGTGACAGCAACAGCACCTAGAATCGTGTGTAACAGTACTGTATTTTCATGAGCAATAGTATTAGCGAGATCGATGAATTTTAATTTACGATCTAATTTATTCAGAAGTGCGCAGTCTTGTCTGTTATATTCAATAAATTTTTTAAAATCATTGTTATATAGTTGATCAAGTGTTCCTTCGTAATGGGTTTTAGTTTCCCCTAATTCATATTCTGCAATAGCATCCAAACTGTAACTATGACGTTCTTCGTATGTATATTTTCTGTACAATTCGAGGCTATCTAAATGTACTCTTCCGACTAAGTCATATGTTACGGCTTTTTTGCCATATTTTTCGTATTCTCTCTTTTTCGGGTACTGATTCCATAAACAAAATCGACGACTATCATCTTTACTTAATGATTTAATAACGCGATTAACTGTATAAGGAATATCAAAACCTTCCGAGTTCCATCCACTCAAAACATCAGCATCTTCGATTAATTCAAGAAACATTTCAAGCATTTCTTCTTCAGTTTCGACCAGATAGGTATTTGGAAAATCTTTGACCAATTCTCTTGCTTGCTCCATAGTTAATGTTTTCGGAGGTACAGCAATACAGACTAAACTATCGAGCCACTGAAGATATACTGCTATCGCAGTAATTGGTGAAAATGCATCGTCTGGACTAGCATATCCTTTATCGGGATCAAAATCTGTTTCTATATCGAAAAATGCTACATTAAGTTTAGGAGGTTCTTGACCTAGGTATTGTTCCTCTAGTATTCGAAATACAGGGTTAATGTCACTTTCGAATAATTTATGTCCGCTGTGAATTTTTTGTTCTTTGAGGAATTCTTTATAAGATTTACAAGTTACACGAGTTAATGAATCTCCGTATATCGACCGATATTTACCACGTTGATCGGGATAGTAAAATGTATATCTTGCGGGATATTCTTGGAATATCCTTCCTTTTTTAGGATCTCGTTCGACAATCTTAATGACGTCTTTTTCGCGATCCCATATTGAATCTACATAACTCATATTTTAATTTTTTCCTATATGTGATTTGAGGCTCACAAACACCAACTACGATCATTTATGGCTGATCTACCTTACTCATTAAATATTTAGTAACCTAATTAATGCGACACTATCGATAGTGACTAATAACAAATAATTTGCCATCATTCCTGTACTACGCCGAGTCCATGCAGCCCAACAAAATATTGCACACTGAAATATAAACAATGGATATAATACAAGGAATGGTGGATGCGGTACAGTTACAGCCATGGTTATGCTACAAACAATACTCAACATCCATGCAGTGATTTCTAATATAAATCTTAAAGGCCATTCTTTGAAATCTTTTTTAGACCAATTGTATATATTAGAAATTGTATTGGTTATTTGATCCATTAATCTTTACGAATATTAGCATGACCGCTAATATCGACGATTGTCTCGAGGTCGTCAAATTCTCTAAATACTTGATCCCATTGATCTTTGAGAGCGATTCGAATTGCTTTTTTTATAACACTTGGTTTAACATCTAGTTCTTCGGCTACTGCCTTTATAGTTTCGTTTAAACCTTCTTGTAAGTCAGAAATTTCGCTCATGACAGTTACACCCTCGGCTACAATTTGTTTAATTTTAGCCTGTTCTGGCGCTCCGTATGCTTTACTCATAATATCTCCTTTAATATATAGTTTAACACAAATATTTCTAAAATCAAGAAAATATTACTCATATGTTACCGTATCAGTATCACCCAATGCCCATTTAGGATTTGTTTCTACAGTATATTTTTTAGTACATACTTTAAAATCTGGAAATAATAATTCTTTTGGGTTACTTGCTGCATCAAAAAATAAACAACGATTGTTTGGTTGAGCGGCATATTGACCATTATTCAGTTGTATGAAATTAAATGATTTGTGATCTTCGGGCCATTCACTATATGTTGTATCCAGAACATTGGTGTCGGGGCTAGCATTATCAACAGTAAACATATAGTCACCGTTATAAAATTCTTTATTTTTGGCGTAAAATTTACAACTTAAATTTTTCAAAAATGCTTTTTGTATTATAGCAATGTCATAGCTAAAGCAATCCCAAATCTGTAATACATCTAATGATAAGAATTTTTCTACATCTAGATTATCGGTTCTGCTTACAAACGCATGTAAAGGTAATTTATCGTATAGAGCACCATAGTTGGGAAGATATGCTTCGATTCTAAATGCTTGTCCCCTGATGCTCTTTAATGTAACCCAAATGCAAGGTTCAAATTCATTGTGACCTTTTTGAAAATCATATAAAAATTCTCGCCTTATCCAACAATGAATAGGTGGTAAATTGGCAATTAAAAAACTCATTTGGTAATTTTATTTAATTTATTAGTTAATTGTCCAATATACTCGTCTTCTTTTACCGGTACACAATTAGGAACGGTCTTTCCACTTTTCTTCTTTGTGCCTACGGGTTTGTATCCTTTCCAGCATGGATTATCTTTTGGATCTCGTAAGCCTTCTTCTACATCTTGTTTAGAATAATCTTTAACATCGTAAGCCTTTTTGTATGCTTTCATTGCACCGGCTTCCCTCTTGTCGAACTTGTCAGTTCTAACATCACCTTTGGTTAACTGACCAACTGCTTTTTTATGATAGGACTTTAAGGTGTCTTTGGACAATTCATTTATTTGCTCTTCCGCCACACCTTGCTTCTCGCCTGTACCTTTACAAGTCGGGCATTTTACTTTTACAGCACCCTGTTTATTGTCAGCAAACAATTTGCCGCCTAACTTATACATGCTCTTGCGGCCATGACATGCAATACAATTTGTAGATTGGTGCTTAACAGTTTTGCCTGGCATATGATCTACATCATGTGGGAAGCCTTCCGCTACACCTTGTTCAAAACTATCAAACCAATCTGCGGTATTCTTGAACCCATTTTGTTGTGCTAAAGCATCGAGTTCGTGTGTTCCCCAACCAAATCGATTTGCAATCATGTCAATCGGGTCTCTTCCTTGTTTAGCAAGTCTAGTGAACATTGCAGAGACTGCATCTTCTTGATTCATTTGACCGTCTTCGTATCTGTCGTATTCGTCTTCGTTCATTACGCCTTCGGCCATACCTTTGCTGGACTTTAAATCGTTGCTAAATTGTTTTTTAGTTGCTTTGACTATACCACGGAATCGTTTATTGCCTTTTTCATAATTACCTGCTTTATCTGCTGCACTAGCATCTTTTCCCGCAGCTTTTTTATATTGTGCAAGTTTTTCAGTGCTTAATTCATTTAATGTATCAATATCTGCTATTGTGTTTATTTCGTCTAATATATTTTCATAAAATGGTTTTTTATGTTTTTCTTTTCCTACTTTTTGATCGCGTTTTTTATCTTTATGAACTTGTGTTCCACGCCCAGGATTAGAACCCATGCCTGCTGGATTTCTAGGTTTGGCTTTAGGTACAGATACTTTTTCTACTTTTTCTCTTAATTTTTTAATTCTTCTTCGGATTGAACCCAATGGTGCAGCAACTGATGCTACGGCACCTGCACTAGTCGCACCAGCGGAGGCATCTTCTAAAACATAATAAGTTTCGTTTTTTGATATTATTTTTTTAAATTCTGTACTCATTTTTTCATCCAATTTGCTACAGGACTAACTATGTTAGTACTTTTCAATTCTTGACTACGTAAGTCACCATCGTTTAAGTCTTCGTATTTGACATTAGTTGCTTTGTATGCCATTTTTAACATATCTTGTTCTTCTTGAGTATATGGATGCGTCGTTTTCCATCTTCCTACCCAACTTTCATAATCCATATCGGGTAATTCTTTGCCATCGGTACATGCCAATGCTAACCCCATTCTATATGCCTTATAATCGCTATTCCATCTATCACCGTCGGTTATTTTATTCAATCCTACTGTTGACTGTTGTTGGCGAGCAGTTATTTTACCTTGCTTTTTTTCGACGATGAATTCTTTAGCCCTCATATTACATTGCTCCAGTACTGGCACGTAACATCCACGAATGTTTGGCATGTGCATCCATTCTACTGGCTATAAAATCACTAAATCCATGTTCGCCACTTGATTCGGCCAATTGAAAGAGCTTTCTAAAAATCACAATCATCTTTTCATTATCTAACAATAATGTTTTGACCATTTCATCTTTAGATAATATTTCTATTTCGTCATCTACTTTTGTTAACATATCAAATCTTAGATAACTGGCCGGAACATATGTACCTAAACTACGTATCTTTTCTGCAAAATCATCAATGCTAGAATAAACTTCTTCGTATATTTTACCAAATAGATCATGATATTGTAAAAAATCTGGGCCAGTTACATTCCAATGAAACCCATGAGCTTTTACGTAAAAGCTAAATTCACTAGCAAATGCTATTTTAGCCAATTGTTGAAGTTGTTGATCCATACTTTATCTTTCACTTATCTATAGGTTTTTCGCCCGTCATAAATGGAAGCGAGAACCAGAGTCGGAACCATTCTTCTGTTCCAGGTTTAATATTATGTTTCTTCATAAGATTTGCTTTTTCCATACCGGTAATACTGATATTACTACCGATATCAGTATTTATTGTTTTTTTATCAGAAATACCGGATAATTTTCTAAGTTCATCTAAATCCATATTATAGTTCCTATATGATATTTATCATATAGAGATATACTATGCAATCTAGATCAAGCTCTTAATGCAGCAAACAATTCTTTATTATATTCGCTAGTTCCGATAGCCTTAATAAATGATTCAAAATCTCCAGCACGGGCAGCGTTTCTAGCATTAGTAGCACTAATACCAGAGATTTCGTCACTATTGTCTTCTCGATCACCACTTGATACAAAATTCATGATTGAAAAATTATAATAACCGTGAGCTTTTCCTGGTACTCCATTATATTGTAAGAGTAAATCTTGGAAGGTCTTAATACGGTCACTTCCTGCTACAAACGTAACATTGCGATATTCTTTTTCATAAAGATAACTAGCAGCATGTAGCACTGTTTTAATGTTTATATCTTCTACAATATAATTGCTGTATTCGGAAAAAAGTCTATTAATAAAATAAATCTTTTGATGATAAGACAATGGATCTTCTTTTTGATTGTGACTTTTACTTAAAAATATTTTAAGATCACCATTTTGACTTTTCATTGTATCAAAAAGTCGTCGGTGACCTAATGTAGGAGGATTCATTCTACCAAAACAAAACACAGCGGTTTTCATTTATGCATTCTCCAACAAAGTTTGATTAATTTTTGACAAAGATATTTCTTTCGATATACCTTTTGCAGTGCCAACTTCTCCAGATTTAACAGTGATCATTTGTTCAAACATACCTACAAGTCTATGTTTACTTCTTGGATTTTTAATCGTATTTTTAATTTGCAGTAACAGATTATCGAAATCTTGTTCGAGGTCGTATTGATAAAGTAAAGAACTTACATCTTCGAATCGTTGTGAACTCCAAACTACTTCTTTTGATAGTTGATTATATGAGTTTGGTTCGTATGTTACTACCCTTAATTGTAGTTCAACACTGCTAAGGTTAAATTCAAATTCTTGATTTAATGCTAATTTTCTAGATAGCTGTATATCAAGTTTCCGGAATAAAGTTTCCGGATCAGTTTCGATAGTTGCAATTTTTGTTAGTCCCAGCAATAAACCTTGTTTTTCTGCAGGTATATCTAGAAATTTTTTCTTAAAGATTGCTTCGAATGAATTTAATGCAACAATGTTATCAATTTGCACACTATATTCTAGTCGGGGATCATAATACCTAATTGTTACAATTTCACCAGAGTTGTATGTTCTTTTACCACAATGTTTTGACGATTGAAACGGTACAATAATCGAAATTGGTTGAGCTACAAAAAAATTAACCAGTTCTTTTTTGACATCTGCTTTATTGTTTGCACTGTCAATTTGTAATATAAGATCAATATCTCCAAAGTTTTGTTTGTTGATATTTGAATTATAACTTCCTGAAGGAGTTATATTAACAAAACCAGTATATTGTTCAATCAGTGTTTTGTAGCTGATTAAAAATTTATTAAAGTCTTGTCTACTTCTGACTCGTTCGGCGCCAGTAACACCACTCATGATAGAACTCTTTTAAGTTTTGAATTGTTGGGTAAAAATTTACCAGTAAGATTCAGAGTGGATTGTTTAGAAATCCACTCATCTTGTATATTATCTGGTATATCGGCTCTAGTACTATCTAGAATTTTAAAATACACGTTTAGTAGATCGTTATATTTTTTTGGAGATAATTTAGATTTCAGTAGTGAATGCAAGTGGTAATAGTTTTCGACATCTGAAAGTGTTATATTGAGTTTTAATCGATCGTTCAAAATATCGATAGCGGTAGATGGGTTCTCTGCAATTAGTTCACCGCTTGTTTTATCTTTAACACCGTTTACATGACTGAATGACAAATCTGCAAGTTGAAATGTACTCAATAATAATTGAGTTCTATGTAAACCTTTGATGTTTGAATTGTTGGGGTATGCAGAAGAATAATATGAAAATTTTAACCAATCAACGTTACCAATCATCCAATCAATCTGTACACCGATACCTATGTAATTACCGGCCTGATCAATCTGTGGAAATAAACTGAACATATTTCCATCAGTTACTTTTTTCTCGTCAACTTGTAAATGAGAAGAATTTTTATTGATATATTGTGCAAGAATTTTTAAGAATGCTTTTATTCTTAATTGTTTATCGGAACTAGTTCTAGCACGTTTTTTCAGAATATTAAATTCTGCGATTACATTTGCAGGATCGATGTTCCATTCTGCAATAGATTTATCGCTGATGTTAGTATCTAGAAGACAGGTAGTATCTATACCCAAATCAATATCGCCGGATATAGATTTTTTACCAACAGATCCTAGCGGAATAAAAATATCACTGTTGAAGATATTGATTTTTTTAGGAAAAAGATGTTTTAGTTCTGCAAAGTACCTATTAAGCGTAGGATCAATATTTTCTATTTTAATAGGTGCAGTGTGAGTTGAAAATACATGTCCGCCCATATATTCACTTTAATATGTTAGTTACATATTATAGCAAATTATAGTAGGAATGTCAATCGTCACCGAGATTATATATGTTTTTCTTTACATCGTCGTAATAATGGTCGTATAAACGTTCACACATTTCTTCGCGTAGTTCAATTGAAAACAGTTTTGAGGGTTTTCCAAATATCTTTTCTTTTTTAGCAAAATCCATACAACCTTGATTAACCATAGGTAAGAATTTTTTAATAATACTTTCCCTAGTATACTTGCCTTCGGTCTTCATTTTTCTTGCAAGTGGAAAGAAGTGTTTCTTATATAGCTCGTCGTTATCTATTATTGACCAAAATAGATCATCTTTTGCAAACTTTTCTTCGCTTTTCTCCGAAGAAGTTTTTGGTGTATGTGATCTTCCGAAAAATTCTAGTAATTTCATAATTTTATTTAATTTATAATGCTTAACTATAAATTCCATGCTTTACCTAGCCATTTTTTAACTAAATGATAGTTTAGATTTAAATTAGAAGATATTTCTTTTATTGAAAGTCCTTCTTTTCTAAGGAAATGTATTTTAATATATTGATCCTCATTTAACGACCGCCTAGTCATCGCTCTTTTATTTATTTGTTCTGTAGTCCACTTTACCCACGGTTTTAATTTTCCAGTATGAGATAAACTTCTTTTTTTGTTTTCTTCTGGAGTGCTTTTTCTCTGCCTAAATTTTTGTATAGTTTCTTCAGATTTCGGTCTTCCTTTTAACGCTATGCTTCGGCGCCGGTTAGATTCTTCAGACATTATTATACAATTATTCCCGTCTCCTCCTTTTGTAGAATTGTATCCATTGTTATATGAATCGTAAAAACTTATTAGTTCTATTTCTTTTTCTTTTGCTAGGTTAATAGTTTCGACTTCAAAAATTACTTCTTTAGACCAACAATCGATTCCGTATTTTCGTATAGCATTGTAAAATTTCCTATTATCTTTACCTTTTATAGCCGATTTAACATG
>JACCDX010842344.1_pt1 | contig 12128 bp, 11 predicted proteins | sample 7449681 | NCBI WGS metagenome assembly JACCDX01 (sample SAMN15323450, study PRJNA562643) | freshwater metagenome | isolation source: river surface water | place: USA:Blue River Watershed | collected 2017-08-18 | reverse complement strand
GATGAAATTGAAAGGGCTGGTACCTCCAGCTGAGTGATTCTTGCTTCCTTCACCTGCGGAAGCTGCAGCTGATTACCGGGTCTAGTTACTGCCACAAAATGAGCGAGTGACCAAATTGAGTCAACTTCTTTCCAAGCAAGAATTTGGGCAATCGCATCAGCTCCAGAAATGAAGTAGAGGTCCGCTTCAGGTCTGGCTCTTGATAATTCAGTCAGAGTGTCGATGGTGTAAGTGATACCGGGTCGATCGATGTCAACCCTGCTCACGGTGAAGCGCGGGTTGGCCGCGGTTGCAATGACGGTCATCAGGTAGCGATGTTCGGGACTGCTGATTGCGGTCTTGTTTCCGGGATTGCCAGTTGGGACGAAAATTACTTCATCTAATGAAAATGCGTCGGCAGCCTCACTGGCTGCCACCAGGTGGCCATGGTGAATTGGGTCGAAGGTGCCACCCATCACGCCAATTCTCAGACGCCTGGCAGTCATTAGCTGTTAGTGGCCTGCCCGCTCAGATCGCTTTGGATTGCGGTTTGAAACGTCGCGATAGGACCAAGTGACGGCGGCTAGAGTTAAGAATGCTGCCATGGCAAGTGCCCCGTAGAGAATTGCAGGCATGGGAAGCTCGGTTTGGTGCACAATTGCACCCTCAGAAATCAGAATTGAAATCACTTTTACTCCTAGGTTGTCTCTAGTCTAGCTTCGGACCTGCCCAGAGCCACGGACTAGCCACTTGCTACTGGTCAATTCCCTAAGGCCCATTGGGCCGCGGGCGTGCAGTTTTTGGGTTGAAATCCCAACCTCGGCGCCAAATCCAAATTCTCCGCCATCGGTGAACCTGGTTGAGGCATTCACCATAACAACGGCCGAATCGTTCTCAGTCAAGAAGCGCTCGGCGTTTGTGTGGTTGGTGGTCAAGATTGATTCAGTGTGATGCGTGGAGTAGCGGGCAATGTGCTTTAGTGCCTCGTCCAGGCTTTCAACCACCTTTACCGAAAGATCCAAGCTCAAATATTCAGTTGCCCAATCTTCCTCGGTGGCAGGCACGCACTCAATGATCTCCTGAGTTTTTTCGCAACCATGAATTGTTACGCCGGCATCCTTTAGCGACTTGGCTATTTCTGGCAAAAGTGATTTGGCCACATCTTTATGAATCAAGAAAGTTTCCAGTGAATTGCAGACGGATGGACGCTGCGCCTTGGAATTCACAACTATCGGAGCAACTATCGAGTGGTCTACTTCTGAATCGACGTATATGTGCACAACCCCGTCACCAGTTTCAATTACTGGAACCTTTGATTCATGCACAACGGTTTGTATCAAACTAGCGGAGCCCCTTGGAATCAGAACATCAATCAAGCCTCGTGCCTGCATCATTTGCTGAGCACCTTCGCGTCCAAACTGATCAATAGTTTGAACAAGCGCTGAAGGAAGACTGGCCTTTCGCAGACCAGCCTGAATTATGTCCACGAGTACTTTGTTTGTATTCTCCGCCGCTGAGCCACCACGCAACGCCACAGCGTTGCCGCTCTTGATTGCAAGTGCTGCGATGTCGATGGTGACATTGGGTCTTGCTTCATAAATGCAGCCGATGACGCCAAGCGGCACAGAAATCTTCTGCAGAAGCAAACCGTTGGGGAGGGTCTTTTCCTCTAAAACTCTTCCAATCGGATCTTCAAGTTCAATAACTTCACGAACAGCCTTAGCCAGACCACTAATTCGCTCAGGGGTAAGTCGGAGTCGATCTAAGAGGCCAGTTGAAAGCTTTTCCTTGCCATTTTCTAGATCGATGGCATTTGCCGAAAGAACTTCCCCTGCGCGAGCTGAGAGCTCGTCGGCAATCGCAGCTAGTGCTTGATTTTTGTCACTGCTTTGAGCACGAGCAAGTAAAGGCGCAGACTGCTTGGCAGCCAACAGGAGTTCTTGGACGCTCATCTAACAAGCCTAATCTTGGTTAGTAGTCGATGGTTTAAACCAGGTGTGAGTGCACTCTTCGCTGTCGACCAGGTCAACGTTTGCAGCCGAGGTGAGAAGAACGCTCACTCCCCCACTGGTCGCCATTTTGGCAGCAGCTAGCTTGGTGAGGGCTCCACCCGTTCCATAACCGGTAGAGGTGCCAGATATTTGAATTGCTTCGAGTTGATCGTCTGCCTCGACGACTGCTATCGGCGCAGCACCCGGTTCGCTCGGTGGCTTGGTGTAGAGGGCGTCGATATCACTGAGCAACACAAGAAGATCTGCCTTAGCCAGTAAGGCAACGCGCGCTGCAAGCTGATCATTGTCGCCAAATCGAATCTCATTGGTTGCCACCGAGTCATTCTCATTAATGACCGGAAGCACCCCAATTTCTAGCAGGCGCTCAAGTGCTCGCAGAGCATTTTCCCGAGTGACATCCTCATCAAGATTGTCAACGGTTAGCAGGATCTGGCCAGGCATCAAAGAGTGCTTGGCAAGAGACCTTTCATATCTACTCATCAACTTGGCCTGCCCAATGCTTGCCAGGGCCTGCGATGTTGCGAGGTCTTCACTCTTCACTGTTAGCCCAATTAGTGGCGCCGCCGTGGCAATAGCGCCGGAGCTAACCACTATTACCTGCTTGCCCGAGTTCTTCAGCCTCACTGCTAAGTCAACAATTCGATCGAGGTTTGCTTCATTGACTCCGGTGATTGAACTGGAACCAACCTTGATAACTACCCGCTCGGCTCGTGACAGAAGCTTCTGGTTACTCACTATCATCCGCCTTTAGATTCTTTTCTCGAATTGCCTGGCGCTCAGCTCTTCCACGGGCTCGCTGATCCATCATCTCGTAATACTCAGCCCGGCGTTCCTTGGTGGTGCGGCGATCGGTGCCATCCAAGCGCACGTCAGTCCCACGAGGAGATTCAATAGTTTCAACAACCGAAGAGATATAGGGATCCCAATCAAAAACAACACCGTTTTCTTTGCCAATAATCACGGTTGACCCAGCCTTAGCACCAGCTTTAGTTAGAGCATCTTCAATACCCAATTTGTTTAGTCGCTCTGACAAATAACCGATTGCCTCGGAGTTACCAAAGTTAGTCTGGGCAACCCATCGCTCCGGCTTACTGCCGGTAATGCGGTAAACGATTTCGCCATCTAGCTCCTCGGCCTGCACCAAGAACTTCGAGTCCTCCTTCTCTTCAAGCAGAGAGAATCGCTTAGTGGTTTCAGCCTTTGGTCGATGAGCGTTGGCTAGTGCAGCAAGAGCAAAGCTCAACTGCGACAGGCCTTCTCGAGAAGCGGTTGAAATCAAAAAGACCTGGAAGCCCATCGCCTCGAAATCAGCCTTCACAAACTCTGCCAACTCCTTAGCCTCTGGAACATCTATCTTGTTCAGGGCTATGACTTGCGGGCGCTCTAGCAGGGGTAATTGACCCTCTGGAACTTGATACTTGGCAAGTTCTTGCTTGATGACCAGGTAGTCCGACATCGGATCGCGATTTGGTTCAAGGGTTGCGCAGTCAATCACGTGACACAAAGCACTGCAGCGTTCAACGTGGCGAAGAAAATCGAGACCAAGCCCCTTGCCTTCTGATGCTCCTTCAATTAGGCCGGGAACATCGGCGATGGTGTAGCGATAGTCTCCTGCCGCAACAACCCCAAGGTTTGGGTGAAGCGTGGTAAACGGATACTCCGCGATCTTGGGTCTGGCCGAACTCAAAGCGGCAACCAAAGATGACTTACCCGCTGATGGGTAACCAACCAATGCAATGTCCGCGACCGTCTTCAGCTCAAGCTGAATATCTCCACGCCAACCCGGCACACCAAGCAAATGGAAACCGGGTGCAATGCGTTTGCGATTCGCAAGAGCGGCATTGCCAAGACCACCTGCACCACCGCGGGCAACCAAGAGTTCCATTCCCGAATACTCAAGGTCAGCGATGACATTGCCTTCTGCATCCTTGACTACCGTTCCGACGGGAACCGGCAGAACCAAGTCCTCGCCCATTTCACCATTGTTGTAGTCGCCCTTTCCGCTGCCACCAGATTTGGCAACGCGGTGAGGTCGATGATGATAATCAAGCAGAGTCGTTACGTTGTGGTCGCTAACCAAGGTGATTGATCCACCATCACCACCATTGCCACCGTCTGGTCCAGCGAGTGGTTTAAATTTCTCGCGACGGATTGAGGTGCAGCCATCTCCGCCATCACCTGCACGCAAGTGAAGAGTCACATGATCGACAAAGCTGACCATTACTCTCCTCAACTAAAAAGAGGCGGACCCTTCGGGTCCGCCTCGGTTTTGAAAACCTTTACTGGGTTACTACGTTCACCACTTGTCGACCCGACTTGGAACCGAACTGAACTGCACCGGCGGCCAGTGCAAACAAGGTGTCGTCTTTTCCAATGCCGACGTTCTTACCCGGGTGGAAGTGTGTTCCACGCTGACGAACCAAAATTTCACCGGCATTAACAGCCTGACCGTCGTGGCGCTTTACTCCCAAACGCTGTGCGTTTGAATCGCGACCGTTGCGGGTGGAACTAACTCCCTTTTTGGATGCCATTTCTCTCTACCTACTTAATCTCGGTAACTTTTACGCGAGTCAGATCCTGACGGTGACCCTGGCGCTTCTTGTAACCAGTCTTGTTCTTGTATTTCTGAATAACAATCTTTGGTCCACGGGTTTGGTCAATAACTTCAGCTACAACCTTGACCTTGGCAAGTGCTTGTGGGTCAGAAGTGACCTTGTCGCCATCTACAACCAAAAGTGCAGGTAGCTCGACAGTGCCGGATGACTGCTCAATCCGGTTCATGGTGACGATAGTGCCAACCTCGACCTTTTCCTGGCGGCCGCCGGCACGAACAACTGCGTAAACCACTTCTAACCTAACTTTCTGGGATTTTCCGCTTCCTCAAAAGCGGGCAACAGCCTGAAATTCTAGCCAACAAACAGGGGTCGGTCAACCGACAGCCCTACTTCTTGCCCTTGACCTTCCGGATGATGCTGCTGGCTCTGCGGGGCTTTCTGGCGGGCTTTTGCTCAGGCTCGGGCAGAGCCTCCAGCACGGCATTGAGCATTTCAGTCTTGCCTTCCGGCTCTTTGGTTGGCTCGGAGGCGGTGGCGGAGGCGATCTGGCTGACTACTGACTTGGAAGCATCCGCTTGCTCGCCAGTGACCACCTTCTTCACTTCCTGCTTTTCCTGCTTCTCGTCCTTTTTCTTGCCCTTCTTGGGCTCTGGCTCAGCCGCCTTGAAGCGGGGCTCATCATGGATGACTAACCCGCGTCCACCGCAGCACTCACAAGTTTCCGAATAGGTTTCAAGCAGACCAACCCCGATCTTCTTTCGGGTCATCTGAACCAGTCCGAGGGAAGTAATCTCACTGACCTGATTCTTGGTTCGATCGCGGCTCAGGCACTCCAGCAGTCGCCGGCGGACCGCTTCCTGGTTGGCGCTTTGAATCATGTCAATGAAGTCAATGACGATGATTCCACCGATGTCGCGAAGACGCAGCTGACGAACAATCTCCTCTGCCGCCTCCAAGTTGTTCTTGGTCACGGTTTCTTCCAGATTTCCACCCGAACCGATGAATTTTCCAGTGTTGACATCAACTACCGTCATGGCTTCGGTGCGGTCAATCACCAGTGAACCGCCGGATGGAAGATAAACCTTGCGATCCAGTGCTTTTACAATCTGATCGCCAATTCGGTAGTGATCAAAGATGTCTTCCTGGTTGGTGTGTTCAACCAGTCTCTCAAGAAGATCTGGGGCCACGGTGGCAAGGTAGTTGCGAATCACCTCGGTGGCATTTTTACCGCTGACAACCAATTGCTGGAAGTCCTCGTTGAAAACATCGCGAATAATCTTGACCAAGAGCTCAGGCTCGGAGTGCAGCTGCATCGGAGCCTTGCCCTTTTCAGCCTGCCGGGTGATTTCTTCCCATTGCATCTGAAGTCTTTCAATATCCAGTCGCAGCTGTTCTTCAGTTGCACCTTCGGCCGCGGTTCTAACAATCACACCAGCTTCCTCAGGCAAAGCGCCCTTCAGAATTTGCTTCAGTCGCGCACGTTCTCCCTCTGGCAACTTGCGAGAAATACCTGACATGTTGCCGGCAGGAACATAAACCAAGAATCTGCCGGGTAGTGAAATCTGTGATGTGAGTCGAGCACCCTTTTGACCTACGGGGTCTTTGGTGACCTGGACCAAGACCTGATCACCTGTTTTGAGTGCTAGTTCAATTCGACGAGGTTGATTGCCAGTTTCGGCGGCTTCCCAATCCACCTCACCGGAATACAAAACTGCGTTTCTTCCGCGTCCAATATCTACGAACGCCGCCTCCATGGAAGGCAGAACATTTTGAACTTTTCCAAGATAAACATTTCCAATGATGGAAACGCTCTGGGACTGGGTGACGTAGTGTTCAACCAACAGGCCATCTTCCAAAACGCCGATCTGGAATCGACCCTCATGTTCACGAACAATCATTTTTCGATCAACCGATTCGCGTCTAGCGAGGAATTCACTTTCGGTCACGGTCGATCGACGGCGTCCGGTGTCTCGGGAATCACGTCTTCTGATTCGCTTGGCCTCTACCCTGGTTGAGCCGTCGTCCTCTTTGGCGGCGGCCTTTTGAGGCTTGGCCTTTTCTTTGGGTGCTTCCTTTTTCTTTCGCTCTTTGCGCTCTGGGCGCTCAGGCTTTGGCTCAGCCTTCTTTTTAGTCGCGCGCTCAACCTTTGGGGTTGGTAGCGAGGGTGCTTGAAATATCAGTTGCGTAGCCGCCGGTTTGGCTGGCTCTTCTTTTTTCTTTGCCACGAGTGCCTATGCTGGGCCTCGGTTCACACCCCTTGGGCCCCGTTCAAGTGATTCAGGCCGCAACCTAAATCGAAACCTAATGCGTCAAAAACCCGTTGTTTTTGACGAAACCTTCGATGCGAGTGTGATCGCATCTAGTTAGAAGTATGCCACGGCTCTAAGGAAAATGGGATAATTCCTCAGTGTTCCCTTATTTCCTCATCCTTTTTGGTGCCACGGGCTGGATAGCCAGCTTTGGCTTGACCCTGGAGCGCATCAAAGTGGCTGGAGACCCAGCCGCCACTACAGCCTGCGACATCTCCCCCTTCATCAGCTGTAAGTCAGTGATGCTGTCAGAGCAGGCGGCACTTTTTGGATTCCCAAACCCACTAATTGGACTCGCTGCGTTCTTTGCTCCGATTGTGGTCGGCTTTGCAATTTTGGCTGGAGCCAAATTCGCAAGTTGGTTCTGGCGAGCGTTTTTGGGCGGCCATGTCCTGGCTATGGTTTTTGTTTTCTGGCTATTTAGCCAAAGCGTTTATGTAATTGGGGCGCTCTGTCTTTACTGCATGGTGGCATGGACAGCAACAATCCCGCTCTTTTGGTCGATCCTTGGCTACTCCGCCAAAGAGGGTCACCTAGGCGAAAAAATGATTGGCGCTGGCACTGCTATTTATGAGTGGGCCTGGGTTGCGACAATCCTGACCTACGCAACATTAATTGGTCTAATCATTGTTCAGTTCTGGGAGTTTTGGCCAACTCTGTTTTAGAACCAGATTGCTAGCTCGCGCTGAGCGCTTTCTTCCGAATCTGATCCGTGTACAAGATTCTGAATCACCTTTGTCCCCCAGTCACGTCCGAGGTCACCTCGAATAGTTCCAGGAGCTGCGGTGGTGGGATCAGTCGCTCCCGCTAGTGATCTAAATCCTTCGATTACTCGGTCACCCTCTAGCCGAATTGCAACCGTGGGTCCCGAGAGCATGAACTCGAGCAGTGGCTCGTAAAACGCTTTGCCCTCGTGCTCGGCGTAATGTTGCGCTAGAAGTTCCCGATTAGGTGCAACCATCTTCAGGTCTGTAACTTTGTAACCCTTGGATTCGCAGCGGAAAATAATCTCTCCAACCAGGTTGCGCTTTACGCCGTCAGGTTTAATTAGAACTAGGGTCGCTTGCAATTTGCTCTCCCATCAGCTTGTTGTAATTCTCTCTTGCTTTATCGATTGTCGCGCCTGCGACGAGCCCCCAAATCCAAAGTCCAACCAGAATTGTCCCAATCACGAACATTCCCCATAACCAAAAACCACTGACCAGCAGCGCAGCCTGCACCAACCAGCCGAGCCAGTAACCGGAAGGATGTCTCAGGAATGCAGGGGTGAGGATAGCCAGTAGCGCGAAGCTCAGACCAATTCCCCAGATTAGTTCTATGGCTGGAAGGTTAGAAGTCGGCTCTGCCATCTTCAGGCCAAACGCAGTAAGAGTTGCGAAGAAAATAACAATCGACTGGAAGCTCAAAACAATCGAGGCTAAGAGGCGCTTGGTTGATTTATTCTTCATCGTCATCTACCTGCAATTCTTCCAGAACTGCACCGATTAGGTAAAGCGAACCAGTTACAAATAGAGCGATTTCTTCAGACTTAGCGGTTTCGCTGGCAAATTGCAGGGCTTTTGAGACTTCAGGAATGGTGGCAATAACGGATCCGCCGTGCGTGATGATCTTGCTGGATAGATCCTCGGCCGGCAGTGCTCTTTCACTTTCCAGTTGGGTCACAATAACTCTCGGGAACATCTCGGCAAACTGCTTGGCGGCCGAGTCAATATCTTTGTCTGCAACCATCGCAACCAGACCTATGCGGTCAGGATTGGCAAAGTGTTCTGAAATTGCATTACCTAGGCTCGCAATCCCGGCTGGGTTATGCGCGCCATCGAGAACTATCAGTGGCTGCCTACTGATTACCTGAAGTCGGCCCGGACTAACGGCGTCTGCAATGGCAACTCTCAAATACTCATCGGCAATTGCGCGACCGCCAAGAAATTGCTCCACGGCAGCAATTGCTGTTGCCGCATTCTCAGCTTGGTGAGCGCCGATAATTGGCATCCACAAACTCGGATAATTTCCGGCAGTGCCGTTGACTGAAAACCGCGTGCCGTATCCCTCGGCTGCATAATCCGCCAAACCAAAGTCTTGGCCGGCAAGCAAAAAATCACCCTGGGCTCTATTTCTAAGAACTTCCGCGACTGAAGGCTTTTGGGGGCTGGAAACAACTACCGACTTTTCTTTGATGATGCCGGCCTTGGTTGATGCAATTTCTTCAACCGTGTTGCCTAGTTGTTTGGTGTGATCCAAATCAATCGCTGTAAAGACTGCAACATCTGCATTGGCGACATTTGTTGAATCCCACTCCCCACCAATTCCCACCTCCAGCACCAAGACGTCGACCGGAGCGTCTGAGAAAATCTGAAAGGCAATGGCGGTCATTGCTTCAAAAAATGTGAGCGGTTGCTCGCCCATTGCGAGAAGTTTCTGATCTACCAGCTCAAGAATTGGTTTAGTCTCCGCGTAGGTCTCAAGAAATCTCTCATCGCTTATTGGCTCTCCGTCAAGTGAAATCCGCTCGTTGAAGCGAACGAGGTGCGGTGAAGTCAAGCGACCAGTTTTGAGTCCGAGTTCTCTAAGGATTCTCTCAATGATTCTGGCGGTAGAAGTTTTGCCGTTTGTTCCGGTGATGTGAATGACTGGGTAATTGAACTGTGGATTGCCCAACACCTCACAGGCAATTCGTGTTGGTTCCAATCTGGGCCGCATTTGGTGCTCAGGTTTTCTCGAATACAGCTCATCCAGCGCCTGCTGCATTGAAATTGAAGTCACTGTTTTGCTAACTCGATCTGAATTAATCCCGCCTCGCCTATAGCGAGTGCGCCTTCACCCTCACTGATTTCAAGCTTGGTGGCAAGCGTCTCTTCGGCAATCAGCTCGGCATGCTTCTCGAGGGCACTCTTCGATTGTGAATCGGCTTTCAGCGATAAGTGAATCCGGTCTGAAACATCCAATCCAGCATCTTTTCTAGCCTGCTGGATGTGACGAATGGCATCTCTGGCCGCACCCTCTTGCTCTAATTCCTCAGTTACTGTCGTGTTTAGAAGTACAAAGCCTGTTGATGTCACGCCAGCAGCATTTGCCTCCGAAGAGCTCGCCTGCAGCGTGATTTCAAACTCCCCTTCATAAAGAACAGTGTCGCCAACCATGACATTGCCATCGACTAGCTTCCAGTTGCCAGCCTTAGCTTTTTGAATAACTTCCTGAACCGCTTTGCCTAGTCTTGGCCCAAGTGCTCTGGCATTAACGCTGAGGTTCTTGGATAGGCCAAACTGCTTTGCAACCTCTTCACTGGCCTTGACCACAGAAATCTTCTTTACATTTAGTTCATCTGCAATGAGATCCGAATACCTAGCCAGTGATTGCGCCTGCTCAACCGCAATTGTCAGTTCACTGAGCGGCAATCTAACGCGCAAGCCGGCGGCCTTTCGAAGGGAGAGGGCAACCGAAGCCGCCTCTCGAATAGCGTCCATATCTCTTACCAGCTCCGCATCGAGTGGGAACTCTTCAGCCTCTGGCCATGACTCCAGGTGAACAGAGCGATCGCCGGTAAGTCCACGCCACATCTCCTCGCTGATGATTGGAAGAAGTGGTGCAACCACTCGCAGGGTCGCTTCTAGAACCGTGTAGAGAGTGTCAAAGGCATCTTTATCGCCTGCCCAGAATCGATCTCTAGATCGCCTGATGTACCAATTAGTGAGAACTTCCGCAAACTCGCGAACCTTGGCGGATGCCTGATAGCTATCGAACTGATCAAGGTCAGCCTGCACGGCGACAATTAGTTCGTGAGTCTTAGCCAGAATGTACCTGTCCAGCAAATCTTGCGAGCCATAACTTGGGCTTGCCTGGTAGTTGGATGCATTGGCATATAGCGAGAAGAAGTAGTAGCTGTTCCAAAGTGGTAGCAGCGCCTGTCGAACCCCTTCACGAATTCCCTGTTCGGTAACTGAAAGGTTTCCTCCGCGCAGGATTGTTGAGGACATTAGGAACCAGCGCATGGCGTCCGAGCCATCGCGATCAAACACCTCATTGACGTCTGGGTAATTTCTTAGTGACTTTGACATCTTTTGTCCGTCATTACCGAGAACGATTCCGTGGCTAATTGCATTCTTGAACGCAGGGCGGTCAAACAAAGCGGTCGATAGCACGTGCAGGGTGTAGAACCAACCTCTGGTCTGTCCTACATACTCAACGATAAAGTCGCCTGGGAAGTGCGTATCAAACCATTCCTGATTTTCAAACGGGTAGTGAACCTGCGCGAATGGCATTGAACCGGACTCGAACCAGCAGTCCAGCACCTCAGGAACTCGTCGCATCATCGACTTACCGGTTGGGTCATCTGGATTGGGTCTAACTAGCTCGTCAATGACTGGACGGTGAAAATCACTTGGAACAACTCCGAAGTCCTTTTCGATTTCAGCTAACGAGCCATAAACATCGATGCGGGGATAATTTGGGTCGTCTGATTTCCAGACCGGAATGGGCGCTCCCCAGAAGCGATTGCGAGAAATCGCCCAGTCTCGAACATTTTCAAGCCACTTGCCAAAACTGCCGTTTTTGGTGTGCTCAGGAACCCAGTTGATTTGCTGATTCAGCTCCAGCATTCGATCGCGCAACTTGGTGGTTTCAACAAACCAGGAGGAGACCGCCTTGTAAATAAGCGGATTCTTGCAGCGGTAGCAATGCGGGTAGGAGCGGTCATAAGAAGCCTGACGGAAGAGGCGACCAGCTGACTTGAGATCTTGAGTGATTGGCTTGTTTGCCTCGAAGACGTGTTGGCCTTCGTAAGGGGCAATCACAGAGTTGAATTGACCACGCTCGTTTATTGAAACATAGGTTGGAATTCCGGCAGCGCTGCACAGCAGTTGGTCATCTTCACCATATGCAGGTGCTTGGTGAACAATGCCAGTTCCCTCGTCGGCAGTTACATACTCGCCGACCAAAACCTGCCAGGCATTCTCAGTCTCAAACTTCTCAGAATCGGCATAGAAGTCAAAAATCCTGCCATAGCGAATTCCTGCTAATTCCTTGCCAAACATTTTCTTGCCTATGGCTGCTTGGGCGTCTTCTAGGTTTTCAAAACCTAACTCTCGCAAATAATTAGCAACCGCTGAAGAAGCCAGCAAATAACGCTGCTTTCCTAACACGCTGTTTGGAGCGTCAATGATGACGTATTCAATTTCAGGTCCAACTGCCAAGGCAAAGTTGGTGGGGAGAGTCCATGGAGTGGTTGTCCAGGCCAAGATATTTACGCCGGCAAACTCTCCATTCTCAATCGGAAAAGT
>JACCDX010557670.1_pt1 | contig 12129 bp, 14 predicted proteins | sample 7449681 | NCBI WGS metagenome assembly JACCDX01 (sample SAMN15323450, study PRJNA562643) | freshwater metagenome | isolation source: river surface water | place: USA:Blue River Watershed | collected 2017-08-18 | reverse complement strand
CGTGGTCGATTTGCACGCCATCACCGTGCCTCAAGAACCAGGAGCGCTTCGCCAGAACACCCGCATCACCGCCGCCCAGTATTTGGCCGCCGGCATCGATGAAAACAAGTCCGCCCTGTTCGTACAGAGCCACGTTCCGGCGCACGCCCAGCTAGCTTGGGTGCTTAACTGCATCACCGGCATGGGTGAAGCCGGTCGCATGACCCAGTTCAAAGCCAAGACTCAAAAGGGCGGGAGCGACGGCGCTTCGGTGGGGCTCTTCACTTATCCGATTCTTCAGGCAGCCGACATCCTCTTATATCAGCCGAAGGCGGTGCCGGTTGGTGAAGACCAGCGTCAGCACTTAGAGCTAACCCGCGACCTCGCGATGCGCTTCAACAGCCGTTTTGGTGAAACTTTTGTGATTCCAGAGGCAGTCATTCTCAAAGAGACCGCCAAGATTTATGACCTGCAAAACCCTGAGGCCAAGATGTCGAAGTCGGCGGCTGACCCTAAGGGCCTAATCAACATCATGGATGATTCGGCCGCAGTCGTGAAAAAGATCAAGTCTGCCGTGACCGACACCGACGGCGTTATTCGTTTCGACCGCGAGACCAAGCCTGGCGTTTCGAACCTGCTCGGCATTCACAGCGCAATCTCGGGTGAGAGCATTGCATCGCTCGAGGCTCGCTTCGAGGGTGCCGGTTATGGGGCGCTCAAGGGTGAAGTGGCCGATGTTGTGGTTGGCGCAATCGAACCGATTCGTAACCGCACCGAAGACCTATTGAGTGACCCGGCCGAGCTAGACCGCCTGCTTGCCAAGGGTGCTGCCCGTGCATCCGAGCAGGCCGAGGCAACTCTCGCACTCGTTTATGACCGCATCGGGTTCGTCAAGGGGATTTAGCATTTCAAAACAATGTGTCGCATGATGGGCTAGCGTTTACACCTTTTTCAGCTCCGACTGGAAGCCCATGACTCACGATTCTTTTCTCAAAGACTAAAACCTTAGGGACGGCAGACAGAAGATGCTCAAACTCAGGTTTGATGGAGCCATAGAGAATAATCTGCTGGGGCTTCAAGAGCTCGAGAACTATCGCTAGACCTTCGGCAAAGATTTGGCGCTCGGTCTTGTTACGTCGAAAGCCGTAATTACTTACAGCGACTGTGCTACACACAGATATGCCTTTCACCACCTGGGAAATTTGTCCAGTGTGCCGCCATCTCAGATGAGGGATAACAACAATCCCGCACTTTTGCCAGACGACACCCACAGCACGAGAATAAAAAACTCTGTGGGCCACGACCCACTCTGGCATGTCATCTCCCAGGCTAAGGTCTGGAGTGATTACAAACCCGAAAGTGCTGAACTGATGAACCCATGCCTTGGGTTTTAGAATGACACCCATGAATTTGCTGTCATCTCGGTAAAAACGAATCACGGACCGTCTCGAGTCCGCCACTCGCTTCCGATCATCAAACGCGATTGCATCCAGTGGGTCCTGCTCTAGTAGGACAGGGGCCAAAATCGGAAGCTGCCAATCACCTTCGACGGGATGGCCCTGAGGGAATCCTGGCGGGATTTCTGGTAGACGTTGTTGCTGCAGGTAGAGCGAATCCTTGAGGTTTGCCACTATCCCTATTCCTGGCCACTCATTTTCCTAAGGACACTATTTCTCGCCGGGAGTTGTATTGCTTCAATAGAGAATTTTCATAACCGGAAGATGGCAAGGGGAGCATTTCTAATGCCAACTCATCAAGAAAATCGACTCTTAGGGCTTCTGCACCTAGGCTGAGAAATGAGATCGCTACAAACCCAGTTTCAAGGCCTATAACGATAGCGCTATCCCATTCGAGCTGCCACTTTGTAACGTTTTCGGAAACTACCGAAACGAAATCACGAACCACAAAGATGTCAGTAATTCGAGATCTCTTGTCAAGTAGATACATGTTGCCCGACTTGTGAATTGTTTCAAGCTCTTTGTCGCCTACATCTCCGATTACGAAGAAAGCAAAATCGTCACTCGAACCCTGACCTAAGGCCTGTTCTTCGGTGTCGCCATAAATTGAGACAGATGTGCTGGAAGTTTCGACAATTAGGCTGTCGCTGACGAGATAATCGGGCAGGTTCACACCGCCGACAAAACTGAACTGTTGACCAATTAAAGACCTCAAGCGGAGCTGAGCCTCTTGCGTGATTTTTTTATTGAACATTTACCTAGTTTGCCTTTACGAAGTGAATTTTGTAGTCGAGCGGACTTTTGCCCGGGATTTTTAGGCTGATGGCTGGAGAACCATCAGATGAGGAGGAGGGCCGGTAAACGACATAAGCATCCTTGCTCGAACCAAAACTCGCGATATGCCCTTTACCATTTTTCAAACTGGATACATCCCCTCCCTTGCTAAGTGCACTAAAGAAGTATTTAGCAACTTCAGCAGGATTATCTACCTCAACGTTTTGCACATTGTCCTGAGTCTTGAAACCGAATTTACCTGCGCCATCAAGGGAATAACTTGCCCCTATATCGCTGTTTTCTGCCATGATAGACAAGCATTACAAGTTCTTCGGGGTCAGTGAAAATCTGAGCCGGCGGTTAAAGTCCGCGACCCGACTAGCTGCTCGCGAGAGCAACGGCAATCAAGGCAACTTGAGAACCGGGTTAGGCGGTTGAGCTGGTGAAATTCCAGCACCGACGGTTAAAGTCCGGATGGGAGAAGAACGAGGGTTTGGCGTTTCGCTTTTTTCGCGTTGTCGCTGGACCCTAGGCTTTGCGCTTTGCGCGGGCCTTCTCTCGCCAACCCCGAAGACGAACAAGTACTTCGAGAGGTTTGGCCCAATGAGTCACGAGACATACGAGAACGCGATGCGTCGCGCGCTCGAACTCGCGCTACTCGGCCCGGCCTGGGGCGTGAACCCGCAGGTGGGTTGCGTCATTCTTGATGCCGACGGCCAGATCATCGCCGAAGGCTGGCACAAGGGCGCTGGCACCCCGCACGCCGAAGTGGATGCCCTGAGCAAGCTTGCCTCGGTGCCCGCAGGCGCTACCGCGGTGGTCACGCTTGAACCCTGCAACCACACCGGCCGCACCGGCCCTTGCGCACAGGCTCTGATTGCTGCTGGCGTTAGCCGCGTTGTCTATGCCGTGAGCGACCCGGGTGCAACCTCGGGTGGAGGCGCACAAACCCTGTGCGACGCCAATGTCGAAGTGATGTTCGGCACGCTCGAGAGCGAAGCCCGCGAGCAAAACCGAGTGTGGCTAACCGCCAACACCCGCCAAAGACCTTTTGTGACCCTCAAGTGGGCTTCGAGCCTCGACGGTCGCGCAGCCGCGAACGACGGCACCAGCAAGTGGATCAGCGGGCCGGAATCTCGCGCCGACAGCCACCTGCGCCGCAGCCACGTTGACGCAATCTTGGTCGGCACGGGCACCGTTCTGGCCGACGACCCCGAACTCACCGCGCGCAAGCCTGACGGCACGCTATACGAACATCAGCCGCTTCGAGTCGTGATTGGCGAGAGCGAACTGCCAGCATCCGCTCGGGTTTTCAACTCGGATGCCGAGACCGTTCACCTTCGCACCCACTCGCTGCACGGGGTGCTCGCCGCGCTCTGGCAAGAAGGCGTAAAGCACGTGTGGGTTGAGGGTGGCCCGACCGTGGCCTCGCACTTTGCTCGACTCGGGCTCGTTGACGAGTACCTGGTCTACCTGGCACCGACTTTGCTTGGCGGCGCACGCACCGCAATCGCCGACCTTGGCGTAACCACCATGGCCGAGGCAAAGTCGCTCGACTTCGTAGAAATCAAGCAACTCGGCGCAGACATTCTTATTCGCGCCACCGAGAGGGGCAACTAAATGTTTACCGGAATCATCGAAGAACTCGGTCGCATCGTGATCATCGAAGATCAGCCAGACGCCAAGCGCATCACCATCGAAGGCCCTCTGGTTACCAGCGATGTGAACCGCGGCGACTCGATTGCGGTCAACGGCACCTGCCTAACCGCGGTTGAGATCGAACCAGGTCACTTCACCGCCGACGTAATGCACGAAACCCTAAGACTCACCAGCTTGGGCGCTGCCAAGGTTGGCGACGTGGTCAACCTAGAGCGCGCCATGAACGCAGCCACCCGCTTCGGCGGCCACGTGGTTCAAGGGCATGTTGATGGCCTCGGCCACATCGTGAGCCGTGAACCGAGTGACAACTGGGAATGGGTTCGCGTGAGCATCCCAGCAGAACTAACCAAATACGTCGTGCTGAAAGGCTCGATCACCATCGACGGAGTTTCGCTAACCGTCAACGAAATCGAAGGCAACGTAGTCGGGCTCAGCCTGATTCCTGAAACTTTGCGACTGACCACCCTCGGTGCCAAAACCGTGGGCGACCCAGTCAACATCGAGGCCGACATCATGGCCAAACACATCGAGCGTCTGCTCGAAGCAAGGGGTATCTAATGGCACTATCGACCATTGAACAAGCCATCGAGGCACTAAAAGCCGGCAAGCCGATTCTGGTTGCCGACGACGAGAACCGCGAGAACGAGGGCGACGCGATCATCGCGGCCGAGCTCGTGACCGAAGAGTGGATGGCCTGGATTGTTCGCAACACCACCGGCTTTTTGTGTGTGCCGATGGAAGAGTCGCGCGCTAACGAACTTGAACTGCCGCTCATGACCGTGCAGAACGAAGACCCGCACGTGACCAACTACACAGTGAGCGTGGATGCCGCCAACCGCTATGCAACCGGAGTCTCGGCCGCAGACCGCGCCAACACGGCTAACGTGCTCGCGAACCCGCGTTCGACCGCAGCATCCCTTATTCGCCCTGGACACATGCTGCCGCTTCGCGCACACCCACTTGGCGTGCACGGCCGCCGCGGTCACACCGAGGCAACCGTTGACCTGCTAAAGCTAGCCGGCCTACAGCCAGTTGGCGTGATCGGCGAAATGGTTTCGAGTGACGGAACAATGATGCGCTTGCCTGAGTTGATTGAGGTAGGCAGAGCTGAAGGGTTACCTGTGATCACAATCGAACAACTAGTTGACTTCTTGGGTGAGAACGGCATTTTGCACGAGAACAACCCAAACAACCGCATCCGCTTTGAGGCTGAGGCCAATGTGCCAACCAGCCACGGCCAGTTCAGACTGCGCGGTTACTACGACATCAAAACCACCGCCGACCACGTTGCGATCATTTCGGGCAACCCAACCGGCGAAAACGTGCTCGTGCGCATGCACTCTGAGTGCATCACCGGCGAGGCTTTCGGTTCGCTCAAGTGTGAGTGTGGGCCGCAGCTCGACTTTGCACTCGACCAGATTGCCAACGACCCTCGCGGCGGCATCGTGATTTATCTTCGTGGTCAAGAAGGTCGCGGAATCGGTCTGCTCAACAAGCTCAAGGCCTATGCCCTTCAAGAGCAGGGTCTCGACACCGTTGAGGCAAACCTTGCCCTTGGTCTGCCAAGCGAGAACCGCGAATACGGCGCTGCTGTGGCCATTTTGCGCGACCTTGGCGTCAAGTCGGTTCGCCTGATGACCAACAACCCTGCCAAGAGCGGATTCTTGAATGACGCTGGCATCAAGGTGACCGATTACGTGCCCGTGATTGTTGGCCTAGCCGCTGAGAACGAGGGCTACCTCGACACCAAGCGCGAAAAGATGGGTCACATCATTCCAGAGATTGCGAAGAACTAATGAGCGGTGCGGGAGCCCCGAAGCTGAAGATTGATGCGAGCGGCCTTGCGGTGAGCATCCTGGTGACCTCATGGCACACCAAAATCACCGATGGCCTTCTGTCCGGTGCCGAAAAAGCGCTCAAGAATGCCGGCAACGATGTTTATTCAATCGTGCGTGTACCCGGCGCATTCGAGCTGCCACTGGCTGCGCAATACGCGATCGAAGAAGGTGCTGAAGTGGTTATTGCCCTAGGCGTGGTGATTCGTGGCGGCACTCCACACTTTGAATATGTTTGCTCGGCAGTCACCGACGGGCTCACCCGCGTTCAGCTAGACACCGGTGTTCCGATTGGTTTTGGCGTGCTCACCGTCGACGACGAGCAGCAGGCACTTGACCGCGCTGGTCTGCCCGGCTCTAAAGAAGACAAGGGCGCCGAAGCCGTCGAGGCCGCAGTGCTCATGGCTAGACTGAAGCCGTAAGGCAGTCGCCATTTCGGGGTTGCCATAGAAAAGGGAAAGGCGACTCATGGAAATTGCGGAAAAAATTCTTCTAGTACTTCACTTCGTCGGAATCGGTGCGCTATTCAGCGGCTTCTTCTACCAACTCAAGCAGTGGGGCGAGGGCATGAAAGTCAACGCCGGCATTCTGCACGGTGCATGGCTGATGCTTGCAACCGGTCTCGGCATGGTTGGCATCATTCAGGCTGAAAACGGCGACGAGCAGGTAGACAACCTGGTTCTCGTAGCTAAGAGCATCGTGATCACCGCCGTATTCTTCGTGGCTTACACCTACAACAAAAAAGAGAAGACCCCAACCTGGGTTGTGCCTTCGATTGCCGGTCTAACCACCTTGAACATCATTTTCGCCGTAGTGTGGGGAATCGTCGTTCACGCCTAAACACTCGTTCAACGAAAAAGACCCTCGACGCAAAGTCGGGGGTCTTTTTCTTTGCCGTGCATCCACTTTCATTGGCGGATGCTGCGCTAACGACTATCGCAAGAACAACGCCGTGAGGCGCTTGGTGGTGAACAACAGGCCAACCACAATCATGACGACGAAGTAGAGCACGTGGCCAAGCGTGGCCAGGCCTACAGCGCCGGTCATCAGGCCGCGAACCAGTTCGATTGCTTGCCAGAGCGGCAGTGCTTGAACGATCCACACGATGAATTCTGGGTATGCCTTGTTGATGTCAAAGAACGCCCCTGAGAACAGGAACATTGGCAACAGCACGAAGTTGACCCAGTTCATTTGTTGGAAGCTCTTGAGATAAGAGGTGACGCCCATGCCGACCGATGCGAAGCCGAAGGCAATCAGCACGGCTGCTGGAATCGCCATCAAGCCCCACCACGAGGTGACCAGACCGAGCGGAGTGACCACGATCATGAAGCCGACCGCATAGACCAAACCGCGCAGCAGCGCCCAGCCGATTTCGCCGAGCGCTACATCTAGTGGGCCAAGCGAAGTTGACATCATGCTCTGGTAAAGCTTGCCGAAATGCATCTTGAAATAGACGTTCCAGGTGCTGTCGTAGATCGCCCCGTTCATTGCGCTGGTGGCCAGCAAGGCCGGCATGATGAACGCCGCGTATGCGTTCGCACCACCATCCATGAGGCTTCCGATGCCGTAGCCAAACGAGAGCAGGTAGAGCACCGGCTCGAAGAAGCCAGAGATTACCGCAATGGCGTTAGAGGTTTTGAGTGCATAGAAGTTGCGCATGAGCACAGCCCCCGCGCGACCCGCGTAAACGCCGGCCGATGCCCGATTGCTGCGACGTTCGGCGATGGCAACTGCCGAATCTAGCGCCGTATTGATCATGCTCATTCTGACAACCTCTTAACGAACTGCGGATAAGCCCAGGCGAAACCGCCAATGATCATGGCGGTTAGAAAACCGAAGTGCACGATCATGAGCCAGCCGTCAACCTGAGCACCATAAGAAAGAGCGCGACCGATGTCGGTCGAATGCCAAAGTGGTGAAATCCAACCAATCCACTGTAGGTAAATCGGAGTGTTTTCTAGCGGATAAAAGGTTCCCGAGAACATAAACATCGGTGCGATCACGAAACGACCGATGATTGCGAAGAATCCATCGTCGTCTTTGATTTTCACAGTGACCGCTAGCATCACAGCCGAGAACGCCAGACCCGCGAAGCTAGATGAGAACAGCAGTGGCAAAACAGCATCGAATGTGATGGCACCAAACATCAGCAGAATCACCTCGTAAATGATCACAGTTGCAATCGCGCGAATCATGGCAGCAACCATCATTCCGTTCACAATCTGCGGGCCAGTGATTCCGGTCGAATTGATTGCAAAAAAGGTCTTGTCCCAGACGAAGCCCTCGATGGTCGGAAACGAAACTTCGTCCATCGCAGCTTGAATGGCAGCGGTTGCCAAAAGAGCCGGAGCTAAGAAGGCAAGGTAGCTAACACCATCGACCGGGCCGCTGATTAGCGAGCCGATGCCCACGCCCACCGAGAATAGGTAGAGCACCGGGTTGCCGATGCCAAATGCGATGATCGCGGCCATCCACTTAGACATGTTGCGCAGCCTGGTTTCGGCTACATACCAAAAACCCCAGCGCTGAGGCACTGCAGTGTCGACCAGTGTGGACGCTCCCTGCCAGTTTTCTTGCATGGTTTGCATTACTCGACCAAACTTCTTCCGGTGAGGCGCAAAAACACGTCTTCGAGGCTCGAGCGGCGCACCAACGAGGTAACCGGCTTGAGGCCCTTCTTCACGATCTTTTCGAGTTCCTTCTCACCATTCGATGTATAAACGAGGATGCGGTCTGGAAGCACCTCGAGACGCTCGCCGATGCCGGCGAGGTCTTTTGCGACCTGCTCGTTGTTTGCTGAACCGAAGCGAACCTCAAGAACCTCTTTGCTCGAGTACTTCTTGATTAGTTCTGCAGGGCTACCCTCGGCCATGATCTTGCCCTTGTCCATTACGACGAGGCGGTCGCAAAGTTGCTCGGCTTCGTCCATGTAGTGCGTGGTGATAACCAGAGTCACACCCAGCTCTTTTAGGCGAAACAGACGGTCCCAAAGAATGTGGCGAGCCTGCGGGTCGAGACCCGTGGTTGGCTCGTCGAGTAGCAGAATCTCAGGCTCGTTAATTAGGCCACGGGCAATGGTTAGTCGGCGTTTCATACCGCCAGATAGCTCGTCGGTCTTGTTGTTGCGCTTGTCTTGAAGCTGAGCAAAATCGAGCAGCTCTTCAATCTTCTTCAAGATGAACCCGCGCTTGAGGCCAAAGTAGCGGCCGTAGACGTATAGGTTTTCCCAAACCTTAAGTTCGCGGTCAACTAGGTCTTGCTGAGGCACGACGCCGAGGTGGGCACGAATCTCAGGGCCCTTTTTATCTGGGTCTTTCTCGAGAATCAGTAGTTCACCCGACGTTCGCTGGCTGGTAGCTGCAATCATCTTCATAGTGGTCGACTTACCAGCACCGTTCGGGCCGAGAATACCGAAAGACTCTCCACGCGTGACCTCGAAGTCGATGCCGTCGACGGCAACAAATTCGCCGTAGGTCTTGGTGAGTTTGCGCGCGACGATCATCGACTCGCGCTCAGTTTGCTTTGCCAATTGAAATCCTGTTTCTTCTTTGAAAGACAAAAAAATGTGTGCCTAATCAGGGCAGCCCTCCAGACTAACCGAAAGCCAGTGACATCAGCGTGCATTTTGGCTAACTTTCTGTGGTTTTTGCGAAGCCGAGTTGCCGATATTCTTTAGTGGTGACCAAGCCAGCAACCAAACCAACTAAATCCGTGACCGCGGTAAAGGTGCGCGCTGGCAACACTCGAGTTACCGGAAAAGAGCAGTACTACACACCGGCCGCCCTAGCGACCAAACTAGTCGGCGAGGTTGCAACTCTGGTTGGCGACTTCGAGTCGCGCACCGTAATCGAACCTGCCGGCGGAACGGGCTCGTTTGTTGAGGCGGCCGAGCGGGCTGGCGCGGCCCACGTGCTCAGCGTAGACATTGAGCCGAAGCACGAACGTGTGAACCTGGGCGACTTTCTCGAGGTTGACCTGCCGGCGCACAATGCCATCACCATCTCGAACCCGCCGTTTGGGCGAAACAACTCGCTGAGCATCCCCTTCTTTAATCGCGCTGCCGAGGTGAGCGAATACATTGCCTTCATCGTTCCGTGTTCTTGGCGCAAGTGGTCGGTCATCAACCGACTAGACCGCAGATTTCATTTGGTGAGCGACCACGACCTCACCCTCGATTACCTCGACGACGCCGGCGCTAGCCTGAGCAGTCGCAAGCTGCTGGCAACCTGTTTTCAGGTGTGGCAAAGGCGCGACGACCTGCGTGCACTGGTGAAGGTAACCGACAACGGATTCATCGCCAAGTGCTCGCCGGCCGACGCCGATGTTGCACTGACGGTTTTTGGCTTCGGTTGCGGCACGGTGCGAACCGAGTTTGACCGCAAGCCGAATTCAACTCGGATGTTTCTAAAGCTGGGTCACCCTCGAGCCCTAGAAGCACTTCAGGCTGTCGACTTTTCTCGCTTTTTCAAAAACACGGCATACACCGAAGCGCTGGCTTTTGGTGAAATCAACTATTTGATCAACGAATACCTGACCGGTGACCCAGGTCTAAAGAACTAGAAAACTTTCTTGGTCTGTTTGTAGAGATCGCGAACCAGCTCGAATTGCTCGTTGATGATTTCGCGGTAACCAACCTCGCGCTCTAAGAACAGCGCGGTTTGTGGTGGGGTTGGCTCAACGATCAGCTCGCCCTCTTTCGGCTTGAATCGCCTGGCCTCACTCTTTGCCCACGAGAGGTCGCTCTTGGCTCGGTTCAGTGCACTGCGGTTCGAGTTGTAATCGCTAGTGATCTTCCAGTCGCTACGACTTCGCAGTGACTTGGCATTACTAACAGCGCGGTCATACTCAGACTTGGTCCATTTGGTTTTGATCTTCAGCCGCTTTATGTCGGTTTCGAGCATGCGAATCTTCCAGTCGGTCTGGTTGATTAGGCTCTTGTTTCGCGAAATCGCCCAGCGCTGACTGCTGGTTGGTTTGCCTTGCCAGTTTTCTGAATACCAGTGCGCTGCCGCGTCATAGCTGTCGTCGCTTTCAAACTGTTCGACGTATAGCAACGTGATTTGGTAGCGAAGGTCGGCTTCGGCGGCGACGCGTAGGGCTTCGAGCACCTCTGGGTCGGGCGCCCAGGGTGGCGGCGTTGGGCTTGGGCTCTCAGATGGCTCGATGGTCTCGTATGGGTCAGACGAAGCGCTCGGGCTTGGGCCCCAGCTTGACGAAGCGGATGGCCGTGGCGACGGTTTGCGCGAAGATGTCGGCTTGGGGCTCGGGTTTTGGCTCGGTTGCCAACTGCCGGTTGGGCTCGGGCTGGGGTTGGTCGACGGGGTCGGGGCTAGCGATGACGCTGAGGCGTCTGGGACTGGTGTGACGGTCTGCCAGCTAGAACTTGGCGATGGCGATGAGCTTGGCGTGCTGGTGGTGAACGGCAGCGGTGTGAGCGAAGGGTCGGGAACACTGGCGATTGCCGGGGTAACGGTGATGCCAATGGTGGCCGCCGCGATTAGCGACAAAACAACAGACTTTAGCTTCAACTCATCACCCCCATCTGTTGCGCAATTAGCGAAAAACCGTCTCGTGTGTAATTTATCGCTCGGTTATGACATTGAATAGTCATATGAGCATGCATTCAAGCCGTCCAAACGCGCGCGCGGCCAGAGAAGACAAAAAAGACTCCGGCCCAAAGGCCAAGTTTTCTCAGTTGGTCCCTTATCTAAAAGAGCACCAAGGTGCCCTGATCGTCGCCATGATCTTGAGCCTGGTTGGTGCGGGCACCAGCCTCGCTCAACCGATGGTTGTCGGCCAGGTGATCGACGCGGTTACCAACGGCGACGACCTCACCACAATCATCGTGCTGCTCATTGTGATCACCCTGGCCTCGGCCGTGACCAGCGGTTTCATGTACTACGTGCTCGCCAAGGCTGGCGAAGGAGTGGTGTTCTCGGCCCGCCGCAAGCTCACCCACCGCCTACTTCGCCTACCTGTTGTCGAATACGACACTCGCCGCACCGGTGACCTCGTCTCACGCGTTGGCTCAGACACCACTCTGCTTCGCGCAGCCCTCACCCAGGGCCTCATCGACGCTGCCGGTGGTGCACTCATCTTCGTTGGTTCGGTAGTCGCCATGGCGATCATCGACCCACTGCTGCTCGGCCTAACCCTGCTCATGATTTCGTTTGCGGTCGCCAGCATCGGCTTCTCGGCCCGCCGCATTCGCAGCGCTACCACCAAGGCTCAGGCCCGCGTCGGCGACATGTCGGCATCGGTCGAGCGTGCGCTTGGTGCGGTTCGCACCATCCGTGCAGCAAGCGCAGAAGATCGTGAAACCGCGCAGATTACCCAGGATGCTTCGCAGGCCTACGACCAAGGCGTCAAGATGGCGCGCATCAACGCCGCCATCACGCCGATCGGTGGCCTCGCCGCGAACGGTG
>JACCDX010412163.1_pt1 | contig 12129 bp, 6 predicted proteins | sample 7449681 | NCBI WGS metagenome assembly JACCDX01 (sample SAMN15323450, study PRJNA562643) | freshwater metagenome | isolation source: river surface water | place: USA:Blue River Watershed | collected 2017-08-18 | reverse complement strand
TTACTACCAAGTTGCAAGCCATCTATTTAAAAATGAAAAGCTTAAGAATTTCTCTGCCCAAAAATCAAATTGATCTTCTGATCCTCATCGATTTGGTTTTGATTTGCCTAAGTCTATGGCTTTTGCAAGCAACCAATATTGATCTCGATATTCAGAAACATTTATTCATTTCTGAGGGCAAACATTGGTTGATTGATCGTACTGATCCGATCAAAAAATTTATCTTTTATAATTTTCCCAAAGTTCTCTTCGGGCTTGCTGCAGCTTATTGTTTGGTCTGCGCGGTTTTAGGATTTCGAAAAAAAGGCAACGAAAAATTTTACAAAAACCGTCACCGCTTTACGCTAATTTTTATTAGCCTAATTCTTATTCCCTTAAGCGTTGGTAATATAAAAAAATTCACCAACGTCTATTGCCCAGCACAGCTTGAAATTTATGACGGCGACAAACCTTACGCCAAAATTTTTGACTCTTATCCATCAGATTTCCACTCCAATAAAAAAGGGCTATGTTTTCCCGCTGGTCATTGCGTAACTGGATTTGCTTTTATGATTTTATTCTTCGCTTTACGCAAAAAATCGCAGCAAATTTTTAGCCTTTTGAGCGCTATAACTCTAGGCTGGATCTTAGGTTGGTATCAAATGGCCAAAGGCGTACATTTTTTTGGTGATACTTTGATTTCGATGTTGGTATGCTTCCTTCTCGCAGCTTTGATCGCACGAATTTACACAAATTTTCAAGAATATGACTAATCAAAAAATCACAAAAAAATTAACACTTGGACCACTTCCCGCTTCTAAAAAAATCTACGTGCCAAGCGAAAGATTTGCGGATGTGAAAGTTGCAATGCGCGAAATCAAACTCTCGGAAAAATCTGAAAATAAATCTTTTGTAGTTTACGACCCTTCTGGCGTCTATTCTGATCAAGATTTTTTAGATAAAATTGATTTGAATAAAGGCCTGCCAAAATTGCGTGAATCTTGGATCAAAGAGCGTGGAGATGTTGAGGAAATTGAAGGCCGCAAAGTTAAACCCGAAGATAACGGCATTTTATTTGGCGATGCCAAACCTTCTGCTCCAGAATTTGATTTATCACAATTCAAACCACTTCGTGGCAAAGCAGGCCAAAAGCCAACACAAATGGCTTACGCGCGCGCTGGCATCATCACTAAAGAAATGGAATATGTTGCGGTTCGAGAAAATATCCGCCGCGAAAAATTGATTAAAGATTCAAAATATTCAGGTGAAAAATTCGGCGCAATTTGCCCCGACATCATCACCGCAGAATTTGTGCGCGATGAAATTGCTTGCGGCCGCGCGATTATTCCCAACAACATCAATCACCCCGAATCTGAACCGATGATTATTGGCAGAAATTTTTTGGTGAAAATCAACGCCAACATTGGCAATTCGGCAATCTTTTCTGGCGTTGAAGAGGAAGTTGAAAAAATGATCTGGGCCACACGTTTTGGCGCCGACACTTTGATGGATTTATCGACCGGCAAAAACATTCACAACATTCGCGAATGGATCATCCGCAACTGTCCAGTTCCAGTTGGCACGGTGCCAATTTATCAAGCGCTCGAAAAAGTTGGCGGCGTTGCTGAAAATTTAACTTGGGAAATTTTCCGCGACACGCTGATTGAGCAAGCCGAGCAAGGTGTTGATTACTTCACAATTCACGCGGGCGTTCGTTTGCAATATGTTCCACTCACCGCCAATCGCATCACCGGCATTGTGTAGCGCGGCGGTTCAATCATGGCTAAATGGTGCTTATCGCATCACAAAGAAAATTTCCTCTACACCCATTTTGAAGAAATTTGCGAGATCATGAAAAAATACGACGTAGCTTTTTCATTGGGCGATGGTCTGCGTCCCGGTTCAATTGCCGATGCCAACGACGAAGCGCAACTTGGCGAATTAAAAACTTTAGGCGAATTGACGCAAATTGCGTGGCAGCACGATTGCCAAGTGATGATCGAAGGCCCAGGTCACGTGCCAATGCACTTGATCAAAGAAAATATGGATAAGCAACTTGACTGGTGCCACGAGGCGCCTTTCTACACTTTGGGGCCCTTAACCACCGACATCGCTCCCGGATACGACCACATTACATCTGCAATTGGCGCTGCCATGATCGGCTGGTTTGGCACCGCAATGCTTTGCTACGTAACACCAAAAGAGCACTTAGGTTTACCAAATAAAGAAGACGTCCGCGAAGGCGTAATCACCTACAAACTCGCCGCTCACGCTGCAGACTTGGCCAAAGGCAAAAAAATCGCCAGACTTCACGACGACGAACTTTCAAAAGCCAGATTCGAATTCCGCTGGGAAGATCAATTCAACCTCAGCCTAGACCCCGAAAAAGCCAAGAGCTTCCACGACGAAACCCTTCCAGCCGACGGCGCCAAAGTCGCCCACTTCTGCTCCATGTGCGGCCCCAAATTCTGCTCGATGAAAATCACGCAGGATGTAAGAGACTATGCCGCCAAACAAAAAGAAGCCGAAAAGGGAATGGAAGAAATGTCTGAAAAATTTAAGGAACTCGGCGGAGAAGTTTATTTGAAGAAAGAATAATTTCTCTCTCCCGCACCTGTCGCTAAAATACTCCTCTGAACCTGCAGCTGGACTTGGTTTGCAACATAGTCCAAACGTTCATGTCCTTTATAAAACGGAACTGAACATGAGGACGGGATTAGAAATCCCGTCCTGCGGAGGGTAAGCTCGAGTTTTTTTGTCAATCAAGATAAAGTATGATTATGAAATTTTGTCTCAAAGCGTTGCTGCTTTTAAACTTGCTATTGGCTTCTGGTAATTCAATTGCAGAAACAGATGAATTTGATTCACTAAAAGTAGATAATTTAGAAACCTCACAAGAAGATGGCAATTTTTTGAGTGGGGAACTTGCCCCTAAAGCTCAACTATCTTCACGCTTGGCGTTAGACAAAGCTTTAAATAAGGATACTCAGCGGGTTTACAACCAGATTGTCAACACCCAAAAAATATTAACCGAAAGAGCTAATCCGCCAACTCCAGAAAGACCACCATTTATTGAAACTCTTGGTGCACACTTGCTAGATACACCAGTAGCAAACTATGTCGCAAGAATTCTTAATAGAGAGTATTTGATAGACCAAGAAAACTCAAACTATAGCGCGTATTCCGAATTCAAAGGTACTGAGTATGAGCGGCATTGGGAAGACTTTTTAATTGCTAACGGACCAGAAGATACTTCAAGAATTAAGCGCAAAATCGATAGAGAAAACGCGGTACGCGATACCATAACTTCTTCGTCAGTAGGAGCTAATTTAGCTGCTGGGGTTTTAACCCTACCCTTAGACCCAATAAATTTTATACTAATCGGGGGAGTTGCCTACCGAGCTACAAAAGCCGGAAGATTTTTTGCAGGCGCTGGGCAGACAGCCGCGGCCGGATTGCTTTCATCAGGGCTTTCTGAAGCCCTTCGAACAACCGAAGAATCTGTTGTGAATATTGCAGCAACCACCATTTTAGCTGGCATTCTTGGTGGGGCTGCGGGGCTTATTCTTCCAGCGCGGAGGTTTATTAATAATTTAAAAAAGAGAGGCGGGGTCGGCAGAATGAATTTTTCTCAACTTTTAAGATTTAAGTTTTCAAGCAACCTGTATTTGGGTATTGGAATTTTACTGCTGTTGGCAACTATGCCTCTGCCTTACGGATACTACACTTTTCTTAGAATCGTTACCTGCGGATTCTCTGCGCTTTTATCTTATCGAAGCTTCAATTCTGAAGGCGGGGATAAATCTTTTTGGTCTTGGTTATTTTTATTTGCGGCAATTATCTTTAATCCGATTGCAAGCATACATATGGACAAAGGGGTTTGGATTTTTATCGATGCAACTCTAGGAAGCCTACTCTTGTTAATTTCTTACAAAATAAGAATTTTAGAGAAAAAATAGACCTAGAAACCCAAGCATCTTTTGAGGATTTTGGGTGACCTAAGTTAACCATCAGCATATGATAATAAAATTACAAAATGGTATTGGCTCAATTTTATTAATAATTTTTTCATTTGTAGATCTCTTCACCTTCATTTTTTTAACATTTTTTGATGGATATGTTTATACGTGGTGGAATTGGATTGTTGCCATTCCGTGCAATGCGTTTTTATCTACGATTTGGCCGATTTATTGGGGAATTTTGCGCTGGATATTCTAATCAACTTTGCATCACCATTCTAACATTCATGTCAATTGAACTGAAAATGTGGGCTGAGCTTTACGCCCTCGGCTGGACTGAGTTTGTAAACCATTCCACACGTTCATATTGTTTGCGTAAATGGGACTGAACGTGAGAACGGGATTGCAAATCGCGTCCCGCCTTGATCCTCGAGGATTCCGCGGAAATTACCCGCGACTCTAGTAAATCCTCCGTCACGCTCTGCGGCAGGACACCTCATTTTTCAAAGTGATTTGTAATATTCGTTTATTTAATCCATCGTCATTGCGAGCTAGGGAGGTAATAACCTTCTTTTTTAAAAATAGGAAGTTCCCAACCATTCTTCTTAATCACCAAATAAATCATACCTCAGCTATCAAGCGCTTCTCGATTTGTGAAGCATCAGAGATAATTTGAAAGCTTGAGGACTTTCCACTGAAAAAGAAGGCAAACCAAGAGTAAGATTTTTTGAACCTGCTGAAAGCCTCGAAGGCAACAAATCTTTGCTTTTCGAAAATTCAAAATCTTTTAAATTATTTCCCTTTAAGGCCTGAGATAATTTTACTGAAGCCTCAGCAATTTTATTAACAAAATCTTCACTAAGTTTGTGTGGATTAAATCTTGGATTATTAAGATTTCCAAAGACTTCTTTACGATCTTCATCTCCTAAACACATCATCGCTAAAACTGATTTATCGCCAACAGTTAAAATCAAACCCTTGGGCAAACTTTTATTTGGCCCGCTATCATTATCTTTGGCGCCGATCATTTCTTTGACTTTATTTTGAGACCAATTTTGATCTGATGCATCTTTTGGAAAAAACATCAAAGCTTGGTTGATCTTAGTTAAAACCCGCACAACTTTATTAGTATTGAGCAGTTTTTTCTCAGGGTTAAGTTGACCTTGATAATTGATGCCATCGTTGCTGTTAATCTCAGAAATTCTTCTCTTCAGAAAATCTTCTAACATTTCTTTGGTTTGCTGACGCTGTTCTTGAAATTCCGACTCAGAAGATTGTCTTGAAAGAGAATTCATATCTTCTTCGATAGTTTGCTGACGCTGTTCTTGAAATTCCGACTCAGAAGATTGTCTTGAAAGAGAATTCATATCTTCTTCGATAGTTTGGGGCTGTAGATCAAAAGCTTTCGCATAAAAATCTTCTTGGATTTTGATCTTTTCATCAATCTTCGCCATTAATTCCCTAGCCTGATTTATATCAGTAATCTCATCGCTAAAACCGATTATTTTACCATCTTCATCTTTTCTAAAGTAGCTGGAAAATGAATCTAAGTTCGATTTTTTGTCATTAATGCGATCAAAAAATTCTTTACCTTCGTCACTTGCTTCAAAATCTCTGAGCGCTTTTTGCGCTGCGATCTTATCGCGCTCGGATGAATCTTCTAAAGCACTGTCTTGAGTTGTTTCGAATTCCAGATCTTCTGAATCTGAATCATATAATGGCTGAGATTCACCACCTTTTTGTCTGGTTAAGGTTGTTTCTTTCAACAATGGAGCAACTAGAACTCGAATATCTTCTTCAACTTTTGACAAAACATCTTGTGAAGCCCTTTTAAGATCGTTCAAAGATGATAAATCAACTTGTGGCTCAAGCTTTTCTTTCAAATGCAAGAGTTGCGATAACTCTTCAATTTCATTTAGAACATCAACTTTTGCTGGCGCTATTTCAAATTCTTGTGTGGCTGGTTTTAAGTAACGATTTAAAGACTGAGGAATTTCTAATTTATCCAAGTCCAAGTCTTTCTTTTTGGCTAATGATTGGAAAGATTGGAATATTTCCGTAATATCTAAATCATTTTCATTTACAGCATCGATTAAGGAGTAAAACGCAAAGGCTTTGATATCGCGATAATATTTTTCTCGGTTTGCATCCGCAACCTCATCTCTAAAAAAATCCTTTTCCAATTCTTCACGATCAAAAACCAACAAAGCTAATTTCTCTAAATGCTTCATGCTCTCAGCCTTATTTGCTGGATCATATGCAGCTAAATTAAGAACTTGACCGATTACAGAATCATATTTTTTCTCACTCGTAAAATATTTTCCGATCTTACTTTCCAAACTCTCAAGCTTACCTTCCAAATCATTTTCCTGGCTATTGCGATAAGAAACTGCCGCTAGTGCTCTAGAGTCTATTCCTTCTTGAACAATAACTTGTCTTTTAATGTTGATACCATCGCCACGATCACGACCAAAATATTGCTTAAAGCGGTCAATATCGTAATGCGGATTAACTCCCTCTTCAATTTCTTCTTTTGGCAAAAAGACATTTTGCTGATCTCCGGCTCTTAAAATACTCAAATGTTTGTAGTCGCCACCAACTACAAATTCTAATCTAGCACCAGCGTAAATCATCACCGCTTGCGTCACGCCTTCGGTTAATTCATCAAATTCTCCTGAATCAAAATCGCATTTAGTAACAACACCATCTTTTGCGATTAAACAACGATGTTGTCCGTCTTCAACTATGTTAGCGACAACAATTTCTTTGCCACTTTGTTGTAAAATTTTTAGTAATTTTGACTTAGTTTCTTCATCATCAGATAAAGCAATTCCTGGAAATAAATTTTGCGATTTAGCGCTTTCTTGATCGAGATTATCCAGAACCAAATCACTCCAATCTTCCTGACCTTGCGCAATTTTTATTTGTGATTGCTCAATACGATTTTTGGTTAAATCTCTTCTGGTTTTAATATCTCTGACATCACTTTTTCTGATATCTTGCTTGGCGGCAAAAACTTGGTTATTTATTTCAAGCTCAGCATTTCTGGCTTCTAATTTAGCAAGCTCAACAGTGATGGTTTCTTGAACTGATCTTAGATAACCAATATTTCTTTCTTCCAAACCAAGAGTTGAATCAGCAACTAAATTTGGATCAATACCTTGCAATAGCAGCGCTTTAGCTGCAGCAAATTCAAAAACTGGCAAAAAATCTTTGGCAGCAACATTAAATTTTTCGCAAGATTCTGGATATGAAGATTCAAAAATCGCTTGCAATTTTTTAGCAACATCTTGATCAAAAACTGATAAGGTTTTAAGCGAATCATAAACATCTTTAATTGCTTCAGTGTCTGGCTCCAAGCTAGATGACAAAGATTTTATTCTGTGCAAATTTTCACTTAAAGTGATCGCAGGTAAATCTCTAATGCCATCAATAACTTGTGCGATTGCAATCTCGATATCTATGTTGCTGCGATCTACTCTGTTTGACCTTCCTGTGAAGTTTGATGCTTCGATTTTTTCTAACTCTCCTTCCTTCAAATCTCTTATTAAACCATCTGCTTGAAATCCCTGAATAACTTCTTTGAACTTCGAAGAATCAAAACTCGAAAAAGATTCTCTGTTATCTGAATGCCTTGAATAGCTTTCTTTCAAAAGTTGGTAAAGCTCAATTTGAGATTTGTTTTTATCAGACAAAGCTTGCAAAACGGCAATTCTTTGATTATTCGCTGCGATCTCTTTGCCATCAGAATTTTTTTCTTCTGCACGATAAAAATCTTCGATCAATTTAATGAGATTTTCGCTCGCACCGAATCTGATAATTTTTGCTCCTTTATCAACCAAAGCGCGTAAATTCTTGTCTTGATCAGGAATAAAAAAATCTTCATCAATAATAATTAATTTTCCTGCAAGACTGTCGGCAGTTTCCTCTAATTCTTTGAGTTCTTCTTGGTTAGCCAGATTGATATTGATGATTTCAAAAGATGAAACTCGATCATCGGTTTTAGGACGCATAGCCAATATTTCAGAATATTGAGCAACTTTTTCGGCTAAGAAAGTTTTACCCATACCGGTATCAAGCAAACCTCTAACTTTTGCACGGGCTTGCGGATTGGAGATAATATCTTCAATTTGAACTAAGAGTTTTACTTGCTGACCTGATAATCTTTGATCTCCTAACAGTTCTTTTAATTCACTTTCATCCAAAATTTTTGATTTGAATTTCTGAATTGCCGGAAATTTCTCAGCAAAAACCAATCGTTCGAAAGGCTTTTCAGTTTGAAATCTTTCCACAACGTTAACATCATTTAAAACCGCTCGTAATTCTTGCCGAAAATCTTTTAAATCTTCTTTTTGTCTATATTCAAAATTTGATAACTCAGAAGTAAAACTATTAACCAAAGACACCGTTTCTCTTCTGTTACCGCTATCCATTTTCTTTGCCAATTCTTCTGCCTCAAATGAACTGCTCAAAGTCGATTTATAACTTTCGATCTGCCTCTTAACCAAATCAAATTCTTGTCTTAAGCAGTAAAGAGCATAAGCCGAAGTTAGACCTTCGCGATATTTACTTACTAAGTCGCCAAAGATTTCTCTGACTTCTTCATTCTGATCAATCTTAGCAAATTCATTCTGATCAATCTTAGCAAAAATTTCATACAATTTTTGTGCGTCTGATTTTCCGCCATCTTGTAAAATATTGTTCAATTGAGGCAAAACTTGGTGTGGCTTAAACGGCCTGCCTCGGTGAGCATCTTGCGCATATCTCAGATTGCGCGTCAAACTAAACCTAAAAGGACCGGTGCTAGCTGGGGTTTCTGGTATCTCGGAAGATTTAATTGTGGTGGCTTCTCTCCAGTCAACATTTTCTTTGTCGGATTTTTTGTAAGTTACAGATTTAGAAGCACTTTCTGAGGAAATTTCCGACAAGTCGGCTGCAAAAAATTCCGAAGTTCCACTTATATCAGTATCTGGATTGGCTTCCCATGTTTTGGTGACCACCAAATGTGCTCCAACCAGCTTAGATATTTTGCTCAGATCAAGGCCTTTAAAGTCAAGAGCCTGCAAAGTTTTGCTTGGCAAAACCTCAGCCGTAGTTTTTGAAGTTTGGAGCGCTTGTTTTTGAACACGTTCTTGCGAAATTAACTTCAGTTCTTCTGCGCGCTGCGATCCATTTCCAGCTTCAAATTTGGCATCTTGCGGATATTTTATATTAAAAACTTTTTTCTCTCTGGGCTGAACCGACTTATATCTATATCTTCTATTAAAACCCAATGCTGATTTAGGTCTTACATCAATCATGGTGTTTTCCAAATCGGCCTTACCTGTGACAGTTTGCAAAGCCCGAGCAGAATTAATAGTTCTTCTTGTGCGTAAAGTTAATATTCTTCTCGCAGTAGACTCTGTTTGCACTGTCATCCTTATCGCCTCGTTTTTTTTAGATTTTTTACTTGCTAGATCCAGCAATCAATTGACTAGAATTAAAACTCACAAACTAATTTAAGCGCAATAGTTGTTTTTATGCCAAGCTCTATCTGGGATTGACAGTTAGTTATCGGCGCCTATTTTGCGCGCTCCTTTTTACAAGCTGCGCTGCTCTTGCGCTGGAATTACCTTCCCCAAAAACTTTTTAAAAATACAAATGACAGACTTCAGAAACGTTGCCATTATTGCTCACGTTGACCATGGCAAAACTACATTGATCGATGCGATGTTGCATCAAAGCGGCACTTTCCGTGCTAACCAACAAGTTGAAAATCGTATCATGGATTCCAACGATTTGGAAAAAGAACGTGGTATCACGATTCTTGCAAAATGTACTTCAATCGTTTGGCAAGATCACAAAATCAACGTTATAGACACTCCAGGACACGCCGATTTCGGTGGTGAAGTTGAACGTGTATTGTCAATGGCTGACTCAGCTCTACTTCTTGTTGACTCTGCTGAAGGTGTTATGCCACAAACTAAATTCGTACTTGCTAAAGCTTTGGCTCTAGGGCTTCGTCCTATCGTTATCATCAACAAAATCGACCGCGGCGACGCTCGTCCTGATGAAGTTTTGAACGAAATTTTCGATCTATTTGTTTCACTAAACGCTTCTGAAGAGCAATTAGATTTCCCTGTATTATACGCTGTGGGCCGCGACGGCTGGTGTGTTGAAGACATGGAAAAAGATGAAAGAAAAGATCTATCTCCTCTTTTCAACTTAATTTTGAAGCATGTTACTCCACCAAAATTTGATTTGGATGCTCCATTCTCAATGCTTGCAACTCTTTTGAGCCACAGCCCTTATTTCGGACGTATGTTGACTGGCCGTATTTACACTGGCCGCGCTAAAGGTTTGATGAACTTAAAAGCTCTAAACCTAAAAGGCGAAGTGGTTGAAACTGGCCGCTTAACTAAACTTCACGTCTTCCGCGGCGTTGAAAAAATCGCAGTTGAAGATGCAGAAGCTGGCGACATCGTAATCATCGCTGGTCTTGAAAAAGCTTCAGTATCTGACACGCTTTGCGATCCACAAGTTTCTACCCCAATCAAATCAACTCCGATTGATCCGCCTACAATGGCCATCACAATCAGCGTTAACGATTCTCCTCTTGCTGGTTTGGAAGGAAGCAAAGTTACTTCACGTGTAATTCGTGATCGTTTGTTCGCCGAAGCTGAAACTAACGTGGCAATCCGCGTTAAAGAAACTGACGGAAAAGATGCTTTCGAAGTTGGTGGTCGTGGCGAGTTACAATTAGGTGTACTTATCGAAAACATGCGTCGTGAAGGCTTCGAGCTTTCAGTTTCAAGACCTCGCGTCCTTTTCAAAAAAGATGCTGACGGTAATATTTTAGAACCAGTTGAAGAAGTTGTGGTTGACGTTGATGACGCTTTCTGCGGCGTTGCCGTTGAAAAAATCTCTTCACGTAAAGGTGAAATGATCGAAATGCGCCCATCTTCAGGCGGCAAAACTCGTATCGTTTTCTACGTTCCTTCACGCGGACTTATCGGATATCAAAGCGAATTCTTGACCGACACTAAAGGTTCAGGCGTTTTGAACAGAATTTTCCACAATTACGTTCCCTACAAAGGCGAAATGGTGACTAAGAAAAACGGTGCCTTGATTTCAACTGACGCTGGTGAAGCTGTAGCCTACGCAATCTGGAACTTACAAGATCGCGGAACTATGTTCATCAAACCTCAACAAAAAGTTTACGCCGGAATGGTTGTTGGTGAAAACTCAAAACAAGGTGATTTGGAAATCAACGTATTGAAAGGAAAACAACTTTCTAACGTTCGTGCTTCTGGTACTGACGAAGCGATTCGTTTGATCCCACCGCGCGAACTTACTCTTGAAGATATGATCACTTACGTTGGTGATGATGAATTGGTGGAAGTTACTCCAAAATCACTGCGTTTACGTAAAAAATTCTTAGATTCCAACGATCGTAAAAGACTTGGCCGCGGTAAAGAAGCTAAGTTTGACTTTGTTCAAGAAGAATAATCGTTGTAAAACACCTCCTTTGCAAAAGGAGGTGTCACGCCATTTGGCGTGACGGAGGATTTACGTGAGTTACGGAAATCTTTTTAAAAAAAACTACCAGTAACTCTAGCAAATCCCCCTCCGCCGCATTCGCGGCTCCTCCCCCTTTTTCAAAGGGGGTTTAAAAACTTAGAATATGCGCCCTTCAAAAAGAAAATTCGATCAAATCCGCGAAGTTACAATCACTCCCAACGTCAATAAACATGCTGAAGGATCGTGCCTGATCAAATTCGGCGACACTCACGTTTTATGCACCGCAACAATTGAGGAAAAAGTTCCACCATTTTTAAGAAATAAAGGAACTGGTTGGGTTACTGCTGAATACAGCATGTTGGCGCGTTCAACTCACACCAGAAATTCTCGCGACCCAATGAAACCAAACGGTCGCTCCATCGAAATCCAAAGATTAATTGGCCGCGCTTTACGTTCTGCTGTTGATACTCGCTTACTTGGCGAACGCCAAATCATCATCGATTGCGACGTTATCCAAGCCGACGGTGGCACTCGCTGCGCTGCAATCACTGGCGGCTACGTCGCTTTAGCAATTGCCGTAAATAAATTAGTAAACCAAAGAATCCTTCGTGAAAGCCCATTAACCGGCAATATCTGCGCTGTTTCATGCGGAATTTTTCAAGGCGAAGTTGTGGCAGATTTAGATTACTTA
>JACCDX010963956.1_pt1 | contig 12131 bp, 6 predicted proteins | sample 7449681 | NCBI WGS metagenome assembly JACCDX01 (sample SAMN15323450, study PRJNA562643) | freshwater metagenome | isolation source: river surface water | place: USA:Blue River Watershed | collected 2017-08-18 | reverse complement strand
ATCCGAAATATTTAACTTCAGCGCTACATTGGCCTTTGTGGCAATCGTCGTGGCTGTATCCGCATACTTCACGTATTTCGTGGTATCGGATGCGTTTAGCTTTAGGTTGATGCGGTTGGATAGCGATAGCGTGTCCGCCTTCTTCAGATAGGTGCTAAGCATGGCCGACGTGTCGGCGATGTTGAGTTTCAGATTGATACGATTAGACAGAGACGCAGTGTCTGCTTTCTTTAGGTAAGTTGAAAGCATGGTGGTTGTATCAGAGATGTTTAGCTTGGTGTTGATGCGGTTACTAAGCGACAATGTATCCTGTTTTTTCAGATACGTGCTTAACATCGTCGTGGTATCGGAGATGTTAAGTTTCGTATTGATGCGGTTGGATAGCGATGTGGTATCTGTCCCGTTCAACGTCCCCGACGCAATAGACAGCCCCGTCCCCAACGTCACAGCCGCCAAGTCCCCATCTGCATCCGCGCCCAAAACCCTTGTAGGTACATCGCGTGTAAGCGTATCCACGCGCACTGTGCCCGTGACGTGTAGCCGTCGCTGCGGGCTGCTTGTACCTATCCCCGTGTTGCCTTCGACTATCAGGCCATTGGTAGGGGCTGCAGTCGTACCGGAGTAGGTTGCGCCTATGGCCATGTTGCCTTCTATGTCGAGGGTGCTTTGCGGGTTGTTGACGTTGATGCCTGCTTTGGCCGTGGTTTGTATCGTTGTGCCCGTGCCGCTTGCGCCTGTGCCGAAGATGAGGTTTTTTATGACTACTTGGTTGGAGCCGTTGCCTGTGGGGAGGTTTACGGAGTTGCCGAGGACGAGGTTTCCGGCGGCGGTGGAGGCGATGTTGCGGGCAGCACTTGAACCAATAGCGGTATTATTGGAACCTGTTAGGGTGTCGGCAGTAGTAGTGTTGTAGCCTGCGTTTAATCCTATAAGAATATTATTTGCACCGCTACTATTGGATCGCCCGGCGCTTTGTCCGAAAAAATTATTATCACTTCCAGTAGCATTGTTTAACCCGGCGCTTTGTCCGAAAAAATTGTTAAAACTTCCGGTTGTATTGTTTTGTCCAGCATTTATGCCGAAAAAGTTGTTATCACTTCCGGTGGTGTTTGTCCTTCCAGCAGTATTTCCAAAAAAATTGTTAGAATTTCCGGTTGTATTGTTTTGTCCAGCATTTACGCCGAAAAAATTATTATTACTTCCGGTTGTATTGTTTTGTCCAGTAGCGCTTCCAAAAAAATTGTTAGAACTTCCGGCTGTATTGTTTTGTCCAGCATTTACGCCGAAAAAGTTATTATTACTTCCGGTGGTGTTTGTCCTTCCAGCATTTACGCCGAAAAAGTTGTTATTACTTCCGGTGGTGTTGTTTAACCCAGTAGTATTTCCGAAAAAGTTGTTATTACTTCCGGTGGTATTGTTTTGTCCAGTAGCGCTTCCGAAAAAATTGTTAAAACTTCCGGTTGTTGTATTCAACCCAGCAGAATTTCCGAAAAAATTGTTATTAGAACCCGTAGTGTTACTTCCTCCTGTTCCAAAGGCTAAAGTACTACCATTAGGCATCCTTAATGAATTGTATAACATTCCCGACCCATCATCCTGCCCAGCCAACAACACCGGGGCAGGATTGCGCACCTCAACCACTGCGACGTTATCAAGATTCCCGGTAAACGTCGAAGTCGTAAACCGAAACCCACCCGTTGCGCTGGTAGGAGTAAGTAGCACTACGTTACCTGTAACGTTATACGCCGGGAGTGCTAATGTTGCGTTCCCAACCGCAACCGTTACGCTTCCCGCGCTGTAACCCGCAAGCGTGTACGTAACCTCATATGCCCGTCCTGATATAATCGTATCTGGTAGTGTCGTGTACGTCAGCGCACCCGTGGCAGCAGTAGCGACGGCCTGCGTACCGTTGAACGTCCAGCCCGTGCCCCGTGTCCAGTTGGTTGTGTCAGCCCCGAAAGTCTGTTGCGGCAACCACGCAGCATCTCGTATCGGCTCCTGTGTATTCTTAATGATAATATTCGCCCCGCTTGTCGTGGTGGTGTTGATGCCAAGCGTCCGGTTTGCCGCGCTCCAAGTTAGGTTTGCGTCGCCTGTGACGGTGTTAGCGCCGTTGAAATACGTAACCTGTCCAGATGTACCGCTTATCTGAAAATCGCGGGCAAAGACGGATGTATCTGCATTGGAGATGTAGCTGCTAAGCATTGTTGCCGTATCGGCAATATTGATGTAGTTCGTCAGCATCGCTGCTGTATCTACGACATTGATATAGTTTGTCAGCATGGCCGACGTATCCCCCGCCACTATCCCAGCCGTAGTACTGGCCTTCCAGTACTTCAATGCTGCGTCGTATTGCAGTACACTGCCGCCTACACGCCCCGTCGTGTCCACGTCGTGTAAGTCCCGTAAGGATGAACCAGCGTCTATCCGCACCGCCAACGTGCCGTTTGCAGCGCTATTCACGACAAAGGCGATAGGTAGCTTCAGATAGCCATTGCCCGGCTCTGTCTGCGTCAGCCCGCCCAACGTGTCCACGTCCGCATACAGTACCGCGCCCTCGCTGTATGCCGTGGTGTTCACCTGTCGGATTTTCCCTTGCGTCATTACGTAGCCGTCCGCACCTACGGCAATGTCCTGCATGGCGATGCCTAAGACATACATAGCGGGTATTGTGCCGTTGGCTATCATGTGCTTTACCTTGATGCGTCCGGATGCGCCCAGTGTACCGCTTGCGCGTACTACTGTGCCCTTGGGTATGATTACGGATGTATCGTTACGGACGTACCATATACCGGGGAGTAGGGGTATTTGCACGCTGTCCAACCCGCCGTATTGGAGATAGCCTTTGTCCGCGCTGTATTTCAATTCTTGCTCCGATGCGTCGCCCTCGTTGATGTTGAAGGTAACGGAGTCGAAGGGCATGGTAGGATAGTCCGTCAAGTCCAAGGTGTCGCCGTTTGTCAAAAGCGTAGTACCTGTGTTTTCGGCCACATACAAACTATCTGCCCCACCTGTAATGACAAAAGAAGCCGACAAGGTATCGCCGCCCCTTTGTGCCATATTTAGCGTCTTTGTCGTGGTTCCGCTGAACCAGATGCTATCTACAATAGAGGAATACGCCTCATTCCAGTAAACGGCGCTATCGGCAACTACCTTTAAAAGCAGCGCGTTCCACGTATCCACCCCTGCCTGCATACCTGCGGTTGCGCCATTTGCCCCGTATACAGCCTGTGGCGCTGCGAGGCTGCTATTGTTTTGAAAGACCATTACCTGACCGACTGGCGATCCCCAGTTGCCGTTCTTTTCGACCACGACAATAAAGGCCGATGAGAACGTGGCGTTGTAAAAAGAATCAAGGCGGTATAGTTGCCCGCGCTGAGATAGCACATACATGCTATCGTTCATCTGTGTGGGGTTGTAAGAAAACCCCGTCAGGTCAGGCCGAAAATCAATCTTTGCCCGATAGGTGCTGTCGTTTACCGTGGTAAACAAGCCCGTGCCCACGATGCGGAACTGAGCCGAAAGCAGGACAGGGAAAAGAAATAAGAAAGCAAAAAGCGTTCTTTTCATCGCATGATTATTCTAAAGCCCGTCGAGCCAAACAGGTTCATGCCCGGGAAAACGAGCGTTGTGGCGTTAGAAGAAATGGATTGCGTATGGTTGGTGCTGGTACCGTGTTGATCTACGAAGCCGCTTGTAGATACATCGTATAGCTGCACGTTGTACCATTGATCGGATGAGTTGGCAACATTGTCCACGATAAGTGTAAATTCGTTTGAGCCACTTAACACTGTGTTGTTTGCCGTAACGACAAGCCCGCGTATATCAACGCCTGATGGGATTGTCACCTTATAAAGACCGGCCGACAAGTTGGAGATTGTCGGCGTGCCAGAGCCGAACAAAGACACGACAACTGTCACCGCCCCGCTTGTCAGAGTAGTTGACGAGACACGCCGCTGGAAGGAGGGTTGCCCGTTTAGCCAAGTGGCGACATATCGCGACCCGTCGGAAGGGGCGGCAGCGGTAGGCATTTTGACGCCGTTGATCAGGACAGCGCTGTCGGCGGCTATATTTAATGTGTCGTCTCTTAGTGTGATTTGCGATGCTGGAGTGCCTGCAGATCTGTTAGATTGTATAAATACGCCGGAATCCTCTGCCAATACAGAAGAAGCAGGGAACGTGCTATTTGCTGCCACCAATCCAGCCCTATCATTGTATGCGTACACAGTTCCGTAAGTAGTGGTGTCTGTAAAATGCAAGCAAGACCCGATGGATGGGTTCATGAAAAATCCATTGTTGATATTGTTCCGTGGGTTGCTTAAAAAAGTAGTGGTATTTGTCCTGCCTCTTGTGATCCCCGCTGTCGTGGAAACCATAGCCGTAAAGTTTGTCATACTATCTAGTCGGAAGGTGTTTGAGTTTGCGTCTATCGTTACGCTGCCATTGGGCAAAGTATCCAACAAAGACTTTGACGATCCGATGTCGTCTGTGGTAAGGACGCGTTTTGTGCCGATCAGGATAGTGTCTTGGAAGCGGCCTTTGCCGTTTACGTCGAGTTTGTATTCTGGAAGCGATGCAGTTCCTATACCGACATTAGAATTGTCCTCCCGGATAGTAAACGCTGTCACGCTATCTATTGCATTGTAAATCCTAAAGTTGTTATTGGCAGAAGCGGACCCAAAACTCCAGATAGTCGTATCGTTGTGCGCAAGCAAGATATTTCCAGTTCCAGCGGATGTATTATTGAGCCGCATATTTGCCGTAACACCGCCCTTTATATCTACCTTGAACGACGGACTTGCTGTGCCGATCCCTAATCTATCGTTTGCCGCGTTCCAATAAAAGGCAGAATCCCCGCCTATCGAATCACTACTTGTAAAATATGCAACACGTCCCGACGCGCCCGTGCCGGCAGATGACAAGCCGAAAGCAACTGTGCTGTCTTTCCAATGTCCTGCAAGGGAATCGTAGACAAGGAATGAATTGTTTTTGACAAGCGAGGCAACAACGTCGCGCAGGTCTGACAAGGAATCCCGCATAAGGCTGTCAACCTTGAATGTCAGGCTTGACAAGAGCAGGGCTTGTAGCTGTGGTGTGATGCCGCTTGCGTTGTCAGCAGCTATCATAGGCAGTCCGTAGTTGGTTGTCGGCCTTGTCAGCAAACCTGTGCCGCTTGGCCTTGCTGACAAGCCGCTGTTTTGTACAAAGCGAACGGTTGCCTGTATAGTTGTCGCAGCCCAGACAGAATCTACCGTATAGGTTGCACCTGTGGCAAGATAAAGGCGATCGCCGACAAGTATCTGGTTTGCCCGGTAAAAGCCTGACAAGTCGTTGACATATACCGTTCCTTGGAACTTGCCGCCGCTTACGGTGTCCATGTTGGCAAACGTGGCCACGCCTGTAAAGATTCGGTTGATAGTATCCTGCGAGGATGCGCAAAGCGGCAAAAGCAGCAGGAAGGGTAGTATGTACTTCATTAGAAATTGGCTTTTACAATATACTGTCCAAAAGATTGCATTCCGGTCATACGGCTAAGAACCGATCCCCCAGATATGGTCGGGTGTGTTACCTGCCAGCCAGCGCCTTGAGCTAATTGCTGTACATTCCACGGCGATGCTTTTTCGATGATGGTAATGGCCGGGACAAACGCGATTGCTTCTGTCTGGTTGATGTTGTTTGGAAGCGAAGTAAAGGTAACGGTAATGTCTAGCGTGCCGTCAACCTTTAAATCGTCTGTATCGGCTGAAAACGTATAGCTATAAATGCGGGCGTTAGCGGGAACGGTGATCGTGTAAGCGCCCCCGCTTCCGGTTACCGTAGGCGCTGTGCCGGTATAAGTGATAACCATTTCGCCGCCTGTGGATACCGTTGTTTTTAAGAACGAATAGCCGCCGGAGGTTGAGGTTGTAGAAAGTGCGAGCGTTCCGCCTGTCATGGTAAAGTCGGACGAAATAGATATTTCCTGTGCTTGTCCATAACCAGAGGAAAAACGGCCTACGAGTTTGTTTTGATCCATGCGTTCTGGAACGGATGGATACCACATCCAATACGTGCCGTTTGATACTAACCTAACAGGCCTTGTGATATTAATTAAGCCAGTGGTCGTAAAGCTCGTAGGGTTATCGTATCGACCAATGCTATTATCAAGGCCGGCAACACTTATCGTGTAAGAACTAGTAATAGGGTACACATAGACTGTTTTCCCTTTTGTTGCAGCCGTTGGCGGATAAAGTGTAAGCGTGATTGGTGCTGAAGCGGCAAGCATCTGCACGTGCAGCTCGTCATACTTTAAGATAGTATCTGTGTCTATATCCTGACTTGCTGTATAGGCTTTATGCGCCGTAAACGTGCTTTTTGCTTCCGCAGCACTGTTGTATAGGTCGCGCATTTCCCAGTAGTAGGTTCCTTCGTACAAAACCCCGGTCAATTTCTTTGCAACCGTCACGGCCTCCGAGGAAACTGTCGTAGTAGTAAACGGCGTTGAGGAGAACTTTAGGATGCGCACGGCGTCACAGGTGATGGTATTTGTATTAGAACTTCCCGCTGGGTAGTAATAAATCATTTTGCCCGCATAGCTGGAATCAGGGATCGGCACTTTTAGGCTTGTGTTCCCTGTTTCGGCTTCTGCGTATACCGTATGGATGTCCGTATTCCTAAAGGTCGTATCGCTAAAGACCACGTTTGCGCTATTGATGACCCGGGAGGCCGTGCGCTTGGACGATGCGGCAGCGGCGCTGGGGGACAGGGGGGAACTTACTAACTGCCATTTGTAGCCGCTGGTTTGTAAACCATCTGTGCCTACGAACCTGTAATGCCCGGGAATTGCGCTATAAGAGCTTACAAAGGCCACAGACGTGCCGGAAACCGTACAAAGGGTTCCAGATACGGTTGCAGACGAAATGCTTGCAGACGGCCCCAAATACACGTATAGATCAATTACCTTACCCATAGTTGAAGCGCCGGGCGAAGGAAGTGTAATGGTTGATCCAGAAGGCGTGGAATTGGTTTCGTATTGCACAAAGATATAGTCATACTTTGCAACCGTGTCTGCCGGGACGGAATACGACTGGCTAACGACTGCCCGGGCATAGCTTTGCGAAGTCATACTAAAGGCTTGCGCGGGCAGCTTTACACAGGTTGTGCCCGTCGTTTTGGTGATACAGACGCTATCGCCGACAATCGAAAGCGACTGATCCATGAACTTCTTTATAGTGGTGAGGCTTGCTTTGCGCGTAAGGCCAAAGCGCTGCGAATAGACCTCAAAGGTGCTGTCCGTCACCGTGGTCAGTTCCGGGAACGTGTTGGGACGAACCCATTGCGCCGCTGCTTGCAGGGAGGCGAACATCGCGACAATGGCCAATATCTTGATTCTCATTGGATGATGATTTTTTACGCTACAAAAATACGGGCATATTGCCCAAAAAAGTAAACCAAAGGCGCTATAAAACGAAAAGCGCCGTATAGGTAGTGGGCGCTTTTCTTTAACATAGAACCTCTTAAAACCTGTAATATTCTTATCCCAAAGTGTTCTTTAGCACTGCAAAGAGGGAAGCGCCTTCTGTGGTGGTCTTAAACCAGCGGGCAAGAGAGGCATTGGCCGCTTCTGCGGAAAGACCTTTTGGTGCAGAGTAAAACTCCTGCTTGGTTTCTGCCCACTTGTAGCTATTGTTGCGCTTGTCTAGTTGGATGGATTTTACCTCCAGCGCTTTTTCGATTGCGCTCACATATTCGCCGAGGTTGGAGATGACCTCGATTGCGGACATGACTTTTTGCGCTTCCTTTTCGGCATATTCGACCAGCTTCAAACGCGTTACTTGCGTCATGTCGCCCGCTTCGCCCACGCCCAACTGTGCGGCCAAAAGCAGTACGTCGTCGTCTTTGAGTTGCGCCACAGCTTTTACTGCATCCGCTGAAAACGATTTTGCATCCACCTTGGTTTGTGCAACGGCGTCGTCATTGACTTGCTCAAAGTAGATTTTGGCGCTTTTGTCGCGGTATGGGTTTGAGCCGTTGTAGTTGCACAGCATGAGGTATTGGTACGTCAGCAAGTCGTTTGCCGGATAGCGCCCGTTTTCGTCAGGGCGGATAATGATGTGGCCGGAATGATCAAAGTAGACCATCGGCATAATTGGCTCGCCCGCGCTTGAGACGTTGTGGATGTTGGCAATCGGATAGACGTCGTTGGTCTTCGGGTCAACGATGCGGTCTGTTTTAGGGATTGCCGTCATGTAGGGAAAGCGGTACGTCTTGTTGGCTTTGTCGTAGTACTTTCCGCCTACAACAAATTTGACGATTTGACCGGTAAGTTTTGGGATCCGGTCGAGTACCTCTTTTGGGAGGTCATTGTATTGATCTGTGGTAAACATAGTTCTTTTTTCCTTGTGTCTTAAAAAATGGGGACGGGTTTCACCCACCGTCCCCGTCCATAGGTAGCGAAACCCCTGCGACGAGCGGGGGATTATTTACAGAGCTTTAGCCCGAGGCGCGTAGTAGAACTAAAGGCGACTGTTGAGGGATCGTTCACGCGGATGCGGTAATACGCATATACGTTCGTCTGGGTAAGCGTGGTATCGTTCGTAGCAGTCCAAGTCCAAGACGTAATATCGTCCCATAGCGCGAGGTTTGCCGGGAAGTTGCTGCCTTGGAAGGTAAAGCCAGCGTCATCAGTGCCCGAACTTTTGACGTGCTCAATGTGGAAGATTGCTTTGGAATCCTCTTTGAACGGGCGGTTTGCGTTGACCACGATGTACTTGTCGGCGTTTGCGCTGTCACGCGTAATGGCCGTCGGGTAGATCAATTCGTTGGAAAGCCAAGCGCCTGCTTGGTTGGTGCTGGACTGGAAAAGCAGGCCAAGGAGCACAACGGCAAGACCGGCTAGATAGAGATACGACTTTTTCATATCGTTGTTTTTTTTGTTGGTTTGAAAAAACCGGGACAGGACGCATCCCGTCCCGGGTACAATGCACATGATACACTTAGATGAAAAACCTTTCTACACGAGGTCAACGGCCATAAAGTGCTGTTTGCCCAGCACCTGCAAACCTTGGCGGCACTCGTACACAATCTTGCGAACGCTCTCACCGGACGTTGCTACGCCATCTGCAAGGCCGCCCAGCGAGATTTCGCGGTAGCGGGTCTGTGCATCGGTCGTTGCGTTGCTTTGGTTAGAAAGCGGCATTTTGATGTAGCGCGTCATAAAGCGCGGAAGCGTCTGACCGTCCGACGTGCGGATGTTGTCCATCGGCAGGAACCATGCCCGGCGCTCGAAGCCGGCAGAACCTGCGAAGTTTACAAGCACGGGGTGGTCGAAGAACGGGAGGCGCTTTTTGGTAAAGCGGAAGTCGTAGAGCTTGAACGCATCCACGCCGAGGTCAATGTCGCGTCCATCCACATTGAAGCGGGCAAACGGCGAAACAGCGTCGGCATTGGTCAGTGCGTTGAGCATGTTGTCATGGGCGATGGACATCTCCGAGCCCATCAGGATCATGTACTCACGCGGGGCGCGTGCCTTTGCAAGCAGGCGCGTGATGTCCGCGTAGTTGGTCGTGTTGATGCCGGCAGCCGGTGCAACGATGCCTTCCTCGGCGTACTGGTTCAGACCCTTGGTCGTGGAAACCACTTTGCCGTCAACATCGGTGATCGTGTTTGCGCCCACCGTGTCGTTGAACGTGTCCGTGGACTGGCGACCCAAGATCATAGCGGCGCTAACGGCGCTCAGGAACTTTGCGTATACTTGGGCTTGCTCATACGAGAAGTAGTAAGACTGCCCGGCGTGCTCAAACTCCGCAATGGAGCCCATTTCGATGTCCGTCACCTCGTAGGTCTCTTTGAAGATCTGGATGTGGTTGGTCTCCTTCGATACGCTGTACCGGCGGGAAGCGGGCTCGGAAGAACCTTCGCCTGCGGCATTGGAGAACACGGAGAGCTTGTCGCTCGTGGCAAGCGCCAAAGAGGCGTTGTCAATCGAGATGATGTGCAGTTCCGTAGTGCCGTTGAGCGTGATCGAGCCGTAGCTGGACTTGGCTTTGACGTAGCCCACTTTGCCGTTAGGGCAGATGACGAGCTCGCCTGCGCGCACCTTTGCGAAGTCGGCGGCGGATACCGTCACCTTGGGCGTAGCGGCCGTGAAGCTGCCAGAGGTGCTGACTGCCGAAACGGTGATGTTCACGGAAAGCTCCTCGTTGATCAGGTTGTGGTATTCCACTTGAGCTGACGGCTCGGATCGCTGCATCAGTTCCAGAAGCTCAAGGAACGAAAGGTCTTCGTTCGTTACATTGAGCACTTTGTTGAGAATCTCGCGGCGATCCACCAAGTTGGGGACCATCAACGTCGAGACGTAGTTTTTGGTAGTAGTGCCAAAAGTAGGCATGGTTGGTAAGTTTTATTTTCTTTTGTTAATCGCCCCCATCAGCGATTCCGCAAACGAGTTAGGCGAACTTGGCCTTACTTCGCCGGGCTTTGCCGGGTTTTCAAGCTCGTCCATAATCTTTCCCGTTGCGGCGTTCTTGCCGGAGGAATACAATAGCGCCTCAAACCCTTCGGGGTCTAAAGCATACGCCACTACCTTTGCCCAGCGCTGAAAGTCTACTGGGTTTTTGGTGTCGTTCGTGGCAAACAAGTTGAAAAAGTCCGGGTCGCTGGTCAGAGCGGCCGTGAATTTGTCCTTGTCCTTGATCTTGTACGATAACTCTTGGTCAGCTTTCCCAACCTTGATTTCGCCGCTTGTCAACGCCTTGGACACAAAATCATTGCCTTTGACCATCTTATCCCAAGCCTCCGCTTCGCTTTGCGCCTTCTGGCGTGCCTCCGCATCTTTGGCTTCTTTTTCGGCCTTTATTTCTTGCGCCGTTTTGCGTTTGGTTTTAGCTTGTTCCTCTTGGAACTGCTTTCGATACTCATTGGCTTTTCGCCGGATTTGGGCGTCGCGCACCTGCTTTTCGCTCACGCTGTCCTCGTCATCCTCGAATGTTTCGACCTCTTCGCCAAACGTCGCTTCAAAATACTTTTTTACCGCCTTTTCAAAGGCAGCGCCTTGCAACTCAGGCCATTCTTTTTTAAGCCCAGCGCGGATTATATCCGTATCCGCCATGGCCGAAAAATCGGTTTTAGCAAGCCGCACACGCTCAAGTTCCTGTTGTAGAAGGTCTTCGATGTTTTCATCGTTGCCTACGTATGAATCCAAAAACTGCTTTACAAACCCGTCCTCTAGGAGCGCTTTGAACGGGTCTTCTGCTTGTTGCGCCGCCATACCAGAGGATTCGCCGCCGTCTTTACCAAGCAGTGTGCCGCCTGTTTCCTGTGGCGCTTCTTCCCTTTGTTCGGGCGCTTGTTCCGGTGCTTGCTCTACTGGTGCATCGCTTTGCTTATCGGTAAGCCCGATCAGCTCAGCAACGTTTTTGCCAAATATTTCCATTTGTTCCCTTTTATTTTAATGTGTCCGATGCTACCTGTGCTGGGTTGCGGCTTTCTTTTCGTACCGCAGCCATGGTTTCTGCAATATATTCTTTGCTTTCCGCCCTTAATTGTTCGTTAGTCAAAGAGGCGTCGGCAATCATTTTATTCTTTACAAACTCCGCTTCCAGCCTCATTTGCTCTACCGCCATCGCTTTTTGGATTTCGGCGTTTAGCAACTCCATCTTGAGTTGGTATTCTAATTGCAAAGTCTTCCGCTTTTCCTCCTCTGCAATCATGGCGCTTTGCTGCTGAACTTGAGCGTTTTGTTGCTGCATAGCCATAGCTTGCTGCTCTGCCCGTTCGCGTTTTTTGCGCACCTTGTAGGCCAAAATAGCGTTCGCCGTCTTCAAAGAGCGCAGCGATTCGATCATTATCGCATCGTCAATATCTACTTGTCCCGCGTCTATGAACTTCTCCAAACGCATCTTAAACGCGGCGCGTTCGTCGGGCGTAGGCACTGGATCAAGGTAGATACCAAACTCGATACTTGAAAGTTGCAAGTTACCTTGGGACATAAAGTCTAAGGTAGGTTTGCCGAGCGAATAAAGGTAAGTCTTATTGATACTCCCAGAGCGCGCAATGCTTTGTATGCGAAGCGAAATGCTTTCCGACAAAGACTGCATAATCTCCCGGTCGGCTTCCAATATGCCGTATAAGCTGTTGTTCGTGGCTTCTAT
>JACCDX010667015.1_pt1 | contig 12135 bp, 11 predicted proteins | sample 7449681 | NCBI WGS metagenome assembly JACCDX01 (sample SAMN15323450, study PRJNA562643) | freshwater metagenome | isolation source: river surface water | place: USA:Blue River Watershed | collected 2017-08-18 | reverse complement strand
CGCACGTTCAGCACTAATTTCTGCCACGCAATTGCTAATCTCTTGTCGCGCTTTCTTAAGGATAGTAACGACATCGATAGAAGAACATGCCCCCATACTCACCAGCAACATTTCCATCGGACGCATCCCTAAATTTCGTCCGCCTATCTCAGGTGATCCATCCAGAATAACCGCATGGCCAGATTCCGACTCGCCCATAAAGCAAACGTCCTCTACCCATTTCACTCTTGCTTTCATGCGCCGTCCTTTTACTTGATTGCCAATAACTCAACATCAAAAATCAAAGTGGCATTTGGTGGAATCACACCACCTGCGCCATAAGCACCATAACCCATATCTGGCGGAATAATCAGTGTACGTTTACCACCGACTTTCATCCCTGCAAAGCCTTGATCCCAACCCTGGATGACTTGGCCGCCACCTAGGAAGAAGACAAAGGGCTCATGACGCTCGACGGAGCTATCAAACTTGCTGCCTTTGCCATCTGGTTTGCTAGGGTCATACAGCCAGCCGGTGTAATGTACGGTGACATTAAAACCAGCTTCTGCCTCACGGCCATTGCCAACTACGGTATCTTTGATAATCAGTTGATTCACTTGTTGTGACATTGCGTTTTCCTTGCTGTTAGTTTGGTTATCGGCATGACACGCAGTCAATGCCAAAGAAAAAAATCCGGCCACGATGAGGGCTGATGTGGTGAGTTTCATACTGAGCTGCTCTCCATAAATAAGGTCAGACTGATAATGATTACTGCTGATACAACCAGTTTAACATAGCTTCCTGCGCCGCCTTGCTGCGCTGCGCGCGTTCTCCATTGACCATCCACACCAAAGCATAGCGACGCCCCTGCTTATCCAGCATATAGCCGGCGATAGCTCTGACTTGCTCGAGTGAACCCGTTTTTAAATGCGCTTTGCCATAAAGCACCGCATCCTTGCGTGATTTCAGCGTGCCATCTAGGCCATACACCGGCAGTGAAGACAGCAGTTCTGGCATTACCGGACTATGAAAAGCATGGCTTAATACCAGCCCCAAATGTTCAGCGTTAATGCGCTCGAGGCGCGACAAACCACTGCCATTTTCCAATACCAGCTCTGAAAAATTCCAGTTTTTGGCTTGCAACCAGTCACGCAAGGCACGCTCAGCCAGGGCTTCACTGGCAGGTTGGCTGGCGTCGGCGTAACGCGCCAAAGCAAGATAGAGAGCACGTGCCACTACATTATTGCTAGTTTTATTCATATCACGCACGATATCCGCCAAGGGCTTAGAAATATGCTCATGCAATAACCAAGCATCATTCGGTACACTGCCAGCACTCCACTTCAGCGTATTAGCATGCGCCCCAGTGCCAGAGGCATTGGCCCAAGCCGTCTGCCATCCACGCGCAAAAAAATCCTGCCCATCTTGCCAATAAATATCGAGATATTTATCGCCACAATCTGCGGCATAACTGCCTTTAATTGATAGCGTATCGCCATCGCGTTTAACCTGTAAGCGCTCTTTCCACTCGCCACAGTCATCTTGGCTCAGCGCAATATCAAATTTCTTTTTAAGCCCTGGTAAGTCTGGGAATAACACGGTGCTAAGCGTTTTGCTATCTGCATTTTTTGAGTTGACAGAAAACTCCACTCGCAAGCTTTGTTGATTCAGCATAATGGCTTCTGCTGGTGCGTTATAGGCACGATAGGGTTTGCCATCGAAAGCTGCTGGATTGAATGCAGAGGGTTTATAAGCGCTGCTGTCCAACCAAAGTTGGCAACAGATTTCCTGTACTGCCCATTTTTGTCTGATCTCGCTGGCCACGTTGTATAAATCGGTATCCGACAAGCTAGGGTCACCACTGCCACGCACCCATAATCCTGAAGAAATCTTGCCGGATTGTATCGCTGCGCGCGTATAAAACTGGGTATTCCAACGAAAGTTGGGGGTGAGTAAATCGAGGGCTGCATAACTGGTCAGCAACTTGATGACCGAGGCAGGATTACGTGGCACTTGGGCTTCATGGCTGAATAGCAATTTGCCATCATCCAATCTTTGCACCCAGACACTGACTTGATCTGGCGTAATACCCTCGGCCTGCAAAGCTTGCATGACTGGCGTTGGAAGTTGTGCATGGCTCAATGAGGCATAGCATAAGCAGCACAGCACAAATACTAGACGCATTGCAGGATTACCTCGCGGGTTTTTTCCAGCATAAAAGCAGCATCTTGTTGCGTCATACAATATGGTGGCATCCAATACACAGTATTGCCAATTGGTCGTAGTAATACGCCTTTTTGTAGAGCCAATTGATAACACTGGCGCGAGAAATCGGTTTTGCTGCTTTGCACATCAAACGCCCATATCATGCCGCAATTACGCAAGTGCTGTATGGGCATATCTTGCCATGCTTGTAACTGCTGATTAATCCAGGCTTGTAATTGCGCGTTGCGGTTGAGTATATTGTCTTGGCTGAATATTTTTAGACTGGCCAGTGCGGCAGCACATGCCAGAGGATTACCAGTGTAGCTATGGGAATGCAAAAAGCCTTTACTCATCTCGTCGTGATAGAAAGCTTGATAGATATCATGCGTGGTCAATGTCACAGAGAGCGGTAAAAAGCCTCCACTGATGCCTTTGGACAAACATAAAAAGTCTGGTTTGATATGCGCCTGCTGACAGGCAAACAGTGTTCCGGTACGTCCGAATCCGACAGCAATCTCATCCGCGATTAAATGTACTTGGTAACGTCGACAGCTGTCACTCAACCGCTGTAAATACACAGGCTCATACATAGCCATGCCCGCCGCACATTGCACCAACGGCTCAACGATGACCGCCGCGATTTGCGCATGATGTTGCGCCAAATAGTCATCCATTTGTTGCGCACAACTCACTGCATAATCATGGGCAGACTCTCCGGCTTGCGCCAAACGCCAATCTGGGCTGGGCATTTGCACCGTTTCGCGTAATAAAGCCGCATAAGTATCTTTGAACAAGGACACATCAGTGACCGCAAGCGCACCGACTGTTTCACCGTGATAACTCTGTTTCAAACTGACAAATTGTTGTTTATTGGTTTGGCCTTGCTGGTGCCAATAATGAAAACTCATCTTGAGAGCGATTTCGGTGGCGGAAGCTCCGTCAGAAGCATAAAAGCAATGACCCAACCCGGTCGCTTGCGCTAAGGCTTCGGATAATTGAATCACAGGTTCATGGGTAAAGCCTGCCAACATGACATGCTCTAGCTGATTTAATTGCTGAATAATCGCTTGTTTGATGCGAGGCTCCTGATGACCAAATAAATTTACCCACCAAGAACTGACCGCATCTAGATAACGCTTGCCATCAAAATCGTATAACCATAAACCTTTGGCGCGTTGTATCGGTAACATCGGCATTTGCTCGTGCCATTTCATTTGCGTGCAGGGATGCCACACCGCAGCCAAGCTGCGTTGCAGTAATTCTTGATTGCGACGACTGTGGGTTTGCAAAATTCGATTTACCTTTATTGTCAGAGGCACGATTGTAATTGTATGACAGCAGATTGTATGTACCACGGCTGAGACTTGCGGCACGCATGTCTACTATATCAGATGCGCCATCATCTGATGATAGCTGAGCCCAACGCCAAGGCCTAGCCAAGCAAATTTTTTTAAAAAAACTGCCATTTAAGCTCTTGAAATTCTGCTTAATACCCTCATTACTAGCACTCGAGTGGGATGAGTGCTAAAATGCGCCCTCAAAATTTTTTATTAGGTTTTTTAAGCCCCTTAAGAAACCTATTTTTATTTTATCAATTAAGGAGTTACTTCAATGAAAATTCGTCCTTTACATGATCGCGTGATCGTTAAACGCTTGGAAGAAGTACGCACAACCGCTTCCGGTATCGTGATTCCAGACACAGCGACTGAAAAGCCAGATCAAGGCGAAGTGATTGCTGTGGGTCCTGGCAAAAAAGATGATGCAGGCAAATCTATCGCTCTAGACGTAAAAGTAGGCGACAAAGTGTTATTCGGCAAATATGCCGGCCAAACCGTCAAAGTCGACGGCGAAGAATTACTGGTAATGCGTGAAGAAGACTTGATGGGTGTCATCGAGGCTTAATCGTTTTTCATCGCATTTTCATTAAAGATTTTATTTAGGAGAAAGATAAATGGCTGCTAAAGATGTACGTTTTGGTGATGAAGTTCGCCACAGAATGACCAATGGTGTGAATGTATTGGCAAATGCTGTCAAAGTCACGTTGGGCCCTAAGGGTCGTAACGTAGTGCTAGAGCGCGCTTATGGCGCACCTACCATTACTAAGGATGGTGTGTCTGTCGCCAAAGAAATCGAGCTAAAAGACAAGTTCGAAAACATGGGCGCACAAATGGTGAAAGAAGTGGCTAGCAAGACCAATGATGTGGCTGGTGACGGTACAACAACGGCAACTGTATTAGCGCAAGCGATTATTCGCGAAGGCATGAAGTCTGTCGCTGCTGGTATGAACCCTATGGATTTGAAGCGTGGCATAGATAAAGCGGTTGAAGTGGCTGTTGAACATCTGAAATCTCAATCCAAGCCATGTACCACTAGCAAGGAAATCGCCCAAGTCGGTTCTATCTCTGCTAATTCTGACTCCTCCATCGGCCAAATCATTGCTGACGCCATGGATAAAGTGGGTAAAGAGGGTGTGATTACTGTGGAAGATGGCTCCGGTCTACAAAATGAATTAGATGTTGTAGAAGGTATGCAGTTTGACCGTGGCTACTTGTCACCTTACTTCATCAATAATCAAGAGCGTCAAATTGCGCTATTAGACAATCCTTTCGTATTGCTATACGACAAGAAAATTTCCAATATCCGTGACCTATTACCAGCCTTGGAGCAAGTTGCCAAAGCCGGTCGTCCATTATTGATTATTGCGGAAGATATCGACGGTGAGGCATTAGCAACACTGGTAGTGAATAATATCCGCGGCATCCTCAAGACTTGTGCAGTGAAAGCCCCTGGCTTCGGCGACCGTCGTAAAGCGATGTTGGAAGATATCGCCATCTTGACCGGCGGTACTGTAATCGCTGAGGAATTGGGCTTGAAGTTAGAAAACATCAAGCTGGAAGACTTGGGTCAAGCCAAACGCATTGAAGTGGGCAAAGAAAATACCATCATCATTGACGGTGCTGGTAATGAAAGCAACATCAAAGCACGTATCGACCAAATCAAAAAACAAGTTGAAGAATCTACCAGCGACTATGATCGTGAAAAACTACAAGAGCGCGTAGCCAAATTGGCTGGCGGTGTTGCGGTAATCAAGGTGGGCGCAACTACTGAAATCGAAATGAAAGAGAAAAAAGCTCGCGTGGAAGATGCCTTGCATGCTACACGCGCTGCGGTTGAAGAAGGTATTGTTGCTGGCGGTGGTGTTGCATTGATTCGTGCCCGTGACGCAATCGCTAAGGTCAAAGGCGACAACCAAGACCAAGACGCTGGTGTGAAGATCGTCTTGCGCGCAGTGGAAGAGCCTTTACGTCAAATCGTTGCCAACGCAGGCTTAGAGCCATCTGTTGTGGTTAATAATATTGAAGCTGGCAAAGGTAATTATGGCTTTAATGCTGCTAACGACACTTACGGCGATATGGTCGAAATGGGTGTATTGGATCCAACCAAAGTCACGCGCTCTGCCCTGCAAAACGCAGCTTCTGTCGCTGGCTTGATGCTGACCACAGATTGTATGGTCGCTGAATTGCCTAAGGAAGATGCGCCTGCAATGCCAGGTGGTGATATGGGCATGGGTGGTATGGGCGGCATGATGTAAGGCTGTCTGTGCGACGAATATAACTATTCAGTCCTACGCAAACCCCGTCAGATTTTGGCGGGGTTTTTTTATGCGCAACAATCGCGTATCAGGTTAGGGAAAAAAAAAGCCCCGATATAAGGGGATATCGGGGCAAAAGCCTAACTGAATAGGCACCACGCTCAGGGAGGAAAGCGTGGGATCAGCCAAGCCAATTCAAACTTGCTGATCGTGCAAATATAGAGCAGACAGATTATTGTTAAGTTCCCGAACTATCAGCATTTTTTTAAAATTTTATACAGTTAAAAGCAATACTCATTTTGTGGTTTTTTATTTGTTTGCTTTCTTAGTCTTGGACAAAACTGGGATAATAAGCAGATGAACGATATCCAAATGCAGCCTAAACAATCTTTGCTTGAGGGCCTCAACGATAAGCAACTCGAAGCCGTCACGCTTCCATATGTATCTGCGCTTATTCTGGCTGGCGCCGGCAGCGGCAAAACCCGAGTACTGACCACTCGTATCGCATGGTTGATTTCGACTGGGCAAGTTTCCCCGAATGGTTTGCTGGCGGTAACCTTTACTAATAAAGCTGCTAAAGAGATGCTCACCCGCTTGAGCGCGATGTTGCCCATCAATACGCGTGGTATGTGGGTCGGTACTTTTCATGGTTTGTGTAATCGTTTATTGCGTGCCCACTATCGTGAGGCCTTATTGCCTTCGACTTTTCAGATCTTGGATACAGCCGATCAGTTGTCCGCCATCAAACGCGTGATGAAAGTAATGAGCGTGGATGATGAAAAAGATCCACCCAAACAAGCCATGGCTTATATCAATAATTGCAAAGAGGAAGGCTTGCGAGCGCATCAAGTCGAAGCCTATGACGCCTACTCACAGCGCTTAAAAGAAATATATGATGCGTATGACAAACAATGTCAACGCGAGGGTGTGGTCGACTTTGCCGAGCTATTGTTGCGCTGTTACGAGTTACTCCTGCGCGATGCCAGCTTGCGCGAGCATTATCAATCACGCTTTAAATATATTTTGGTGGATGAGTTTCAAGACACTAATCGCCTGCAATACCAATGGTTGAAATTGCTGGCAGGTCACGCTATGCAAGCGGAACCAAACGCGGTATTCGCTGTGGGTGATGATGACCAATCTATTTATGCGTTCCGGGGTGCGCGAGTAAGCAATATGTTGGATTTTGAACGCGACTTTCAGGTAGAGAATTTAGTGAAGTTAGAGCAAAACTATCGCTCTCACAGTCATATTTTGGATGCGGCCAACGCCATTATTGCTAATAATCAACAAAGATTGGGCAAACAGCTGTGGACGGCGGCTGGCGCGGGTGAGCCAGTAAGGGTATTCGAGGCATATAACGATATTGAAGAAGCCAATTTTATTGTCGAGGAAGTGCGTCATTGCCATCAGAGCGGTCTGCGCTTGGATGAAATGGCGGTGCTGTATCGTTCCAACGCGCAATCGCGCGTAATAGAGCATGCCTTATTCTCAGCAGGGATTCCCTATCGCGTGTATGGTGGCCTACGCTTTTTTGATCGTGCTGAAGTCAAACACGCTATGGCCTATCTACGTCTTATCAACAATCCACATGATGATGTGGCCTTGTTACGCGTCATTAATTTTCCCGCGCGCGGTATAGGAGCCCGTAGCCTAGAGCAACTACAACAAGCCGCTCGCGAACAAAACTGTAGTCTGTGGCAAGCCGCTGTGAATAAGGTTGGAAATGGCAAACCAGGTAAAGGCATAGAAGGCTTTGTGGCCTTGGTGCATCACATGCAAGAGGATGCCAGCGGGCTGACGCTGGCAGAGATGACCGAATTAGCAACGACTTTGTCAGGGTTGCGCGGGCATTATCAAACAGAAAAAGAAGGCGAAGAGCGCATCGCCAACTTGGATGAATTAATGAACGCAGCCGCTACATTTATTCAAAATAATCAAGAGGCATTAGAGGGCGACACCTCTGGCTTAATTGAATTCCTCACATTTGCTAGCCTTGAAGCAGGCGAACATCAAGCCGATGTGGGCGCCGAAGCACTGCAATTGATGACGGTGCACTCCTCCAAGGGGTTGGAGTTCCAATCTGTATTTATTGGCGGATTAGAGGAAGGGCTGTTCCCGCATGAGAACAGTATGAGCGAGCACCAAGGATTAGAAGAAGAAAGACGTTTGATGTATGTGGCCGTCACGCGCGCGCGCAAACGTTTGTATCTGAGCTATGCGCAGAGCCGGATGTTACATGGACAGATGCGTTACGGTTTAAGCTCACGTTTTTTGGATGAAATTCCCGAGCAGGTGTTATTGCGCCTAAATCAACGCAGCAGCAAACAAAACCATCACAGTGCAGAAATGGCGCCCGTTGCGAGCAGTGCGCCAGCGCTGCCATGGAAAATTGGTCAGGCTGTGCGTCATGCAAAATTTGGTCAGGGCGTGGTGGTGGGCTATGAAGGCAATCGCGACGATTTGCGCATACAGATTAATTTTGGTCGCGAAGGCATGAAGTGGTTGGCCTTGGAATACGCCAAATTGGAGAAGGTATGAAATTGTTGAAAACATTGGCGCTAATCTTAGTGCTGAGTCTAGGCCTATGCCATCCTGCCCAAGCCGACAGCACGAATGCGGAAAAATTGATGGCGTATGCCTGGCAAATACATAGTCTTAATCTTGAGACCATGCCCAGCGAGCAACCCCCCTACTTTGCATTTTTTGAAGATGGAAAGTTTTATGGTTTTGGAGAATGTAATTATTTTGCAGGTAGTTACAAATTGGCTGAGGATGGCAGTTTTTTGATTTCCAAAATGCAAGTATCACGCGCGCTATGTCCGCAAAATAGTGCTTTGGAAGTGAAGATGATGGGCTCATTGTTGATGAGCAGTCGTATGCAAATTGAAGAACGTCAGTTGGTGCTATATACCAACAGCAATGCCTCGGATGAGGAAAAAGTCAGTGTGGTATTTGAGGCAAGCGAACAAATAGATAGACAACAATTACGTAAACAAGCCAGCCATATAGGCAAAACTGCGCCCAGCAAAACTAGAAAAAATCAGCTACGCAAAAAATCCGCAGTGACCCCTAGCAAGGCCAAGTCACACAAGAACAAACCAAGCCACAAGGTAAAAGCAAAACGCGCTAAGCCAGCGCGCGCTTAATGGAATTGTTTAAGATAACTCAGTTGGATGACTGGCTATTTTTTTGATAGTACATGTATAAGTAACTAAAGTACTGGATAGAGAATAAGAAAGCGGTCGCAATCAAGAACGCCAACATCAGCAACATCTCGCCCAAGGCTTGTCCGACAGTACTGGATACCAGTGCGATTACCCCGACTAACAAGCCTAGACCCAACATCAATAACACCACAAAAACGGTTAATGACACCCAAGCACTCAACAGCGAAACCAGATTTTTTAATGACGCCCAAATGCTGTGTTGAATAGCGTTTAACACGGTCAGCTCTTGGAAAGAAATCAACAAAGGAGAGTACCAAGTTGCCAGAATAAGCGGCACTTCAAGCACCAACAGTTTGATCATGGTGAGCCAAAATATCCATGGGAAATCGGTGGCATGCGGATGCGCGACTCGCCATTGCTCGAGCGCCTGCATATCAGATTGGGTGGCAAACAACATCAACATACGATAGACAAAAAATAGCACGCCTAGCAGCACCAGTTGCAGAATATGGGGGCGAATTTTGGCAAAGATTTCGGATAGGTGGGTGGGTCGCTCCATATGCGTTTCTCGACAAACCCCTATCACCAAAGAAGTAAAAATAGGCCAACTAAATGACACCGCCAAACCCAGTAGGCTGATTAAAATCAGTAGCAATATAGAGCCATGCTGACTGACTAGAAATCCTATCGCCCCCAACAACAACATGGGCAACAGAATAAATACAAATAAGTACAAGAAAGACAAAAATAACCATTTAGCTGGGTGATGCAAAAATAGCTCATAGCTTTGCTTTACCCAGTGATAGCCTAATTTGATGTCATGCATAATGTTCATGTTATGGCGTATATCCTTTTAACTGCGCTTGTCTTTCATTACTTTGTCTACCATTCTGTCAACCCAATGATTTGCCAGCCATTAACTAGCTGACTGAGCCTGAATTTGACTGATTAACTGACCATTATATTGGTCGTGGCTAAGATGCCATTCTAATATCTTTTTGAAATAGTTAGGGTCTTTTGCATGGGTCAACTCACCACTAGCTGGGAAAAGGGCGTCATGCAAACGCGACAACCAAAAACGTAAAGCCGCCTTCTGCAACATCAAAGGCCATGCCGCACTCTCGGCTGGAGTCAGCGCGCGTACTGAATGATAACCAGTCAGCATGGCAAGTGTGTGCTCCGCTTGCAAGCCACCTTGTGCATGACACCAATCGTTGACGGCAATAGCCAAATCATACAAACAGTCGCCGTGACAGGCGTAATAAAAATCGATAACGCCACCTATGCGCGCGCCATCCATCAAAACATTATCGCGAAACAGATCGGCATGAATAATGCTCTTGGGCAAAGCGGAAAAGTCTGTCGCTGTAATATGGGCAAATACTCTTTGCAGCAAATCGAGTGTCGCTGGGTCTAGCTTGGCGCTGATTTTTTGTAACACATTGGCAAACCAAGCAGCATCTCTGGTATCAGGCAAAGCGTGATTAAAGTCTTGCGCCGCGAGATGCATACGCGCTAAGAACTCCCCTATTTGCTGACATTGTGCTGGGTTGGCTTGCTCGATATCTTTGCCCGGCAAACAGCTCACCAAACTGGCAGGCTTACCATTTAGGATTAATACCATGTGCCCGTTTAAACTTACGACTGGCTTGGGGCAAGGCAAACCGGCTTGGGCTAAATGCGCCATTAAACTCAGAAAGGCAGGCAGCTCATCTAGGCTATGCTGCTCAAACAAAGTCAGCACATAGCGACCTTGGTTGGTAGTGACAAAATAATTGGTATTGGTGATGCCCGCGGATATCCCTTGCAATGATTGCAACTGCCCAACAGGGAATTGAGCAAGCCATTCGGCTAGCTGGTCGTGGCTGACAGTAGTAAAAACAGACATAAGGGGTTACATCAATGCAGTAAAAAAGCCATGGACAAAAAAAGCGCACTGCTAGCAGTGCGCAATAGGATTAGAATCTAAAGAGTATCCACTTAGGGATCACTGGCGGCGGAGTTGGACCTTCTAAACGCGACCAACCGCCCTCTTGATCTTCACGCATTAAATAGTAAGGCACACCATGCGATGGGGTCACTTTCATCATATATAGCTCACCATGCATGCGATACTCTTCCACCTGCTCCTCGCCTTTTTTAACGATAGTGACTTGTGGTTCTTCCACCTCCGCGTCCGCTGCACCAGGGGGTGGCAAGGCATCTGGCAAAGGCTCAAGATTTTCCGGGAAGGCTGGTTTTTCTGCTGCCATTGTCCAAGTACTGAGCGTTAGCGCTGTCAACATCCAATAGAGTGGCCGCATCAAATGGTTGAATTTCATAATTTCCCCTAGTCAATAGCTTGTCATTCTAACAAAAAGCTGGGACTTAAAGCCATATTACAGATACAGTTGGTTACGGCGCTCTGCGGCGGATAATTCAAAGCCTCTGGTTTCGTAGTGCTTAAAGATGGCAGCCACAATCGCACTCGGTTGGTCGACTAACTGAATCAGATTCATATCCTCGGCATTAATCATGCCTTCTTGCACCAAGGTATTACGGAACCAATCCAGCATCCCCTGCCAAAACTCAGTGCCGACCAAAATAATCGGAATCTTGCGTGATTTGCCGGTTTGTATCAGCGTGAGCGCTTCCATCAACTCATCCAAAGTACCAAAACCACCAGGCAACACCACATAGGCAGAGGCGTATTTCACAAACATCACTTTGCGCATAAAGAAATGCTTGAAGTTTTGGCTGATATCTTGGAAAGCATTGCTGACTTGCTCATGCGGTAATTCGATATTCAAACCGACACTGGGTGATTTGCCGGGATAAGCACCTTTATTGGCTGCCTCCATAATTCCCGGACCACCCCCAGAAATGACGCTAAATCCTGCATCTGACAGTAGGCGAGCGATTTGCTCAGTCAGTCGATAATGGGGGTCATTGGGTTTGATACGCGCACTACCAAAGATAGACACTGCTGGCGTAATCTCTTTTAAGCCTTCGGTGGCATTGACAAATTCTGCCATAATTTCGAAGGCATGCCAGGACTCGTGTGCGGTATGATAGCTACCCAAAACATCGGGATCGGTAATTTTTGGCAATTTGTTAGTGATGGACATAGACTCTTCTCAATTATGAAAACTTTATTACTGGTTGACGGCTCTTCTTACCTTTATCGTGCATTTCATGCCATGCCGGATT
>JACCDX011552904.1_pt1 | contig 12141 bp, 6 predicted proteins | sample 7449681 | NCBI WGS metagenome assembly JACCDX01 (sample SAMN15323450, study PRJNA562643) | freshwater metagenome | isolation source: river surface water | place: USA:Blue River Watershed | collected 2017-08-18 | reverse complement strand
TTCCATCGCCACAACAATTTCGTGAATGGTATTTCCAGCTTCTCTGGCAATAATGTGAGCGCCTAAAATGCGATCAGTTTTTGCATCAGCCAAAATTTTTACAAAACCTTGATCGTCAAACGTAGCGCGAGCGCGTGAGTTTGCCATCATGGTAAATTTACCAACTTTGTAAGCAATTCCTGCCGCCTTTAATTCTTCTTCAGTTTTGCCCACAGAAGCGATTTCTGGGTAAGTATAAATTACGTTTGGAATTACGTCATAATTTATGTGACCTTTTTGCCCCGAAATAATTTCTGCAACTGCCATGCCTTCATCTTCGGCTTTGTGCGCCAGCATTGGGCCAGTAGTTACGTCACCGATTACAAAAATATTATCTACTGAAGTTTTTAAATGATGATTTTCGATAAATCCGCGAGCGTTGGTTTTGATGCCAACATTTTCCAAACCTAAATTTTCAGTATTTGGACGACGGCCAATCGCAACTAGAACCACGTCAGCTGACAAAGTTTCTTTTTTGCCATCAACAACTGATTCAACTTCAACTTTTGCACCAGATTTTTCTTTTGAAACTGACACAACTTTTGTTGAAAGACGGAATTTGAAACCTTCTTTTTCCAAGATTCTTTGGAAGTTGCGCGACACTTCATTATCCATGGCTGGAGTGATTTTATCTAGGAATTCAACCACTTCAATTTCAGCGCCAAAACGACTCCAAACTGAAGCCATTTCAAGGCCGATAACACCAGCGCCAATCACTATCATTTTTCCGGGAACTTTTTCTAAATCGAGTGCGCCAGTTGAAGAAACGATAACTTTTTCATCAAGTTCAACACCCGGTAATTTTGTAACTTCTGAACCAGTTGCGATGATAAAATATTTTGCAGAAATTTTTTCTTTTGCACCGTCGGCTTTAGTAACTTCGATAGTGTTTTTATCAACGAAACTGCCCAAACCTTCAATTGAAGTAACTTTATTTTTTTTGAAAAGCCCTGCAATCCCGCCAGTCAAGCCTTTAACGATTTCGTTTTTGTTTTCGATTAATTTTTTAACATCAATTGTTGGTTTAGAAACATTGATACCAAGTTTTTCAAATTGGTGATTGGCATCGTGAAATTTATGAGAAATTTCGAGTAAAGCTTTTGAAGGAATGCAGCCAACATTTAAGCAAGTTCCACCCAAAGTTTTGCGTTTTTCAACACACGCAGTTTTAAGTCCAAGTTGCGCCGCACGAATTGCTGCAACATATCCACCAGGGCCGCCGCCGATAACGACAACGTCAAAATTTTGCTCAGTCATTTTCTGAAAGTTAAAATTATTAATTAAAAAACTAGACCCCGTCATGCGACGGGGTGACAAGTTGGGAAGATTTACTCTCCACTTTGTCACCCCGTCGTATGACGGGGTCCATAACGAATATCTAAGTTAAACCCTAAATCATAAATCGTAAATATTTTATTCAATTTCTTTCGTAATCCAGCCGCCGCCAAGGACGTGGGAATCTTGGTATATTACACAAGCTTGTCCCGGAGTTATGGCTCTTGTCATTGATTTCATTTCAACTTCAGCTTCGTTATTTTGTAAAAATTTTACGATTGCTGGTTCTTCTTCGTGGTTAGAGCGAAGTCTGGCGAAGCCTTGAATTCCTTGCGCAAAATCAACATCTTGCGCTAACCAATTTAGGTCGCGCATTTTGAATTTTTTATTTTGTAAAAATTTTTCTTCACCAACAAAAACGACATTTTCTTTCGGATCAATTTTTACCACATAAAGCGGTTCGGGATAAGAAATTCCAAGGCCGCGACGTTGGCCCAAAGTGAAATTAATAATGCCAGAATGTTTGCCTAAAACTTTTTTAGTTTCGATATGAATAAACTCGCCTTCCTTGAAAGCAGAAGGGCGGTGACGGCGAATTACTGAAGCGTAATCGCCATTAGGCACGAAACAAATATCTTGCGAATCAGGTTTGTTGGCAACTTCTAAACCCAAGCGTTCTGCCTCTTTGCGGGTTTCTTCTTTGGTATTTCCACCCAAAGGAAAACGTAAAAATTCCAACTGTTCTTGAGTGGTTGCGAATAAAAAATAGCTCTGATCTTTATTGTCATCGACAGCTTTATGCAATTGCGCTTCACCGTTTTTTCCGATTTTACGTTGCACATAATGACCAGTCGCAAGGCAATCAGCATTAAGCTCGCGCGCCACTTTCATTAAATCGCGAAACTTCACCGATTGATTGCATTTAATACATGGAATTGGCGTTTCGCCCTGCAAATAAGAATCGGCGAAATCGTCAATTACCGATTCGCGGAACAGATTTTGATAATTTAAAATATAGTGAGGAAATCCTTGCTTCTCGGCGACTTTCTTGGCGTCGTAGATATCGGTTCCGGCACAGCAAGCGTTTTTCTTTTTGAGCGCATCGCCCATGTCGTAAAGTTGTAGCGTGATTCCGACCACGTCGTAGCCTTGCTCTTTTAAAAGGCAGGCGACAACAGAAGAGTCAACGCCGCCCGACATTGCGACTACAACGCGGGTGTCTCGATTTGGTTTGTTGAAACCTAAAGAATTCATTGAAGCTAAATTTAAGATTTTAGATTTAATATTTAGTATTTAAAAAGTTTGACGAATCTTACATCCCGAATCTTAAATCTAAAACTCTTAAATTATGTCTCAGTCCGCCAAACTTACGCTACCAAACGGTAAAGAAATTATTCTGCCAATTCGTGAAGCGAGCATCGGTCAAAATGTAATCGACATCTCGCAACTATACAAAGAGAGCGGCATGTTTACTTACGATCCGGGATTTTTGGCGACGGCATCATGCGAATCGAAAATTACTTTCATCGATGGCGATCAAGGTGTATTGCGTCACGGCGGCTATTCAATCGAAGAATTAGCTAAAAAAAGTGAATATTTAGAAGTGGCTTATTTGTTGTTAAATCGCGAATTGCCAAACGCTGCCCAATATAAAGATTTCAGAAGCGGCATCATCAGAAATATGTTGGTTCACGAGCAAATTGGAATTTTATATCGCGGTTTTCCAAGACGTGCTCATCCGATGGCAATCATGGTGGGAGCGGTTGCATCGCTTTCGGCTTTCTATCACGAAACTATGGATATTAATACTCCGGAAGGACGTAGTGATGTAGTTTACAAAATCATTTCTAAAATGCCGACATTGGCTGCAATGGCTTATAAATACTCAATCGGTGAGCCAATCATTTATCCAAATAAAGAATATGGATTTGCCGAAAACTTTTTACACATGCTTTTCGACAAGCCAAATCATCCGCATAAAGTTAGTCCGACAATTGCTAAAGCGATGGAAATGATTTTTGTTTTACATGCAGATCACGAACAAAATGCTTCAACTTCAACAGTGCGTTTAGCTGGTTCATCTGGTGCAAATCCTTTCGCTTGTATTGGTGCGGGAATTTCTTCACTTTGGGGTCCAGCTCATGGCGGTGCTAATGAAGAGGTTTTGGAAATGTTGCAAGAAATCGGCAGCAAAGATCGTATTCCTGAATTTATCGCACGCGCCAAAGATAAAAATGATTCTTTCCGTTTGATGGGATTTGGTCATCGTGTTTACAAAAATTACGATCCACGCGCCGCAGTTTTGAAAAAATCTTGCGACGAAGTTTTAAGCGAATTGGGCATTAAAGATCCACTTCTCGACATTGCTGTTGAACTCGAAAAAATCGCGCTCAATGATGAATATTTCGTATCACGCAAACTATTCCCGAATGTCGATTTCTATTCTGGAATTATTTACAAAGCGCTTGGTATTCCTTCAAATTTATTTACCGTAATTTTCGCCATCGCACGTTCAGCTGGTTGGATTTCGCAATGGAAAGAAATGATTGAAGATCCAGCATTTAAAATTGGCAGACCGCGTCAGCTCTACACCGGCTACGTTAAAAGAGATTATACTGAAATTAGCAAAAGATAATGCCTGAACTACTCAAACGTCTGACTAAAAAAACAAGCGAAAGCACTAATAAGCTTATCGCTAAAAAACCTGATGAAGATTTTATTCCTTACGTTTGCCATTACGATCCAAACACGATCATAACCAAAAATGGCGAGCTTTTGCAGACCATTCGTATCACGGGTTTTGGTACTGATTCAGTTGCAACTGATATACTTTCTTTGCGTGACACTCTGCGTGATTCCATCGTCGCTCACGTTAAAGATACGGAATTTGCTTTTTGGTTTCACACTTTTCGCAGAAAGAAAAATGTTGTACCAAAAGGTGAATTTCCTGATTTTTTCTCGCAAAAAATTAATGAATCTTGGGACAAAGAAAATAACTGGTCCAAGCGTTATGTGAATGAACTTTACATCACAATTATTACTGAAGGTTTAGATACTTCGATTGGAAATTTTGGCGCTTTTGTTCGCTCATTTTCTTATTCCAGTACCACATCTTTGCATCGCAAACATTTAGCTGAAGCTCACAAAAAATTATCAAAAGTTGTTACCAGTATTTTAGTCGATATCGAAGAATATGGCGCTAAATTGCTTGGCATTGCTGACTTCGAAGGTATCTTATATTCAGAACCAGTGCGTTTTTTTGGTAAAATTATTAATCTTTATGAAGATCGTTATCCGCTTTGGATCAATGATATTGCTTCTGATTTAGCCAGTCACAAATTTGCTTTCGGTGATCGTGGTTTAGAAGTTTTTGGTCACAATAATAAAAATTTTGCGGCGATGTTGTCGCTTAAAGAATATCAAGAAGCTTCGGTGGAAGCCTTAGATCGGATTTTGCAATTGCCCTTCGAATTTATTATCAGCCAATCTTTCGACTTTAACTGCGATAAAAAAGATCTCGAACATTACCAATATCAAGACTATTTGCTGAAAGTTAGTGGCGATGATGAATGCCGTTATTTGAGTGGAATTTCCAATTTTATGGATGGCGAAACAGGTTCTCCGACTGATTACGGCAAGTTGCAAACTACCATCATGATCATCAGCAATAATCGCGATGAATTAGAAAAAGATGTGAAAGTGGCGATGGAAAAATTTTCTTCGCTGGGTTTGGTTGTAATCAGAGAAGATGTATTTTCGGAACATTGTTTTTGGTCACAATTACCGGGAAATTTCCGCTATTTACGCCGTCAAAAAGTTATTAATTCTTACCGTGTTGGTGGTTTTACGGCATTACATAATTTCCCTTCTGGAACTATGGCAGGAAATCATTGGGGATCTGCGGTTTCAGTTCTTAGAACAGTTTTAGATACGCCATATTTTTTCAATTTTCATGAAAAAGATGTCGGTCATACTTTTATTTTCGGGCCCAAAGGATCGGGCAAAACTGTGCTGATAAATTTCTTGGTCGCACAATCAAGAAAGTTCAATAATAAATTATTTTATTTCGATCTGAACAAAAGCTCGAAACCTTTTATTAAATCGCTTGGTGGACAATATTATAGTTCACTTTTTGATGCGAATAATCCGGAATTTTTGCAATTAAATCCGCTATCTTTAGCAAAAAACGACAATAACAAAGCCTTCTTAAGCGAGTGGTTTCAAAGCTTGGTGGCTTTTGCTAAAGATCATGCTCCACAAGAGCAACTTGATTATATTCCAAAAATTATCGACAAAATTTATGCCGATAATATCACCAATTTCCCTGCAGCTGTAGAGTGTTTCAATGTTGCTGAAACTAAAATTATTTACGAAAGATTAAAAATTTGGGGCAGTGGAAAATTGGCGCATATTTTTGGCGCTACAACTGAAAGCAGTTGGGATCAAATCATGGCTTTTGATTTTACTGATTTAGTTGAGCAAAAGCCGATATTAATTCCGGTGGTGAATTATCTTCTGCATAAAGTTGAAGAAAATCTTGATGGCAAGCCAGCGATTATTGTTTTGAACGAGGCTTGGAATTTAATCGATAATCCAATTTTTGCGCCACAATTGGCAGGATTTCTAGAACGTCTAAAACAAAAAAATTGTGTGGTAATTTTTGTTTCTTCCGATGTTGAAGCAGTTAACGCCAGCGATATTATTTTTGAAATTAAACGCGCAATTTCTGGTGAAATTTATACGGCAAACCGCGAGCCCGATCAATTTTATCGAACCGTTCTTGAGCTTAGTGATGACGAAATCAACATCGTTAGAATGCTAGAAGATGACGAAAGACATTTCATTTTCAAACATCGCGGCGATGTGGTAATTGCTTCACTCAATTTAAGAAATTGTCCGGAAATTCTAAAAATTCTCGCGGCTGATGAACTCACTTTGACTGCTGCTGAAGAAATTATGGCAGTAAATAAAGACGAGACTGGAAAACTTGCCGTACCAAAAGAATGGGTTCCGCAATTGTTTGAGATTTTACAAGAAATTCAAAGAGATCAAGAAGAAGCCAGAAGACAGGCTTTGATTGATGCCGCGCAAGAAGAGAGAAAACGCAAAGAGGCGTTGGAATTGGGGATATAAATCCCATAAATTGTTACCCCATCCGCTCTAACAGCGGATGGGGTATGGTTTGTTATTTCTTCGAATTTTTAAACTTCGTCAACAATTCATTCGCGATCTGTGGATTAGCTTGTCCTTTACTCGCTTTCATAATTTGCCCAACGAAGAATCCGTGTAATCTTTCATTGCCACCAACATATTCGGCAAATTGACCTTCATTTGCAGCAACAACTTCAGCCACGATTTTTTCAATTGCACCTAAATCTGAAACTTGTTTCAAACCTTTATCTTCAACTACTTTCGCAGCTTCATCGCCGGTTTCAATCATCACATCTAAAACATCTTTAGCAATTTTTCCGGAAATTTCTCCGCTTTTAATTAAGTCTAAAAGTCCGACTAATTTATCAGCGCTAACTTTAAGATTTTCGAAATCGATTCCTAATTTTTTCATGCGTCCAAACAACTCAACGGTAAGCCAAGTGATGGCTAATTTTGCTTCGTGTTTTTGAATTAATTTTTCGAAATAAATCGTCAATTCGCCATCATTTGTGATTACACCAGCATCATATTCAGGAACGCCAAGTTCTTTGACGTAGCGTTCTTTCTTAGCTGCAGGCAATTCAGGCAAAGATTTTTTGATTGCATCGACATATTCTTGAGTCAAAACTAAAGGCGGAAGATCAGGATCTTGGAAATAGCGATAATCCATGGCATCTTCTTTGCTGCGCATGGTTCTGGTTTCGCCGGTTAGTGCATCAAATAAACGAGTTTCTTGATCGATTTTTCCACCATCTTCTAAAATCTCAACTTGGCGCGCTGCTTCAAATTCAATGGCACGCGAGATGTTGCGCATCGAGTTTAAGTTTTTTATTTCGCATCTGGTTCCAAGTTTTTCTTCACCAACTTTGCGTACTGAAACGTTAGCATCACAGCGTAAATTTCCTTTTTCCATATCGCCATCAGAAGTGCCAAGCGCACGCACGATTCCACGAATTGTTCTAACATATTCCGAAGCTTCAAAAGGTGAACGCATGTCGGGCTTAGAAACGATTTCCATCAAAGCAACGCCCGAGCGATTTAAATCGATTAAAGTTAAAGATGGATGTTGGTCGTGAATTGATTTTCCGGCATCTTGTTCAAGGTGAATTCTTTCAACTTGAATATTTTTCTTTGAACCATCTTCCAAAATAATTTCCACAACACCTTCGCCAACAATTGGGTCAAGGAATTGCGAGATTTGATAACCTTGTGGCAAATCAGCATAAAAATAATTTTTACGATCAAAAACTGAGCGCAGATTTATTTTAGCATTAATTCCCAAGCCAGTTTTTACTGCTTGTTTAATACATTCTTCATTGATGGTTGGAAGCATGCCGGGCATGGCGGCATCAACCAAAGAAACTTGTGAATTTTGTGGTGCACCAAATTCTGTGGCAGCGCGAGAAAATAGTTTTGATTGTGACGCAACTTGTGCGTGAATCTCGCATCCCACTACTAATTCGTAAACGTTATTTTTCCCTTGTATTCTGTAAGTCATGTTGGTTATTGATGATTATTGTAGGTTGAATTCTACATTATTTTTGCAAATGGATTAAACCGCCCTTATGAAGATTTAATCATTGAAAATATGTTTAAAAGAATTGTTAAGCCAACCAGTGTTTTTAGAAGATTAGGAGCAGCTTCAGAAAATATAAAGACACTTGTTGAAACTCCTAAATTAGGAAGATTAGTTCTGGCGCGACATGGTGAAACCGAGTTCAATATCAAAGAGATTTGGGCTGGATTGTATAATACTGAATTAACACCAAATGGTGAAAGACAAGCTGTCAATTTGGGAATAATCTTAAGGGAGAATCGTTTAGTTCCCGATATCGTAATCACAACTCCGCTAAATCGAGCAAGAGATACTACAAAATTAGCACTTACAACAATGGAAATTGGTGCTGAGGTGATAGAAATGCCAGCCCTTCTTGAGCTTCATCCAGGAGCATTAATAGGAACAAAAAAAACGCCAGAAAATAAAAGATTTATCAAAGAGTGGTATACTAGGCCGCCAGCTATGGATTTAGAACATCCATATCATCCGCAAAATAATAAAGGCACTATTGCAATGCCGCCAAATGGACTTGGTTCGGAATCGTTAGAAGATGTTGCCATTAGAACTCGTGGGGCATTTGAGGAAATAATGCGGATGATAAAAAATGGTGAAGATATTCTGATCGTTGGGCACAGTAATCATTTATCTGCATTTATCAGTCATATGACCGGAATAAAAGAGAAAAATTCTATTAAGAATGCTGAGCCCAAAGAAGTTTTTTTTGATGTTGTTAATGGCGAGATGGTTTTTTCGAGAATGGATGTTCTGAGCCTTAGCACTAAATTATTTCCTAGTGCTGAAATTATTTCTCCTAAAGCGGAGTTATTAGATTCTTCTAAAGAAAAGGGTGGAGCTGAAATAGATTAAGAGTTTTCAAATATTTCAAAAAAAAAGCTGAACTGGATTTGTAACCAGTTCAGCTTTTTTTATAAATTGAAGTTCGTGTTTATTATTCCACGGTTGCTTCAACTTCAGAACCTTCACCAGCTTCTTCGCCAGTTTCAGCTTCATCAACTTCTTTATTTCCAGTGTGAGCAATTCTGGCAACCGACACAACGGTTTCATCTTTGGTTTTAATCAAAGTTACACCTTGAGTGTTGCGTCCAGAAATTCTTACTGAGCCAACTTCAGTTCTAATCAAAGTACCTTTATCGGTGATGATCATCACTTGGTCTTTGGCTTCAATTGGGAAGCTGGCAACAACGTTGCCGTTACGTTTCGAAGTTACGATGTTGGTAATTCCCGAACCACCACGGTTAGTGATACGATATTCATAAGCTGAAGATCTTTTGCCAAAACCATTTTCAGTCATGGTCAAAATAAATTCTTCATTAATTGCCATTTCTTCGATTTTAGCTTGTGGTAATTCAGCATTTTTAATTTGCGGAACTTCTTGCAGCTGAACCAATAAATCTTCAGAAGGATTTTGTTCTAAATTTCTGTTGAACAATAAGGCGTCGCGTAAAGCTAGACGTTTTTCTAAATCGATTTTTAAGTATTTTTCTTTCACTTCTGAATCTTCGCCAGCATGTTTTAAGACTGACATAGCAATAACTTCGTTACCTTTCTCAAGCTTGATTCCGCGAACTCCGGTAGAATTTCTGCTTTGGAATAAACGCAGTTTTTCAAGTGGGAAGCGGATACATTTTCCGTCTTTGGTTGAAAGAAGGATGTCATCTTTTTCTGTACATAAAGCCACGCCGATCAAGGCTTGACCAGCTTCTAACTTCATAGCAATTTTACCAGAAGAGCGAATATCAACGAATTGATCCATCGAGTTTCTTCTGATGTCGCCATGTGAAGTTGCGAAAGCAATGCTTAAATCGTTCCACTTCGATTCATCTTCTGGCAATGCCAAAATTGTTGAGATTTTTTCATCAGCTTCGAGTGGCAATAAGTTTACCAAAGCACGTCCGCGCGCTTGAGGATTGCCTAGCGGAAGTTTGTAAGTTTTTAATCTGTAAACTTTTCCTTTGTTGGAGAAGAACAAAATTGGCGTGTGAGTCTTAGTCACAAAAATATCAGTTGCGATATCTTCATCACGAACATCCATAGCGCTGCGACCTTTACCACCGCGTTTTTGCGTGCGATAAGCGTTAAGTGCAACACGTTTAATATAGCCATTCATCGTGCCCACAACAACCATGTCTTCTTTTGGAATTAGGTCTTCGATATCAACTTCGAATTCAGAATCCTCAATAGTTGATTTTCTTGGAGTAGCGAATTGGTCTCTAACTTCGATTAATTCTTTTTTTACCAAATCTTGCATTGCGCCACGATCAGAAAGAAGAACCAAGTAGCTTGAAATTTCAGCCGCGAGGATTCTTAACTCTTCGTTAATTTTATCCATTTCGAGGCCAGTCAAGCGTGCCAATCTCATTTCAAGAATTGCTTTTGCTTGGGCTTCAGTGAAATAGAATTTGCCGTCTTTGATAATATTTCCTTTGTCTTGAACCAAACGGATGATGGTTTCAACCGTGTGTGACGGCCAGCTTTTTGCTAATAATTTTTCTTTAGCTTCAGCGGCATCTTTTGATTGTTTGATCAATTCCACAACTTCGTCAATATTGGCAACTGCAACAGCCAAGCCGATCAAAATGTGAGTTTTGTCGCGAGCTTTATTAAGTAAGAAATTGGTGCGGCGAGTTGTAACGTCAAAACGGAAAGCTGTGAAAATTTTAATCACGTCCAAAATGCCCATCAATTGCGGCTTGCCGTGATTTAGCGCCAACATATTCACGCTGAAATTGCTTTGTAATTCAGTGAAACTGTAAAGCTGATTGATGATAACTTCTTCCATCGCATCGCGTTTTAACTCAATAACCACGCGGATTCCGTCGCGGTCAGATTCATCGCGAAGATCAGTAATTCCTTCGATTTTTTTCTCTTTCACCAAGTCAGCAATTTTTTCTACAAGCTTGGCTTTATTAACTTGGTAAGGAATTTCGGTGATGATGATGGCAACTTTTCCACCAGTTTTTTTCTCGATTTTGTGACGTCCGCGCATCACAACAGAACCACGTCCCATGCGAGCTGCTGAGTCAAAACCAGAACGGCCCAAAATAATTCCACCTGTCGGGAAATCTGGCCCCGGTACGATTTTAATAATGTCTTCAATCGTGATTTCATTATTGTCGATATAGGCCAAACAAGCGTCAATTACTTCGCCCAAATTGTGAGGCGGAATGTTTGTTGCCATACCAACCGCAATACCGCCAGAACCGTTAACCAAAAGATTCGGGAAACGTGCTGGTAAAACTTTCGGCTCTCTTTCGTGGCCGTCATAGTTAGGCATAAAATCGACAGTATCTTTGTCGAGATCATCCAACATGGTGTGAGAAATTTTTTCTAAACGAGATTCAGTGTAACGCATCGCAGCTGCCGGATCGTCATCAATTGAACCGAAGTTACCTTGTCCGTCAATCAATGGAACGCGCATCGAGAAATCTTGCGCCATACGCACCAAAGATTCGTAGATTGCTGAGTCACCATGCGGGTGATATTTACCCATCACTTCACCGACAATTCTTGCCGATTTTTTAAATGGTTTGTTGTAGTCGTAATTTCCTTCATGCATTGCAAAAAGAATGCGGCGATGAACTGGTTTCAAACCGTCGCAAGCATCTGGAATCGCGCGCGCTACGATAACGCTCATCGCGTAATCGAGGTAAGATTTCTTCATTTCAGAAACCAAAGAAACCGATTGGATATCTTTGCCAACGGCAACTTGAATTACGTTTTGCTCAGTCATTTTTTGAAATTTTTGGAAGTGAAAATGTGGATGTAAAAAGGAACTCCCATTCTAAAAACACGTCCGACCAAGTGCAACAAAATTTTCGGGGATTTTTGTTTGCCTTCGATTGATGCGGTTTGTAACTTCGAATCAATTCTTAGCTTAAAATAAAAAAGGTAGTTATCCCATCAAACCAAGTAAGATTAAACCCCGTCATGCGACGGGGTGACAAGTACGGGGGTTTTAAAGTACTACTTCCAACGTTGTCACCCCGTCGCATGACGGGGTCCAGTTTTTAAATTAACAACTTGTCGTTGGTGGATAGATAACATAAAAAATTATGAAAGTTGGAGTTACGGGGCTTAAAGCGTAAAGAAACGACCTG
>JACCDX010706806.1_pt1 | contig 12141 bp, 9 predicted proteins | sample 7449681 | NCBI WGS metagenome assembly JACCDX01 (sample SAMN15323450, study PRJNA562643) | freshwater metagenome | isolation source: river surface water | place: USA:Blue River Watershed | collected 2017-08-18 | reverse complement strand
CACATACGCCAGTAGGACAGGCGAATCAGCGATGCCAAGGGAGACATGAGCAGAAAGAGGAACGCTGCTTGCCCGTTGGGTGTTGCCACAGACGGGAGGTTGGTCCCCGTATTGATGGCGACTGCCAGCTTGGTGCATGCCTCGGGACTGAGACGTCCGGCATCACAGACTTCCTTGAGTTCCGTGATGTAGGTCAGGGCCACAAAGACGTTGTCGCTGATGGCAGACAGGAGTCCGTTTGCGATATACATCCACGCCAACTGTGCCTCCCCTTCTTGCGACAGGACGAATCCAATCACGGGAGCAAAGAGGTGTTGGGCGTGAATGATGGCCACAAGGACAAAGAACACGACCACGATGGTGGTGAAGGACATCGACTCCGCAAATGCGTGATTGAGCTTGTGTTCTTCGGTGTGGCCGTTCATGGAGGCAATCAGAAGAAAGACGCCGAGACCAACAAAGCCCACTTCGACCACGTGCGTGGCAAGCCCCACCACCATCAGCACCGCGGAGACAGCTTGCACAATGAGTCGTGCGTGTTCCTTGGAGGTCGCCTTGGCACTCTCCGCCTTCACGTGCGCTTCCATGATCTGGCGCACCGATTGAGGCAGGGTCACTCCATACCCAAACAAACGGAAACGCTCGAGCAGGGAGCAAGTAAGTACCCCGCACACAAACGCCGGCAGTGTAGCGGGCGCCATAACAAGGAAGAATGTCACGAAGTCCCAGCCCATTTTGTTGCCGATGATGATGTTTTGCGGTTCACCCACAAGCGTGAGCACACCACCGATGGCGGTACCCACCGCACCATGCATGGCGATGTTGCGGAGAAATCCACGAAACTGCTCCAGATCTGCGCGGTGCGACTCCGTGAGGTGCTCCTCGGAGTCATGACCATGAGTGCCTCCTGAATGCGAGGACACATGTGCATGAAAGATGTGGTAGAAGCCACTCGCGATGGTGATAATGACCGCAGTCACCGTCAGTGCATCGAGCCATGCAGAGAGTACCGCACCAGCAAGCACAAACAGGAGCGACAATGCAGTTTTGCTTTTGACCCCCACCAGGATGTGCGTGAAGACAAACACCAAGAGCTCTTTCATCATGGCCACTGCTGGCACCATGAAGATGAGAAGCAGGATGACGGGCAAGTTGCCAGTCACCTCTTGCATGAGGAGCGCGGAGGTCTCGGGACCAACCATGCCCATTGCAACGGCTTCGAGCACAAGCAGTCCACCAGCCGGAAGTGGGTGACACTTGAGCGCCATCGCCAAGGTGGCGATGAATTCCAGAATGAGCACCCAACCCAAGACAAAGGGTCCGAAGACCAAGAGGATGATGGGGTTGAGACAGAGTGCCGCAATGACCCCCTGCTTGTACCACACCGGTGCATGGCCCATGAAGTTTGCGGTAAAACCGCGGAAGAGTCCGGTGCTATTCGCCCCAGCCTCAGTCGTCGATGTGTGCATTTCTACTCCTTCTGAACGGGAAAAACATCTGAACATAGAATAGCACAGAATTTGAATTTGTAAAGAAAACCACCCCAATTTTTGGGGTGGAGTGATGATTACTGGTCTTTGAGTGCTGGGAGGCCAAACGTGGCCATGGTGTCGAGGAGGTGATGATCGTCATGATCACTCACCACCAAGGCTCGGGCGCGGGTAAGCATGGGACGATACGCGCGCATCACATTCTCGTGATTACCGGGAATGGTGAAGTGGTATGCACGGTATGCACACGCGAGAAATCCCGTGATGAGTGCAATGCGGTTCCCTGACGTCGCTTCGGTCTCGTGCACGATGCGCAGAAGCTCGTCATGAAGCCGACGTGCATGATCTCGAGAATCAAAAGCACGCTCACGCCCACCGGTTCCAGAGAGTGCAACGACCATGAGGGCAGTCGCATGAATCCACATCGGAGTACCTCGAATGGTCTCCTGTTGTACACGCAGAAGATGTCGCACTGCTCCCACATTGTCGTACCCCATGTACAGGACGGTGGCGAGGCGGAGCGACGCCCCTGCGGTAAACATCGAGAGTGGGAGCATGCGCGCCACCAGCGCAAGAAAAAGGGCGTAGGTGGATTGTTCTTTGCCACGGGCAATCACCACGCGTCCGACGATACGATCGCCGAGCGGAAGCGAGGAGGAGTAGGTCGAGGACATGAGTTCTCCTATCTTACATCTATCTACACGCTACAATATTTTAAGAAATATGCAAGGGTACGAAAAACCGCCTATGAGGGGCGGTCTTCGAGCATGAGCTTTTGGATTTGCGCTTGATATTCCTTCATCACCGTCATGCTTGCCATCATTTCGTTGGCACCGGCATCCACACGCTTCTTTATCTTCATCGCAATTTCCTCGAACAACTCAGGATTTTTGGTGACCAAACCGATAATCGCTTCCTGCTGTTCCTTGGGGAGCGTTTTGAGTTTCTGCTCCATCAACTTCTTCATCAAGAATTCTTTAATCATGGTCCCAAAAGTATAACGCACAGAGGCCCAACAGCACAAACCCCCGCGAGCGCGGGGGCACACCAGGATAAAATGGGCAAGACTACTCCCCCACCCCAACGCGTTGCTTGATTTTTTTGACGACGTCTTCGATATTCCAATCACTCTTGACGAGAAAGTCATACGAGCCTGCTTCGGTCGCCTGCGCCACCTTTTCGGGGTCGTTGATATTGGTGAGGAGAATCACCGCAGCGTGAGCACCGTATTCGGCATCGGTGCGCAACTTCTCAAGCATGGTGAGTCCATCCATCACCGGCATCATGAGGTCGAGGAGGATGAGATTGGGGTGTTCGGCAAGTGCCAAATCAAGTCCTTCTTGGCCATTCTTTGCCTGAAAAACGGTAAACCCTTCAAAGGCGAGGATATCGGACACTGCACTGCGAAGTGGGGCTTCGTCTTCGACGATGAGAATTTTTTTGTCTGCGTAGGGGCCTGGCATAATAGTGCTGAGTTAGTAGTTAATTGGTCTTCGAGGGGTCGCGTAGGGTGTACGCGATATCATCGATGATCTGCATAATATTATAATCCGCTTTGGTGTAATAGTTATTCACACCTAAACGAATGTACGAATTCACGTTCTCCGATGAAGCAGTATTCGAGACCACAAAAATAGGGATTTCTTTGGTGTCTGGGTCATTTTTGACATGCGCCACAAAGTCTACCCCGCTTCCTGTGCCAAGGAGATAGTGATCGAGCCATATCACGTCGATATGAGTCTTGGCGCGCAAGATTGCAAGGCCTTCTTCGACAGAGGGTACGATAGTGGGAGAGAAACCCCGCTCCTTAAGCGCATCATGGACAGCTCCTGCGAGCTGACGATCGTCCTCAAGGACGAGAATGGATTGACCATGAGGTGAGATATCAGACATAAGTATAGTATACCATGTAGGACAAAAAGCACGCTAGTTGAGTCCCCGCATGCCGGATTTCTTGGTCATCCCAGTCATCGGAAGCGTGACATGAAAGGTCGTGCCTTGATTCTCGTCTGAATCAAACCAAATCTTTCCGTTTGAAGACTCGACAATAGCCTTGACGATGTACATCCCCAAACCGGTACCCTCGGTGTCTTTCTGTCTTACGTTGTCGGCACGAAAAAGCTTTTCAAAAATCTTCCCCTGCTGAGCCTTTGGAATTCCGTATCCGTTGTCAGAGACCCGAATATATAAGTCGTTTCCTTGGGTGGTGATTTCGGCAATGATGTGTCCGCCAGGCTGGGTATACTTGACTGAGTTGGACAAGAAATTCTGAAACACAATACGAATGAGCTTGGGGTCGGCGCTATAGGTGGCTGGAGCATTGGTAAAAATGCGTTCGACTGTCTGGGTGCGCTCGTTTAATTGAGGGGTGAGCTCGAGCAAAACACTTTCACAGATTTCAACCAGAGATACTGGCTCTGGGTCGACTGCAAAGGTGCCAAGGTCGATGCGAGAGACATTGAGGAGTGCATTCACGAGTTCCACCATACGCAAATTCCCTGCGTAAATTTCTTTGACATACTGACGCTGTTTTTCATTGAGCTCTCCCACGTACTTGGAAAGGAGCATCTCTGAATACCAGCGAATGGCAGAAAGTGGGGTGCGCAGTTGATGTGACGCCAAAGACACAAACTCCGTTTTGGCGCGATCCACTTCTTTGCGCAAAGTAATATCCTGACACAATGCCACATAAAACAATGTCTCATTTCCCTCGCGAATAGGCGCAATCGAGAGCTCGCACTGATAGAGCGTTCCGTCCTTGCGCTTATTGATGACTTCTTCTGTGTGAAAAGGATATCCCGCGCTAATTTTCTCCCACATTCCCACAAAGAGATCGGGCTTCATGTTGTCACTCTTGAGCAGGCGGTGACTTCGACCCATGACTTCCACGTCAGTATAGCCGTTCAGTCGCACCCATGCAGGGTTCACATACACGATAGCTCCATCTGGTGTCGTAATAGACACGGCTTCCGCAGAAGAATCTACTGCCTTTTGGAATTTACGTACGTTTTGGATTTCTTCTTCAATTTTGCTTTTGGCGTCTTCCAGTTCGAGAGTCCGACTCTCGAGGACTTCTTGGACACGTCGAATATTGGTGATGTCTTGCGTAATCCCCGCCATCTTGAGTGGAACGCCCTTATCATCGAGTATCGTCTTGCCCCGATCCTCGACCCACATGTACTCGCCGTTTTGTCGACGAATGCGGTAAGCAATAGAATACGGCTCGGCGCGACGATCGAAGTTGTATTCGACGGTACGCTTGAGTCCCTCCACATCTTCGGGGTGTGCATTGGCCCACAGAAAATCCATGGTCTCTACTTTCTCTCTATCAGCATAGCCGAGCATTGCCATCAAGTGTCCAGAAAGGAAAAGCTCATTTTTGGTGAGATCATACTCCCAATACCCCAAGGCTGACCCGAGAAGTGCGTGGGCATATCGTTCACCCTTGAGCGCGGTAATTTCGACGGCGTCCTTGGCGTGTTTGGTAAATCGCACATAGCCTGGGAGGACAAAAAAGATGAGTACGCTCACCACAAGCGCTTCGAGAAACAACGCGCCAATAACGATATACGGAGCCATGTTGGCCAGCGTGGTGCGAGGCAACCAATACGAGAGCCACCCGATACCAAAGAGCCCCATCACCAAGACAAGAGGAACAATAAATAACAAAAGATCACCTCCACGAGGTATGGCGATATCGCGCATCAATCTCCTGCCAGATTGTAACGGGTCTTGCTCCATGTATACGTACAAGTACCATTGTATGATAACACAAAAAAGACTTGCGCAAAATAAAATGCCGTGTAGTTTGGGTATAGTAGTTCGTTCAACGAAAAAGAGGAACGTCACATGGTTCGCAAAGCAGGAAGAACATCCCCGACCAATGTTGCGAAGTCGCAGCATTTGTACGTCCTGGACACGAACGTGCTTTTGCACGATCCACTGTCTCTCTTTCGCTTCCAAGAACATGATGTCTATCTTCCGATGGTCGTCCTCGAGGAACTCGACAATCACAAGCAGGGCCATACCGAAGTCGCCCGCAATGGGCGCACGGTCAGTCGCACTATTGATGCACTGCTCAGGGCTTCTCCCTTGCCTTCCACCGAAGGCATTCCACTCGCCTCGACAGGCCACCGCACGGCCACCGGCAAGCTCCACTTCCAGGCTGACCTCAGTGAGATTCCTCGCCTAGATGGTCTCTCCGACCCAAAAGCGGACAACAAGATCCTGGCAGAAGTGAAGTTGCTCAGCACGAAATACCCCGAGCGGCGCGTGGTCTTGGTCTCCAAGGATACCAACGTGCGCATCAAGGGCACCGTGATGGGGATTCCTGTCGAGGACTATGAAAGCGATAAGGTGCTTGATGATGTGGACTTGCTGTATCCCGGCGCATATCGGATTACCTCAACCTTTTGGGAGCGAGTGCATCCTGCCTATAGCCCCGACGGGAAAGAATGTGCCATCCACGGCAAGGAAGCGGGCAATCTCCTGTGGAACCAGTTTGTGTACAGCGACCCCGCAAGTGGGTCTCCTGCCACACACATGGTGGTCGTCGACAAGTACGACAATGGTGCGCGTCTGCGTGTACTCGAGGATTACTCGAGCAAAAAGCATGCCGTCATGGGTGTCACCGCACGGAATCGCGAACAGAACTTCGCACTCCATCTCCTGCTTGACGACAACATCGACGTGGTGAGTCTCGTGGGTGCTGCTGGTACAGGCAAAACTCTGATGGCACTTGCTGCGGGTCTGCACCAAATCCAGAACGGTCGATTTTCCGAGATCATCATGACTCGAGCCACCGTCCCGATTGGTGACGACATTGGCTTTTTGCCGGGTGACGAGGATGACAAGATGAATCCTTGGATGGGTGCGCTCCACGACAATCTGGAGGTGCTTGAAGGCAACAGCGAGAACGTCCTTCAGCGCGGTCTGCGTGACGGCAAAACTCAAGGGCGACTGAGTAGCCACGTGAAAGTGAAGGCGCTCACCTTCATGCGTGGACGCACCTTCCTCAATAAGTTTGTCATCATCGACGAAGCACAGAACCTGACCCCGAAGCAGGTCAAGGCCATCATTACCCGTGCTGGCCCCGGGACCAAGATGGTGCTCATGGGGAACCTTGCTCAAATTGATACGCCATATCTCACTGAAGGTGGTTCGGGTCTCACCTACTTCGTGGACCGATTCAAGGGTTGGCCGCATGGTGGGCACATCATTCTCGTGGGCGGTGAACGTTCAAGATTGGCAGGGCACGCCGAAGAAGTGCTATAAAAAGAAACCGGAACACTGTTCCGGTTTTGTTTTATATGAAGGATACAAAAAAGCCCTTCTTCGCAGAAAGACTTTTTTGGCCATTATTCCTCCAACCATGCTATCTTGTCCCATTGGGATTTGGATGAGGCACCGTTCCATTCCACAAGGTGGTTGCCGGCGGGGTCCATGAGCCAACTCTCTCTCCCGCACTCGCGATATGCGTATTTGGTTGTGCAATCATTATACCACCCGATAGCTATTTGTAGAGTCTATCAACTATACAAATGTGCACAACCTGTGGATGATCTGGGGATAAGGTGAACAGAAACCCCTCGGAATCCCCTATTTATCGATTGAATATCGCACCAAACCACCCTTGATTGGGATTGGGTGGTGGTCCATAGAGATTGGCAGATGGTTGACCTGGGCGCAGGAGCAAGATGAGGGCGTAGATAAATCCAAGGAATGGAACAAGCATCCATCCCACACTCCACCCAGTCCATCCAATGTCGTGAGCACGACGCACTGAAAGTCCCAATGAGAATGGGGCCGCAGTGGCGTATACCAACACGGTAATGATGGTAGTCATGGCATACCCCACAGACTGCTCCGTTTCCACAAAGAGCCCAGCTATTGCGAGCAACATCACAAATACTGCATATACGAGTGCCATAAGGACTCCTGCTCCGAAATACTTGAGCCGTCCTATGCGTCCACGAAAGAGCTGGGAAATGGTGAAGCCCTGTGCCCCAGAGAGTGTCAGGGCAGTACGCATCATCGTGCGGACTTGGGACTCCTGCCATCCTTGAGCAATGAGTGCCGTCCGAATCGCATCATCCGAAACGCCACGAGCACGTTCTTGGGTAATGTAGGTAAACAGTGTTTCGTGATTATTCATAATTCAAAGTATATCAAATCCCGCACACTCGAGGAGGTGCGGGATTGAGAAACGTGTGGTCAAAACTATCCAAACGTGAGGGTATACACCTCGAGCCCCGGGGTCTCGACCGTGAGCTCAAGCGTGTGTTCTCCGTATCCCTCGCCTTTCACGATTTCATACAATCGCTCGTCGGTCACATACAGATACGTCTCCCCCTTTTCTTCTCGCACATCTTTCCCCATCCGCGCACCGAGGGGCATGCCGTCGAGCGTCACTTTGACCCGTGACATCTTGAGCGACCCAAGGAGCATATATACATTCTTGGCGCTATAGCGATAGACTACCGTATTTTTCTCGAGCGAAGACTTGGCATAGTCGGGGGTAAATTCCCACGAGCCAGATAAGTATGGTACCCCGAGGGCACGAGTGGCGGGAATGGGCTTCATATCCTGTATTCCAGTAACAAACGAAGTCCCATTACCGAGATTGCCGTTGCGTGCGGAACCAAAGAAGGTTTCTTTGGTCAACATCTTGGAGGTATCCACAGAGACAGCCTTTGCTGGTGTTTCGATAGCAAAGTAGGTTTCGGGAGGAAGTCCGAGCTTGGCCGTGCGCTCCTTGAGCAACTCCTGAATACGGACTTCGATTGCAGAATAAGCTCCCTCACCGCGATAGGTGTTCACAATCTTGCCATGAATATCTACCAAATACATAGTGGGCCACTCCTGATTCCCCCAGGCCCGTGCCGTCCCAGATTGATTGTCGAGCACAATAGGATGTACTACTCCATAGCGAAATGCTTCCTGATCCACAAATACCTTCGTCTTGTCGATGGCGTATCGCGGAGTATGAATAGTGATGACTGACAATCCCTTGTGGCGATAGCGCTCGTGCCACTGATTAATGTAGGGCAGTGTGCGAAGAGAATGCTGAGTCGTGAAATTCTGAAATGTGACCAAGAGCACTTTGGCACCGAGGAGGTCTTTGATGCGAAATGCATCGGTGTTAGTGAATCCAGAAACCAAATCCAGCTCTGGTGCGGTGCGCATCGAGCCCTGGGTCGATGCCGTAGGTCGTGGCGCAACTGACCCTGACGATGGGGAGGGTGGAGTATCGGAAGAGGCAATAGATGGGGCTGTCTCTCCTTCTTCTCCTGATGTGGTCGTGGCAGAAGGCAGGCTCTCGAGTTCTGGAGAGATCACCGGAGTGGGTCGCATCACCATATAGCCTACCAATAATACTGCAAGAATTCCGCCCAACACGATTTTCGGTGTAAATGTCATCATATGTCTTTATAGTACGAATAATTCCCTGTGATGCAATTCGATTCTAAATAGCGCCACGGACTTGTCCAAGTGCAACATTTAAAAGCATAATGATGACAATCACCGCCACTAAAAGGAGGGTGTTGGCTATCATGTGGGGATGCTGAATACGAATCTGGATAAAAATCGCGAGTCCGAGGGCAATAATCAACAGCGCGACAAGGAATGCAAATACCATTGCCGTCGCGGTACGAGGAGCAGCAATCACGGTCTCGACCACGCTCGGTGCTAGCGGTGGGGTTAATTCAGGGAGTGCGGGACTCGCTGATGCAACGCTCGTAGTGGCGGGTGGGGTGACGGATGTCGGAAGAGTGGGCACCTCGACCGTGTCGGCAACCGCAAGCTTAGTGGATTCCTCACCCAATGTCTCGGTACGCACGAATTGAGGAGGAGGGGGTGAAACCTCACGCAAGGATGGTGTGGGCAAAGTGAGGGTGCTCTCTCCCCGCACAGCAGGAACTGCGACATCAGGCGCGGTGACTCGGTTCACCAGAGCCACAAGTGAGGAGGTAGCTTGAGGAATGTCTCGTGCGATGACAGAGGGGCGCCCAAACTCTTGGACGACGAAAATAGCGCTCTTGCCTTTGTATGTCCCCATGGCGGTTGCAATACCAATCTCGGTATAGTTCCCATTCATGATGTTGGCACGATGGGTAGGTGAGCGCATCCATGCCTCAGTCACATCGCGCGAGTCAGTAAAGTTGACCGCAAGGTTTTCTCCCGCTGCAGCATACTCGTACCCCGCTTCACGAATAAAATACCACGGGGTCTTGCCATCGGGAGAATTGTGCGCGAAGTAGCCTTTCTGTGCCATGTCCTCAGCTTTCATCTTGGCTGCGAGTTCGAGCTTGGGATTCACGGTGAGCCCGCCGAGGGATTCTTTGATGCGCTCCTCGTTGGTTTGCTCGACGAGTACGCTCGCAAAAATTGCAGCAAAATTCGCACTCTTGGGGAGCACATATGTCGTACCCAGAAGGTATGATCCTTCGAGTAGTAAGACAAACAGGAGGAGTCCAAACGCAATACGGAAGCGCAAGAAAAGGGGCTGATACGCGTTCCCTTCATGCGGGATAAAATGGTCTTTGAGTATGCGTCTCACGTTCCTATTATAGCATAGTTTCGTGTTTTGCACAAGTACGCGACACTCTTCCCTGCCCCACACTCTCACGCTTGGGCACATACATGGGGTACCCCTATGTATGGGATGGGGTGCTGGAATAAAACACCCCCGACAGAGAGAGTCGGGGGTGTCGTGGGTCTGCTATCGGTACCCAGGATCGTTTTGAAGTGTTGGCATCGGCTCGTTGAGCGATTCGCACTTCAAGAGATTGATGGCGCGCTTGGTCGTCTTGTAGACCACTCCAGATCCATCCTTCTCAATATCGGTGTGTCCAGCATCAAGCCAAGGCTGAATGATAGTGGAGTGGTTGGCCTTCTGGAACTTCTTGACCCAGGACTTCGTCATTGGACCAAAGAATCCGGTCACAGGGAGTGTGGCACTCATGTGCTCATTCAAGAAGGTCTGGAGGCGCTTCACGTCATCGGCATCGTTCTTCTTGCCCAACTTCATGTAGGTCAAGAGGTATGGTGAGCATCCAGGAGGAAGTGCGGGCTCTGGCTCTGTGGTTGCTGCACCCAAGACTTCTCCAGTCGACGAAGCGTTCCCGCTTCCGCCACCATTACCTCCGTCTCCAGGGGTGGAAGGGACTTTGCAAGAACCGTCATCGCGATTGGAAAGCGGGTTGTAGTTGGTGGCAACAGGATTGGTGCAGCCCCAGTGATCAAAGGTCGTGCTTCCGCCTCCGCCTGTCGATACTGCAGTGTTGGTGACCGTACAGGTCTTCTGCTCGCCCCAAGTGATGGTGCCGGTGCAGTCTGCGCTGTACGTTGCAGTGTAGCCGGTGTCGGCATCCTCAGTCACCGTATAGGTGATAGGATTCTTGCTCACCTCAAAGTACACCTGTGTTCCCTCACTACTACCCACAAAGGTAGCTGGAGCAATCAATTCGGCGACATCCGCAATAGCGGTCTTGATGCTGAAGATGTCGAAGATGGATGCAGAAGGTGGAATTTCTTGAAAAATTGGAGCTTCATTCTCTTGTTCTTCGCAGTATGTCCCCTCACTCCACATGCCCTCTGGGACTTCTGTCTGCATACCGTCCACATTGGTGCACACATCAACGTTGACATGGAGGGTGAACTCACTTGCCACCTTCGAACCGCCAACGACGGTCTTCACCACGGTGAGGGTTGGACGACAGTCCGGATCCATCGTGTCTGACATTCCGTCAAAGTCATTGTCCTTCCCATCCATACATGCAGCTGGCGTATTCTCTGGAACAGGAATCACGCAGTGCACCGACACATCATCGAGGTATGAACCCACTCCGCCTGTAGTTCCCGAATCGTCTGGACCAAGATCCTTGAACGCAATGCGAGTCGTGGTCGCATCTGCGGTGAAGGTATAGAGGAACTGTTGCCAGTTGGTGTTGCCACTTGCGGTGCCCGTATGGGTGCCCACTACTGACTCTGCAACTGATGCTTCGAGATTGTTTTCTGCGAGTGCGGTATCTGGGCGAGGGCTCCACCAGTAGGACAACTGATACGTCTTACCGGGGATGGTCACAATATCTTGGTAGATTTGTGTGGGGTGATCTCCATCCATTTCTGCGTGCTGGGCACCAGTATGAGGTGCTCCTGCAACGTTGGCCTGAAGTTCCACGCCGGTGCGTCCGACGCTCTCGCCGGAAGGCATCACCATGCCAAGCCACTTGAGGATGGGCTCAGTGAAGGGCACAATGTCCCATCCGTCCTGATACGAGGTTGCAGAAAGTGCGGGAGCTTCAAATCCACCATTGTCCACCAAGTTCATCGCCGGATTACAAATAGGTGCGACTGGAGTGTAGGTGTTGGTAATGGTGCAGTTTGCTGTAGTACCAGTAGTGACCGTGACCGTTGCAGAAAGCGCAGCGAGCAGAGCATCAATCTTGACGTCAATGTCTGCAATAAGTTCTTCCTTGGCTTGTACGCCTTCGTCCATCGGATCGGCAAAGATGGCTTCCTGAAGTGCGTACTTCTTTGCCATCCAGTCCTGAATAGAAGCAATCTTAGTTGCATTGCCTTCGTCTGCCACACAGGCACCAGAGAACGATGGAAGGTACTGCTCATCCGTATTTACTTCGGTCACCGT
>JACCDX010696543.1_pt1 | contig 12141 bp, 11 predicted proteins | sample 7449681 | NCBI WGS metagenome assembly JACCDX01 (sample SAMN15323450, study PRJNA562643) | freshwater metagenome | isolation source: river surface water | place: USA:Blue River Watershed | collected 2017-08-18 | reverse complement strand
TGGTCACCGATTAAACATTGGGGAGTCACCAAGGGAAGCAAAGTTGCAGTCATGGGACTTGGCGGATTTGGACATATGGGAGTGAAGTTTGCTGTGGCAATGGGGGCTGAAGTTACAGTTCTCTCGCACTCACCATCGAAAGAAGCAGATGCTCTTGCCATGGGTGCGCAACATTTTGTCTCTACCAACGACCCTGCAAATTTCAAAGCACTCGCAAAAAGCTTTGATCTGATTCTCAATACCGTTAGTGCTGAAATTGATATTAACCAATATCTCAATCTCTTAAAGCAGGATGGCACTCTTGTGGTGATTGGTCTGCCAGGTAAGCCATATGCAGTTCATGCAGGTGTACTACTAGGTGCTCGTCGTTCAATGGCAGGATCAATGATTGGTGGCATTCCTGAGACTCAAGAGATGCTCAACTTCTGCGGTGAACACAATATTCTGAGCGATGTTGAGGTGATTAAAGCCGATTACATCAACAAGGCATATGAGCGCACAATCGCCAGTGATGTGAAATATCGCTTTGTGATTGATGCAGCAACCTTCTAAGCTCAATCTGCCTGCATAAATTCCTCACCCAATTACGGTGAAGAAGTCATGAGAAAACCACTTGCCCTCGTGACTTCGCTCCTGTTGCTGTGCTCTATGGCTCCTGCCTCTGCAGCGTCCAAGAGTTCCAACCAATGGTCGGTTACTCAGAAAATTTACTATGTGGCTCTTACCCCATCATCTGAGCCTAATTTCTGGACCTCGCAGAGTGAAGAGACACTCACAGCTGAGGGAGATATGTTGGTCTTTGCAAAGACTGCCGTTTCCAATGCAACTGCCTTCTGGAAGAGGGCTTCCAACGATGGTCTCAAATTCGGGTCACCTAAATTCTTTGTGGGCAAGCCAGGCACATCTGTTCGCCGATGCAATAACAGGGCAGATATTCAAAGCGCCATGAAGATCGCTGGATTAAAGACAATTCCAGTTGGAGTTCATCTTGTTGTGGCAAATATCAGTGACACCTGCGGATATGCAGGAATTGGTGCTCAAGGTGGAAATACAGTGATTTTGAAATCGCTGGGCACCTCCACCCTCACCCACGAACTCGGCCACAACTTTGGCTATCTTCACTCAGCTTCTATGTTCTGTGAAAAATCTGATTACTCCAAGTTCAATGCAAAGAATTGCTCCATTGATGAGTATGGTGATTTTAGAGATTTAATGGGAAATGATGAGTGGTGTCCCAATGCAACTCTGAGTGCATCTCAAAGAGCCACTGTTTTTGGTGTTCCATTGGCTAAAGATATTAAGGTCGGGCAAACATACACAGTTGATGAATCTCGATCTAAGTCAACAAATCTCGTCTATCAAATGAAATATAAAGGGACTTGGTATTTCTTTGAGTATTCCAATCCAGGAAGAGATCGCTGTATGACAGTTTCGAATATTTCCTACTCTCCAGAAATTCAGGTTCGAATGATTGGCCCAGATTGGCTCTTAGATAAGAGCGGGTCAGCAGGCCCAGTAATTATCAGCAGAAGGGAATCTGATTTGCCAGCGCCTGTGATTCCCACCGAAGTTAACGGCATGGTGATGCTTCCACCATATGGAGGATGGACTTTGCGAGGTTTTAAAGCTGGTGAGAAGTTCCAGTTGCCTGGAACAAATCTTTCACTTGTGGTCCTCACAACTGAGAGCGCAACGGCCACATTCACCATAACTCAGTGGTAAAAAGTGGCACTTGCAATAGCCTAGAATTGGCCCGCATTAGCAGTTGGGGCCTTTAGCTCAGTCGGTAGAGCAACGGACTTTTAATCCGTGGGTCGTGGGTTCGAGCCCCACAGGGCCCACTCTTGACTCATCTTTTCTACCTCCATACCCTCCATGCATGGCTGTTGTGAAAGTTCCCATCACCCACAAGATCAGTGGCCACAAAGCGGTTCGAGATGCTCTTCGCAATACAGAGACCTACTCGTCAGATCTACAAGGTGATGCTGATGTGCGCAATTACAGACAGATACCGCTAGAAGTAGATCCACCGCGCCACCATCTCTATAGGGCGGCACTTACGCCGTTCTTCGTTCGCCCCACAATCGAAAAGCACATACCAGAGATTGAAGAAAAGACTCAAAGCCAACTTTCATCTTTCTTTGCCCAGGAATCTGGCGATGTTGTGAGTGAGCTCGCCCTTCCGCTTGTTATGGAAAACCTCGGGGTTCTTTATAGCCGTCCACAAGATGTTGCTGAGTGGGTCTCATGGGGTCCAGATGTGTGGACAGCTGCTGGGCCAACACGAAGTGGTGATGTTCTCCATTCCTATCTCAAAGAAATTTATACAGAAGCTCTCGGAGATGATTCAGGTGACATATGGAGTCAGATCGCTCGTTTGGAAATTAATGGTGAGGTAATTTCTGAAATCGAATTCAAAGGAATTGCAGGAGTTCTTCTAGCAGGCGGTCGTGACACAATCATTAAGTTGATGACAGGTATGGTCTGGTACTTAGGAGAAAATCCTGAAGAGCTGAATAAGTTGCGTTCACATCCAGAACTTATTGATGGAGCAGTGAGTGAATTTCTACGCTTTCTCACACCACTTCCTGCAATGGCTCGCACCACAACCCCTGAGAGCACACCTGGAGAACTACCGCTGGATCGCTATGTTGAGGTGAGTTTTCTTTCAGGCAACTTTGACGAGAGTGTTTTTGAGAATCCTTATGAGATTAATCTGGAGAGAACACGCAATCCTCATCTGAGTTTTGGCTTTGGGCCTCATACATGTATCGGCAATCATGTTGCTGAGATTGAGGCCAAGGTCTTCCTTAAGGCTCTCCTTGCCCTAGACCATGGGTGGTCAATCCTGCCCACATCCACAATGGAGTTCTATGGGGGTGCGATGAATAAAGTGCCCGCTCACATTGCCCGCTTGGATATCGCTAAGGCGTAGAGCGTTATAGAACCGTTATCTGGCTATCTCTTCCGCATGGCCTCATAGCCCATTAGATTCACCTTAAATCAGCTCTCATGACAGCGGTCCTCTGCTGCCCTGAGACTTTATGAAAGGTAATTCATTGATGAAGAAGTCTCTCAAGGTTGCTCTCGTTGCAATTGCTTCAACAGCAGTTGCAATCTCAGGAGTAACAGCTTCACATGCTGCAAGCAAGCGTGCTTGCGTAATCCTTCCAGACTCAGATTCAGGAACTCGTTGGGAGCCAGGCGATCGCCCAGCTCTTGAGGCAATCTTGAAGAAGGCTGGATTCGAAACAGATATTCAGAATGCACAGAAGGACACAGCAAAGTTTGCAACAATCGCAGATCAGCAGCTCGCTAAGGGTTGCGGTGTGATGATTCTTGTTGACTACCAGGGTGCTGGTGCTGCAGTTGCAGCTAAGGCAAAGAAGCAGGGTATTCCTGTTATTGCTTATGACCGCCCAATCGCTGGTGCTTCATACTATGTCTCATTCGACAACACAACAGTTGGTGCATTCCAGGGCCAGACAATCGTTGATGGTTTGAAGGCAGCTGGTAAGGACATCAAGAAGGCAAGCATCATTTACTCATCAGGAGATCCTGCTGACGGAAACGCAAAGATGTTCCTTGATGGAGCACTTGCAGTTCTTAAGAAGGCTGGCGCAAAGGCTGCTTTCACAATGAAGGGCACATGGGATGGACCAACAGCTGGTACATACTTTGAGCAGGCATACACAGCAGTTAAGGGCAAGGTCGATGCAGTTCTCGCACCAAACGACAACAACGCAGCATCAATCATCACAATCCTTAACAAGAACAACCAGAAGGCAGTTATCTCAGGTCAGGACGCATCTGTAGCAGGTCTTCAGAATGTTCTCCTTGGATACCAGACAGCTACTGTCTACAAGCCATTCAAGGTTGAGGCAAAGGTTGCAGCAGATCTCGCTGTGAAGTTGCTCAAGGGTGAGAAGCCAACAGCTCCTAAGAAGCTTGCTGACGGAACACCATTCTTCGCATCAACACCAATCTTGATCAAGCAGGCTAATGTCAAGGATGTTGTTAAGGCTGGAGATGCAAAGGCATCAGACATTTGTACAGCAGCTGTTAAGGCAGCTTGTGCAAAGTACGGCGTCAAGTAATCCCTCAAGATTGATCTAATCAATCTAAAGGAAACTCGAGGAGAGGGACCTAGCGCTACCTAGTGCTAGGTTCCTCTCTGGTTTCATCGGTTAACAATAGAAATGAGTAGCGTGGTGACTGCATCCGTTCCAGTAATTGAGCTCACAGGAGTTCGCAAGAGTTTTGGTCCAGTTGATGTTCTCAAAGGCATTGACTTCTCTGTCTATGCAGGGCAGGTAACTGCCCTTGTGGGAGATAACGGTGCTGGAAAATCCACCCTCATTAAAGGCCTCTCAGGTGTTCAACCTTTTGATGAAGGCTATGTTCGTTTCGCGGGATCTCCTGTGGAGATTAACTCACCAACTGAGGCAGGCAATCTTGGAATTGAAGTCGTGTATCAAGATCTAGCACTCTGTGAAAATCTCGACATTGTTCAGAATATGTTCCTTGGTAAAGAAGATATTAAAACTGGCACGCTCAATGAGCCAGAGATGGAGCTTCGCGCCACCAAAGCACTTCAAAGTCTTTCTGTGAAAACCGTGAAGTCGGTTCGCCAAAAGGTTTCATCGCTATCAGGCGGACAGCGTCAAACTGTTGCTATCGCTCGATCAGTATTGCGTGAGGCAAAGTTAGTAATTCTCGATGAACCAACAGCGGCTCTCGGTGTGGCGCAAACTGAACAGGTTCTCAATCTCGTCAAGCGCCTTGCAGAGCAAGGTGTTGCAGTCATTATCATCAGCCACAACTTAGGTGATGTTTTTAAAATTGCTCATCAGATTTCAGTTCTTTACCTTGGCAAAATGGTCGCCAATCTCAATGCAAAAGAGACTAACTACGACGAGGTCGTTGCCTATATCACTGGTGCAAAGACTCAGGAAGGTGCGAACTAATGTCTCAACTAGTTGACTCACTTGCCAGTGGCCACGAAGGCACAGTTAAAGATCAATTCCGTTCCTACCTTCGCCGCCTCAAGGGCGGAGAGATGGGCTCTGTCCCAGCCATATTTGCAATCCTTGTTCTCACGGTAATGTTCCAGTTAGCAAGCCCCTTCTTCATTACTAAGCTGAACTTTGCAAATCTCTTCGTCCAATCTGCTGAGCTGACGATGCTTGCAGCAGCACTTGTTTTCGTCATCCTCCTAGCTGAAATTGATTTGGCTGCAGGCGTGACAGCAGGCGTTGCAATGGCTGTCTATATCCAACTTGTGAAGGTTCAAGGATGGGGACTCATCCCTGCCATGGTCGCTGCATTCGCAGTGGGCTTAGTAATTGGATTCATTATCGGCTTTATGGTGGCAAAGATCGGTGTTCCATCTTTTGTCGTAACACTGGCATTTTTCTTGGGCTTCCAGGGCATGCAGTTGGTGCTCCTTGGAGAAGGTGGCGTCTATCGTGTGGAAGACACAAAGGTTCTGGCGATTATGAATCAGAATCTGCCGAAGTGGGGTGGTTGGGCGATGCTCGCCATCTCCCTTGCAGTCTCCTATGCAATTGCGCTCTGGGATCGCCGTCGCCGCTCCGCACTTGATTTGGTGAATAAGCCAATCTCTATTGTGTATATGAAGTTAGCTGGACTCGGACTTATTGGTGCAATCTCTGTCTACTTCCTCAATCAAAACAGAAGCCAGGGAAGTATTCCTATCCTCGGTGTTCCAATCGTTGTTCCAATTACTATTGCAATTCTCTTTATTGGAACATTTGTTCTCGATCGCACACGATTTGGTCGCCACCTGTATGCAGTGGGAGGCAATCCTGAAGCTGCTCGTCGTGCTGGAATCAATGTAGTGAAAATTAGAATCGCAGCGTTTGTTATCTGTGCGTTTTTCGCGGTGATCTCTGGAGTCTTCCACGCTAGTCGCATTGGTAGCGTTGATGGATCAGCAGGTCGCACGATTGTTCTTTCAGGCGTTGCTGCAGCAGTTGTGGGTGGAGTCAGCCTCTTCGGTGGGCGAGGACGATTAGCACACGCAGCAATCGGAGCTGTTGTAATTTCCATGATTGATAACGGTCTTGGTCTTTTGCAGATGGCATCAGGTATTAACTATCTCGTGCAAGGTGGAGTACTTCTCCTTGCTGCAACTATCGATGCTCTCGCTCGACGCCGTGGTGGAGTGATCACACGATGAGCGCACATATTGAAAACTTCCAACAACGCACAGCAGATTTTCTCGATGCTCTTGCTCTGATTCCAGATCGTAAAAGAACTGAGGCACCAGAAGGAGAGTGGTCTGCAGCATTTGTTGTCCACCACACTGCAGATGCCGAACTTCACTTTGCGGCTCGCTATCTCAATATCTTGGGTTCAGATAATCCAACAATGGTGTACTTTGACGAAGATCGATACCCAGAAGCTCTTCATTACGACAAGCGCAGCTTGAGTAAATCACTGGCATCAATTGCAGGAATCCGCTCGATGATTCAAGAGATTCTCTCCACCATCGATGAGGCAGCTCTTTCTCGCACCACCCATACTGAAGATGGTGTCTCCTACACCCTCGCAGATCTCTTGGCTAAGGCAGATAGCCATATGGCCGCCCATACGGAGCAGCTCAAGGCCTTAGCGGCCTCTCTCTGACCACCTGATAGGACCAGTCGCGCCTTGACTGGTTAAAAGCGGCTATCTCGCCGCATAAATTCGGGCTATGCCTACGGTAACCATGTCAGAACCATCTGAGAGGGTACTGAGCATGAGTGAGATTCGTAGTTTTATCGAGTGGTTGAGCTATCACCCAAGCGCTGATGAAATTAGCCGCACCTTAGTTCTCGATCACCTAGCCCATCTCGGTGCATGCTGTTCTCGCATTGGCATTCTCAATTCAGATGACTCTCTTACATTTTTAGGTGAGTATGGGTTTGAAGATGGTCGAAGAGGTAAGACCTTTAGCAGTTCTGAATGGCGAGCTTGGGGCCACGATGAGGCTGAGATTGCATTGGGGCGAAATCCAGATCACTGGTCGCACGATGACAAATTACTCATGTTTCAACTTCGTCATCGAGGAGCTATGCAAGGCCATCTCGTTGTGCGCTTTACCAACTCCGTGACAAATAAGAAGATGGTCGAAGAGATTGTTCTTGATTACGCAGTTCCCATCTCCCTCTATCTCTCTCTGAGTAATGGTGGAAATAAATCTGCTGCCAATCTATCTCATGGGGATACAGGTGGTGGTCAACTCACAGCTCGCCAACTCTCCATTTTAAGTGGCATGGTTGAAGGCAAGACCAATCATGAACTTGCAACAGAACTTGGATTTAGCGTGAGCACTATTCGCCATGAGACTATGCGAATTTATCAGGCGCTGAGTGTGAGTGATCGTAAAGAGGCTGCAAAGAAGGCATTGACGCTTTCGCTTCTCTAAGTAATCTTTATTTGCGTTTATAGTAAGAAAGATATTCCTGAGGTGGGCGTGAATTATCAGTAATAACTTTCCTAATCGAATCAGCCATTCGAAAAGGAAGGGATGAAGAAAATCTTTCTACCTCTCATAACTGCCTCACTCTTAATTTGGGGCGTCGCAAGTGCGCCTGCAGCAACAGCAGATCCATACTGCACCTCATTCTCGCTCTACTCATACTGTGTTGAGGCTCCTTCATATACATCCCCACCCCCGACTCCCCAGGCGACTATTCCAAAGTGGGTTTGCACAACAGTCTCAGTGACCTCAATTGTCTTTGCTTGGTTACCGGTTACTTCACCTGCAACAATTGTGGCTCGATTCTTGACTGTCCCATCAACTTATTGTGCGTTAGTTTAGATAGGAGAAAAAATGGAAGAAATAAGAGCATTGGTTGCAATCGCTGGAATTCTTGCGATCTCCTTCACCATTTCTTATCGCCGCGGGCGTAAGAAGGGTTTAAGCAAGCTGCGAAGTTTTTTCTGGTATTGATTAATCTATCTGTACCATGACCAGGTGAAGAAGAGCTCATCGTGGTTACCCCTCTATCTCGTCGTTGGATTTATTTGGGGCTGCTCATTTATCTTCATCAAAGGTGGGCTGGAATTCCTCACACCAATTGGAGTGGCATTTGTAAGGTGTGCATTGGGAGCGCTAACTCTCTATATTTTTGCAAAGATTAAGAAGATCGCTTTACCTCGAGAAGACAAAACGCTTTTTCACATCTGGGTCGTGAGCCTGTTACTCAATGTCTTTCCTGGAATATTCTTTGCACTTGCAGAAACTGAAGTCACCTCAATTTTGGCTGGCATCATCAATGCAGTAACGCCTCTGATGACACTCCTTGCAATCTTGTTGGTCAACCGCAGTGAGAAGCCAAAGAGATCTCAGATTGCAGGGCTTGCTATCGGTTTTGCTGGAGTGCTCATTGTTTTGGGAGCCTGGCAAGGTTTTGGCGATAATCCTGTCTGGGCTGTGGGCATTTTGTTTGCAGCTGTTACCTGTTACGGATTCTCTTTTCCATACACGCGACGATTCGTGTTACCGCTTGGACTTAAAACTGAAGCCATTGTTGCCCAACAACTTATTCTGGCCAGCTTTACCCTCTTGCCTTTCTATCTCTTCGATGGAGTGGCACAAGATAAATATGAGCTTGGTCCAGTCTTATCGATGATCGCACTTGGCATCTTTGGAAGCGGATTTGCCTACCTATGGAACTTGAGAGTGATGGAGATTGCAGGCAGTGCTATAGCAAGCAGCGTTACCTACCTAACCCCAGTCGTGGCAGTAATTGTGGGCATCATCTTTCTGGGTGAGAGCATCACTTGGAATGAGCCAGTAGGCGCCCTTGTCGTTCTCCTAGGTGCTGCAATCGCTCAGGAGCGCATCTCTCTCAAACGATAGAGCTACTCGACTGCAAGTTCTTTATGAGCGTGCTCAGTCTCAATGATTCCCGATGAGTAGCGCTCCTCATATTTTCCAGTTTTCCAGACAAGAACAGATACCACCCATGCAACAACAAATGAGGCAACAATCCAATAGCCAATTTGCCCTAGATCAATTGCTGCAATAGCTGTGAAAGGTTGATTGGCTTCGATATCAGTCTTCTCAGCAAGAACTCCAACAAATTGAATAGTTCCAATTACTAATGCGACGAAAATCGAGAGACCAGTTGTGGTGATGTTGTAGTAAATCTTACGAAGCGGCGATGTGAAAGCCCATGAATAAGCTTTTGTCATAAAGATTCCATCGAGAGCATCCATCAAAGACATACCTGCTGCGAAGATAATCGGAAGGGCGATAATTGCTAGTGGTGGAAGTGTGCCGCCGACTGTTCCCACAGCAGCTGTTGCCGATAGAGCAAGGAGTGCAACTTCAGTAGCTGTATCAAAGCCGAGGCCGAAGAGGACTCCCACAGGATAGAGCTGCCATGAGTTATCAAAGCCCTTCTTAAAGAAACCACGGAAGATGCGTTTCATGATTCCGCGCTCATTGAGAAGTTCATTGAGGTGCTCATGGGAGAACTTGCCGCTCTTTGCTTGCTTCCACACCTTTAGAACGCCTACCAAAATGACAAGGTTAAGTATTCCAACGAGATAGAGGAAGAATGATGAGATCGATGCTCCGATAATGCCGCCTGTTTCTGCAAAATCCTTTTGAAACTTAACTGCAGCTTTGGCTGCGATAGCGATAGCCACGGAGAGTGCGAGAACAATTGTGGAGTGGCCCAGTGAGAAGAAGAGCCCCACGCCTAGCGGCTTCTTTCCTTTGGCCAACATGATTCGCGTGGAGTCATCGATTGCTGAAATGTGATCTGCGTCGAAGGCATGTCGAAGTCCAAATGAGTAGGCGAGAGCTCCAGCACCTGCATAGACCAGCGCTCCCTTTCCATCGACGAGGGAGTGGTAGCGAGGGTCTGAGTTGTAGTGGATAAATAGACCCCACCCCAGGATGTGGAGGAAGAGAACTGTTCCAAGCACGCCAAAGAGGGCAGGTAACTCCTCACGGGTAAATTTGAGGTGTTCCTTCAGGGAGGTCTTCTGGCTCATCGAGGCTCCAGCCGCTAGATGCAAATGATTTGCATGTAGAAGGGTACAGGGAGAATTGCCCGATTTCCACACGGAAATAAGAGCGCCTGCCCATGGGTTGGGGCTAGAGTGCGTGAAAGTTCAGAGGAGGTGCCTTATGAGTAATGAGAATGAAGGCCACGACGAGATCCTTACTGAAGAGATGCTCTGGGATCGCATTCCTGAGGTCACAGGTGAAGAGCGTGCTGACACTTACTACGAACTCAGCGCTCGCATCTTTGCACGCGGTCAATACGATGAAGCTCTCGCTCTTGCAGAGACAGCTCGAGATATCTACTCTGAATTAGGAGCTGCAGTCGCCAGCGAAGGTTTGGCACAGGCTTACTCAGCTATTGGTTATAACCTCAATCAACTGAAGCGCGTTGATGAAGCGGCAAGCGCCATGGAGAAAGCTGTCGAGATTTTGCGTGAGAACAAATCACCAGTGGCACTTGAACTTGCTTGCACGCTAGGTGAGTGGTGGTATTCATCAAAGAATTACGAAAAAGTAATTGAGACTATGTATGAGTGTGCACAAGAACATCTTGTAGATGGCAACACTATCGGTGCAGCTAATGATATGCACCTGATTGGATGTGCTCAGAGAGAGTTAAAGAATTATTCAGAGGCCATTATCTGCTTCCAAGAAGCGAGAGCATCATTCAAATCCGAAAAGGAAGTTCTCCATGTTGCTCGATGCGATCAAAAGATTGCATCCTGCTATAACGAACTGGGTGAAGGCGAGCTTGCGCTAGAGGCTGCACGCAAAGCTATTGATGTCTTCGACACAGCCCACGATCATCGGCGTGAAACGTTTGCTCTCTTTGAATATGGCAAAGCAGAGGTACTCCTTGGAAAGCTAGAGGATGGGCTCTCCACACTCGACACAGTCCTTCAAATCACTGCTGATGAGGACTACAAAGACTTTGAATTTATCCTTGATATCGAAACAAGGATGGCTGCTGTGATGCGTCAATTAGGTCGCATGGATGAGGCAGATGAAGTTGAGCGTCGTTTAGAGGTTGTTCGAGAAATTCTTGAATAAAGTCCGCAGTAAAAAGTAGAGAGCTCCGAGAAAAGCTCCACCTGCTGCCACAACTAACACGGGTTGGGTCTGTCCACTGGACCAAAATGCTCCTCCCCAAATACCTGCGCCTAAGACTGCAAAATTCATAGATGCCTGATAAACCCCTTGTGCACGACCACGATGATTTTCACTACTGAGTTGTGAAATCCATGCCTTTCCCACACCATCTGTGAGAGCTGGGAAAATCCCATAAAGCAAGAGCGCAATGAGAGCAATGGATTTATTCGCGGTGATTCCGAGAGTTGCATAAGAGATTGCAAAGGCAAAGAGCCCAAATGCGTAGACAATTTGTGGGGAGAAGCGGTCTGCTAAATATCCTCCAGGAAATGCAAATATGACTGTTACCAAGCTATAGAGAGCATAAGCAAGAACAACTTGATTTACTGTGAAATCAAGATCGTAGAGCCTAAGTAATAACAGAGCATCGGGAATGTTGGTGAGTTGAATCAGAACAAGGATGGAGATGGATTTCTTGAGCGCCTTCGGTAGGGCAATCTTTTCTTTTACCTCAGTCTTTCGCTCTCGGCGCACATTCACATCTCGAATAAAGAGTGTAAGCAAAGCCGATAGCGCCGCTGGAATGAGAGCCCACTGAGCAACTGCTCTCACATCATCATTAAGTAGAGCAAGAGCTGCCAAAGCAAATAAAGGTCCAATGACTGCACCAATATTGTCACCTGTTCGGTGAAAACCGAATGCCTTACCGAGATCTTCAGAAGAGACAGAATCGTGAATCAGGGCATCACGAGGGGCACTTCTGAGGCCTTTTCCAATTCGATCAGTGATACGCCCTAAGAGAACTTGTGACCATGTTGAGCCAAAGACAACAAGCGCTTTGCCAAAACCCGCAATTGAGTAACCTGCAACAACAAAAGGCTTTCGCCCGATGTAATCACTTTTATTGCCTGCATATAGCTTTGAAAAACCAGCAGCAGCTTCGGCACATCCTTCAATAAGCCCAAGTGCTATAGGTGCTGCGCCGATTAGTCCAGCGGTGACAATATAGGGAAGAAGGGGAT
>JACCDX010828275.1_pt1 | contig 12144 bp, 8 predicted proteins | sample 7449681 | NCBI WGS metagenome assembly JACCDX01 (sample SAMN15323450, study PRJNA562643) | freshwater metagenome | isolation source: river surface water | place: USA:Blue River Watershed | collected 2017-08-18 | reverse complement strand
GGCGGCGGCCACGGCGGCCCGCCGCATGGCGGCCGCGAACAGCATCCGCCGCAGCCGCCGCCGCCCAGCAACACGCCCGTTTTCGGCGATCTGCCCAATCCGACCCGTTTCAACGATCTCGCTGCCCTCGATGCGCTCGCGGCCGAACTCGCGGCCGGCGGCGGCGACGTGCTGTGGTTGAACGAGATTTACGCCTGCACCCTGGCGGAACTCACGGCGTTCACCCGCCGTCTGGGCGTCGCGTTCGAAGGCGCGCCGAGCAAGCGCCAGTTGCTGGGCGAAATCTTCAAGTTCGTCTCGGCGCAGAAACGCACCCTGCGCGATCGCGGCTACATCGACCAAAACGACCGCGGCTGTTTCATCGTGCACGAGCACGTGAACTACCGGCTCTATCCGGAGGACCCGTATCTGCCGGAATCGCTGGTCAAACGCTACGGCCTCAAGCGCGGCCATCGCGTCGAAGTCACGCTGCAGCCTCCGCTCGAGGGCGAGCGCTGTCCGTCGGCCGTGCGGATCGACAGCGTCATGGGCCTCCAGCCCGAAGTGATCGCCAACATCACGCCCTTCGAGGAACTCGTGCCCTACTATCCGCTGAAGCGCATTCTCCTGGAGGACCCCGACGTGGTGAAGGACGTCTCCATGCGCGTCGTCGACATCCTCACGCCGATCGGTTTCGGCCAGCGCGGTCTCATCGTCGCGCCGCCGCGCACGGGCAAAACCGTGCTCCTGCAGAACATCGCCAACTCGATCTCGGCGAACAGCCCGGACGTGAAGCTCATTCTGCTCCTGATCGACGAGCGCCCGGAGGAGGTGACCGATTTCAAGCGCCACACCAAGGGCGAGGTCGTGTCGTCGACCTTCGACGAGACGCCCGAGAGCCACGTGCACTGCGCCGAGATGGTGATCGAGATCGCGCGCCGCCGCATCGAGCAGGGCGAGCATGTCGTGATCTTGCTCGATTCCATCACCCGCCTGGCCCGCGCCTACAACGCCCTCGCCGGCAACGGCGGCAAGACCATGTCCGGCGGCCTCGAGTCCAACGCGCTCCAGAAGCCGAAGCGCTTTTTCGGTTCCGCCCGCAACATCGAGGGCGGCGGCAGCCTCACCATCATCGCCAGCGCGCTGATCGACACCGGCTCCCGCATGGACGAGATCATCTTCGAGGAATTCAAGGGCACCGGAAATTCCGAGCTCCACCTCGACCGCGGTCTCGTCGAACGCCGCATCTTCCCGGCCGTGAACATCGACCGCTCCGGCACGCGCAAGGAGGAGCTGCTCTACCATCCGGAAGAGCTGCAGCGCATCTTTTCGCTGCGCCGCGCCATGCAGGGCCTCGGCCCGATCGAATCGATGGAGATGCTGATCACGCGCCTGAAGAAGACCAAATCCAACACCGAGTTTCTCCTCAGCCTGGCGCCGAAGTGAGCGCTGCCGCTTCCGACCCGCGATGAACCCCGCCACGCCTCCGCCGACTCCCACCGCCGCCGACGACTTCGTCCTCCAGCTCGCGCTTGCGCGCGGGTTGCTGCATCCGGCGCAGGTCGACGCGGCCAAGGCCCTCATCGCGGGACGCGGAGACGCCGGCGCCGCCCCGCCCCGCCTGCTGGAGACCCTCGTCCAGCAGGGCGCGTTGAATTCCCGCCAGGTGGCCGAACTGCTCGCGGCGGAATTCGCGATGCCGATGGCGCCGGACCTGACCACGCTGCGCATCACCGGCGACACGCTCGAGTTGGTGCCGCGGGCCGTCGCCGCCCGCCACCGGCTGCTGCCGCTCGGCCGCGAGGGGCACAAACTGCGCATCGCGATCGCCGACCCGCTCGACACCGACGGCATCGATGCGCTCGGCTACATCGTGAAAATGCCGCTCGAGCCCATGGTGGCCACGGCGGAGGAGATCACCGCGGCGATCGACCGCTTCTACGGCAAGGACGGCAACTCCATCGACGACCTGCTCAACGACCTCTCGGACAAGACCGCCGCCGGCGAGGATGCGGCCGTCACGACGGAACCGGGCGCCGCCGCCGACCCGACCAACACCGAGGCCGATGCGCCGATCGTGAAGCTGGTCCACCAGATCATCCTCGAGGCGATCCAGCGCCGTGCGTCCGACATCCACATCGAGCCGCTCGAGAAACGTTTCCGCGTCCGCTACCGCATCGACGGCGTGCTCATCGAAGTCGAGAACCCGCCGAAGCGGCTCCAGCTCTCCATCATCTCCCGGCTGAAGATCATGGCGAACATCAGCATCGCCGAGAAACGCATCCCCCAGGACGGACGCATCCAGATCGCCGCGGGCGGCAAACAACTCGACCTGCGCGTCTCCTCCCTCCCGACCGCGCACGGCGAGAGCATCGTCATGCGTATTCTCGACAAGGAAGGCCTGACGCTCGGCCTGCCCGAACTCGGCTTCCTCAGCGACGACGCCGCCACCTTCGAAAAGCTGATCCAGCTTCCCGACGGTATTCTGCTCGTCACCGGACCGACCGGCTCCGGCAAGACGACCACGCTCTACGGGTGCCTCCACTTCATCAACAAGCCCGACCGCAAGATCATCACGGTCGAGGACCCGGTCGAATATCAGCTCAACGGCATCAACCAGGTGCCGGTGCGGCACGACGTCGGGATGACGTTCGCGTCGGCGCTGCGCGCCATGCTCCGCCAGGCGCCGAACATCGTGATGGTCGGTGAAATTCGCGACCTCGAGAGCGCCGAGATCGCGATCAACGCGTCGCTCACCGGCCACATGGTGTTCTCCACGTTGCACACGAACGACGCGCCCGGCGCCGTCACGCGCCTGATCGACATCGGCGTGAAACCCTTCCTCGTCTCGACTTCGCTGCGCGCGATCATGGCCCAGCGCCTGGTGCGCAAGATCTGCCGGCACTGCAAACGCGCCTACACGCCCGATCCGAAGGAAGTGCGCTCGCTCAACATCAATCCCGCGCAGGCCGCCGCGGCGACGTTTGCCAAGGGCGACGGTTGCGGCGACTGCAACTCCACCGGCTACCGCGGGCGCATGGGCATCTTCGAGATTTTCGTCATCAACGAGGAGATCCAGAAGATGATTTACGAGGGCGTCGGCACCGCGCGTCTGCGCGAGCGCGCGCGCTCGCTCGGCATGCGCACCATGCGCGAGGACGGCGCGCGCAAAGTCACCGCCGGACTCACCACCATCGAGGAGGTCGTCTCTATCACCGTCGGCGACGCGATCTGAGTGACGGCCGGCACGCCGTAACGCCCCACCGAAGCCCCGCCACCTCCGGCCGCATTCACCGTCTATCCCCTCGCCGTCGCCGCTTCTCCCCGGAGCCTCTCCACCTTCCCCACCATGAGCTACGAAATGAACGATCTGCTCGACCTGATGGTCGACCAGGGCGCGTCCGATCTCCACCTCCAGGTCGGCCAGCCGCCGACCATCCGTCTCAGCGGCAGCATGACCCCGATCGACGGTCCGCCGCTCACGCCCGGCGACACCGAGAAACTCATGCTCTCGATCACGCCCGACGGCCACGTGAGCCAGGTGAAGCTCAACGGCGGCGCCGATTTCGGTTTCGCCTTCGGCGAAAAGGCCCGTTTCCGCGTGTCGGTGCTCAAGTCCAAGACCTGCTACGGCATGGTGCTCCGGCAGATTCCCTACAAGATGTTCGGCCTGCGCGATATCGGCCTGCCGGACAAAATCCGCGAGCTGCTCTACCGCCCGCGCGGCCTGATTCTCGTCACCGGACCGACCGGTTCCGGCAAGTCCACCACGCTGGCGTCGATGGTGAACTACATCAACGAGTGCCGCGACGGCCACATCATCACGATCGAGGACCCGATCGAGTATTACCACAGCCACAAGCGGTGCGTCGTCACGCAGCGCGAAGTCCACGTCGATGTGCCGAGCTTCTCCGAGGCGATCCGCCGCGCGCTCCGCCAGGATCCCGACGTCATTCTCGTCGGCGAAATGCGCGACCTCGAGACGATCGAGGCCGCGATCAGCGCCGCCGAAACCGGCCACTTGGTGTTCGGCACGCTGCACACCAACAGCGCGGCCAAGACCGTCGACCGCATCGTCGACGCGTTTCCGGCCAACATGAAGGACATGATCCGCACCCAGCTGGCCTCGTCGCTGGTGGCCGTCATCTCCCAGGTGCTCTGCAAGAAGATCGGCGGCGGCCGCATCGCCGGCTACGAGATCATGGTCAACACGACGTCGATCGGCTCCCTCATCCGCGAGAACAAGACCTTCCGCATCTCCTCGGACATCCAGACCGGCGCGAACCTCGGCATGATCACGATGGACACGCACCTCATGAGCCTCGTGAACCGCGAACTCGTCCAGCCCGACGAGGCGCTGGAAAAGGCGCAGGATCCGAACCTGATGCGCGAGAAATTCCTCCAGATGGGCCTCAAGCTCCGCGAAGTCTGAACCGCGACGACCGGGTGACCGCGACCAACGGACCGAGGGACGATTCATGATGCCGCCCGCCTTCCGCTCTTCGTTCGTCCGGTCCAGTGGTCCCTAGTCCCCGGCCCCTTCCTCCCCCCGCATGTTTCCGAGCCACAGTCCCGCCATCTACGAGTTCGTGAAGGAGCACCGGTTGGTGCCCGCCGACCAGCTCGACGAGCTCAACGAGGAACACAAAGCCACCGGCAAGCCGCTGGCGGATGTCATCGTCGATCTCGGCCTGATCGAGAAGGAGGAACTGCTCCGCCGCATCGCCGACCACCTCGGCTACGAATTCGTGGCCGAGATGCCGGTGCAGTTTCCCGGCGAGGCGATCGCCGCCCTGACCGGCAAACTCGCCCGCGACTACGGCGTGATGCCGCTCCGCGCCGACGACCAGAACATCGACCTGCTCGTCAGCGATCCGTTCAACGCCCAGGCGGTCGACGACCTCACCTTCGCGCTCGACCGCAGCGTGCGGCTCTATTTCGCCGACCCGGACAAGGTCGATATCCAGATCAAGCAGCACTACGGCGAGGACGACGAGAGCATCGACGACCTGCTGCAGGAGATCACGACCGACGGCAAAGTCGCCGCCGACCCGGGCAACCGCGAACTCTCCGAGCGCGACATCGAGTCGATGGCGGAGCAGACGCCGATCATCAAGTTCGTCAATCTGGTCGTGGGCCAGGCGATCCGCGACAAGGCGAGCGACATCCACTTCGAGCCCTTCGAGCACGAGTTCAAGATCCGCTACCGCATCGACGGGGCGCTCTACGAGATGGCGCCGCCGCCCAAGCAACTCGCGCTGCCGATCATCTCGCGCATCAAGGTCCTCGCGTCGCTCAACATCGCCGAACGCCGCATCCCGCAGGACGGCCGCATCAAAATCAACATCGGCGGCCGTCCCGTCGACCTGCGCGTGTCCACGCTGCCGACGCAGTTCGGCGAGAGCGTGGTGCTGCGCGTGCTCGACCAGTCGGCGGTGCGCCTCGACATCACGCAGCTCGGGATGCCCGAGGACGTGTTCAACGGCATCCAGGAAATCGTGCGGCGGCCGAACGGCATTTTCATCGTCACGGGGCCGACCGGCTCCGGCAAGACGACCACGCTCTACAGCGGTCTCCGCATCGTGAATACGGTCGATCTCAAGATCCTGACCGCCGAGGACCCGGTCGAATACGAGATCGAGGGCATCATGCAGGTGCCGGTGAACCCGCTCGTGGGCCTGACGTTCGCCGCCGCGCTGCGCTCCTTCCTCCGCCAGGATCCGGACGTCATCATGCTCGGGGAAATCCGCGACCTCGAGACGGCGCAGATCTCGATCCAGGCCTCCCTCACGGGCCATCTCGTGCTCTCGACGCTGCACACCAACGACTCCGCCGGCGCCGTCACCCGGCTCGTCGACATGGGCGTGGAACCGTTTCTGATCGCGTCCTCCCTCGAGGCGGTCCTCGCCCAGCGCCTCGTCCGCCGCGTCTGCTCGCACTGCAAGACCTCCTATGTCCCGCAACCCGACATGCTCGCGCAGCTGCGCATCGAGAAGGAGAACGTCGGCAGCCGCCAGTTTTTCTACGGCAAGGGCTGCCCCACCTGCAGCCAGTCCGGCTACAAGGGACGACTCGGCATCTACGAGTGGCTGCGCATGACGGAGGCCCTGCGCGATCTCGTGACGCAACGCGCGCCCACGCTCGCCATCCGGCAAAAGGCGATCGAGCAGGGCATGCGCACGCTGCGCGACGACGGCCTGCGCGCCATCTTCGACGGCAACACGTCGATCGAGGAAGTGGTCAAATACACCTGAGCCGGCACTCCGCGCCGCAAGGAACAACGCACCCGTGAGAAGCAACCAGTCCGCGACTCCGGCCGTCACGCCCGCCGGCCTTGATCCTTGTTCCTTGGGCACTTGATACTTTCACCCATGGCCAAGCTTTCCGTCCGCGCTCCCGCCGCTCCCCAACCCGCCACGTTTGCCGCCAAGGCTCCGGGCAAGGGGCCGCAGATGACGTTTCCCGTCGCCGGCGCACCCCAGCGGCGGCGCAAAGGGATTTCCTTCGGCAAACCGATCAACGCGAAAGGCCTCGCGGTCTTCACGCGCCAGATCGCGACGCTCGTGAAGGCCGGCATGCCGATCATGCGCAGCCTCGAAGTGCTGGCTCGGCAGGAGAAACGACCCGCGTTCAAGGCGGTCGTCGAGGATTGCGCCGAGACGATCCGGTCGGGCGGGAATTTTTCGGACGGACTTTCCGCGCACCCCAAGGCGTTCGACCGGCTCTACGTCAACATGGTCAAGGCGGGCGAGGCGGGCGGTGTGCTCGACACGGTGATGGACCGTCTCGCGGTGTTCATGGAGAAGTCCGTGAAGGTGAAACAGAAGATCGTCGCGGCGATGGTCTATCCCGCGATCATCAGCTGCGTGGCGGGCGGCATCATGATGGTGCTGATGGTGTTCGTCGTGCCGAAGTTCCAGGAGGTGTTTTTCACGATGCTGAAGGGCAAGCCGTTGCCCTGGCTGACCTCCGTGGTCGTGGGCGTGGCCGACGCGATCCGGCACAACATCGTCATGGTGCTGGCCGGTGTGGCCGCGGTCACGGTCGCGTTCTGGCTCTTCAAGAAATCGAAGTTCGGGACGAAAGTGCTCCACTGGCTGCTGCTGAAGATCCCGGTGGTGGGCGATCTCTTCCTGAAGGCGTCGGTGGCGCGTTTCACCCGCACGTTCGGCACCCTGCTCGCGAGCGGCGTCCCGATCCTGCAGGCGCTGACCATCACGCGCGACACCAGTGGCAACGTGCATGTGGCGAACGCGATCAACGTCGTGCACGACCGGGTGAAGGAGGGCGACAACGTGGCCAAGCCGCTCGAGAGCACGAATATCTTTCCGGGCATGGTCACGTCGATGATCGAGGTCGGCGAGGAAACCGGCGCGCTGCCGGACATGCTCGTGCGCATCGCGGACAACTACGACGAGGAGGTCGACAACGCCGTCGAGGCGCTGACGTCGATCATCGAGCCGGTGATGATCGTGTTCATGGCCGTGGGCGTCGGCATCATCGTCATCGCGATGTTCCTGCCGATGGTGGAACTCATCAAGAGCCTCGGCGCCTGAGGGCGCGCGCGACGAAACCGCGGCGCGGACCGGAGGCTTGGTTTCCCGCGGGCCGCGTCGGGTCCGCCGGGTGGCGGGACAGCCGGACGGCCGGTCCCACGCACGCGGGTCAGGCGAGGCGACCTTGATCGGGCGCGGGAATCTTGCGCACGAGCAGCTGCGAACTGAGCCCGGGCAGGCGCTCGGAGAATTCGTCGTGTTCGTTGGCCTGGCGCAGCGCGCGCTGGACCATGCCCATGCGGGCGTCGAGGTTGTCGATCATCGACACGAACACGGCTTCCGGCGTCGCGGCGTAGACGGCCGCGCCCCACTCGGGTTCGCCCTGGTGCGACAGGATGATGTGTTCGAGGCGCTCGAGGCGGTCGGGGTCGAGCCTGGACTTGATGCCGTGTTTGCGCGCGAGCTGGTAGCCGAGGACGACGTGCCCCTGGAGAATGCCGCGGCGGCTGCGTTTGGTCGCGAGCGTGCCCTCGTATTCGATGGCTTTGCCGGTGTCGTGGAGGAGGATGCCCGCCATCGCCAGATCGCCGTCGACTTCGGGATAGACCGGCAAAAGCGCGCGGCAGGCGCGGGCCATGTGCACGGTGTGTTCGAGCAGGCCGTGCCGGTAGGCGTGGTGCATGGCGACGGCGGCGGGCGACCAGCGGAAGGTTTCGCCGATCTCCTCGAAAACGCCGCGCACGGCCATGCGCAGCTCGTCGTGCCGAATCGCGTCGATGTAGCCGTTGAATTCGGTCCAGAGCGCGTGCTGATCCTCGGGCGCGACCTCGACGAGGTTCTCGATCAGGCCGGGAGCGCTGAGGTCGGCCTCGGCCAGCGCCGCGGCCTTGGCGAGGCGCGGCGAGAGGCGGCCCTGGTAGAATTCGATCTTGCCGTCGATGCGCACGACGGCGCCTTCGCCCGCGGCTTTGAGCGTCTCGAAGACGGGGCTGTCGCCGAAGACGGTGCAGGAAAAGGAGCCGGTGCGGTCGCCCAGTTCGAGGCTGAAGAAGGTGTTGCCGTTGGCCGCGGTCTTGGCGGCGAGTTTCTTGACGACGAGGACGCTGGCGAACGGGCGGCCGGTCGAGGCGGCGTCGTAGGCCTTGAGTTCGCGGACCGAGAGCAGGGCGGGTTCTTCAGGCATGGGGAGAGGCGGCGGGAAGGGCGTGTTCTTTGACGAGCCGGGTGAAAGGACGGAAAAACGGATGGGTCGTCGTGCCGAGGAGGGCGTAGAAGACGGTTTCGACCGGCAGCACGTGGGCGCCGTGGCGGACGAGCGCTTCGAGGGCGGTGCGGGCATCGGCGGGACGCCGGGCGCCGACGGCATCGCTGAGCACGGTCACCTGCACGCCGGCGGCGAGGGCGTCGACGGCGGTCTGGTAGACGCAGATCGGGGTCTCGACGCCGCAGAGCAGGAGGTGCTCGACCGGTTGCGTCTCGAGGAGCGCGGCGCGGATCGCGGGATCGGCGAGCGCGGAGAACGTGTTCTTCGCCCACGCGGGTGCGGCGGGCGCCAGCGTCCGCAGGGCGGGGGTGGTCGCGCCGAGTTTCTCCGGCACCTGTTCGGTGAAGGCGACCGGCAGGCCGAGGCCGACCGCGGTCGCGAGGGCGAGGGCGCAGCGGCCCGAGATCGCGGCGCCGTCGGCCACGGCGGCGACAAAGACGGGTTGCAGATCGACGCAAAGCAACAGAGTGCCGGCGGGGACGGAAGGTGCGGGATCGGACATCGGCGGAGGGCGCGGGCGAGACCGTGGCGGCGCGCGCCGGCGGTGAAAACGTTTTTCGCGGGCCGCGGCGGGAACGGGCGACGCCGGCGCCGCATGTTCGGGCTAGCGTCGCGCCGCGGCGGAACTAAACAGGTGCGGACATGGATCTGCATCTTCAGCCGTTGGCCACCACCTGCTTTGTCTCGGGCGAGCCCTTCACGGAGGGCGCGCGCGTGGCGAGTTTCCTGGTGCGCACGGGCGCCGCGATGGAGATCGTGCGCTACGATGTGCTGGAAACGAAGACGGAGGGGTTTTCCCCGGAAGGCGTGCTCGCCTGCAAGTGGGTGCATCCGTTCAAGCCGCGGCGCGCGGGCGAGAATCCGGACCGGGCGCTGAAGCTCACGGCGGAAAGCCTGTTCGTGACGCTGGCCGACCCGACGACCGAGCGGACGCCGGAGAACGTGCGGCTCGTGCAGTTTCTCGCGCTGATGCTGGAGCGGAAGCGGATCATCCGGCCGAAGGGCAAGAGCGCGGACGGTCAGTGGCTGCGCTACGAGCACGCCAAGACCAAGTCGCTCTTTGAGGTGTCGGCGGACGAGTTGACGCCGGAGTTTTTTGTCGCGGTGCAGGAGCAGCTGAGCGTGCTCGTCGGCGGGCCGAAGGCGCCCGCGGCACCGGTGGTGGTGGCGCCGGCCGGCGGAGCGGTCGCAGCGCCGGCGGCGGAGGGTGCGGCGCAGTCGGCGTCCGACATCGCCTCGGGAGGCGAGCCCAATCTGACCCCGACCGACACCACGGCGACGCCGGTCCAGCCGGCGTGAGTCTGCGAGCGGTTGCCCGGGCCCGGGCGAGCAACCCGGCTTCCCGCGGTCAGCGCCGCACGGGCACGCCCTGGGCGGCGAGGTGATCCTTTACCTGCGCGATCTTGAACGTGCCGAAGTGAAAGAGGCTCGCGGCGAGCACGGCGCTGGCGCGGCCGGCGTCGAGCACATCGGCGAAATGCTGCAAGGTCCCCGCGCCGCCGCTGGCGATCACGGGCACGCCGACGGCGTCGCTCACGGCGCGGGTGAGGGCGCAATCGTAGCCGGCCTGGGTGCCGTCGGCATCCATGCTGGTGAGCAAAATCTCGCCGGCGCCGAGCGCGACGGCCTGTTGCGCCCAGGCGACGGCATCGAGCTCGGTGGGATTGCGTCCGCCGTGGGTGTAGACGCGCCACGATTTGCCGTCGGGTTCTCGCTTCGCGTCGATCGCGACAACGATGCACTGGGCGCCGAAACGGTCCGACGCGGCGCGGACGAGCGTCGGGTCCTTGATGGCGGCGGTGTTGAGCGAGACTTTGTCGGCGCCGCTCTTGAGCATCCGCTCGATGTCGGCGACGGTGCGCAGGCCGCCGCCGACGGTCAGGGGCATGAAGCATTGCTCGGCGGTCGCGGCGACGACGTCGTGCATGATCCCGCGGTTGTCGCTCGAGGCGGTGATATCGAGAAAGACCAACTCGTCGGCGCCCTGCGCGTCGTAGGCCTTGGCAGCTTCGACGGGGTCGCCGGCATCGCGGAGCTGCTGGAACTTCACGCCCTTGACCACGCGGCCGGCGTTGACGTCGAGGCAGGGAATGATGCGGCGGGAGAGCACGCGAAAAGGTAGCGGGTAGCGAGTGGCGGGTAGCGAGTAGAAAAACAAAAACGCCGCGTCAGGTGCGCGGCGTTTGAAGGCTCGGGTGCGACAGCGTGATGCTCGCTACCCACTACTCGCTACTGCGCGGCATCAACTGTCCAGGTGCGACACGTCGGGCTCGAAGTTCACCGCGAGGCGGTAAACGTGGCCCGGGCGCATGATCAGCGGATGATCGCGCACCAGCGTCTGGAGGTAGTGGATCTTGCCGTAGTTGGTGCGGTAGGTCGGGTCCGCGCTGACCACTTCGGTTTCCTGCCATGCGGCCTGGAAGTCATCCTTGGCGACGCTGCAGCGATGGCCCTGCTGGCCGAGCGAGAGGGCGCCGGTGACGTGGTATTTCGAGTGCGGCGCGGCGATCGCGAGCGTGTAGCGGAACTTGTCGAGCGTGACCTGCTGTTTGACGGTGTAGGCGAACTCGCAGCCGATCTTGTTGCCGGCAAACGTCCACTGGACCTTCACGCTGCCGAGGCCCTTCACGAACTCTTCCTTGGTGTTGATGAGTTCGGGCTGCTCGTAGCGGAAGTAGAAGCTGTTGCGCAGGCCGAGGCCGGTGACGCAGTTCTTGCCGTAGAACGAGGGGAGGGTCACCTGTTCGCCGAAGGTGAGTTCGGGGAGCATGACCGGCAGGTAGACATTGTTGGGCCAGTCGAAAATGCCCGGGCAATGGGGGAAGGCGAGGGAGTCGGCGGTGAGCGTCGAGCCCGAGCTGATGAGCGGGATCTGCAGGTGCAGGCCGGAATCGGCATCGCGGTAGAGGAAGAGGCCCTGCTCCTTGCGGTTGCTCTTGTCGAAGATGACGAAGCGGCCGCTGGTGCGGGTGGGCTCGGTCTTCGGGGCACCGGCGGGCATCTGCACGGTCTTGGCGAGGCGCGACCACTGGCAGAGGTAGCGCGCGGCGTCGAAGTTCGCCATGCGCGTGGTGTGGTGCGAGTAGGCGGTGCGCTCGTCGTCGCGCAGGTCGAGGAAGCCGTGTTCCTGGTCGAGGTAGGTCTCGTAGAAGAACATGAACAGCCGGCGGAGAATGTCGTAGTATTTGACCTTCTGGTCGTCGGCGATCCAGCCGTCGCGCAGGCCCTGCAAAATGAGGCTGATGCAGTGCATCTGGCCGTAGGCGCCGGCCGCGCGTCCGAAAGCCCAGCCCAGACCGTCGTGGCGGACGAGGTCGGGCATCATCTTGATGTATTTCTCGGCGTAGGTGCGGAGGGTGGGGAGCTTGCGGTCGCGGACGCCGCTGTTGGCGTGCAGCTGCAGCG
>JACCDX010756927.1_pt1 | contig 12145 bp, 10 predicted proteins | sample 7449681 | NCBI WGS metagenome assembly JACCDX01 (sample SAMN15323450, study PRJNA562643) | freshwater metagenome | isolation source: river surface water | place: USA:Blue River Watershed | collected 2017-08-18 | reverse complement strand
AGTTCTCAAGGTACGGATGCGCACTGCTTTGCGGAATCTCTTCCGCTTTTCAGGGCAGACCGCCAAATCTAGTCCATGGCTACGCTCACGTCAAAACGGCGGTAATGGCCTTAATCTGGAGGAAATGCTGTACGGCCTCGTAAAAGTCCGTTCCACAGCAAGGAGCGTAACTATAGGGCGGTCCCCCACCAGGGTCAAATCGGGGGTGAGACGAACCCTGGAAAAGGGCCACTTTAGGTAGAAAATGGAAAAACCTTCACTTTTATGCGTAAAAAGTGAAGGTTTTGGCCCTTAAGAATTCGTTAGATCAGCTCCACCGCAGCGAGGTCTCGCTTGCCCTTGCGTAAAACTGCATATTTACCGCATAAAAAGTGGCTTTTTTCGAGGCGGAAATCTTCGGCAGCGACCTTCTCATTATTGAGATATGCGCCACCTTCCTTAACGATACGACGAGCAGCTGATTTCGAATCTACAACGCCCGTTGCAGCTAAGAGATCTACCCATGTTGGAATTTCTTCACCGCTCTTTACCTGAACTCGTGGAAGTTCTGAAAGTGCACCAGCAAGTGTTACTTCATCGAGCTCCGTTAAATCTCCTTGACCAAATAAAGCGCGTGCTGCATCTTCAACGCGTTGTGCAATCTCAGGGCTATGTACAAGTGATGTTAGCTCACGAGCTAATTCGCGATGTGCTTCGCGTGCACCTGGGTTTTCATTATGTGTTTTCTCGAGCGCTTCAATCTCTGCACGTGTTTTGAATGAGAAAACTTTGAGGAAGTTGATGACATCTTTATCATCGGAGTTCAGCCAGTATTGGAAGAAGGCATATGGCGAAGTCATTTCAGGATCGAGCCAGACAGAACCACCTGCTGTCTTTCCAAACTTTGTTCCATCAGCCTTAGTAAGAAGAGGAACGGTCAGCGCATGAGCGCTTCCAGATTCAACGCGGCGGATGAGATCAAGACCTGCGGTGATATTTCCCCACTGGTCGGATCCGCCAATTTGAAGAGTGCAATTGTGGCGACGATAAAGTTCCAGGTAATCCATTGATTGCAGAACTTGATATGAAAATTCAGTATATGAAATACCATCTTTCTCAAGACGGGTGGATACTGCATCCTTATTAAGCATCTGATTAACGCTGAAGTGCTTTCCGATGTCGCGCAGAAATTCAATTGCTGACATTGGCGCAGTCCAGTCAAGATTATTGACCATCACTGCTGGATTTGTCTTACTTTCGAAATCCATAAACTTAGAAAGTTGCTTCTTGATGCGATCAACCCACTGTGCAACGACATCCGTCGTGTTCAGCGTGCGCTCTTCATTCTTTCCACTTGGATCGCCAACAAGTCCAGTCGCTCCCCCAACTAATGGAAGCGGGTTGTGACCGGCTAATTGGAAGCGGCGAAGCACGAAGAGAACAACGAGATTTCCAACGTGAATACTTGGGGCTGTTGGGTCGAAGCCAACGTAGAGGGTGATGGGCTTCTTCAGCGCATCGCGAAGAGCTTTCTCATCAGTCGTCTGAGCTATAAGGCCACGCCACTTGAGGTCATCTAGCAAATCAGTCATGTCGGTACTCACTGGCCCATCATCTCGGAGAATGCCTTTGCCTTGCTTTGGAATTCTTTACGACTCGCGGCAGTTGATTTCAGCGCACCATCAATCTGCACCTTAAATGATGCAGGAGATGTTCCACCGATTGTTGTGCGGGAATCGAGGGCCCCGTGGACCGTTAGAACATCGCGAACGTCTGCTTTGAGCTCTGGATGCACTGATGCAAACTCTTCATCGGTTAATTGGTGCAGCTGACGTCCTGATGCTTCACAGATAGCGACGCACTTTCCTGCAGCTTCGTGTGCATGCGCAAATGGCACGTGAGCACGAACTAGATAATCGGCAATCTCAGTAGCAAGTGAGAAACCAAGCGGCGCGGCAAGGGCCATCTTCTCGCGATCGAAATCAGTTGTCGCAACCATTCCTGTTACTGCAGGCAGAACTAGAAGAAGTGTGTCGATTGAATCAAAGAGAGGTTCTTTATCTTCTTGGAGATCGCGGTTGTAGGCAAAAGGTAAACCTTTGAGCATTGTTAAGACCCCGGTGAGGTTTCCAACAAGTCTTCCAGCTTTTCCTCGAGCAAGTTCTGCCATATCTGGATTCTTCTTCTGAGGCATGATTGAAGATCCAGTTGAGTATGCGTCGGCAACCTTTGCCCAACCAAACTCTGTAGTTGCCCAAATGCACCACTCTTCGCCAATACGTGAGAGATGGATTCCGACCATCGAGAGAATGAAGAGCGCCTCAGCGACAAAGTCGCGATCTGAAACACCATCGATTGAATTTGCAGAGTTCGAAGTAAAACCTAGGTCACGAGCTGTAACTTCAGGTGAAAGAGGTAGAGAAGAACCAGCAAGTGCACCTGAACCAAGAGGGCTTACTGAAGTTCTCTTAAGCCAATCAGACATTCGATCTAGATCTCTCTCAAAGGATTGAATGTGCTTTGCAATCTCATGTCCGAAGAGAACTGGTTGAGCATGCTGCAGATGGGTAAATCCTGGAGCTGGCGCATCGCCATATTCAGATGCCTTTGCAATCAACGCATCCTGAAGGTTCAGAATCTGCGAAGCAACTTCAAGCATATGGTCGATTGCAAATAACTTAAGATCAGTGGCAACCTGGTCATTACGTGAACGACCAGCGCGCAGTGATCCGCCGATGGCTCCTAACTTCTCTGTGAGGCCACGTTCTAAAGCGCTATGGACATCTTCGTCGCTTTCATTAGCAACGAACTTGCCCGATACAATTTCGCTTTGAAGCTCCTTCAGGGCAACTCTGATTGATGAGACAACCTTAGATTCAAGAAGTCCTGATGATTCAAGGACGGAGAGATGGGCTAGCGATGAACGCAGGTCATAAGGTGCAAGACGCCAATCAAAGTGGACGCTACGAGAGAGCGCGAAGACAGCATCGGCTGTACCTTCAGAAAATCGTCCGCCCCAAAGCGCCATTACTTCTTCCCTCTACTCTTCTTTACCTGTCCGTAAGCCAGTAATTCTCTCGCTAATTGGGCTCCACCCGTGGCTTTTCTCGATACAACGAGAACCGTGTCATCCCCGGCAATCGTGCCGATAATCTCTGAAATTCCAGAGTGATCGAGTGAGCTGGCAAGAAGTTGGGCTCCCCCCGGTGGAGTGCGTACTACAGCAAGATTTCCACTGGATTCCACGGAGATGATGAGATCTGATGGAACTGGCATCGTGCGAGATATTGACTCATCATCTGAATCTGAGATTCGATAGACAGAATCCCCAGAAGCATTCCTTCCGCGAACGGCTCCAATCTCTTCAAGATCTCGGCTCGCGGTTGCTTGAGTGACCGGGAAGCCAGCTTTTTTGAGGTGTTTAACCAGATCTGATTGTGAATGAATGAGTCCAGCCTTGATAAGGGAAATCGCTTTTGCTCTGCGTGCTGTAACGCTAGACATTCTTTGACTCCTTCACTGCTTGAGTAAATATCGCTACGAACTTCTCCGCTTGCTTCATTGAAATATTGAGCGCCGGTGCGATGCGAATAATTGATTCACCCGGAGCATTAATTAGTAGGCCTAACTCTTGAGATCTCTTCACTACCTTCTTTGCAACTGGTTGATCTAGCGTCGCACCGATCAGCAGCCCAGCGCCACGTACTTCCTGGACTCCTTCAATGAGGGCAATCTCTGTAAGTAAATATTCTGAGATGGCATTAACGTTATTGAGAATCTTCTCTTTCTCTATGCTCTTAATGACCGCAAGTGCTGCAGCGGTTGCAATTGGATTGCCCCCGAAAGTGGAACCGTGGTCCCCTGCTTCGAAGAGATGTGAAGCCTTACCAAGTGCAATCATCGCACCAAGAGGCAATCCGCCCCCGAGGCCCTTAGCTAAGGTGATGACATCAGGTTTAATTCCTGAGTACTCATACCCAAACCAGTCACCCGTTCTGCCCATGCCTGTCTGAACGCAATCAAGGACAAGTAGCGCTCCGTTGTCGTCGCAGTACTGACGTAAGTTCTTTAGGTAATCGACGGGTGGAACGATGACGCCAGCTTCTCCCATAATCGGTTCAACAATTACCATCGCAGTTCTCTTATTGATCGCACGCTTCATCGCTATCGAATCACCAAAGGGAACATGCTTGATTCCTCTAATGAGCGGCTTAAATGGATTGCGTTTGGAAGGCTGACCAGTCAACGAAAGGGCTCCCATGGTGCGACCATGGAAAGCATCCTTCGTTGCAACAATACGAATCTTTCCGGTCTTGCGCGAGAGCTTTAGCGCAGCTTCGTTTGCTTCAGCGCCTGAGTTACAGAAGAAAGTTCGTGCGCTCTTGTCGCCGGTCATCTTCTGAAGAGTTTCCGCAAGCTCAAGAACATTGGGATGCGCATAGAAGTTACTGACATGGCCAAGAGTTGAAACCTGTTTTGTGACGGCTTTTACAATGGCAGGGTGTCCATGGCCAAGTACATTCGTCGCGATACCGGCTAGAAAATCTAGGTAGGTCTTTCCATCGCTTGCCTTAACCAAAGAACCTTTACCGGAAATCAATTCGAGTGTTGGAGTTCCATAGTTATCTTGAAGAGACTTCTGCCAACGCTTCATGCAACCACCAACGTTCCGCCCTCACCTAAGAGAGCACTCTTCAGTGCTGATGGATTTGTCCCATCAATGATTCTCACCGCTTTTGCCCCAGCTGAAATTGCATCTAGACATGCCTGAACTTTCGGTGCCATGCCCTCTGCAAACGTTGCTTTCATCGATTCAAGTTCGGATGCGGTGATTGATGAGATGAGAGAACCTCTATCAGGCCAATTTCTATAGATTCCCTCGACATCGGTCATGATGATTAACCATTGAGCATCAAGAGCGCCTGCAAGCGCGGCTGCGGCGATATCAGCATTGACGTTAAAGCCAATCTTTCCATCAGCGCTTGTAGCAATAGGAGAAAGTACGGGCACTTTTCCGTCTTCAATCAATTCATTAATGCTCTTTGTATCTACCGAAGTAACCGTTCCAACTAATCCAAGATCTGCCGCAGTTCCATCGACAAGTTTCGTCTGTCGTTCTGCAATCAGAGTGCCTGACCTTCTACCTGAGAGAGCAACAGCCGGGACTCCTTGAGCGCTGAGTGAATTAGCTACTGCCGGACCAACTTCGTTAGCCAGCACTTGCTCCACAACAGTAAAGGTCTCAGGTGTTGTAACTCTGAAACCACCAACAAAGTGAGATTCAATACCAGCTGCTTTGAGCGCTTCGCCAATCTGAGGCCCACCACCATGCACAACCACAGGAGTGACTCCAGATGCAATTGCCTCTGCAATCGCCTTTGCGAATGCACCATGTTCATCAGTCATTGCATGACCGCCAAATTTGATGACGATCATGTCGAATATGCCGAATTCTCATGGACATAATCATGGGATAAATCATTGGTCATAACAGTTGCGGTTGAACTTCCCACATTCAGATTAACTTCTAGTTCAACGAGGCGCTCTGAAAACGAGACACGGTTCTTATCTTCATACGGTGCTGACTGCTTTGCAACATGGATACCGTTGAGATAGACATCGATATTGAGGGCATCCATCTGCGCATCAGCGGTTCCAACTGCTGCCAGAACGCGACCCCAGTTGGGATCGGCACCAAAAATTGCACACTTCAAAAGATTATTGCGAGCACAAGCACGAGCAACTTCAACTGCCTCAATCTCGGTCGCTGCGCCCTTAATAGTGATCGCAACCGTCTTTGTAGAACCTTCAGCATCTGCGATTAATTGGGCTGCAAGTGAGCCACAAATACTCATTAGCGCCGCTTCAAGTTCAGCCTCAGTTAGTTCAACGCCTGATGCACCGCTTCCCATTAGGAGAACCGTGTCATTGGTGGATGTACATCCATCAGAGTCGATTCGATTGAATGTTCGGTCTGTGACTCTGGTGAATATCTCTTGCGCATCGGCTGGAAGAACCGCATCGGTCATAACGACAGATAACATCGTTGCTAAAGCGGGAGCGAGCATGCCTGCGCCCTTTGCAATTCCTGCAAAGTCAGCACCCTTAACGGTGGATATAGCAACCTTAGGAACGCTATCTGTTGTCATGATTGCGCGAGAGACGTGATCTAGTGATCCCAACTTCAGCGCGGTTGCGATTGATTCAAGACCAGAGATGATTTTGGGCATCGGCAAGAGTTCGCCGATAAGCCCAGTTGAACACACGACGACTTCTCCCGATGAAATGTTGAGAAGCTCTCCTACCTTCTCGGCAGTCTGATGCGTATCTGCAAATCCTTGAGGACCTGTACATGCATTTGCGCCACCTGAGTTGAGAACCGCTGCTCGTACCAATTTTCCCTTTGTTACTTCACGCGACCAGATAACAGGTGCTGCAACTACCTTATTCGTTGTGTAAACCGCGGCAGCATCAAAAAGAGGGCCATCATTAACAATCAGGGTCAGATCGAGCGCACCACTTGATTTCAATCCAGCTGCAATCGCTGCTCCCCTAAAGCCCTTAGGAAGGTTACTCATACGCCCAGCCCATCGAAGCGAAGGCCATCAGCCTCATCTAGACCACACATCAAGTTAGCATTTTGAATTGCTTGTGCCGCAGCGCCTTTACCTAGATTGTCTATCGCTACCGAAACAACAAGGCGTGAAGTGTGTTCATCAACAGCAACCTGAATCTGAACATGGTTAGAACCCGTAAGCGCCGCCGTCTTTGGCATAACTCCGATAGGCAGAACCGTTACGAACTGAGAGTTTGCAAAGTACGAAGAATAGATTGCGTGCGCCTCTTCGGTAGAAACTTTCTTCGAAAGTTTTGCAGTGATGGTGGAGAGAATTCCTCGTGGCATTGGAGCAAGAATCGGCGTGAATGAGACTTTTGCTTGTAAGCCAGCAATCTTGGAGAGCGCTTGTTCTACCTCTGGAGTGTGCTGATGTACTCCCCCGAATTTGTATGAAGAAAGCGAGCCCGCTACTTCGCTAGCAATCAGGTTGATCTTGGCACTTCTCCCAGCGCCAGTAGTTCCTGAGGCTGCGACAACAACCAAATCGCTAAGATCTGCTATTGCTGATGCTGGAGCGGCACCGAGTGCAATAGATGTTGCATAGCATCCAGGGTTGGCAACCTTTGTTGATTTTTGAATCTCACTCTTGAAGGGTTCGATATCGGCAAGACCATAAGTCCATGCTCCCGCATGAACTCCGCCGTAATACTTCTCCCACTGGGATGCATCTTCTAGCCTGTAATCAGCTCCAAGATCAACGATCTTTGCCTTACTAGGAAGCTGAGCTATCACCTTTGCAGATTCTCCATGAGGAAGCGCAAGGAAAATCAGATCACATTGAGCAAAAACATCTACCGCGAAGGCGCTGAACTTCTGTCCGGCATAACTCTGCAGCTGAGGATGGATAGAAGTTATCTGCTCCCCCGCATTTGAGTGTGCACTGATAGCTGTGACTTTGAAATGAGGATGGAATGCCAGAAGGCGCAATAACTCGCCGCCGGCATAACCACTAGCTCCTACTACTCCGATTTTCATGGAGCGAGAATAGCATAATTATGCACTAATCTGCATATTTATACATATTTATGCAGTGCGGAGAATGGCTCCTGTTGCCTTAACGGCAGCTGCGACAGCGGATTCACGCATCTCAGTAACCTCTGCTCCAGTAAGAGTTCGATCTGGTGCTCGGAAGACAAGTGAGAAGGCGAGTGAAATCTTGCCGTCACCTAGCTTGTCGTAGCGATCAAAGAGAGAGATTGATTCAAGGAGGTCGCCTGCGCCTGCGCGGAGTGCAGATTCAACCTCTGCTGCGGAAACTGCAGCATCGACAATCAGCGCAACATCTTGAAGGGCTGCAGGCATCGTTCCAACTGTTGTTGGGCGAACCAAATCTGAATCCGGGAGGGCGCTGAGCCCAACAGCGAAAGCTACAGAGCGCTCAGGCAATCCGTACTTGGCGATGATGCGAGGATGAAGTTCACCAGCATGTGCGACAGCTTTACCGTCAACAATTAACTCAGCGCATCGCCCTGGATGCCAAGGAGCAAAATCAGATCTCTTAACGGTCCACTGAAGATTACATAGCTGCAGAATGTCCTGCGCATATGCAATCGCATCTTGCCAGTTATAGGGACGAGCCTTTCCTTGCCAATCTTCGGTCTCTGATTTTCCGACGAGCAAACCAGCTACGTGATAAGCCTGTGGAGGAACGCTTGCGAAGATCTCGTCAATAACTTTCTTATCTGGACGCTTAGATAAATCTGGTGAGATAAATGGGACAAGCTTCTGAGAGCTACGGAAGATTGAGCCCATTTCAAAGATTGCGAAATCCTTTGCGCCTCGACTGATATTACGAGCGGCTACTTCAATAAGTCCTGGAACTAAGTGGACTCGCATCAACGGGAATTCTTCAGACATTGGGTTTGCGATTCGATAAGTTGAAGCGCGTTCGCCCAGGAATCCCATCGAATCGATGGTCTCTTGGTTGGTAAATGGGAAGGTCTGAACTTCTGCCAGGCCGCGGCTTGCAAGCATCGCAGCCACAGCGCGACGGCGCTTCTGCGTCGGAGTCAAAGATGCGTGCTTTGGGCGCGGAGGAAGAATCGATGGAATCTTGTCATACCCGATCATGCGAGCTACTTCTTCTGCAAAGTCGGCAGAAGTTAAGAGATCGGAACGCCAAGCTGGTGGATCTACTTCGAAAGTCTTCTCATTAACATCGCAACCAATAGTTTGAAGAATTTTTGTTATCTCTGATGGAGAGATTTCAACACCGAGAATTCGTGAAATGTAAGCGGGGTCTACCTTTACTACCGGTGCGAAGCGAGGCTCGCCATCAACCACGGTTGCAACATGCTGAGCAGAACTATTCTCGGTCAGTAACTGAACAAAGCGTGCAGAAGCGAATTGAGCCAGAGATGGATCAACGCTACGTTCAAGGCGACGTGATGCCTCGGAAGATAATTTATGGCGACGTGAATTCTTAGCAACGCAGACTGGATCGAAGCGAACAGCTTCCAGTGCGATATCAGTTGTGGACTCCGAAATTTCAGAATAAGCCCCACCCATTGTTCCTGCCAGAGCCAACGGCTGTTCATCATCGCAGACCATCAGATCATCAGCGTCAAGCTGGCGCACTTGGCCATCCAAAGTTGTAAATGGTTGTGCCTTACCTGCGCGCTTGATGGTTAACCCACCCTTAATCTTTGACTTATCAAATGCATGAAGCGGTTGACCAAGTTCGAGCATCACGTAGTTAGTGACATCTACAACTAGCGAGATGGAGCGCATGCCCATCTTTTCAATTCTGCGACGCATCCACAAAGGTGTTGTTGCGGAAGGATCAAAGTTCGAGAGAGTTCGCAAATAGAAGACAGATGCTGTCGCTGGATCAGCAATCTTCGCTGAGACACCTTTACCTGTTTCGGCAAATGTAAGGCTACGAAGAACATCGACAGGATCGGTGAACTTAAGATTAAGTGAGCCCGCGACCTCGCGAGCAATGCCGCGAATACTCAAGGCGTAACCGCGGTCTGGGTTTACAGCGACATCGAAGATGACATCATTAATCATCAACCCTTCAATGGCATCAGCGCCTATTTTCACTGTGCCTTCCGCGAAAGTCATGATTCCTGAATGATCTTCTCCCAACCCAAGTTCGCGAGCAGAGCAGATCATTCCGTTGGAAGTCTTTCCATAGGTTTCACGGGCGGCGATTGCAAAGTTGCCAGGTAATACTGCACCAGGAAGGGCTGCAACAATCATGTCGCCTACGACGAAATTGGTAGCTCCGCAGATTACGTAGCGAACCTCTTTTTCACCACAATCTAGACCCACGTAGCGAACTGGCTTCTTAAATTCTGTGAGCTCTTCGATGCTAAGAACCTTTGCAAATACCAGTGGTCCGGTCAGATCTGCACCTTGCTTGACGATCTCTTCAACTTCAAACCCAACGCGAATAAGCGCATCAGAGATTTGCTCAGCTGTTATTGATTCAGGGATATCAACGAATTCTTTGATCCACGATAAAGGTGCGCGCATTTAGAGTCCGACTCCAAACTGGCGGGTAAAACGAAGATCGCCTTCAACGATGTCGTGCATGTCAGTAATTCCATGACGAACCATCAGAGTTCGCTCAAGACCCATGCCGAATGCAAAACCTGTGTACACATCGGTATCAATTCCGCAGGTCGTAAGAACCTTTGGATTGACCATTCCGCAGCCGCCCCATTCGATCCAGCGACCATTGAAGAAGATATCTACTTCAGCGCTTGGTTCGGTAAATGGGAAGAATGATGGGCGAAGTCGTGTGATGACATCTGGACCAAACATATGTCGAGCAAAGTTATCGAGCGTTCCCTTGAGATGAGCCATCGTGATGCCCTTATCGATTACAAGGCCCTCTACCTGATGGAATACCGGGCTGTGAGTTGCATCGAGTTCATCGGCGCGGAATGTGCGGCCAGGGCAGATCATGTAAATCGGTGGTTCCTGGGTAAGCATTGAACGAATCTGTACAGGTGAAGTTTGAGTTCTTAAGACCACGCCAGAATCAATGGGTTCGATAAAGAATGTATCTTGCATGGTGCGAGCCGGATGATCAGCTGGAATATTGAGAGCATCAAAGTTGAGCCAACCTGATTCAAGTTCTGGTCCTTCTTCAACTGAGAATCCTTGTTCAATGAAGAAATCAGAGACCTCGTTCTTAATAATTGAAATTGGATGAAGTCCGCCACGATGAGTGCGCTGAACCGGCAAGGTAATATCTACAACTTCTTCCAAGAGAACTTTTGCATCGCGCTCAGCTTCCAACTTCTCAGTCGCAGATGCGAGAGCCTTTGCGATCTCAGCCTTGGCGTCGCCGATTAACTTTCCAGCGTTTGCCTTCTCGTCAGGCGACAGGGAACCGAGAGCGCGACTAGCTAGTGAGATTGGCGCCTTATCTCCGGTGTGGGCGAGGCGGGCAACTTTGAGGGTCTCAAGATCAGATGCGGCAGTAAATGCTTTCTGCGCATCGCTTATCCACGATGCTATTTCTGCCGGATTCATGGCGGTAATTCTAACCTGCGACCTTTGTAGAAAGGGTGAACATTACGATAGAAGCGGCGGCCGATAAATTGAGGCTTTCAGCACGCCCAGCCATGGGAATGGTTACTTCGGTGACGTTCGCACTCAATGATGTACCTAGTGAGGCAGCATCTACTCCCCTGGCTTCATTGCCAAAGATTGCGACGCAATCTCCTGGTATTTCAAGATCGAGAATCGATGTTGTCGCATGTGATGAGAGAAGGAACTTCTGAGCATCTGGAAAACGCTTATCAACTTCGGTAAATGAAATGCCTTCAAATACCGGAATATTCCAGAGAGATCCTGCTGTCGAGCGCACAACTTTTGGTGAGAACATATCGACGGAATCTGGTGAAGTGATTACCGCAGAGATACCCATGGCATCTGCGGTACGCAGAATTGTTCCCGCATTACCTGGATCTTGGATCTCGTGGAGATAGATAAATGTAGATGTACCTGTCGCCGACAAATCAGATAAATCAGATTCCGGCTTGTAGCAAAGGGAGATTAAACCTTGAGGTGAAACGGTATCTGACATAGCTTTCATGACAGCTTCAGAGACTTCGACTATTTCAATATCGTTGAGGTCGAATTCTGAGATCTTACTTAGACCAGCTTCGGTACCGTAAAGAATCTTTATCTCTGGACCGTTTTTTGAAGTCAGAGCCTCACGTGCACATTGCAAGCCTTCTGCAACGAATAACCCTTGTTCGCGACGCTCTTTAGCGCCCTTAGAACCAATAAGAGCCTTCACTCGCGCAACATGTGGCGAGTGAAGGCTCTCAATCATTGGTACGAATTACTTAAGCTGCTGGAAGGTTCTTGCGTGCAACATCCACAAGAACCTTAAATGCAGCTGGATCGTTTGTTGCGATATCTGAAAGAACGCGACGATCTACTTCAAGACCTGAAGCCTTAAGCCCCTGAATGAAGCGGTTGTAAGTCATTCCATTTGCACGAGCTGCAGCGTTAATTCGCTGAATCCATAGCTGACGGAAATCGCCCTTCTTATCCTTACGGTCATTGAAGGCGTAGACCATT
>JACCDX011681906.1_pt1 | contig 12146 bp, 8 predicted proteins | sample 7449681 | NCBI WGS metagenome assembly JACCDX01 (sample SAMN15323450, study PRJNA562643) | freshwater metagenome | isolation source: river surface water | place: USA:Blue River Watershed | collected 2017-08-18 | reverse complement strand
GGCTGGATCGCCGCGCACTCCGGCATCGCCGGCGGCGCCAGCGTCGTGCTCATCCCCGAGATCCCGTTCACCTACGAGAGCATCATCAAGAAGATCGTCGAGCGCGAGGCCGAGGGTAAGCACTTCACGATGGTCGTCGTCGCCGAAGGCGCGCGCCTCAAGGGCGGCGACTTCGTCACGCACGCCGGCCCCGAGGAGAAGAACCGCGAAGCCCGCCTCGGTGGCGTCAGCGCCGTCGTGGCCGACGAGATCACGCGCCGCACCGGCAAGGAGACGCGCAACTGCGTCCTCGGCCACCTCCAGCGCGGCGGCGTGCCCACGACCTTCGACCGCCTGCTCTGCACGCGCTTCGGCGCCGCCGCGGTGCGCCTCATCGAGGAGAAACAATTCGGCATGATGGTGGCGGCCCGCGCCCCGGACACCGTCGCCATCCCGATCGCCGACGCCGTCGGCAAGCTCAAGACCGTGCCGCCCGAGGGCGACCTCATCCGGACCGGTCGCGCCCTCGGCATCTGCTGGGGCGACTGAGCCTACGCCCGCCTCCCGGCGCGCTGCCCGGAGATTTCCCGACCGCCGTCCTCACCCGAGGCCGGCGGTTTTTTTTGGCGCGCCCGGCGGGACGGTTTCTCCGTCGTGTGACGCGAATCGACGAAACCGCCGCGCCGCGCGACCAAGCGTGCGCGCGTTGCGACGGAGCGCGCGCCACGGGCGGCGAAGCTCCGCGCGCGCGGGGCCACCGGGCTTGCCATCGCTTCTCCGCGCGGCCTTATCCCCCGCATGCCCGCCCCGAGCCAGCCCCAGTGGAAATACATCCTCGGAGTCTGGACCGCTGTCGGCGTGTTGCTGGCGATCCAGACTTACGTGAGTCTGCCGATGGAGCCGCAATCCTGGCACGACCACGCCGTGCTCTGGGTCGCGCAGATGTATCGCGCATGGCTGTGGGCCGCGTTGACGCCGCTGATCTTCACGTTCCGCCACGAGATCAAGCGCCGCCACCGACACCGCGCCGTCATCATCGCGCTGCACCTGCTCGCCGCGGTCGCGCTGCTGGCGTGGTGCAACATCGTGCGCATGTGGGCGCTGAACGTGACCTTCGGCTGGTTTGAACTCCGCCACTACGGCCTCGACGCGATCCTCTCGATGGTGGGGCCGCGCTCGCTGATCGATTTCTACCTCTACTGGATCGTCCTCGGCGCGAGCTACGTGGTGGACCTGAACTTCCAGTGGCGCGAGGCCGCGCGCCGCGAGGAGCAGCTGCAGACCCAGCTCGTGCAGGCCGAACTCGCCGCGCTGAAACAGCAGGTGCAGCCGCACTTCCTCTTCAATTCCCTCAACGCCATCGCCTCGCTCGTCCGCGAACAGCGCAACCAGCCCGCCGTCGAAGCCATCGCGCTCCTCTCCACGTTGCTCCGCCAACTCATGACTAACGCGGGCCGCCAGGAGATCGAGCTCTGGCGCGAGCTCGACTACGCGCAGACTTACCTCTCCGTCGAGAAAGTGCGCTTCGAGGAACGGCTGCAGACCGAGTTCGACGCCGACGAGGACTGCCTCGACGCCCTCGTGCCCACGCTGCTGCTCCAACCGCTCGTCGAGAACGCCGTGAAGCACGGCATCGCCCAACGCCGCACGCCCGGCCGCGTCCGCGTCACGGCGCGGCGGGTCGACGACCGTCTTCGGCTCGAGGTGTTCAACGACTCCGCCGAGGGCGGCCGCCGCGTCGCCGTGGCCGAGAGCCACGGCATCGGCCTGCAGGCGACGCGCGCCCGCCTCGAGCGCGCGTTCGGTCCGGCGCATCGCCTCGATTGTTCGCTCAACACTCCCGACGGTTCGCGCGTCGTCGTGGAGATCCCCCTCCAACTCGGCCGCACTCCTGAAGCGGCTCCGACCCCCGCCTGAGTCATGGACAAGCTCCGCGTCCTCATCGTCGATGACGAGCGCCCGGCCCGACGCGCCCTCCGCACCTTGCTCGAACACGAGTCCGACGTCGAAATCGTCGGCGAAGCCGGCGACGGCGAGCAGGCCCTCGAACTCATCGCCGCCCACACGCCGCACGTGGTGTTCCTCGACATCCAGATGCCGCTGCTCACCGGCCTCGAGGCGCTGCGCGAACTCGCCCCGGCGCGCCGGCCCGAGATCGTGTTCGTCACCGCCTACAACGAGTTCGCCGTGCGCGCCTTCGAGCTGCACGCCGTCGATTATCTCGTGAAGCCGTTCTCCGATTCGCGCTTCGCCACCGCGCTCGACCGCGCGCGCCGCCGCGTCCGCGCCGGTTCGCTCGGCGCCACCGAGCAGGCGTTGCGGGCGCTGCTCGATCATTTGCAGGCCCCGGCCGGCGCGCTCACGACGCCCGCGACGAAGGCCGCCGGCGTCGACTTCTCGCGCCTCGTGGTCAAGGCCGACGGCCAGCTCCACTTCCTTAACCAGCCCGACATCCGCTGGGTGGAAGGGCAGGGCGACTTCGTGAAGCTCCACCTCAAAGAGCGCGGTCTCATGGTCCGCATGACGCTGACCAAGATCGAGCAGATGCTGGACCCCGAGCTCTTCGTCCGCATCCACAAGAGCACCATCGTCAACCTCCAGCGCGTGCGCCGGGTGATGCCGATGCTCGCCCGCAGTCAGGGCATGGCGCTCGACGACGGCACCGCGCTGCCCATCGGGCCGAGTTACCGCGGCGTGCTCGATCGCCTGAAATAGCATTCGTCGTCCGCGCCGCGCGCCGTCGCGGATGCCGTGTTTTTCGTCGCGTTGGTCGCGGGAGTCGCCGTGCGCGCCGACGACCGCTCGTCGTCGTGGCGCGGAACGCTTGGGTCGGCCGAACCGCTCGGGGTCCGCCTCGGGCGCGCCAACCAAACCATGAACAAAGACACCTCGCCCTCCCTGAGGCGCGCGCGCGGACCGATTGCGGCCGCGCTTGTCGCTCTCCTCGCCACGTCGTCGGGCTTCGCCCAGACGAATGCCGCCCCCGCGGCCCCTGAAAACGAGACCCTGAAGATGGCCGCCTTCGAAGTCACCGGCTCCCGCATCCGCCGCGTCGACGCCGAAGGTCCGCTGCCCATCGTCCAGCTCTCGCGCGGTGATTTCGACGGCACCGGCTACACCACCGCGGCCGACTTCCTCCGCGACATGCCGTTCAACTCCGGCGGCAACATCGACCCGCAGCGCACGAGCACCTTCGCCACCGGCGCCACCACGGCCAACCTCCGCGGTCTCGGTTCGCGCAACACGCTCGTATTGATCAACGGCCGCCGCATCGCCGGCTACGGCCTCCCGGGCGGCAACGGCTTCAGCACCGTGTTCGACCTGAGCGCCATCCCGTCCGCCGCCATCGACTCCATCGAGCTCCTCAAGGACGGCGCCTCCGCCATCTACGGCTCCGATGCCGTCGCCGGCGTCATCAACATCAAGACGCGGAAGGATTTCTCCGGCCTCAACACCGAGGTCTACTTCGGCAACACGACCGACTCCGACTCGTTCTTCCAGCGCTACGGCCTGACCTTCGGCTCCAAGACCGAGAAGACCGAGGTCGTCGTCGTCACCGACTACTCGAAGCGCAACGGCCTCAAGCAGGCCGACCGCAGCTTCGCCGCCAACGCCGACCTCCGCAGCTTCGGCGGCCGCGACAACAAGTCGTCCGCCGGCTGGCCCGGTCGCGTCACCGTCCCCGGCCTCGGCACCGTGACCTACAACGCGCCGACCTCCACGCCGACCGTCGGCACCGCCGTCCCCTACAACGGCTTCGTGCACGGCTACAACTTCAGCCCGATCACGGACAACATCCCGCCGCGCGACGCCTACGGCGCCTACATCTGGGCCAAGCACCAGATGACGGACAACCTCTACGCGTTCGCCGAAGTCACGAGCCGCACCAACAAGAGCACCATCGAAGTCGCGGCCTCGCCCGTGTTCGGCCAGAACGAGCAGGGCTCGTCCACCGCCGGCCAGATGCTCTTCCCGGCCACGAACCCGTTCAATCCGTTCGGCGTGAACATCGCCGGCTCCGCGCTCGCCTTCCGTCTCGTCGAGCTCGGGCCCCGCTCCACCGCCATCCAGTCCGACGCCACGCGCATCCTCGCCGGCTTCGGCGGCACGCTCGGCACCTCGTGGAACTGGGAAGCCTCCGCGATGCACTCGGACAACAAGACCTCGCAGGCCAACTTCAACCAGGCCTTCGACCGCCTCGTCCAGAACGCCCTCAACGGCATCGTCGGCCCCCGCACCGGCCGCCAGCTCTGGCTGAATCCCTTCGGCCGCAACGACCCCGAGCTGATCGATTACCTGCGCTCGAACTTCAACCGCCTCTCGACCTTCACCACGCGCATCGGCGACGTCTCCGTGTCCAACGGCGAACTCTTCGATCTCCCGGCCGGCAAGGTCGGCCTCGCGCTCGGCGGTGAGACCCGCACCGAGAAGCTCACCAGCTGGCGCTCGCTCGACGAGCAGCAGGGCCAGGTCATCGGCGGCAGCGAAGGCCTCAACACCTTCGGCGATCGCCGCGTGAACTCCGCCTACGCCGAACTCAGCGTGCCCGTCGTCAAGGGCGCCGAGATCCAACTCGCCGGCCGCTTCGAGGACTACTCGGACTTCGGCAACACCACCAAGCCGAAGGTCGCCCTCAGCTTCCGCCCGGGCGTCGACTGGCTGCTCGTGCGCGGCTCGTTCTCGCAGTCCTTCAAGGCCCCGGACCTCGCCCAGCTCTACAACGGCGGCACCGTCTCGTTCTCCACCGGCAACGTCCCCGACCCGCGCCGCCCCGCGGATCCGGCCCGCCAGCTGAAGATCGTCACCATCGGCAACCCGACCCTCGCGCCCGAGGAGACCGACACCTACTACGTCGGCTTCGTGTTCGAGCCGGGCAAGAAGCTCCTCAACGGCCTCCTCGACGGCTTCACGTTCTCCGCCGACTACTTCAAGTTCGACGGCACGAACGTCATCGCGAACTTCGGCGGCCAGACGATCCTCAACAACGAGCTGCTCTCGCCCGTGTTCGGCTCCCGGGTCATCCGTGCCACGCCGACCCCGGCCGACGTCGTCGCCGGCCTCCCCGGCGCGCTGCTCTTCGTGAACGACTCGTTCCAGAACGTCTCCACCCAGACCTACGAGGGCTTCGACTTCTCCGCGGGTTATCAGTGGACGATCAAGGACCTCGGCCGCTTCGCCGTGAACGCCGACCTCACCTACACCAAGTCCATCGACTTCGGGGGCGTGGAGTTCATCGACTCGTTCACGTATCCGCGCTTCCGCGCCAACGCTCGCGTCCGCTGGACCAAGGGTGACTGGGCCGCCTCCGTCTACGCCAACTACATCGCCGGCTACGACGACTCCGCCTTCGCCAGCACCGGCCTCGGCGGCAACGGCCTCCTCAACCGCGTGCAGGACCAGATCATCTACAACCCGCAGGTCTCCTACCGCGGCTTCTCGAAGTATGTGATCACGGTCGGCGCGAACAACGTCCTCGATACCGAGCCGCCGCGTTCCTACGCGTCGTCCGAAGGCTACGACAACCTCACGCACAGCGGCGAAGGTCGTTTCGTCTACCTCCGGATCAGCCGCGACTGGTAAGCCCCTTCTGTTCAGCCCCAGTCTGGTCAAAGCGCGCCGGGCCCCTCGTGGGCCCGGCTTTTTTTCGGCCGCTTTTCGGCTTTGTGTCGCCGCGCCGCGCGCCACACTGCGCGCCATGGTCAAGGAAGTCCTCCGCAACACCCTCGCCGGTGCCCTCACCGCGATGGTCCTCATCCTCCTCGTGCAGTCGCTGAACCGCTGGGTTTATCCCGCGCCGGCCGGCGTCACGCCCGAGAACAAGGAGGCCTTCCTCGCCTACCTGCAGGCGGCGCCGCTCGCCGCGCTGCTTGTCGTGCTCGCCAGTTACCTCGTGGGCGTCACCGCCGGCGCGTGGCTGGCGGGCCGCCTGTCGTTCAACTTTCCGGCGCGCCAAGCCATCATGGTCGTCGCGCTCTACTTCGTGGGCAGCCTGATGAACCTCCTCGCGTTCCCGCACCCGGCGTGGTTCTGGGTCGCCAACTTCGCCGCCGTCCTCGGCGCCGGCTGGCTCGCGCTCAAGCTCCAGCCCGCCCGCCCGGCCGCCGCCTGAGCGGCGCCGCCGGCCGGGACTCAGCAACGGCCCTGCTGGCGGCCGACGCCCGGGCTTCATTCCACGATGTGACCAAGGCCGGCGTTGTCGCGCCGCCGCCCGGCGCCTAGCGTCGCGCACCATGGGCACGATCCTCGGCATCGACATCGGTTCCTCCTCCGTCATCGCGGGCATCCTCGACGGACCGCGCGTCCTCACGGAAGCGCCCCGCGCTTTCTTCAAGTCCCGCCACGCCGGCGCGCGCGTCGAGGTCGATCCCGACGAACTCCTGCGCGCCGTGCGGGCCGCCGTCGCCGGCCTCGGGCCGCGCGCGAGAGAAGTCGATTCCATCCACCTCGCCGTCATGTGCCCGGCCTGGGTCGCGCTCGACCGCGCCGGCAACGCGCTCACGCCGATCGTCACGCATCAGGACCGCCGCAGCGTCGCCGAGGCGCTGAAGCTCGAGGAAAAGATCGGCGCCGCGCGCCACCTGAAACTCTGCGGCTGCCGGCCGTTCCCCGGCGGCATCAGCTCCACGACGTGGGCCTGGTTCAAGAAACACGAACCCGCCGCGCTCCGCGGCGCGGACCTCGTCGGCCACCTCAACACGTTCCTCCACCGCCGCCTCACCGGCGCGCGCGTCACCGATCCGTCGAACGCATCCTTCACCGGCCTCTACGACACGCTCACGCTGCGCGGGTGGAACGACGAACTCTGCGCCAACCTCGGCGTGAAGAAATCGCTCCTCCCCGAAGTCCACGACGCCGACCGCATCGGCGGCCGCATCACGCCCGAAGCCGCGCGCGCCTTCGGCCTGCGCGCCGGCACGCCGATGATCGTCGGCCTGATGGACGGCTCCGCCGGCATGCTCCTCGCCGGGGCGAAGGTCGGCCAACTCTTCAACGTCACCGGCTCCACCGACGTCCTTGCGCTCTGCACCGACCGCCCGAAGCCGCACCCGCGCCTGCTCACGCGCGCCCTCGGCGTGCAGGGAAAATGGCTGCAGGTCAGCACGCTCGCGGCCGTCGCGTCCGCCATCTACTGGGTGCGCGACCAGATGTGCCCGCAGATGCCGATCGAGGAATTCCGCGAGGAGTTTCGCCGCCTCGCCAAAATCGGTCCCGCCGCGTCGGGCAGCGTCCGCTTCGAGCCCTACATGGCCGGTGAGCGCACGAGCATCGTGCAACGCCAGGGCGCCTTCACCGGTCTCACGCTCGCCAGCACGCGCGAGCAGATGCTTTCGGCGGTCGTCGAGTCGCTCATCACGGCGAGTGCCGAGCGCCTGCCGCTCTTGTCCGCGTCCGGCACGAAGCTGATCCGCACCGTCGCCGTCAGCGGCGGCTCGGACCGCCTCGACGAGATCATGCGCCGCGATTGGCCGGGCAAATGGAAGTTCCAGCCAGTCACCGACGCGACGATGCGCGGCCTCGGCACCCTTGTGCCGCAGGAGATCTGAGCAATCGCCCGCGAAGAATCGCCCCCGGGGCACGAACCGTCCCCGCTCATGCTCCGCCACGGTGCCCCGCGCCCGTTTCCTCAATGTAACCTATTAGGTTACTTTGCCCGCTCCGCTCCAGTGAGGGCCGTCCGAATTTGTAACCTAATAGGTTACAAGTGTGGAAACGACTGGCGCCCAGGTGCGCGGGGGAAAGGCCGGTGGAATACCGCCGGGTGACGTGGGCAAACAGGCCGGGGCGGGCCGGCCCGCTACTCAGGCGCGCTCGGCGTAGAGGCGCCAGAGCACCTGCGTGCCGTTGTCGTCGAAGCCCTTCGCGCTCGCGAGGTCGTAGAGTTTCTTCGCAGCGGCGAGGCCGGGCAGGTCGAGCTTCATCGCGGCGGCGGCCTCGAGGGCGAGGTTCATGTCCTTGATGAAGTGCTTCACGTAGAAACCGGGCGCGTAGTCGCCCCGCAACGCGCGGGGCGCGAGGACGGTCATGCCGGTGCTGCCGGCGGCGCCACCGCCGATGCTCTCGAGCACGCGCACAGGATCGAGGCCGGCGTTCTTGCCGAAGGCCAGCGCTTCGCACCACGACATCATCACCGACGCGATGCCGATCTGGTTGGCGAGCTTGCAGAGCTGGCCGCTGCCGGGCGCGCCGTGGAAGACGATGATCTTGCCCATACGCTCGAAGAGCGGTTTCGCGCGGGCGAACGCCGCTTCGTCGCCGCCGACCATGATCGAGAGCCGCGCCTCGCGAGCCCCGACGTCGCCGCCGGTCACGGGTGCGTCGAGCGAGGACATGCCTTTCTCCGTGGCGGCCGCAGCGATGCGGCGGGCGAGGGCGGGGCTGGACGTCGTCATGTCGATGACGACCGCGCCGCGCTTCGCGTGGGCGAGCACGCCCTGCGGGCCGAAGTAAGTCTGCTCCACGTCGTGCGGGTAACCGACGATCGTGATGACGAAGTCCGCCTGCGCCGCCGCGGCGCCGGGCGTGTCGTGCCAGGTCGCGCCGGCGTCGAGGAGCGCCTGCGCCTTGGCCTTGGTGCGATTGTGCACGTGGAGAATGTAGCCGGCGGCCTGCAAGTGTCCCGCCATGCTGCGGCCCATCACGCCCGTGCCGATGAATGCGATCGAAGTCTGCGCCATGGGACGACGGAAGCGCGTCCGGCCGCAGACGCCAAAAGAAAATCGCGGCAGTCCGCCCCGTGCCGCGCGTGCGCCCAACGTGGTCGGCTCCGGCCTCCCGCCATCGTCACTTAATACGTGACAATTCCCAGTCCCGCACGCGGCGACGAGAGGGGCGCAAGCCGCCGCGCACGGCCGGAATTTTGTCACTTATTAAGTGACAAACCTCGGCGGGCGCACGCGGCGGCACGCGACGGGGCGCGGAGGCGGGAGTGGTCGCGGCGGGTCCGGTTTGCTGCCGGGTGGTGTGGAGGGTTTTCGGCGTGGACGGGGCGCGGGGCGAATCGCACGCTCGGCCCGTCATGGTCGTCCTCAACGCCCTCGTGCCCACGTTCCTCATCATCGCGCTCGGCGCGTGGATGCAGCGTTCGGGGTTCGTGACGGCGTCGTTCCTGCGCGAGGCGAACCGCATCACCTACTGGCTCGGCCTGCCGGCGTTGTTGTTCAGCCAACTCGTGGCTTCGCTGCACGACGCGGCCGGCGCGGAGAGTTTGCTCGCGGCGATGGCTCTTTCGACCGGGGCGATGGTCGTGCTCGGCTACGTCGGCGCGGCGGTGCTGCGCGTGCCGGGCGTCGTGATGGGGACCTTCGTGCAGGGCGTGTTCCGCGGGAATCTGGCGTTCGTCGGCCTGCCCATCGTCTTCGCGCTGCCCGACGTGCCGGTGTTCGGTAGCCTGACTTTGCACAACGCGGCGGTCATCGCGGTGGCGCCGACGATGGTGCTCTACAACATCGGCGCGGTCATCGTGCTGACCGTGAGCCAGCACGCGTTCGGTCCGCGTATGATCTGGCCGGTGGTGAAGCAACTCGCGATGACGCCGCCGTTGCTCGCGACGCTGGCGGGCATCGCGTTCGTGGTGCTAGGGTGGAAATTGCCGCACGCCGTCGCGCAGACGATGAACGCGCTCGGCGAGATGGCGCTGCCGCTCGGCCTGCTCGGCGTCGGCGGTTCGATCGTGACGGCGAAACTCGGCGGCGCGCTGAGGGCGCCGGTGACGGCCGCGCTGTTGAAGACGTGGGCCGGTCCCTTGGTCGGCTTCGCGGCGGCGCGGTTGTGCGGGTTGACGGGACGCGAGGCGCTGCTCGTGGCGATCCTCGCGGCGTGCCCGACGGCGATCGTCTCCTACACGATGGCCGTCGAGATGAAGGGCGACGGTGAACTGGCCGGCACGACCATCGCGGTCAGTGTGCTCGGCTCACTCGTGTCGCTCGCGGTGGCGGTGAGTTTTTTCTGAGCACGGGCGGGCGAGCGCGGGGGAATGCGCTTGGCGGCGACGACGGAGCGTCGCCCTCCATGGGCGCGTGATACGGGAGTGGCGGCGTCGACGGGCGTCGCTTTTCCGCGGCGGGCGGATGCGTTACGGGATGCGCAGCGTGAGGCCGACGCGGAGCGTGGCCTTGGCGTCGAGGACGTCGCGGTTGGCGGCGACGATGTCGGGCCAGCGCTCGGCCGAGCCGTAGTAACGCGCGGCGATCTTCGTCAGCGAATCCCCGGCGGCCACGGTGTGCGTGCGGCCGGTCGCGACGGTCGTGGCGGCGCGGGTGGAGCCGCTGGGCAGCGCGGCCTTCAACTCGTAGTTCTCGCGGCCGAGCGTGGTGTTCGCGGCTTGGAGCTGGGCGATGAGGGCGCGGGCGGAGGCGAGTTCGGAGGAAGATTGGCCGGTGCTGCGCTGGAGCGCGGCGAGCGAGTCGTTGAGGCGGGCGACTTCGGCTTGGGCGTCGCGCGCGGCGGCTTCGGCGGTGGCGAGTTTGCCCGCCAGCGAGTCGCGGTCGCCGGTGAGGGCGGCGGTGGATTGGTCGAGCTTGGCCTGGAGTTCGTCGCGCTCGCGTTGGAGCAGCGAGTAGCCGCGCAGGGCGGTGGCGAGCTTGTCTTCCGTCTCGGCGAGCTTGGCGGCGGCTTCGTCGTTGGCGGCGGGAGCCGGCGCGGGCGCCTGGGTGACGGCGAGTTGGTGCTCGAGTTCGGTCACGCGGGCGCGGAGGTCGGGATAAGCCGGGGCGCTCGGCGCGGCGGCGAGTTGTTGTTCGAGCTCCGCCACGCGCGAACGCAGGTCCGGGTAGGACGGCGCGGCCGGAGCGGCGCGGAGGCTGGCGAGTTGGGACTCGAGTTCGCCGACGCGACCGCGGAGGTCGGGATAAGTGGGAGCGGCGGCGGCCTTTTCCGTGGCGCGCGCGAGCTGGGCTTGGGCGATGGCGAGGGCGGACTCGAGATGGGCCACGCGGTCACTCAAATTCGGGTAAGGCGGCGGAGCGTTGCGCGCGGCGGCCAGCTGTTGCTCGAGGTCGCCGACACGGCCGCGGAGATCGGGGTAGGCGGGGGCGGCGGGAACGGCCGCGAGTTGGGAGCGGAGCGATTGGGATTCGGCGGTGGCGAGCTTTTGCGCGGTGGTGGCGGCGGCGAGTTCCGTCTGGAGCGCGCTCACGCGCTCGCGCAGATCCGGATAAGCCGGCGCGGCGGCCGGGCGCGGGGCGTTGGCGGCGGCGAGCTGTTGCTCGAGCTCGGCCACGCGGCCGCGGAGGTCGGGGAACGCCGGGCCGGCGTCGCGGAGCGCGGCCACCTGGGCTTCGAGGTCCTTCACGCGTTCGCGGAGATCGGGGTAAGCGGGCGCGTTGGCGGCGGGGGCAGCGGAGGCCTTGGCCTGCTCGATCTCGCGGGTGAGTTGGGCGACGCGCATCTCGGCGATGCGGGCCTGCTCCTGGTGGGCGCGGCCGGTTTCGCGGGCGGCGGTGGTGTCCTTTTGCGCGGTGGCGGCGAGCTGGGCCAAGCGCTCGCGATCGGCGCGGAGCGTGGCGACGTCACCGGCGAGATCCGTGAGCTTGGCGGAGAGGGCGTCGCGTTCGCGGCGGAGCTGCTCGGTCTCCTTCCAAGCGGCGGCCAGTTCGGTGCTCAGGTTTTTCTGGTCGGCGCGGGCTTGATCGAGTTCGGCCGGAGCGGCGGCGGCCGGAGCCGCAGCGGTTGGGACCGTGGCCACGGGTTGGCCGAGCGCGGCGAGGCGCAGTTTGGCGGAGGCGAGTTCGTCGGCGGTGAGTTTCGGGAGGAGTTCCTCGAGGGCTTTGCCGCGCGCGCCGTTCTGTTGCGCGAGGGAGAGCCAGACGTAGGCGGCGGTGCGGTCGACGTCGACGCCGCGGCCTTCGGCGTAGGCAAGGCCGAGGTTGTATTGGGCGATGGCGTTGCCCTTCTCGGCCTTGGCGGCGAGGGCGATGATCTCGGCGTCGGCGGCACGGAGCGCGGGCGCGGAAACGAGCAGCGCGGCGAGGAAAGCGGAACGGAGCGGGCGGGCGAGGTGCATGGTGAAGTCGGGCGAAGGGCGTGTTTGCCCCCTCGCGCCGGGCCGCGCAAGCCCGGCGAATGTCCGCGACGCGAATCAGGCGGAATTTACCGTTTTCTCCCCGGGGTCGGCTCGGACGGAAGCCGGCGGGGGCGGCGGGGTGGGGGGCGCCGGGGCGGGCCGGAAG
>JACCDX010160539.1_pt1 | contig 12148 bp, 11 predicted proteins | sample 7449681 | NCBI WGS metagenome assembly JACCDX01 (sample SAMN15323450, study PRJNA562643) | freshwater metagenome | isolation source: river surface water | place: USA:Blue River Watershed | collected 2017-08-18 | reverse complement strand
TAGATCGGGAGCTCCTAGTGTTGATAGAAGCCTTGTATGGGATTTCATCGGTCATACTTACCACAACCGCCATCTATGATATAGATGGCGGTGGGTATATTTTCCTCCTAGCGCCGATATGTAATACTCTAGCCCGACGCGTTCTACATTGTAGAAGGAGGAGCGGAGTAGTGACCTTCGCTGGTTATATCAGCCGACTAACTCATAGTCTGAGGAGGATGTTAAGCGATATACATATAAGGTGGACGAGCGCTAAAGCGTTCGACCCTACGTCTGCGGATTTATTCGTGACGCTTATTTCGAGACCTGTTTCTCACGCTTATGAAATTGTTCGCCCAATTAGAGACAAGCAATTATTTATTATCCGTTGCGGAAATATTCGCTGATTTATACGCGACGATAAATTAGGCGAACATCGCAAGATGGCTGCTATGACTCTCGAAGAAGCAGAGGCTACATTGAATACGCTATGGAGGAGAGCGGTTCTAGAAGATGAAATTAATGACGCTATCTCCACAGCGAATCGCCTCGGAAAAATTCCGTTGGTCAAGTTTGTCGCTAACGGCCGCACTGTTTGGAGACCAGCCGATAAAGTACTGAACGGTCTGAACAAAATAATCTTAAACGAGAAAACAACTAATACAGCGAGTGACGCTGAAATGGTGGAAATATTAGAAAATGACGTTTATGACTTCGATATTAAAATGGCTGACAGACCTGGTTATGCGGATCTTGCAGGGAACTTTTATCCGTTTCTTCTTACAAACGAAGCGGAACAAGGGCTTTTGAGATGCGGCATTGACCTCAAACCCTGCCAGATCTTCTCCGAGAAATCGTTGGAAGAAACGCTTAAAACCGACCCTGAACACGTTACAAAACACTGTCTATGGAACACTCTGCAAAAGCTTCTGCCTGACAAAGGCGAAAGAGCTTTAGTTCAGCTAGGACTGAAGACCGTGGCCGGCGTTGCTGCGAAGAAAAGGATTTTGAATAAAATCGCTAAAATTTACAACGTCAACATTCGCCTTCACGAAACTAAAAACTCTGGAGTGCACTGTCGTCTTTACAAAGGAGATAAAAATTCGAAAGAGGAGATCAGGATCGGCTACATCTCTGATCACTTCTTCCCTAATTTATCGTTCAAACCAACGATCCAAGGTAAACCAGCAGATATTAACAAACTTATCGCGGAGAAACAGCTCGGAGGTTCTAAACATGATGAAGTGGCTCGAGGCGACGTCTATTTCCGTTACCGCGACGGATTGGAAATATCAACAGCTAACATACTGAAAAAACTTCAAGAAGCTGGTTACGCAAAACCGTTTCCTCCTGAATTCGCTGAACGGTTGGCCTTATCTAGAACGATTTCGGAACTGAAAGGTCGTAACCCGTTTATTCAAGATCTCCTTATCCCGAAGGTTTCGATCTGTAGCGAAGCAGAGAACGAATCGGATGAAACTGACGAATCCGAGGTTTCGGATAACGATAAGGATGAACTGAGCGTCTTCTACGCGGATTTCGAGACTTTCAAAGACGCCGATCGTAGACATATTCCATATATCGCATGCGCCATACGGCGAGGAGGAGGCGATGTGTTCTGCGTAGGGAATCCTTTGGCGATTAAAGAGGATTGGGATTACAGCCTCGGTAGAGCGCTTCTGACGAAGATCTGCAACAGATCGAAGACGAAGAACGTCAGGGTCTACTTCCACAATCTCAGATACGACGCTAACTTTCTGTACGACTCCGGTCTTAAGAGAATGTCCACTATCGAACAAGGATCGCGTTTGTACGAACTGAAAGGTTTGTTCTATGTCGAGGAAACGTGTTTCAACGTTTCCATCCGCGATACCTATTCTTACCTAAACTGCAAGCTATCGGAGTTTCCGAAAATGTTTGACATGCAAAGCGGTAATAAATGGTCGAACTTTCCGTACGATATCTTCTGCAGAAAAACCCTTAGCGACGTTCGCGTCGATAAAAACCTCTTTACCTTCTCCGAGTTCAGTCAAATTCCTAAGCAATATGTCGACGGAGGATTTGTTGATATGTATCGTTTCGCGATTGATTATTGCAGCCAGGACGTTCGCGTCTTGCAAGAGGGGTTTGACATCTTCCGACAAACCTCTATGGAGTTGAACATCGATATCGACGGTCCAATGACCGCAGCGTCCTTCGCTGTGGAATATCTAAAAAAGGAGGGCGTCCTAGATAGGGTAGAACCTCTCGACGGCGCTGTTCGTGCTTATGTCCAGGAGTCGGTGGTTGGAGGTCGAGTGTGTCTACGTGGGAACGAACCGATCCACTACGTCGCGAACAACGAAAACATAGGCTCGCAACTAGTCGACTTCGACGCTGTTTCTTTATACCCAAGCGCGATGGCGACTATCCCCGGTCTCCCTATCGGACATCCGAGTAACTTCGACGGCGCCCCTCCGGACGACGACAACTTCTACGTTGCAACCGTTATCGTTCGTTTCATCGGTAAGGAACTTCACATGTCTACTCTTTCCTCTAAGAAACAAGACGGCACGAGGCTTTGGGGCAAAGAAAGCGTGAAGGTTGGCGACGTGGTTGTCTTAAACAGACTACAAATCGAAGACGCTCGTCTGCATCAAGGCGTTGAGTTCGAATTTGTTGGCGGATTGCGATGGGCAGACGGCTATAACAACAAAATCAGAGAAACGATTACCAAGCTGTTCGAATGGCGCCTGCGACTGAAAGCAGAGAAAAACCCCCTCGAGCGCGTTGTAAAACTGATTATGAACTCGGCGTACGGTAAGTTCGGGCAGAAGCCTCACGACGAACGCGTTAGATGGTTGTATTCCGACGAAACCAAAGCGTTAACCGTTGCGGCTAACGCCGGAACCGGTTTCATATATCTCGAAGCGGTCAATCGGAAAAAGACGATCTGGAAGCTGAAGTATAATAATCCAGACTTCAAACATTCGAACAGAGCCCACTGTGCTAGTTTGATCCTGGCTCGTTCGAAAAGCATTATGTACCAAGTGACCACTCCTCTTGACGACGAAATCCTGTATACCGACACGGATTCGATGATACTTCCGAAAGAGGCTTTGTCGAAACTAAATCGACCTGATCTCGTTGGCGAGCAGATGGGGCAGTTTCACAGCGACCTGTCCTGGTCTGGCGTTGAAGGTAAAGAAGGAGAAGTTACCTCAAGCGAAGCTCGGATACTTGCTAAAAAAACATACGTCCTTCGCTTAGAAAACTCAAAACTCCCTGGATCGTTTCAATATCACTTCAGAGCTAAAGGGATTCCGAATGAAACGATCGAAATTTACTGCAGAGAAGATAGGATAACGCCTCTCGAGCTATACGAAAGAATCGGAGATCTAGGCGTGACCTTCGATTTGACTAAGGGGAGGCCTAGGTTTAAACAAAACCCTACGAGCGTTGTCACGCTGAACGACTTCCAAAGGAAACTAGGACCTTTCGAGGTTAAAAGGGTCGGCGTAAAAAACGTCCTCTCTCCTATCGACGTTCTTGCGGCTATGGGAGGGGTTTAGTTTAGTAATCAGTATCCATACGAAACAACCAAGGCTGCTGAGAGGAGGTCGCGCGCAGATTCCCCGCCGCTCGCACACCTAACGCTGTTTCCAGGAGCGGGTAAGGCGGTGAGGGGGTGGGAACCTTCGCTCTCCTCCTAAGAAGAGCTATCAATTTTTTCGGATCCTTTGGCAGATCCGGAAGAGCAAACTCCGAAACTTTCTTGAAAGGAGGCTGGATTATTCGCCAGGGGCTAGCCCCCTTCCCAATCCGCGCTGCGCTTTCTAGGAATCTAGTTGGGTCGCAGTGGCCCAACCTGCGAGCCAGCCCTTCATCCAAATTCTCGCTGCGGATAATTATATCGGTGGCGTTGTCGAACACGGGGCGCGGCAAACGATGTCGCGACTGAACTAGGAAGAATACATGTCTAAGTTGGTGGCGGCCCCGTATGAACTGTTGAATAACCTCGCCTTGCGCCGACTCAGCCATCGGGGTTCCTCCGACGTCGTCGAAGATTAACATCGAGGGGCGTTTGAAAGCGGGGAGCTCCAACCTCGTTTGATTCGGTTTAGGGGTAATCTGCACCAAAGGGATTCCAGCCTGGTCCAGCATTTTTTTAGCGGTTGAAGTAACTTCGTTCTCCTGCGTGCTCTCCGGCGCCACAAGCACCACCGCTTCTAGCTCGCCCAACTCAAAAGGCAAATCCCACGTCAGCCAGCTCTTACCCTTCCCTGAATCGGCTATGATAACGACCCGCCTATTCTGGAAGCCCACAGGGGCTTTCATAGTTGCCATCGCGCTCATTTTCTATCTACGAACTGACAGAATCCCAAGCGAAATAGTTACAGGCGTTAAGAACGAAATCGGTTTATCATCTCGGTCGCGTAGCTTCCAAAGGATCGACGCCCAACTCGTCTGACCGGGGACAAGCGGGATGATGTCCGCCACCGCCCTAGTCGACTGAACAGTTCCGATCGGGCTTTTGATCAGCGTGGAAATCAGCGGGGTCGTCGTGCCCGGGGATGATTGAATCACAAGGTTGCAATATACTTTCACAACCTCCTTCCCGAGAGTAATGTCGACGGGGTAGGGAGACACCAAACCGGTCGCGGGGGCTGCTATAGAAGTTTGACTCGGTTCGAAACCTAACAACTGAGCTATTAACGGAGTAACCGTAAGGATCGTGTTCGCTTTTATCACGGAATGGAAAGCCGACTGTCCTTCTGTAGGAATCGAGAGCACTTCGCCGGTCGTAGTTCCGTTGAAAACCTTTATGATCGTATCGCGATTCCAAAATCCAGGCGTGAAAGCAACGGAGTTCGTTCCTACTAGGCAGTTGTTTGTTTCTTCGATGTTCCACAAACCGCTCGTGTCGATCCCTATCGTCGATTCGTTGATGTAGGAAAACCAGTGATCCGATATAGGAACTGTGAAAGGAATCGGTGAGAATATCTGTTCGTAGTCGCTCGTGCGACGAGGGATCGTTACGCTGACATGTGTGCGGTGTTCGGGTTGCTTAAGCGCCACCCTATCATATTGCGTTGTGGAACGAGGGTAGTCAAATAGCGCGTGCATTTCAGGGGAGGATAGGATAAAGTTTCAGCTCAACTACAATAGGAGTGGAGAACGTTATCGGCGATCCGTTAATATCCCGCAGGCGCCACGCGATCGAATTCCGCAGACCACCTCCTACAACCGTTTTATCGAGGGAGGTTCTGTAGCTACACTTATCGTTTGACATTGAAACCGACACCAGCGGTTTATCTGATGTTGTTATTAGACTGCAGTATATATCAAAATTAACATCGAAATTAGTTTTGTTAGGCGACCGAGTTACTCCGTTAATAACCGTCGCTTCGAAGCCCAGCATTTTTGCAAAAACCGGAGTGAGCGCTAGTTGGGTTTGGGGTTTTGTAACGGAGTGACCAGCTTCGTCGATGGTGATAATTACGCCCGTAGGGGTTTCGTTTAGTTTTCGTAGGACATCTCTGCGATTCCAAAAGCCTGGAGGGAACAGAACTTCATTGCTCCCCACCCCCACGTACTGTGGTTGAACCACATTCAACACTCCCGCGCGGTTGAACAATATCGAGGGCTGGTTGAAAGACGCCTTCTCCGCGTAAAGAAAAAGCGGTGTCTCTAGTATCTGATTGTAGTCGGAGACGCCCTGCGGGATCTCGACGCGGACAGTCTCATAATCCATCAATTGTAGATTATTATAAATACGTGAATAATACACGATGTCCCACGAAACAATTCGATTTTACAGTAAAGAGGGCGAGCCTCTAAAGGAGGTGCGTCTGAAGAAGGGAGGCTTCGCTCCCCTACTCGCCGGTCTAGCAGGATTCCTGCTGCCTAAAATCCTTGGAGTAGGAGTTGGAGGATGCACTCCGCCTTCTTACATGACGCTGGGGGAGGAAGATGAAATGGGGTCAAAGATCCCAACCAAACGGTTATCAGGTCAGCAGCTCCAGAAACTCCTGTGCGACCTGGTGGTTCAAGAGGTGGAGGAGGAAGAGGATGATCTGTCAGACGTCGAAGGAACCGCTGTCGGTTTTGGAGGCAAGCGAGGAGGTGCTACAGGTTTTGGAAAGAAAGGCGGAAAGAAAGGAGGATGCGAAGGAACGTCCATTGGTTTTGGAAAGAAAGGAGGCGCTGTAGGTTTTGGAGGCCAGGAAGGAGGCGCGCTCGGGTTTGGGAAGAAAGGAGGCCAGGAAGGAGGCGCGCTCGGGTTTGGGAAGAAAGGAGGCCAGGAAGGAGGCGCACTCGGTTTTGGTAGGAAAGGAGGCTCCTTAGGCTTTGGAAAAAAAGGAGGAATGGCACAGGTGATCTACGATCCAGAACAACCATCAGCTGTGAAATCTCCAAGCAAACCCTCAATCCCCGCTCCGTTCTTCCAACAAAAGATGTAGAAACTCCACCACTTAGTGGCGAGGATCTTGAAGCGCTGAATCCGAACGTGCGGGTTATGACTCCGCAGAAATACGCGTCGTTGGCGGAAAAAAACCTCGAACCGCCTCAAGCGATCATCAACCTGGATACCAGACCGACAGGTCCAGGAACTCATTGGACCGCTTTCTACACTCATCGACCAGGAGGACCAATCGAATATTTCGACCCCTATGGCATTCTACCGCCTCAAAGAATTCGAGGTCGTCTGGTTCTATACAACCCTTATCAGTATCAGCGGGGCAGCGAACAAAACTGCGGGTGGCGGTGTTTGATGTGGCTGAAGCGGCGAGCTTTAGAAGGTGTTTAAAGCTCGTAGGGTTGTTAGAAAGTCGACAGGTCGCGGGCAGCTGATCGGAGGTGGTGGAGGCGGTGGGCAGCTGATTGTCGGCGGAGGTTGGATAGGTGGTTGGGTAGCTGGGGTTTGGATTTCAGGAGGGGAGAATCTCTTCTGCATCGCCAAAGTACACCTAAATAAATGAGTGTTGAGGTTGCTGTCCGAGGTAAATTTTTTTCCGCAAGCATTGCAGTGAAATTTTGGGAGTGAATTTTCGTGCGGCCATTGCTCTACAGGAGCGGCTTTGCACGGGGTTTTTCTGGCCTCATGGGCCAAAAGCCATGAGCGAAATGGGAACAATTTTCCGCAATTCATACAGCGGGGATGCTCCATCGTTTATATAACTGCGAGGAAATATATGTCTTAATGAAAACCTAGACGGTTACCCACAAAGACTACGACGATGCTGCAAGGAGCTGTAGTGGGTTCAGAGAGCTGAATGGCTAGGTTCCAGGTCTGCCCCGCTTTTTGAGGAACTCCGGTTTCGATGCTGTAGATCCGATTCTGCTCACTCCATCTCTGGAAGGTAAGAATCGTGTCCGACCCGGTCTGATCGGTCTGGCTGTTCTGCCGAAGCTCGGTGAAATGTCTAGCAAGACCCTTGCGGGCTGAGGGTGAGTAGACGCTGTTATAATTAACGGTTGATGGAAGAACCAAGCCTCCTCCGTTGCTAAGGTGGTGGGTGGTGACAATCGACTGGGGGTTGGGGTTCATTGTGAACGGCGAGCCGTCAGAGGTGGAAAGGAAGAAGTAGAAGACCGATGAAACCGAGAAACCAACATTGGGGGTGATGGAAGGAACGGTGGTGCTTCCTACCGGAATGTTGTTAATAGAAAGATAGGACGCGCGCGGAGACAACATCCTCAATGACTCAGGAATCTCGCCTGGGTCGTTCATAGTCATAACCGGGTAGGTAATCTCCATGGAAGGAATCTCCACCAACCCGCCAGCCGGCAGGGTGAAGATTTTGCTCAAAGGCTCCCACGTCAGATTCAAGGTCATAGATCGAACAACCGGCCAAGAGGAGGTCGACGCTGCGTCCAAAAGGTAACGAAGAGGAACACGCACCTCGAAAACATCATACACCTGGGTAACTGGGGTGTTAAGGAGTTCGATATCGGCGTAGTCCGTCCACTCTGAGTAGCTGGATTGGAGGATCTGATAAAGATAGCCCGCGACTCCTCGTTCGCCGTAACTGGGGTAAGATACAATCTCTATGTTCGACCCAGAACCGACAGTAATAGACGACTGCGCCTGATTAAACCACGCGATGGCGGGGCGTTTGATCGTGTACGCGGCTCCTCCGAGACCGCTAATCTTAACAGTAACGTAAAGGTAAGCGTGATAAAGATTGACAACGCTGTTGTCGCCTACCACGGTAAAATTATAGCTGTTCGTACTGCCGAACGGTTGGGTTGAGCCCGGAAGGGCGACGACTACGGAGTGTTTCTGAGCCATTGTATTAAAGCTGCATTAAATAATAATATCTCGTGATTATACATCTCAAAATGGGGGAACCCTATAAACTAGAACTCAACGAACCCGGACTCCGAAAATTCGACTTCTGCGCTTTCGTAAACAACCGAACCCCGCCTTCGCCGCTAGGAATGGGAGTGGCGGAAACCGCGGTGAACTTGCTTCCAACGGTGCTTCCTAGTGTGGCTCCTCTAATCAACAACGTGTTGGGTAGAATAATACCGAATCGCGCCGAGGCCGCCTCGAAGGCTTCCAGCGCGGAGTCAATGGCTGTTCTAAGAGAGATCGCCAGAGACCCAAACGCAGACCCGAAACTTAGGATGGAAGCTGTGAAAGCTTTGGGGCTCCGAGGGTAATTCGGTCAAAAGAAATATACACAATAATAATGGCGCCGCTTACGTCCTTGAAGCTTGTAACTGTAATGCTGGAGAAGTTCCCGATTGCTCCAGACGTAATAAGAGCTGTTGCGAACGCCTATGGAGATCCTCCCGACATAATCGCTTTTCAAGGAGTGTCCGCTAAGGGTTTAGCTTTGACAGATGTGACGATAGCCAACCCAAAAACAAACGTGGACGCGAACGGTTTTCCAGGCAACTGGACAACGGTTTTCGTAAAAGCTGTGCCCGACGACGTCAACGCGTTCGGTCACGCGATCTGTGTGCGCAACGCCAGCGGAATAGAAGTATTATCGGCGAAGTCAACAAACTGGACGCCTCTGCCTCCTGGAGATTCTACATTGCGTAAGCTATTAAGCGTGCAGTTGAGAACAAGGGAAGGAGTTGTCTTCACGGTGCAGGAAACTCAATTGAGTTGGCCCAAGTCGGGGAACAGCACAATAGTAAAAGGATACGTTCAGTCGATGCTAAATATGCCTGGAAAGCAGATTATACTCGGCAGGTTAAACACAGCTTGGAAGTATGTTAGCGAAATGGCTGCCTCGGCAAATTACGTGATCTCTCCTAGCGCGCCAGGGGTTACGGAGTATGATGCAGATGGAACATATTGCGTGGACTACATTCTAACAAATCTCGGAACGTTAAAAAATGAAAAGATCTTGGCATACACGACGACGCCGGGGGAGCGGCGTTTCGCGTTAGTTGCTGAATTAGATGCTGAAGGGTTAGAAACGGATAAAACAGGAGGTCTTCCGCATACGGTGAAAGGTATTGTAAACAAAACCTATACGGATACGCCGGTTGCATAAGTCCGATAAGAGATATATTTCGCCGTGTGAATATAAAGAATGACCGCCTTAACCCCTTTGAAGTTGGTGACTGCAAACATACAAACCTCACCGATCTCGGCCAATCCGCTGACGCTGCTGCTGACTGGAAATCAGGGTCAGATCCCTCCAGACATAATCGCGTTCCAAGAGGTGGTTGCTGCCGGCCTGGCTGGAACAGATGTGACGATTGCAAACCCCAAAACATCCACAGACGCAAACGGTTTTCCAGGTAACTGGACGACAGTGTTCGTTCGTACGCTTGATGAATCGGGAAAAGCGTTTGGGCATGCGCTATGTGTTCGAAACGCCAGCGGGATAACAGTGGTGTCGGCGAAGTCGACCGAGATCACGAACCTGCCTCCCGCCGACAAAGAACCGAGAAAGCTGTTAACGACGGTGTTAAAAACGAGGGAGGGGTTTCTCTTTACAGTGAAGTCAACTCATCTCAGCTGGGCAGGAACGGCCAACAGCACAACCACAAAAAACAACCTAGCTGCGATCCTAGCCGCTCCTGGTCCGCAGATAGTAATGGGAGATATGAACACCGCGTGGAAGTATGTGAGCGAAATAGCTACCAATGCAAGATATCAGTTCGTTCCTACGACTCCAGCGGTAACTTGTTATGAGGCGATAGGAACCTTCTGTCTCGACTACATCCTATGCAACTTCGGACAGCTAGTAAGACAACACATCTGCTCATTCAACGCGACAGGAGACACCGACCACCTAGCAGTAAGTGCGGAATTAATTTCTTCGGAACTAATGACAGATAAAACTGGAGGGCTGCCGCATTCCGTTCCAGGTATACCAAATAGAGCGTATGAAGACACTTTAGTAGCCTAATGTTTTATGTGTCATAGAAAATAAGAATGAATAAGTTAAAACCGTTGAAGCTCGCGACGGCGAACATAATGCTTTCTCCGATCGCTCCCATTCCGATGAATATGTTGTTGGCAGGGCAGGTAGGAGAAATCCCTCCCGACATAGTCGCCTTCCAAGACGTAGTCGCTACCGGTCTGGCTGGAACAGATGTGTCTATTTCTAACCCAAAAGCCGCGACGGACGCTGCAGGTTTCCCGGGAGGTTGGACGACTGTCTTTGTGTGTACGGCTAACGATGGAGTAAACGGCGTTGGTCACGCGATATGCATACGAAACGCAAGCGGACTCACCGTAGCTTCAATGAAGTCGACAACGTTTACAAACCTTCCACCAACCGACAAAAAAGTACGTAAACTACTGACGGTGGTTCTGAAAACGAGAGAGGGAGTTCTCTTCACTGTGCAGTCCACACAGCTAAGCTGGGCAGGAACGGCTAACAGCACAGCCACTAAGGGGAACATAGAGCTGATTCTAGCCACGCCTGGACCGCAAATTGTAATGGGGGATCTAAAGACCGCTTGGAAGTATGTAAAAGATATATGTGAGAAGTACGGATATAGCTTGGTTCCGATCTCACCTGCGGTGACGAGTTATGGTACACAAGGGACGTATTGTTTCGACTATATCTTAACAAACTTTGGAGAACTAACAAATTCACGAATCAGTGAGTACCACATGGGAGGTAACTCAGACCACCTCGTGGTGTGTGCAGAACTAATCGACGTCAACCTAATGACTGATAAATCGGGAATTCTCCCGCACACGGTGACTGGGATTAAAAATAGAACGTATGAAGACACTCCGGTTGCTTAAGTAAATAGAGAGCAATGAAGACAGTTTCTTAGACAAAACTGGCTTCGTATCTCTCATAAAACCTCAACCCCAAGGGTTCCGTAACGTTTTTTTTTGCTTGAGTCACAAAGCGAAAAAAGCCGATACGTCGTCTGAGTTAAATATAAGAAAAAATATATACGAAAAAGAAATAGATGCAAAGAAGAATGCCGACAAGCCGATTCAACACGCCAACAGCTCCGGTTGAATACCCCGAGCTAAAAGCGTCGTTTGGAGAAAAACCAGACCAAGTAGTACGACTACAGGAGATCTTACGATCGAGAAACCATATAGAATATGAAAAAGAAAAAAGACAGCAGTTATATAAAAAATACCGTCGTTGGATAAATATTGTAGACGCGATTGACACGTTCCTATTACTAGTGAGTCTAGGTTTGGGAGTTGGAGGTCTCGGTTTATTAACAACAATTGTAGCTGCTAAGGTAGTAATAGGGTTGGAAATCGGAGCAATATCATGCGGAATAATCTCCGTCGGGTTGAAAATTGTAGATCGCAGACTCATCGACAAAGCAACAAAGCACGATGAAATAAGAATACTCGCAGAAAGTAAACTAAACAGCATAACCGATCTGGTGTCAAAGGCTATCACAGACGGAATAATATCGGACGACGAGTTCAGCGTCATTTTGGGAGAGGTAGAGAAGTATAACAAAATTAAAGAAGAGATTCGAAAGAAGGCAACAGAGAACGTAGGAGAAGAAATGAAAAAAGCGCTAATCCAAAAAGGCAGAGAGGAAGCTAGGACAGAAATGATGAAAAAGCACGCTTGGGTGTAATTTCAACAACATAAGGTATTACATATCGGCGCTAGGAGGAAAATATACCCACCGCCATCTATATCATAGATGGCGGTTGTGGTAAGTATGACCGATGAAATCCCATACAAGGCTTCTATCAACACTAGGAGCTCCCGATCTA
>JACCDX011583665.1_pt1 | contig 12149 bp, 9 predicted proteins | sample 7449681 | NCBI WGS metagenome assembly JACCDX01 (sample SAMN15323450, study PRJNA562643) | freshwater metagenome | isolation source: river surface water | place: USA:Blue River Watershed | collected 2017-08-18 | reverse complement strand
CGAAGCGGTGGCCTTGCGTGGTGCGGCCGGAGCTCAGGCCCAGGGCCTGCACGGGCACCACCTCGGCGCCATGCAGCGCGATGAGCCCATGCGCCGGGCGCACGAACTTCACGTCGGTCCAGCCGTCTGCCAGCTGGTAGGTCATGACCTTCGGGATCGGCAGTTTGGCCAGCGTTTCGTCCAGTGCCTTTTGCAGGCCCTGGGCCAGCGTGGCGCCGGGCTGCAGGCTGTCCCAGAACAGCGCTTCGGCCTTGCCATCGGGCAGGCGCTTGAGCTGCGGCACGACTTCGGGGCCGGCGCCGACGGCCGCGAGCTTCTTCAGCAGCGCGGGCGTGGCCTGGCCGTCGGCGGTCAGCGCGACGGCGACGGGCATCAGCTTCTGCTGCACCGCCTTGTCTGCAGCCTTGGGCGAGACGGCTTCGACATGCACGCCCAGCCGGCGCGGCGACGCGAAGGCGGTGACGGCAGCGTCGGCGCCCGCCAGGCCTTGCGCCTTCAGGCTGTCGGCCAGCACGGCGGCGAAAGACTCGCCCAGCTTTTTGAGCGCCTTGGGCGGCAGCTCTTCGACAAACAGTTCAACCAGGAGGTTTGCAGACATCACGCGGCCGCCTTCTTGTTGTTCTTCAGTTCGATCTGCGCAACCACTTCATCGGCCCAGGCCTTGGGCGCCATCGGGAAGCCCAGCCGCGCACGGCTTTCGAGATAGCTCTGCGCGACAGCGCGGGCCAGGTTGCGGATGCGGCCGATGTAGGCCGCGCGCTCGGTCACCGAGATGGCGCCGCGCGCGTCCAGCAGGTTGAAGCTGTGGCCGGCCTTCAGCAGTTGCTCGTAGGCGGGCAGGGCCAGCTTCTCGACCATCAGCTCCTGGCTCTTGCGCTCGTGCGCGGCAAAGGCCGTCAGCAGGAAGTCCACGTCACTGTGCTCGAAGTTGTAGGTGCTTTGCTCCACCTCGTTCTGGTGGAACACGTCGCCATACGTCAGGCCGTCGGTGTAGACCAGGTCGTAGACCGATTCCTTGCCCTGCAGATACATCGCCAGGCGCTCCAGCCCGTAGGTGATCTCGCCGGTGATGGGCTTGCAGTCGATGCCGCCGACCTGCTGGAAATAGGTGAACTGCGTCACTTCCATGCCGTTGAGCCAGACCTCCCAGCCCAGGCCCCAGCAGCCGAGCGTCGGGTTCTCCCAGTCGTCCTCGACGAAGCGCACGTCGTTCTTCTTCAGATCGAAGCCCAGCGCCTCCAGCGAGCCCAGGTACAGCTCCAGGATGTTGGCCGGCGCGGGCTTGAGCACGACCTGGTACTGGTAGTAGTGCTGCAGGCGGTTGGGGTTCTCGCCGTAGCGGCCGTCCTTGGGGCGGCGGCTGGGCTGCACGTAGGCGGCCTTCCAGGGCTCGGGGCCCAGGGCGCGCAGGAAGGTGGCCGTGTGGCTGGTGCCGGCGCCGACTTCCATGTCGTAGGGCTGCAGCAGCGCGCAGCCTTGTTTGGACCAGTAGTCCTGCAGGGTCAGGATGATTTGCTGGAAGGTCAGCATGTCAGTGGCGCCCGGCCGCCCGAAGCCACTCAGCGCCCCCTTGGGGGGTGGCGAGCGGCAGCGAGCGTGGGGGCATGTTGTTTTGGGACGAAAGGGGGTGGCCGATTCTATTGGGCGCCACCATGGCCCGACGTTATCGGGCGGCCCTGTGCAGCCCGGCCAGCGCCAGCAGCGCCAGCACCCAGAGCGGCCACAGGCCCAGGGCGGCCAGCCAGCGGGCGTAGGGCGTGGTGCCGAGGCGCCCGTCGACGTTGACCTCCAGCACGCCGCGCGCCAGCGCGGGCAGCCGCTCGGTGACGCGGCCGTGGTGGTCGATGACGGCGGTGGCGCCGGTGTTGGTGGACCGGACGAGCGGGCGCTGGAACTCCAATGCACGCATCTGCGAGAACTGCAGGTGCTGGTCCTGGATCATGACGGTGCCGAACCAGGCGAGGTTGCTGACGTTGACGAACATCGTCGCGGCCTGCGGGCCGACGGCGCTCTGCACCACGTCCTCGCCGAACAGATCCTCGTAGCAGATCAGGGGCCGCAGGCGCTGGCCCGCCACGTCCCAGGCCTGCTGGTGGTCGCCGCGCGCCTGGTCGTCCATCGGAATGCCCATGGCGCGCACGAACCAGCCCAGACCCGGCGGGATGAATTCGCCGAAGGGCAGCAGATGGCGCTTGCCGTAGTGGTAGCTGCTGCCGAGGTCGACGACGGAGTTCACATAGCCGCTCTCGGCGCTGCCCAGGAAGGTGCCCAGCAGCACCGGGTGGCCCGGGCGCGACAGGCGATCAAGGGTGCTGGCATCCAGCTCCGAGAGCGGCAGTGGCAGCACGGATTCCGGCGTGATGACGACCTGCCCCTTGGCGGACTCGATGAGCCCGGCCAGCGTTTCCAGGTTGGCGGAGAAGCGCTCGGGGTCGAACTTCTGATCCTGCGGGATGCTGGGCTGCACCAGCGACAGCGCGACGCTGCCGCTGGAGGCCGTGAAGTCCTGCGGCAGCAACAGGCCGGCCAGCGGCAGCGCGAGCGCCGGGGCGGCCCAGGTCCAGGCGCGCTCCCTCAGCAAGGCCAGGCCCATCGACGCCAGCGCGGCCAGCGCGGTGATGCCGTAGACGCCCACCCACGCCGCCCAGCCGGCCAGCGGGCCGACGGTGTGGGCGTAGCCGGAGGCGATCCAGGGGAAGCCGGTGAACCAGGTCGCCCGGGCGAGTTCGGCCAGCAGCCACGCGGGCGCCAGGGCCAGCAGCCGCCAGCGGCCGACCGGCAGCCAGCGCGCCGTCAGGCCCAGCGCCAGCGCGTAGTAGCAGCTCAGGAAGGCCGCCAGCAACCCGACGGCCGCCGCGGCTGCCAGCCACGGGATGCGGCCGAACTGGTGCATGCTGATGTGCAGCCACCACAGGCCCGAGGCCAGCCAGCTGAAGCCGAACAGCCCGCCGCACCAGGCCGCCACCCGCGGGGTGGCGTGGGCCACCAGGCCGAACAGCAGGGCCTGCGCGGCGATCTGGGCCCACCAGGCCTCAAGCGGCGCGAAAGCGGCGGTCTGCAACAGGCCGGCCGCCAATGCGGCGGCAGCAGCGAGGCGCGGCCTCACGCTTCGGTCTCTTCGGCGGGCGCCCGCGTCACCTTGAACCAGCGCACGGCGCCGCCGCGCGTCAGCATGACCGCGAAGTTCAGCCCGGCGACCTGCACCGTCTCGCCGCGGCGTGGCACCCGGCCATGCTCGTGGGCGACCAGGCCGCCGATGGTGTCGAAGTCGGTGTCGGGCAGTGCCAGGCTGAAGGCGCCGTTGACGGCCGCGATGCTTGCATCGCCGGCCACGCGCTGGCTGCCATCGGCCAGCGTGTAGATGCCGGTGTCGGAGCTCTGCTCGTCGAACTCGTCCTCGATCTCGCCGACGATCTCTTCCAGCACGTCCTCGATGGTGATCAGGCCGGCCGTGTTGCCGAATTCGTCGATGACGATGGCCAGGTGGTTGCGATTCGAACGAAAGTCGCGCAGCAGCTCGTTGAGCCCCTTGCTCTCCGGCACGAAGACGGTGGGGCGCAGCAGCGCCCGCAGGTTCAGCTCGGGTGCGCGCTGCATCTTCAGCAGGTCCTTGGCCAGCAGGATGCCGATGATGTTGTCGCGGTGGCCCTCGTAGACCGGAAAGCGCGAGTGGCCGGTGTCGATGACGACGGCCAGCAACTCGTCGTAGGGGGCGTCGATGTCCAGCTGGTCCATGCGGGGCGCGGCCACCATGGCGTCGCCGGCCGACAGCTCGGCCATGCGCAGCACGCCTTCGAGCATCTGCCGCGACTCGGGCTCGATGAGCTCGCGTTGCTCGGCGTCTGCCAGCGTTTCGATCAGTTCGGTCTTGGAGTCAGGGCCGGGGTGCAGGAACTCCAGCATGCGCTCCAGCAGGCCGCGGGCCTCGGGCGGTTGTTTGGCGGCCCCGCGCAATGGGGGGCGGCCTGAATGCGGTTCGCTCAAGGGGAGCTGTCAGGGTATTGCGGAAGGGACAGAATAGCCGATTGGTTTGACAAGACCTTGTCCCGGGGCGCCTAGTCCCCATATCTGCTGCCTTCCCGAAACGGTCCCCACCATGTCCACTGCCCAAGGCCTCATCCCTGCAACCATCCTCACGGGCTTCCTCGGCGCCGGCAAGACCACGCTGCTCAAGCGGGTGCTGACCGAGGCGCACGGCCAGAAGATCGCCGTCATCGAAAACGAGTTCGGTGAAGAGAACATCGACACCGACATCCTGGTGTCGGACACCAACGAGCAGATCATCCAGATGAGCAACGGCTGCGTGTGCTGCACGATCCGCGAGGACCTGCGCACGACGCTGTCGGACCTGGCGGCCAAGCGTCGCAAGGGGGAGCTGGACTTCGAGCGCGTCGTCATCGAAACCACCGGCCTGGCCGACCCCGGCCCCGTGGCGCAGACCTTCTTCATGGACGACGAGATCGCCGAGGCCTATCTGCTGGACTCGGTGCTGACGCTGGTGGATGCCAAGCACGCCGACCAGCAGCTCAACACGCGCCAGGAAGCGCGCATGCAGGTGGGCTTCGCCGACCAGATCTTCATCAGCAAGAGCGACCTGGTCGAGCCGGCCGCCGTGGAGGCGCTGATCCACCGCATCAAGCACATGAACCCGCGCGCGCCCATCCAGACCGCGCATTTCGGCGAGGTGGCGCTGAGCAAGGTGTTCGACCTGCGCGGCTTCAACCTGAACGCCAAGCTGGAGATCGACCCCGACTTCCTGAAGGCCGACGACCACGGGCACGACCACCACCATGATCACCACGATCATGAGCATGGCGAGCATTGCGATCATCCGCACCACCACCATCACGATGACGACGTGAAGAGCTTCGTGTTCCGCGCCGACAAGCCGTTCAACCCGGCCAAGCTGGAGGACTTCCTCGGCGCCATCGTGCAGGTCTACGGGCCCAAGATGCTGCGATACAAGGGTGTCCTACACATGAAAGGCACGGAGAAGAAGGTCATCTTCCAGGGCGTTCACCAGATGATGGGGTCTGATCTCGGCCCGAAGTGGATGCCGGGCGAGAAAAAGCAGAGCAAGATGGTGTTCATCGGGATCGACCTTCCAAAAGAGGTGCTGTTGCAAGGCCTGGAAGGTTGCCTGGCGTGATGTTTTATGGCCGGCTGCGGCCATATTTTGTGTGTGCGTCGGTGGGCGGATCGACATGGCTACAATCCGGCGCGCTCAAAGTTGGGCAGCAGGCTGGAAAGCAGTGGGATCAAGGTCTGACACCGCGCCGATGCAAGCCCTGAGTGAGGAGAAGACTGTGAGCAAGACCCCGGCCCCCAAAGCCGCCGCCGCGCCCGCCAAGGGCAGCAAGACGGCCTCCAAGACCGAAGCCGGCAACGACGTTGCGACCCTGGACGTGCCGGCATCGACCAATCGTTTCGCGGACCGCTTCGCGCCGCCCAAGCCGCCAGTGCGCGGCGCTGGTGCGGCCGACGACGCGCCACGCGTGGCCGCCAAGGGCGACCCCAAGCTGGTCAACGCCTGGAAGACCAAATCGGGCGCCGAACTCAGCGACGCCGAAGTCTTGGCCATGCCGGACTCGGAGTACATGAACGCCAAGCAGGTGGAGTTCTTCCGCGCCAAGCTGGAAGGCCTCAAGAACGAGGTGCTCTCCAATGCCGGCGAAACCACCGAGCACCTGCGCGAGGACACCACCATCGTTCCCGATCCGGCCGACCGCGCCACGATCGAGGAAGAGCATGCGCTGGAACTGCGTACGCGGGACCGCGAGCGCAAGCTGCTGAAGAAGATCGTGCAGTCCATCGGTCGACTCGACAGCGGCGACTATGGCTATTGCGACGAGACCGGCGAGCCCATCGGTCTGGGCCGCCTCATCGCCCGCCCGACGGCGACGCTGTCGCTCGAGGCGCAGCAACGTCGCGAGCTCAAGCAGAAGATGTTCGGCGACTGAATAAGGCCATCGTCCAGGGCAGTTCTTGGACGATTCCCCGGTGGGGTGGCGGTGCTGGGGGCGTTAAGCTCCCGGTGTTCCGCCTGGATGCAGCGCACCGGCGGCGCGCTCGCGTAGTCGATAGAGGGATATTCCGCACATGACCGAGTCCAAGCCCGCAGACCCCAAGGAAGGCGACAGTTTCTTCCGCAAGGTGGCGCGCTTCGTGGCCAACCCGACCACGGATTGGGCCGAGATCAACTCGCGCCAGGACGACCCCGAAGGCGATCTCGCCAAGGCCGAGCTGCGTGCCATGGTGGAGCGCAAGCGCCGCAACGACTTCGTGCGCAAGCGCGAACTCGACATGCTGCGCCGCATCCGCCGCGAGGGCCTGACCCCCGACCAACTGGCCGCGCTGGCCGCGTCACCGTCGCGCATAGGCGACGATGAGCGCACCAGCGAGCTCAGCTCCAAGATCGATCTCGGCGTGAAGGCCAAGATCGACGAGATCGAGCAGCAGATGGTGGGCGAGAGCTTCGCGACGACGCAGGCGGTGCCCAACAAGCATTCAGGCTTCTACGACGCCAGCACACGGCCGGCCGCGTTTGCGCCAACGGCCAGCACGCCCGGGGGCGACGTCGCCGGAGCGCGCGCCAGCGGTTTCGCCCCGTTGCCGGAGACGCAGCGGTCGGCTGCGCCGACGCCGCATGTCCCGGTGCGCATCGGCGCAGGCGTGCCGCCACAGCTCGCCGCAGCGGCCGCCGTTCAGCCGCCGGCTGCAGTGCCGCCGGAACTGCCGCCACTGGATCTGTCGTTCGCGCTGGCGGACCCCAGTGCGCCGATGGAAGTGCAGGAGGTGGTGCACGACCCGGAACTGGATGAGGCGGTCATCGCGTTCGCGAACGCCGACTATGAACACAGCGAGCACGCGCTGACCGAGCTGGTGCGCCCAGGCGGCAGCCGCCACAAGCATGGCGAGACCTGGCTGGTGCTGTTCGACCACTACCGCGCCACGGGCTCGCAGGGCAAGTTCGAGGCGCTGGCCGTCGAGTACGCGCACGACTTCGGGCTGTCCGCGCCGCAGTGGTTCTCGATGCCCAAGCTGCTGGCGGAGTCCACGCGCCAGGCCAGCCGCACGCCGATGGGCAAGGCCAGCCAGGTCAGCTGGACGTCGCCGTCGCTGTTGACGGCGGAAGACGTGACCAACCTGCAGCGGCGCTCCGAGACCCTGCCGATGCCCTGGGTCTTCGACTGGAGCCTGCTGGACGAAATCGAGATCGAGGCCGCCATCCAGTTGCGCGAGCTGCTGCACCGCTGGGCGCCGCAGTCCGTCGACCAGCGCTGGGTGGGCGGTGGGCATTTCCTGGACCGGCTCAAGGAGCTGGCGCCTGTCGGCGAGCGCGACACCGACCCCGCGTTGTGGATGCTGCGCCTGGAGGCGCTGCGCCTGGCAAACCGGCCCGACCAGTTCGACGAAGCCGCCATCGACTACTGCGTCACTTACGAGGTGTCGCCTCCCTCCTGGGAGCGCGCCAATTGCCGGGTGCGCATCGGTGGCGAAGGCGCGTCCACGAACAGCGCGCCCAGCAGCTCGATGCAAGGTGAGGCGCAGTCCAGCTTCCTGGACAGCGGCGTCGCCGAGGCCCACGTCGCACAGCTCGACCTCATGGGCCAGCTCAGCGGCGACATTTCCGACACGCTGGGCATCATGGCCAAGGAAGTGGGCGATGCGGGGCTGATCAACATCAGCTGCACCAAGCTGATCCGCCTGGACTTCATGGCGGCGGGTGACCTGCTGAACTGGGTGCTGTCGCGCCGCAGCGAGAACCGCTCGGTCGTCTTCAGCGATGCGCACCGCCTGGTGGCCCTGTTCTTCGGAGCGATGGGCATCAATGAGCATGCGAAGGTCAAGGTCCGGGTGAATTAGCCCACCCCCTACGCGCTGACGCGCGCCCCCTCAAGGGGGCACTGCCGACGGCCCGGCAAAGCCGGGTCCGTGGCAGTCGCTGGGTCAACCAGCTCGTGGGTTGGGTGATGTCGCAACCTTGCGAAACTCGGGCTGGGCCTTATCTGGAACAGCCTATGTCTTCCGATTCTTCTGCTGCCGTCTATCACGGCACCACCATCGTCTCGGTGCGCCGCCAGACGCCCACCGGCTGGCAGGTTGCCATCGGCGGCGATGGCCAGGTCACGCTGGGCCACACCGTCGTCAAGGCCAGTGCCCGCAAGGTGCGCAAGCTCTACCGGGAGCAGGTGCTCGCGGGTTTCGCCGGCGCGACGGCCGATGCCTTCACGCTGTTCGAGCGCTTCGAGGCCAAGCTGGAGAAACACCAGGGCCATCTCGTGCGCGCTGCCGTCGAGCTGACGCGCGACTGGCGCACCGACCGCGTGTTGCGCCGGCTGGAGGCCATGCTGGCCGTGGCCGACCGGACCGCCTCGCTCATCATCACCGGCAACGGCGACGTGCTGGAGCCCGAGCAGGGCATCGTCGCCATCGGCTCGGGCGGTGCCTATGCGCAGGCCGCCGCCAAGGCGCTGCTGGCCAACACCGAGCTGAGTGCCGCTGACATCGTCAAGAAATCGCTGGAGATCGCCGGCGAGATCTGCATCTACACGAACCAGAACCACACGCTGGAGGTCTTGGAATGAGCTCGATGACGCCTCAGGAAATCGTCTCCGAGCTGGATCGCCACATCGTCGGCCAGAACGCCGCCAAGCGCGCCGTGGCCATTGCGATGCGCAACCGCTGGCGCCGCCAGCAGGTCGACGACAAGCTGCGCGGCGAGATCACGCCCAAGAACATCCTGATGATCGGCCCCACCGGCGTCGGCAAAACCGAGATCGCGCGCCGCCTGGCCCGGCTGGCCGGGGCGCCGTTCATCAAGGTCGAGGCCACCAAGTTCACCGAGGTCGGCTATGTCGGCAAGGACGTGGACTCCATCATCCGTGACCTCGTCGAGGTGGCCGTCAAGCAGGAGCGCGAAGGCGCCATGCGCCGCTGCCAGACGCGCGCCGAGGATGCCGCCGAAGAGCGCGTGCTCGACGTGCTGCTGCCCGGCTCCGACGCCGACAACCCGACCCGCCAGAGCTTTCGCAAGAAGCTGCGCGAAGGTCAGCTGGACGACAAGGACATCGAGCTGGACTTGCTGGCCCCCAAGCCCACGCTGGAGGTGCTGACGCCCTTCGGCAACCAGCCCGGCATGGAAGACATGGCCGAGCAGTTGAAGGGCATGTTCGGCCAGTTCGGCGGCGGGCAGAAGAAGACGCGCAAGCTCAAGATCGGCGAGGCCATGAAACTGCTCGTCGACGAGGAGGCCGCCAAGCTCGTCAACGAGGAAGAGATCCGCGCGACGGCGCTGGCCAACGCGCAGGAGATGGGCATCGTCTTCATCGACGAGATCGACAAGGTCGCGTCGCGGCAGGAGAGCGGCGGCGCTGAGGTGTCGCGCCAGGGCGTGCAGCGCGACCTGCTGCCGCTGGTGGAGGGCACGACGGTGTCGACCAAGTACGGCCTCGTGAAGACCGATCACATCCTCTTCATCGCCAGCGGCGCCTTTCACCTGGCCAAGCCCAGCGACCTCATTCCGGAACTGCAGGGGCGCCTGCCCATCCGCGTGGAGCTGGACTCGCTGTCCGTGGCCGACTTCGAGGCCATCCTGAAGAGCACGCATGCCAGCCTGGTCAAGCAATACCAGGCCTTGCTGGCGACTGAAGGCGTCACGCTGGACCTGCGCGACGAAGCCATCCGCCGCATCGCGCAGATCGCCTTCGAGGTCAACGAGCGCACCGAGAACATCGGCGCGCGGCGGCTGGCGACCGTCATGGAGCGCCTGCTCGACGAGATCAGCTTCGACGCGCCCAACCGCTCGGGCCAGACGCTGACGCTGGACGCTGCGGCCGTCGAGGCCAAGCTGGGCGCGCTGGCGGCCAACGAGGACCTGTCCCGCTTCATCCTTTGAGCCAGCGCAAGCCAGCCGCACCGCTGGCGCGCTAGGCTGGGGCATGACCCGGCCTGCCTCCTCCCGCGCCTGGGGGCTGGCGCGGCCCCCGGGGTCAAGCGCAGCCGCCAGCCGCGAGGTCCTGCGCTGGCGCTGGCCGGTGCTGGCGGCGCTGCTCAGCACCATCCCCGCGTTCTACATCGAGCTGCTGGAGCAACTGCCGACCCCTGCGGCCACGGCGCTCTATGTGCTGGCTGCGGGCGTACTGGCGCTGGCGTTGTGGCGCGTCTCACGCCGGCTGGATCACCCGCGCCAGCACCTGCGCCGCAATGCGCTGGACTTCGCGCTCATCGCCGGCTTTCTGCTGTCGGCGCTGCTGCCGGCGAGCACCGGCTCGCCGCTGAGCCTGGCCATCCGGCTCGGGGTCGCGCTGCTGAGCTTGGTGCGCATCGTGTGGATGCTGCGCCCCTGGCTGACGCGTGGGGGCCTGGTCTATCTGCTGGTGCTGGCTTTCGCCGTGCTGTGTTTTTGCGGCGTGGGCTTCTGGGCCCTGGAGCCGCACGTGCCGACGCTGGGCGATGGCTTGTGGCTGGCCTTCACGACGGCGGCGACGGTGGGTTACGGCGACATCGTGCCCAGCACGCCGGCCTCCAAGATTTTCTCGGTGTTCGTTGTGCTGCTCGGTTATGCCGTGCTGTCGCTGGTGACGGCGGCCATTGCGGCCATGTGGGTGGAGACCCGTGTGGAGACCACCGAGCGGCGCCTGGAACGCGACATCCTGCGCGAGATGCATGCGGAGATCAGCGCGCTGCGCGAGGAGGTGGCGGCGCTGCGCCGGGGCGCGGGCGATGGCGGTCAGGCGGACGGGTAGCGGGCTGGGCGAGCGGGTCGAGCCGCTGTGGGGGCGGTCAATCAGGTGGCTGCGATGGCTGGACGGCTCTCGGCCAGGAGTGGCCGTCTGCAGACGACTGGTATGCGGAGGTCAACCCGGTGCCCCACACGGAATCGGTGGCCATGTCACGACGGGGCTGCTACCTCCATTGCGCGCGGTCCGAGCGGCTGGCAAAGTCGCGCCGGTCCACGCCGCTTTTCACTTCAATGTAACGACCGTCCACACCCTGTCCGCGGGACAAATTTCCCATGCGCAACAACGCTTTATGGCGAATCATGCGAGCCTAGTTAAGCAGCAGGCGGCGGAGTTCTGCGGCACGGGCTGCCGGCTAAACTAATAGTTGAACCCCAAGCGATGCGTTTCCGAGTTCAAGAAGTTAATCAAGCAGCCAGCGGAGGCAGCTATGTCTGCATCTTTGACGCAGAGGTCGAGTGGAACTCTGGCGGCGGGATCAGCGTTTCCGTTGAGACTGTCGAGCCACCTGATACGGAGCTGGAATACATCACCGAAGCGGGAAAGGCAATTCGCGCGGGAGCGGCTTATGTGCTTGAGCCACTTGATCGCGGTGCAGCCATTCGCATAACGCGACTCGTCGTGAATCACGTTGATTTCAAACCGAGTAGATTCACGCTGTACGCCGCGCGCGAATTAATGAAGCTCATCGATACTAATTCTTGATCAATTGAGGTGCTTGGGGTCCAACCTTTCATTGCAGCCGACCTGCGCCAGCTTCGCTGGCTGGTCGGGTGAATTCCAACGTTATCTCTCATGAAGCCGGCTTGCCCCCAATGCCAATCTCTGGCCACCTATGAAGAGCACGGCGGTCTGTTTTCCGTTCTTTGCTCGGCTTGCGATTGGCATGTTGAAGGAACTGTCAACCGAGATCTGCTGCCGCGCATCGATCCCGCCCCGTACCTCGCAGCGAGAGCCGCAGAACCTGTTTCCGCGGCAGCGTTGAAGGTTGTCCGCGCTGAGTTGGCCAATGCGAAGGACAAGACGCTTGACGATATTCGCAGTGCACTTACCACTGAGCCGGGAATTTGGGTCGGCAGCATTCCGGCTTTCAAAATTGATGAGTTGCGCTCCAAGCTGGCGGCCGTTGGCGTTCGACTGGAGGTCCCGGCACATGAAGAGAGCTAACCATTCATTGCAGCCGACCTGCGCCAGCTTCGCTGGCTGGTCGGTTGAACTCTGACGTTGAACATCCGGTTCGCGGCGGCTCCCTTGGCCCAGGCGTACTTCTGCTCCGGGTTGAGAGCCGTCCTTGACGCTATCCGCGGCCCTTGCTTTGGCGGGGTCGGCGTGAACCAGGCGCGCACAGCGCGGTGGCAGCCCCGGCAAACCCCGTCTCCCACGTCCAGGAGCACCACCCCCTACCTG
>JACCDX010094437.1_pt1 | contig 12151 bp, 9 predicted proteins | sample 7449681 | NCBI WGS metagenome assembly JACCDX01 (sample SAMN15323450, study PRJNA562643) | freshwater metagenome | isolation source: river surface water | place: USA:Blue River Watershed | collected 2017-08-18 | reverse complement strand
GCGGGCGACGCTGGTGCGGATCTCGTCGAGCTTGAGCGGGGCGAGGGGGAGGCAGGGCGCGCGGTCGGGAGGGCGGCCTCAGCCCAGCCACGCGGCGATGGCATCGATGACCTTTTCCTTGGAGGGGCGGAAGGCCTGTTCGAGTTCGGGCGCGAAGGGCACGGGCAGATCGAGGGCGGCGAGGCGGAGCGGGGCGGCCTTGAGGGCGGCGAAGTTTTCCTCGACGAGGCGGGCCACGAGTTCGGCGCCGAAGCCGTGGGTGCGGCGGCCTTCGTGGAGCACGATCAGGCGGCCCGTGCGCGCGAGGGAGGCGCGGATGGAGTCCAGCCGGAGCGGCGAGAGCGCGCGGAGGTCGAAGAGGTCGAAGGAGGTCTCGTATTCGGCGGCGAAATACTCCGTGACCTCGGCGGCGACGTGCACCATCTCGCCGTAGGTGACGAGCGTGGCGAAGTCGCCGGCGCGCACGTGCCGCGGGGTCCAGACGGAGCGGTATGCCGGATCCCAGGCGACGGGGGCGCGGCCGCGGCGGTAGAGCGCCTTGTGTTCGAAGACGACGACGGGGTTGTCGTCCTCGTAGGCGGCGAGGAGGGCGTTGAAGGCATCCTGCGGCGTGGAGGGGTAGAGTCCCTTGAGGCCGGGCATCGAGAGCAGAAACGACTCGAGCTCCTGCGAATGGAACGAACCGAAGGTGAGGCCGCCGCCGCAGGGCAGGCGCAGCACCAGCGGGCAGGCGGCGCCGGAGCGGAAGCGCATCGTGGCGGCGTTGAGCGTGATCTGCGTGGCGGCCTCGGTGACGAAGTCGGCGAACTGGAATTCCTCGATCGGGCGGTGGCCGTTGAGGGCGAGGCCGATGGCGTAGCCGGTGCAGCCGCTCTCGGCGAGGGGCGTATTGAAGACGCGGGGACGGCCGAAATCGCGGAGGAGGTGCTCGGTGACCTTGAAGGCGCCGCCGTAGGTGCCGATGTCCTGGCCGAGCACGATCGACTCGGGGCGTTCGGCGAGGATCTTGCGCAGCGCGAGGTTGAGGGCCTGGGCGGCGTTGAGGGACTCGGGGTTTTCGCCGGCGGCGCCGGGGGTGGAGCGGAGCGAGGGGACCCAGGGAAGGGGCGCGGGGGCGGGGGCGAAGAGATCCGCGTCCATGCCGGCTGGATCGGGGCGCGGCGTGGCGAGGGAGGTCTTGACGCAGGCTTCGAGAAACGCGGCGAGCTCGGCGTCGAGGGCCTCGAGGCGGGCGGGGCCGACTCGTGCCGCGAGCGTCGCCCGAAGGCGGGGGAGCGGGTCGCGGGCGAAGAAGCTCTCGGCCTCGCCGGGCCGCAGGTAGTCGCCGGTGTCGTAGGCCGCGTGGCCGCGGAGGCGGAGCGTGTGCGCCTCGATGAGGAGAGGGCGGCCGGTGGCGCGGACCTTTTCGATCGCGGCGGCGAGGGTGCGGGCGACGTGGGCGGTGTCGCCGCAGTCGAGCGCGAAGCCCTCGATACCGTAAGCGGCGGCGCGTTTCCAGAGCTCGGTGCCGGCGGCGAACTGCTCGCAGGTCGGCGTGGAGTAGGCGTAGGCGTTGTTCTCGACGACAAACAGGACGGGCAGCGAGAGCAGGGAGGCGAGATTAAGGGTCTCGTGGACGTCGCCGGTGCTGGAGGAGCCGTCGCCGAAGAAACCGAAGCCGACGGCGGGCCGGCCGAGGCGGCGCTGGGAATCCGTCGCGCCGACGACGTTGGACAGCATCGCGCCGAGGTGGCTGATCATCGGCAGGGAGCGGGCGGCCGGATCGCCGTGGTGGATGTTGCCCTCGCGGGCGCGGGTGGGGCTGGCGGCGTTGGCGAAGTATTGGTTGAGGTGGTCGCAGGGGTGGCCGCTCCACACGAGGTGGCCGCCGAAGCCGCGGTGCGAAAACGAAATCACGTCGACGGTTTTATCGGCGAGCAGCGCGAGCGGGACGATCAGGCCCTCGTTGCCCTGGCCGCCGGTGACGGTGCCCTTGATCAGGCCCTGGCGGAAAAGGTCGAGGATCCGGTTGTCGGCGGAGCGGGCGAACTGCATCCAGGCGTAGATGCGCAGCAGACCGTCGGCGGAACCGGGATCGAGTTCGGCGGCGCGCACATCGCGGGTCGCGAGAATCGAGGGAAGGGAAGGAAAGGCCATGAACTTTGGCGCGGAAGGTGAGTGCCGCGCGGGAGCCGGGCAAGCGGGAGTTTCCGGGCCGGGGCGGGAACGGGCGGCGGCGCTGCCGGAGGCCCCGCGAACCGCCCGCGGGCCGCGACGGGACTCAGCCGGCCAGAAGGGCTTCGGCGCCGCTCTCGTCGATGAGGAGGGACTTCAGCAGGCCGCCGCGCAAGGCGGCGGCGACGGCGGGAGCGCGGGCGGGGCCGGCGGCGACGCCGATCACCTGCGGGATGTGCTTCAGGTTTTCCAGCTCGATGCTGATCGCCCGGTGGCGCCAGCGGGACACGCACTCGCGGCCCTTGACGTCGAAAAAGCGGCCGCAGATCTCCCCGACCGCGCCCGCGGACCGCAACTGGGCCAGATCGGCGGCGGTGAACACGCCCCGCTCCGCGTAGACGGACTGCTCGAGCGGCCCGACGCCGACGAACGCGGCGTCGGCTTTGCGCAGCTTCTGCCAGACCGATTTGATCTGCTCGGACGCGAGGAAGGTGTCGCGGGTCTTCCGGTCGGTCACGAAGGCCGGCGTGCTCAGCGTGAGGAATTCGCCGCCCCACAGGCCGACCAGGGCGCGGCCCTGTTCGAGCGCGTCGACCGAGGTGAGGTTGGAATCGATCGAGCCCATCGCCTGCACGACGGTGAGGCGGCGCACTTCGCCGCGGCGCAGCCGCTGGACCACCTCGGAGACGCTGCGGCCGCCGCCGATCGCGACGGTGCCGGCCTGCGGGATCTGGGCGGCGACGAACGGGGCGCCGAAGTGGCCGACGGTCTGGCGGGCGGCCTCCGGCGATGTCGCGCGGGGCATCTTGATGACCGCGGCGGCGGCGACCCCGTATTTTTCCCGCAGGCGCTGCTCGAGTGCGGGCAGCCGCGGGTCGTAGTGGTCGACGGAGATGCGCACGATCCCGCGTTCGAGGGCAATGGCGAGCAGGCGCGAAACCTTGGTCTGCGATACACGCACGAGATTGGCGACCTCCTGCTGGCCGAGACCGTCGACATAGTAGAGCGAGGCGGCCATCCGGAGCACGTCGTCGGTGTAGTCGGGTTTCTTCGGCATACGCGAGGTGACGGAGCTGTGACGACGGGGTGTCGATTGGGCAAATAATTAGTCGCATAAACTTTTTACTCGCGCGCCCCGGAGGCGCTGCGCTGCTGTGGACAACTCCGAAACCCATCATGCGAATCCCAACCCCCGTCTGCGCGTTTGCCGCGCTCGTGCTCGCCCGCGCGGCCACCGCGCAATCCGTCCCGCCGCCCGCGCCGCGGCCCGCCGAGGCCGAGCAGCCCCTGCAGCTCGAGGCGTTCACCGTGACCGGTTCGAACATCCGGCGCGTCGACGCCGAGTCGGCGTTGCCCGTCTCCGTGGTCGACCGCAACGAACTCGACGCCCGCGGCGCCTCCACGTTGGCCGAACTCTTCGAGACGCTCGGCGCCGCCGAGATTTCCGCCATCACCGAAATCAACAACGGCCCGCAGCTGGCCCGCGGCGACGTCGCCTCCGTCGACCTCCGCGGCATCGGCTCCGGCAGCACGCTGACGCTGCTCAACGGCCGCCGCGTCGCGCCGCACCCGATCTCGATGGCCGAAAACGGCGTGCCCTCGCTCGCGGTGAACATCAACTCGATCCCCCGCGCGATGATCGACCGCGTCGAGATCCTGCGCGACGGCGCCTCCGCGATCTACGGCTCCGATGCCGCCGCCGGCGTCATCAACAACCTCGTTTCCCGCACCTACGTCGGCCGCGGGCTCACGCTCAAGGGCTCGATGACGCAGCACGGCGGCGCCAACGACGTCGGCGTGACCGTCTTCGAGGGATTCAAGAAAGGGAAGACCCACGTCTCCCTCTCGCTCGACTACTATCACCGCGACGCGCTCGCGGCCCACGACCGGCCGTATGCGGCGAATTCCGATCTCCGCGCCAACCGTGCGTTGCCGGCGCCGTGGAACGGTCTCCCGCTGCCCGATCCGTCGTCGACGACCGGCGGGGTCTTCGCCCGCGACAACGATTTCCGCAATGCCAACGCCGTGAACCAGTGGGGCCAGTGGCAGCGCGGCACGATCGGCGCCGATTTCCTCACCTTCACCGGTTCGCGTCCGGCGGGGAACACCGGCATCACGACGAGCACGACGCCGCCGACCGGCGTCGCGACGATGGCGGCCGACGGCATGTTCTACCTGTGGCCGTCCGCCGCGGGCGTGAATTTCAAGCAGACCGCGCCCTCGACCAACATCGACAACCCCGAAGTCGCCGCCTTCTCCAACTGGAACAAGTGGAAGATGCTCGTGCCGGCGACCGACCGCGTGCAGTTCGCCGCTTTCGTCGACCGCCCGATCAACGCGACCCTCGCCGCCTTCGGCGACCTGACGTTCTACCGCGCCTACAGCCGCACGGGCCGCGAGCCGGTGAACTTCAAGAACACGGATGATCCCGGCATCTACCTGCCCGCGGCCAATCCCTGGAATCCCTTCGGCGTCCGCTTCTACCACCCGACGGGCCAGCCCAATGCGGACGGCACGCCGCGCCTCGTCGGCGCGCCGGCGGACGTGTCGCTCTGGACCGGCATCTCGCCCGGCCAGAACACCGGCGGCGGCTTCAAGCCGCGCGTGACCGAGGTGCGCAGCTACGCCTGGCGCACGCTCGGCGGCCTCCGCGGCAAGTTCGGCCAGACGTGGGAGTGGGAATCGGCCGTCGTCGCCTCCGGCGCGCAGACCCACGAGTTCGAGCACTTCCAGGTGCGCGAGTCGAAGCTCCGCCGCGCGCTCGCGCGCACCGACGCGACGGCGTTCAATCCGTTCCCGGTCACGTTCAAGATCCAGAACAACCAGATCGTGGTCGACCGCGCGTTCGACAACCCGGAGACGGTGCTCAACGAGATCTACGGCGACGAGGACCGCTACGGCCGGACCGAACTCTTCATGTGGGACGCCAAGTTCAACGGCCGCATCGGCCGCTTCTTTACGGGCGGCGACATCGGCATCGCGACCGGCACCGAGGTGCGCTACGAGACCTACCGCGACGGTCGCGCCGGCTACGTCGGCACCAATCCGCCAGGCTCCGGCAGCGAGTTTCCCTTCCTCCGCGAAGGCGACAACGACCTGCTCGCGCTCAGCCCCAACGTGCCGATCCGCGCGAACCAGACCATCTACGCCGCGTATGCCGAGACGGCGTTCCCGTTCGTCACCCGCGAGAACCGCGTGCCCTTCGTGCAGGTGCTCGAGCTGACGCTCGCCGCGCGTTTCGAGCACTTCTCGATCCACGGCCAGACGACCAAGCCGAAGGCCAGCCTCGTGTGGAAACCGGCGCCGTGGCTCAAGCTCCGCGGCTCCGCGGCCGAGTCCTTCCGGGCCCCGAATCTCGTCCAGACGAACATCACGCCGCTGAAGCGGCAGTTCTCCGCGGACGACCCGTATCGCTTCGACGTCACCCGCCTCACGTCCGACGGCACGGTGCAGCGCACGTCGTTCCGCCAGGGCAACCAGAACCTCCAGCCCGAGGAGGCCAAGACCTGGGTCGCCGGCTTCGTGCTCGAGGTGCCCAAGGTCCGCGGACTCTCCGTCTCGTTCGACTACTTCAAGCTGAACCAGAACAGCGTCATCGAGAATGCCGGCGCCGCCGCGGCGATCGACCGCGACGAGGTCATCCTCGATCTCGCGACGCAGGCCGAGCTCGCGAAGGGCACGCCCGTCGACCAGATCGACCTCGGTTCCGGCACGGCGGGCTACAAGGGCTCGAACAAAGTCATCCGCCGGCCCGTCACCGCGGAGGACCGGGCGCTCTTCGCCGCCTACAACGCGCGCCAGACGAGCAACAACAGCCGCCGCGCGCCCGTCGGCGAGGTGGTCAGCGTGATCGACGACTACCTCAACCTCAGCGGCCGCGACATCCAGGGCTACGAGTTCGGCGTGCAGTGGCGCGGCCCCAAGACCCGCTTCGGCCAGTTCTCGTTCAACGGCGACGCGACGCACTACGTGCTCCGCCGCTCCAAGGCCGACGAATTCTCGCCCGAGCTCGACGAACTCGAGCGCAACGGCCGCACGAAGTGGCGCGCCTCGGCGTCCGTCTCCTGGCGCCAGGGCCCGGTCTCGGCCGGCTGGTTCACGAGCTACTTCGGATCCTTCGTCGACACCTCGGCGGCGACGACCGAGCCGATCTACCGGGCGCTCGGCGGGCCGGACTATATCCGCGTCTTCAACGACAACGGCATCACGCGCTACCTCTACCGCGTCGAGCCCGCGATCAACCACAACGCCTGGATCTCGTATCGTTTCGAGCGCGGCGCCCACCGCTGGCTGCGCGGCGTGACGGTGCGCGGCGGCATCAACAACGTCTTCGACACCGAGCCGCCGCTCGCCGACGAGCAATACGGCTACTTCACCGGCAGCGCCAACGCGCGGGGCCGCCAGTTCACGATGGATGTGTCGAAGCGTTTCTGAATCGTTGCGGGCGGGCTCCGGCCCGCCCGCCCTGCTTTTCGTCCCCATGAAATCACTCGCCCTCCTGTTCGCCGCCTTGTCGTGTCTGCCGGTGCTTTCGGCCGTCGATATCGTCGCCCATCGCGGCGCCTCCTTCGATGCGCCCGAGAATACCCTCGCGGCCAACAGGCTCGCGTGGAAACAGAACGCCGACGCCGTCGAGACCGACATCTGGCTGACCGGCGACGGCAAGCTCATCGTCTCGCACGACAAGAACGCCAAGCGCACCGCGGGCCGCGACGCGCTGGTGACGGAGCTGCCGCTCGCCGAGCTGCGCACGCTCGACGCCGGCAAGTGGAAGGCACCGGAGTTCGCGGGGGAAAAGCTTCCGCTGCTCGACGAGCAGCTCGCGCTCACGCCGCCCGGCAAGCGTGTCTTCGTCGAGATCAAGGACGGCCCGCACATCGTGCCCGAGCTCGCGCGGTGCCTCGAGCGCACGAAGTCCACCCCGCAGTCGGTGACGATCATCAGCTTCAACTACGAGTCGCTGAAAGCGTGCCGGAAGCTGCTCCCGGCCTACAAGACCCAGTATCTCGTCGGCTACCGCGCGCCCGACGCGAAGGCCGCGCCCAAGCCGGGCGCGAAGAAGCAGCCGACGCTCGACGAGATCATCGCCGAGGCCAAGGCCGCCGGCCTCACCGGGCTCGATCTCCAGCACACCTGGCCGCTCACGGCCGACGACGTGAAGAAGATCAAGGCCGCGGGTCTCGAACTCCACGTCTGGACGGTGAACGACGTGGAGATCGCCAAGCGCTGGATCGGCCTCGGCGTGCTGAGCATCACGACCGACAAACCCGGCTGGCTGCGCGCGCAGCTGAAGCTCTGAGCGGTCGGGGCGGCTCTCCGGCCCACCCTTTTCGTTTGTGCCGGCTCCCCGGCGGCCGCTGCGGAGCCCCGCCCCACCTTTTCCTTCCCGCATGACTTCCTCCCCCTCCGCCGCCGTCGACAGCCATTCCCCCGAGACGGCGCGGCTTTTCCGCTCGTGGCAGATGCGCACGCTCGTGGCCACGATGCTGGGCTACGCGGCGTTTTATTTCGTCCGCAAGAATCTCAGCGTCGCCATGCCCGAGATCGGGCGCGACCTCGGTATCACCAAGGTCCACCTCGGGTGGTTCCTCACGATGCACGGCCTGCTCTACGGCGTGTCGCGCTTCGTCAACGGCATGTGGGCGGACCGCGCCAACGCGCGCTACTTCATGGTCGCGGGCCTGATGCTCTCGGTCGGCGCGAATGTCTTTTTCGGCTTCGGCTCGGAGGTGCTCTGGCTCGGCGTGGCCTGGATGATCAACGGGTGGGTGCAGGGCATGGGCTTTCCGCCGTGCTGCCGGCTGATGACGCACTGGTTTCCGCCGCACCAGCTCGCGACCAAGATGTCGATCTGGAACACGTCGCACTCCATCGGCGCGTGGGCGACGCTCGGGTTCTGCGGCTTCGTGGCGGAGCGGTTCGGCTGGCGTTGGTGTTTCTTCGGGCCGGCCGTGCTCTGCACGATCGTGGGGTTCGTGCTCTTCGTGATGCTGCGCGATACGCCCAGCTCCGTCGGTCTGCCCGAGATCAAGGTCGAGGGCACGGCCGACAGCCACGGCGAGGACAAGAATTCCGCCGACTACAAGGCCTTCGTGCGGCGCCATGTCTTCGGCAATCCCGCGCTGTGGTGGATCTCGCTGGCCAACTTCTTCGTCTATATTTTGCGGTTCGCGGTCCTGGACTGGGGTCCGACGCTGCTGAAGGAGTGGAAGGGCTTCACGCTGCAGCACGCGAGCTGGGTGGTGATCGGCTTCGAGGTCGCGGGCATCGCGGGCATGTTGCTCGCCGGGTGGGTGACCGACCGGTTCTTCGGCGGCCGCGGCCCGCGCACCTGCGTGTTTTGCATGATCGGCGCGGGCGCCTCGCTGTTCGCCTTCTGGAAACTCGGCCAGTCGGCGGCGGCCGAGATCGTGTTCCTCGGGCTCGCGGGCTTCTTCATCTACGGTCCGCAGGCGCTGATCGGCATCGCCGCGGCCAACCTCGCGACGAAGCGCGCCGCGGCCACGGCGGCGGGCTTCACCGGCCTCTTCGGCTACGCCAGCACGCTGGTCTCGGGCGTCGGCCTCGGCTGGATGGTGCAGCACCACGGCTGGGATGCGGCCTTCGGCGGCCTGCTCGCGATGGGCGCGTGCGGCCTGATTTGTTTCCTTCTCGCTTGGCCGGCCAAGGCGCACGGCTACGGTGCGGCGGAGCCGGCGAAATGACAGCCGACCGACGCGCGTGATTTCCATCTTCAAACCCGCCCCGCCCCTCCCGGAACTGCCGGTCGACCGCATCGACCCGGAGTATCGCCGCCTGCGCTGGCAGGTCTTCGCCGGCATCTTCATCGGCTACGCGGCGTATTACCTCGTGCGCAGCAATTTCTCCCTCGCGCTGCCGGCGATCCTGAAGGCGCACCCGGAGTATTCGAAGGCGCAGCTCGGCTCGGCGATGACCGCGCTGGCGATGGCCTACGGCCTCTCGAAGTTCATCATGGGCTCGGTCTCCGACCGCAGCAATCCGCGGTGGTTCATGTCGGTCGGCCTGCTGCTCACCGCGGGCACGACGGCCCTCTTCGGCCTGTGGCCGGCGGTCTACGGTTCGCTCACGCTGATCATCGTGCTCCAGTTCCTGAACGGCTGGTTCAACGGCATGGGCTGGCCGCCGTCGGGCAAGACGATGGTGCACTGGTGGAGCACCAAGGAGCGCGGCCTGACCGTCGGCGTGTGGAACGTGGCGCACAACGTCGGTGGCGCGGGCATCGCGTGGATCGCGGTGCACAGCGTGGGCTGGTTCAACGACTGGGGCGCGACCTTCTACGCCAACGCCGCCGTGGCCGCGTGCGTGGCGGTTTTCATCATGCTGACGCTGCGCGACACGCCGCAGAGCTGCGGGTTGCCGCCGATCGAGCGCTACAAGAACGACTATCCGCCCGATTACACCGAGGGGCACGAGCGCACGCTCTCGTTCAAGGAGATCTTCCTCGGCTACGTGCTGAACAACCGCCTGCTCTGGTTCATCGCGATCGCCAACGCCTTCGTCTACTTCGTGCGCTACGGCGTGCTGAACTGGATCCCGACCTACCTGCAGCTCTCGAAGGGGTTCAATTTCAAGGAGGCCGGCTTCGCCTACACGGCGTTCGAGCTCGCCGGCATACCGGGCACGATCCTCTGCGGCCTGATCTCCGACAAGATCTTCAAGGGTCGCCGCGCGCCGGCGACGATCCTCTTCGTGGCGCTCACGCTCGCGGGCGTGATCGTCTACTGGCTCAACGGCAAGGGTCCGCTCTGGATCGACATCGCCGCGCTGATCGGGATCGGGTTCTTCATCTACGGCCCGATCATGCTGATCGGCCTGCACGCCCTCGACCTCGTGCCGAAGAAGGCCGCCGGCACCGCCGCCGGGTTTACGGGTTTCTTCGGCTATGTCTTCGGCTCCGCCATCGCCGGCACCGGCGTCGGCTGGATCTGGGACCACTGGGGCACGGGCGCGGTGTTCGTGACCATGATCGTGTGCTGCGTGCTCACGATGGGCTTCAGCGCGCTCACCCTGGGCCATCGCGCCACCAGCGCGGCGAAGTGACGTTTTTCCTCCCGATCATGAAAGCGCTCCTCTGTCTGCTCCTCGCCGCCGGCGCGTTCGCCCGCGCGGCCGCGCCGCTCGTCATCGCGCACCGCGGCGCCAGCGGTTACCTGCCCGAGCACACGCTCGAAGCCAAGGCGCTCGCCCATGCGCAGGGGGCCGACTACCTCGAGCAGGATCTCGTGCTCTCCAAGGACAACGTCCCCGTGGTGCTGCACGACATCCACGTCGACACCACGACGGACGTCGCGAAGAAGTTTCCCGACCGCAAGCGCGCCGACGGCCGCTACTACGCGCTCGATTTCACCGTGGCCGAGCTGAAGCAGCTGCGCGCGGCCGAGCGCTTCAACGCGAAGACCGGCGCGCCCGTCTACCCGAAGCGCTACCCGTCGGCCGCCTCGCCATCGGCCTTTCAGATTTCGACGTTGGAGGAGGAACTGCAGCTGATCCAGGGGCTCAACCGCAGCACCGGGCGCGTCGCCGGCATCTACCCCGAGCTGAAGCAGCCGAAATGGCACCGCGAGCAGGGCCGCGACATCAGCGCCGCCGTGCTGCCGATCCTCGCGCGCTACGGCTACGCGACGAAGGCCGACGCCTGTTTCCTGCAGTGTTTCGAACTCACCGAGGTGCGGCGCCTGCGCGGCGAACTCGGCTGGAAGGGCAACCTCATCATGCTGATCGACGGCAAGGCGAAGAACGACGACGGCACGGATCACAACGCGCTCTGCACCGCGGCCGGCGTGAAGGAACTCGCGACGCTCGTCGACGGCATCGGGCCGCCGCTGAACCGCCTCGTCACCTGGGCCGCCCCGGGTGCGCCCGCCAAGACCACGGAGCTGGTGGCGCTCGCGCACGCGGCGAAGCTCGCGGTGCATCCCTACACCGTCCGGCTCGACGACCTGCCGAAAAACTGTCCCTCGGCCGACGCGCTGCACGCCGTGCTGTTCGGCGAACTGAAGGTCGACGGCGTGTTCACGGATTTCCCCGATCGCACGGCGGCCTGGGTGCGCGGGGCCGGGAAGCGTTGACGCGGAGCGCGGCCGCGGCGGACGTCCGGGGTCAACCGGTGGTGCTGGACTTCACTTTGCCGAAGGCATCCTGCGTGCGGACCCACGCGAGGCCGACCTTGGCTTTTTGCTGGTCCCAAGTCGCGGCGTCGGCCTTGACCATTTCCTCGCCCATCGAGCGCAGGTAGGAACGGGCGTCGTCCATTTCCTTCATCGCGAAGTCCCATGCCCGGGTGTCGGTGCCGGCGGCCATGGCGGCGCGTTGGGCCTTCAGCGCGGCGACCTGTTCGTCGACCTGGAGGCCGAGTTGTTTGATGCCGGCGAGGAGCAGATCGCGGGCGGCGAACGCGTGCTGTTCGAGGTCGACCCAGCGGGCGGGTTGGACGGAGGTCCCGGCGGCGCTCGTGGGCATGTAGGGCTCGGTGGCGACGAGGCTGGCGGCGGCGCTCCGGACGGAGTCCGGGGCGACGGGCGCGGGCGCGGCGGCGGTGGGCGGGGCGACTTCGGTTCGCTTGGTGCAAGCGGCGCCGAGGAGCGTGAGGGCGGCGAGAGCGAGGATCGGTCGGGAAGTGTTCATGCACCGACGGTAGCACCGCGGGCGCGGCGCGGACATGGGGCAAAACCCGGTGCGGATCCTCCGCGCCGCCGCGGCATGCCGTCTACACCCCATTCCCGCGCGACGGGGACGGGTGTAAGCTCGGGCGATGAATCCCACGCGCCCGGCCGGCTCCTTCCCCCGTATTCTCCTCTGTCTCCTCCTCGCCGGCGCGGCGCTCGCGGCGGCGGGCTGCCAGACGTCCAAGGGGTTCGGGCAGGACGTCGAGAAGCTCGGGGAAAAGATCCAGGACAAATCGAAATGAGCCGGGCGCGTGGGGCGGGGCGCGCATCGGGGCCGACGCGGCGCCCTCGGATTGGCACCGGCCACGGGT
>JACCDX010093534.1_pt1 | contig 12152 bp, 4 predicted proteins | sample 7449681 | NCBI WGS metagenome assembly JACCDX01 (sample SAMN15323450, study PRJNA562643) | freshwater metagenome | isolation source: river surface water | place: USA:Blue River Watershed | collected 2017-08-18 | reverse complement strand
CTGATATTTAATCCACCAACAGTTGACGTCAAGGAAGAGGCAAGCTGTGTGGAAGAAATATATCCAAAAGTTGCCAATCCTTCAATGGTACTGGGCACACCTTCATTAAACATACTTGTTTTCACCCAGGTGTTTCCTTTTGCGACTAGAGTAATAGAGCCAAATGGTTGATTGATAATATAGGTTGTGGTTCCATCTTCAAATGTGTTTCCACCCGTCGCATTAATTGTGATTGGATTTTGCTTGGCGAATCCAAAGGAATCTTTTATTGTTATCACTCGCCCCTGCCGTTGTGATGTCAGCGGCAAGTCCACGGATTTTGCAGTGCTTGTCGTATTTACACTGACAAGACCAGCTGTTTGCGCTATTTGTAAAGACATACTTTACCCTCATTGAGGACTAAGAAAAATTCAAAACCGCCGATTCCACAAACGTGGATAAAAAGCCCTCAATCGTTGTAGAAGGAATAAAATAACCAAGTTGTGAGGGCAATATGCGACGAACAGACAAAAGTGTTTGTGCAAAAATCATATTGCAGCCTGTTAAATTGAAATGTTGTACATAAGCATTTAGAGGAGGCTGTGCTGTTTTGCGGTTATCATTGCACGAACTAATTACCGTTCCATAATTCGATTGCTCAATCGTATACCATGTATAGCAAATAGTGGGGTCGGCTGTTCCAAAGTTTTGATTCGCCCAATATTTTCCATACCGTCCTCCAGGACATACGTACGTTCCTGAAATATTGGAATTCGAGCCGCCACCATCGGTTCCTACATCTCCAGAATTCGTCCAACCAATTGTACCATTTCGAATGTATGCCAATCCAGTTTGTGGCCATTGATTTGCAGGAGAAAGATAAAACCCACCTAACAATCCAGTGGTCGGATTCGAAAACGTCGACATCGTTCCATAGTTCAGTGTTGATAGATTTCGTAAATTGCTAAAGGTTAATGAAATCTGGTTACCACCGTCCCACATATCGAACCCGCCATCTGTTATGCTATTGGATGTACCATCAAACAAATATCGGTAGGAACTTTGAATGGTGGTACTGTAGATTGTCGAAGCAAAAGTAGAATTCCAATTAGAAAAGGATGAAAGAAGTAATAAATTAAAAGTAAAGGATGGAGTAATTGTTGAAAATGTGATTGTCACGTTGTCACGAATCGTGTGCCATGGGGGCAAACTACCATATGGAAAAGCATTTAGTGATTTTTTTCCATCGGTAGGAGTTTGATTTGGGCGTAATGATATTGTTAAGGGCATTCCTTCTATAATTCTTGAATAATCAAAGTCTGTGCATCCGCAAGATTTCCAGTAAAAGAAGACCCTATAAATTGAATGGATGAAAAGAGAGGTACATTGGAATAAGTGGATTTATAAATGGAACCAAGACCTGCTGTTGTCGATATGAGGGTTGAGACAAGAGTTGGAGTGCTTACGTATCCAATGAGTCCAAGACCAGCTGTCGTAGAGAAGAGAGAAATTGTAGAAACATATCCAAATGTGCCAAGCCCAATTGTTGTAGAAGTAAGTTGTGTCGTGGTCAATAGTGCAGCTCCACTCACAAGTAAGGAACCACTTGAAAGTGTAAGCAATCCAAAATTACTTGATCCTGCATCTCGGAATACAAGTGTGCTCACTTGTAAACTGCTCGTATACGTTTCAAACGAAAATACATCAAATGCATTTATAGTTGATGTAAAAATAACCTGAGTACTCAGTGAAGGTGCGCGCATATCAGGCATGTCAAGGAAACCATCACCTGTTCCAAAAGTCAAGCTGCTAACCGTTAATCCACTGATATAAGCAGTTACAGTTGTAAAGTTTGAGGAATACCCAATTCCTGTACTGAGAAGCGCAGCAGAAGAGAGATATCCTTGTGTTCCTAATGCAGCAAGGGAAGACAAAAGTTGTGTGGAAGAAATATATCCCAGAGTTCCCAATCCACGTGGTGTAGAAGCTAATGTTGAAGCAAGTTGTGTGGAAGAAATATATCCTTGTGTTCCCAATGCTGCAAGAGATGACAAAAGTTGTGGGGAAGAAATATATCCTTGTGTTCCCAATCCACGCACTGTTGACTGCAGGGAGGACTCCAAAAGAGGTGTGCTAACCAAATTAGAAAGATTCAGAGAAGAAAGATACCCTGTGGTTCCAAGACCCCTTACAGTGGATTGCAGGGAAGATTCAAGAAGAGGTGTACTGACCAAATTGGAAAGATTCAGAGAAGAAAGATACCCAATGGTTCCAAGACCTCTTACTGTAGAAACTAATGATGATGTAAGTTGTGTAGAGGAAATGTATCCTTGAGTTCCCAGGGCTGCGAGCGAGGACACCAATTGTGTAGAGGAAATATATCCAAGAGTTCCCAATCCAAGCGTTGTGGATGTTAAATTGGTTGAGGTGACGTCTCCTGAACCACCACCTCCACTTCCAGAGACTGGAACACCATTGACAAGTAGAGTTTGGTTAGAAAGTCCCAGCGTCCCATAATTTGCAAGTTGTGTATCATACAAGAAAATCTTTCCATCCACTTGAATGGTGGATGTAAAAATACGAATAGCGCTCAATGTATCAGTTTGTACATCTCCTAAATTCAAAAATCCAAAATCATTGCCAAAACTAATACTGCTCACCACCAGTGAAGATGTTGTAAAACTCTTTGCAAGGCTTGTAAGGGTAGATTGGAATGTTGATTCCAAAAGAGGAGTGCTGACCAGCATGTTGGCAGATGACAAATAGCCAAAGGTCGCCAATCCATTAATTGTAGAACGTAATGTAGTATCGAGGTAAGGCGAGCTAATGAGAGTTGTAGTCCCTGCTGATAGGTAGCCAATGGTTCCCAATCCACGTACAGTTGACTGTAAAGAGGATGTCAAAAGGGGAGTGCTGACCAAATTTGCTGCAGACGATAAATATCCCATGGTTGCCAACCCTTGGGTTGTGCTTACAAAACTGCTTGTCAAACCTAAACTGCTTATGAAATTTACTGTTCCTAATCCCACAACTGTTGATGCTAATTCTGTGGGATCCACAAATGAAGAAATAAGAGTTTGAAGGGCAATCGTTGTGCTTTGGAGTGTACTAGCTAAATAAGGGGTACTGACCAAATTGGAAAGATTGAGAGAAGAAAGATATCCAAATGTTCCCAATCCACGCACAGTAGACTGTAAGGTGGAATCCAAGACTGGAGAGCTAATGAGAGTTGTTGTCCCTGCAGATAAATAGCCTGCTGTTCCAAGACCTCTCACTGTGGATGCCAATGAGGAAGCAAGTTGTGTCGAGGAAATATAGCCTACCAATCCAAGTCCAGCAACGGTAGACCGCAGAGTAGAATCCAACACTGGAGAACTAATTAAAGTTGTGGTACCTGCGGAAAGATAACCTAATGTTCCCAAACCCCTGACTGTAGACTGTAAGGTAGAATCCAAGACCGGAGAACTAATGAGGGTTGTTGTACCTGCAGACAAATAGCCTGCTGTTCCCAATCCACGCACGGTAGAAGCCAATGTAGAGGCAAGTTGTGTCGAGGAAATATATCCCAAAGTTCCCAGACCAAGCGTTGTCGATGTTAAATTTGTAGAGGTCACATCTCCTGAACCACTTCCTGTTCCAAGAGGAGTTCCATTCAAATACAACGCACCATTGGAAAGGACTAAAGTTCCAAAATTCGAAGCTCCTGCATCACGGAATAAAATAGAGCTTGTTTGTACACTACTGGTTATAGTTTGATTAGCATACGAAACATTTGTATTCGTTTGGATGGAACTAATGGCTACTGCACGCAACGCGCCGAACGTAGCCCATCCTGTTCCATCTCCAAATGTAAGCGCATCAACAGTTAAGGATGAGATATATCCTTGAACGGATGTCATGCTGGAAGCTGTCAGGGAGGATGTGACTGAGCTTGCTGTTGTAAAAGCTGTTCGAAAGAAAGCAGTTGTGCTCAAAAGTTGTGCAGAAGAAATATACCCTAATGTACCTAAACCAAGGGTTGTGGATGTAAGATTTGTGGATGTCACATCACCTGAACCTCCACCACCTGTTATGCTTGAGATATATCCTAATGTTCCCAATCCACGCACAGTGGACTGCAAGGTAGAATCCAAGACAGGAGAGCTGATAAGAGTTGTTGTTCCTGCAGATAAATATCCTGCGGTTCCCAATCCACGCACAGTGGATTGTAAGCTAGAAGCAAGTTGTGTCGAGGATATATACCCTATCAATCCAAGTCCAGCAACGGTAGACCGCAGAGTAGAATCCAAAACTGGAGAGCTAATTAAGGTTGTAGTTCCTGCAGATAAATACCCAAGTGTACCAAGCCCTTGTGTTGTGCTTATAAAACTGCTTGTCAATCCCAAACTGCTGATGAAATTTACTGTTCCCAATCCCACGACTGTTGAAGCTAATTCAGTCGGATCTATATAAGAAGAAATCAGTGTTTGAAGAGCAATGGTTGTGCTTTGCAGTGTACTGGCTAAATAAGGAGTACTGACCAAATTGGAAAGATTGAGAGAGGAAAGATACCCAAATGTTCCCAATCCTTGAACTGTGGATTGCAAGGATGACTCTAAAAGAGGTGTACTGACCAAATTCGATAGATTAAGAGAGGAAAGGTAGCCTACTGTTCCAAGACCTTTCACAGTGGATTGCAAAGACGACTCTAAAAGAGGTGTACTCACTAAATTCGATAGATTGAGAGAGGACAAATAGCCTACTGTTCCAAGCCCTCTAACTGTGGACACCAATGAAGAGGCAAGTTGTGTAGAGGAAATATATCCTAAGGTACCCAGACCTAATGTTGTGGACGTAAGATTGGTTGATGTCACATCTCCTGACCCTCCCCCTGTAGCAGTAGATAAATATCCAAGAGTTCCCAATCCTTGCACTGTGGACTGGAGGGAAGATTCGAGAAGAGATGTACTCACCAAATTGGAAAGATTCAGAGAGGAAAGGTATCCTGCTGTTCCCAATCCTTGCACTGTTGACTGGAGGGATGACTCCAGAAGAGATGTACTCACCAAATTGGAAAGATTTAACGAAGACAAATAGCCTGCTGTTCCCAATCCTTGAACTGTAGATTGCAAAGAGGACTCCAGAAGAGGTGTGCTCACCAAATTGGAAAGATTCAACGAGGACAAATAGCCTGCTGTTCCCAATCCTTGCACTGTGGATGCTAAACTGGAGGCAAGTTGTGATGAAGAAATATATCCCAAAGTACCTAATCCCAATGTTGTGGATGTAAGATTTGTGGATGTCACATCACCATTTCCCATGCCAGAAGCACTTGAAATATATCCCAATGTACCCAATCCTATCAGACTTGAAAAGAGTTGTGCTGATGAAAGATATCCCAAGGTACCAAGACCAAGAGTTGTGGAAGTGAGATTTGTAGACGTGACATCACCACTTCCCATCCCAGCAGCACTTGAAATATATCCTGCGGTTCCCAATCCTGCTACTGTACTCACAAGAGCAGCAGTACTCAAATAGGAAAGATTAATCAACTGTGAACCATCACCAATAAACGCAGCCGCAAAGGTGCTTCCCGTTATGTTTGTTGGACCATCTACATACAAACTCCCTCCTAAAATCTGAAAATTTCCATAGGGATTTAATGCATCAAACGCAATGGTTTGATAGCCAAATTTGTTGGAAGGAATTGTTGTTATGAGATTGACTGGATTCAAACTTGTCAAATTAAACCCATTTCCAGAGAAAGAATTTGCTGTGACTGCACCCACAATTGTAGCTTCATTTGCAGCAATTGTCCCTGTAGAAAGACCAGTAATTTGGAAGGTCCCTTCAATCGCAATGCTTGATGTAATGAGCTGAGTTGCATTTACCGTTCCAACTGAAAGAAAGTTCGTTGAAATACGGTTTGCAAGAAGAGTTCCTGTGCTCATGATGGGCGCAGCAACAATGCTGCTGGGATCGCGAATCCAAAAACTTCCTGTACTTGGCAATGCAGCAGCAGGAATAGAGTTGTCTGGAAAAAAATTAGCTAAGTTGGAAGCTACAATTGCTCCCAAGGGAATGTTTGACAATTCACTTCCATCCCCCACAAATTTTGTTGCACGAAGAATGCCAATGCTCTGCAGAGAAGAAAGTGGTATTGTGCTTGCTCCAAATAAACTTGTGGATAAAAATCCAAAAAGGGCACTGGTTGGAACAGAAATTCCAGATAAAATAGTATCTGTAGAAGTTAATGCATTCAATGGTATAGTTCCAGGGGCAAAGACTGATGCTGGTAGAGTACTAAAGAGAGCAGCCGTAGGTACTGAAATAAGTCCTTGTGCTGGTCCAACAAACTGACCGCCACCCGATACTCGTATGCCTGATGCGGAGCTAATATCCAACGCATACTGAGGGCTACTAATTCCACCAATTCCTAACCGATTGTTCACAACATCGAATGTAAAGGCTGCACGACCAGGAAAATTTTTCTGCAAAGAGTCATCAGTTGACGTAGAAATAAGGGTAGAAAGACCTAAAAAAAGTGAATATCCCGAAACATCCGGTGTAAATACAATACGTTCATCACGGGTTGTTCCTCCACCCGAGGTTCGGGCAAAGGAAACTCTTGTATTTCGTATGTAAACTTCACTTGTTGAAAAAACTGTTGTCATGGACAACTCCCTATCTTATGCGGATATACGAAAAAACAAGAATGCTTTCCGTAAAAAAGAATGGAAGTCCCATCACAACACGGATTCGAGTATCCTGGTATGACCCGAATGGGTTTAGTGGATGTACATCCCTCAATACCCTCCAAGGATATTGCACAAATTCCTCCTCTTGTTGAAAGACCAATTGTGCTTCTTGCAACTGCAACCATCACGGATGAAAATATTTTTGCCAATGGACTTTTTCAGAATGTTTATATTTTATACAAGATGTTTGAAGCGGCTGGTTGGACTCCTATTCTAACGGTGAATGACAAACCCAAGAGTTTGGAAAAAATTCCAGAAGTTCTCCGAAGCTCACGTGTAGTGAGCGTGGAAGATTTAGTAAAACAACCTCTTCCCGTCAAAGCCTACATTGAAATTGGAATGAGCATTGATCCAAATGTCAGACGATTCCTTCGCATGATTGGTGCCAAAATCTACAAATTGTATTTGGGAAATATTTTGAATATTGATACGGAAACTCCTGTCTTTTATCCCGCCATGAATTTTAGTCATCACGTAATTGGTGAGATTGATGCGGTATTTGTATCACCGCATTATGGACAGCACGCTGAATATGCCCAAGCGTTAAACCATGTGGACCCGACAAAAGAACCAAAAATTGCCCCTTATGTCTGGGACCCTTGTATCTTAACCAATGAGGGAAAACGCAATGTTCAATGGAGACCTCGTCGTCCTGATGAAAAAGAAACCTTCATCATCATGGAACCTAATATTAGTTTTCAAAAAACGGCTTTCTTTTCTTTAATGGCATTGGAAGGTTGGTATCGAAACCACAAGGACTGGAATGGTCAAGTTGTTATTGTCAACGGTGAACGGCTGATGTCGATTCCCTTCTTCCGAGATTCCATTCTCCCAACGTTGGATTTAATGAAGGATAACAAAGTTGTTATTTTGGGACGTCGTGATATGCATACAATGATGACTGAATACCCGAGCGCTATTTTTTGCCTTCACCAATGGAATAATGAATACAATTACATGACCTTAGAATTACTCTATGCAGGCTTTCCTGTTCTTCACAATGCCCAATCGTGGGCAGCCTATGGGTATTCGTATGTTGGCAATAGCATTTCCAGTTTCCACTCTCGTCTTGATGTGGTCCGACAACGCCACGCTGAACTTTTGGAAACCTACCGATCGCATGCACGAGCCTTGGCGTGGACACACTCTCCTTACAATCCTGAAGTCCAAAATGCCTGGATCAATCTTCTTCGCGGTTAAAGACTTCTCTTGAGAACATTTCCAGGTAGAAGAATGAAGGTTGGTATAACGGTATCAATGCAGTTTTCCTTCTTCAGCGGAGGAGGGGCAACTACAGCCATTTCTATTGCTGAACTCTGTAAAAAACTTGGTCATGACGTTTGGCTGGTCAATACCAATGGAACACAATCCTGGTGGGAAGATATGCAAAGTCTTGCAAAAGAGTATACTCAAGTTCTTCATGCTTCCAATTATGGAACTCCCAAAGAGATTCCTTTGGATGTAGTGTTTGAAGTTTCTGGAGCATTGGATCCTATCCTTCGGAAGAATCTTGCTCACCGTGCAGTCTGGATTGTTCGGAAACCGATTTTGCTCCATGACACTGAAAATAGTATTTTTCCATTGGTCCTTGCCAAGCGAGACCTTTCAGGATTGTCTGCCATTTGGGCACTGGACACTGAAATAACACAGGATGAACTTGAATATCTTCGTATTTTGGGGCGTGGCATTGATGTTCTTGCTGTTCCCACGGTATGGACATCCAAGCATTTAGAGTGCCACAAGAAAGATATGAATCTTCCTGAATGGATACAAATTTTGGCACTCTTTGTTCAGCAAAAGAACGCACTTCCAGCATGGTCTGTGCATATTGCTGAAACAAATACCAGTGCCTCCAGCAGTTGTACGATTCCTCTTGTTGCCCTCCGTGAGCTGAAACGCAAGAATGAAGTTCCTCTTGGATATTATAAAATTCACAATGCAGACCACATCAAGAACTCCGAATTTTTTAAGACAAATGTTTTTAATCACTGTCAAATTCAAGACTTGAGTGGAATTTTTGTTGGACGCCAACGAAGTTTGGATTGGATTCTTGACCCTGCTAGTGTTGTCTTTGGACACAGCCGTTTCCGCTCTCTTCGTCCTTTGTATTTGGATACACTCTGGTCAGGCATTCCTATTGTTCACAATTCGATGCCTCTCAAAGAAGTAGGAGGGCACTATTATTATTCTGACAATTCAATTGTCGAAGCTACAGCCGCCTTCAAAAAACTTCATACAGATTTGCTCTCAGGGCAGGGAATGTTCCAACAAGGAGAATTGGAAGCTATTCGCAGGAAAGTGACTGCTCGGTTTGGTATCGATACGCATGCGGAAGCATGGAAAAAAGCATTTGCTTCGTTAAAAGAAGTTTCCGCTGCAGTTCCTGTACCTATCGTCGCGACTCCACCACCTGCACCCGTTCGTCCTGTCGAGAAAACTCTCCGTGTTTTATTTACCGACATGTGGAATGATTTCAATCCTTCTTACAATGTATTTTTGCTGATGCTTCAAGAATCCCTTCGTCAAGCGAATCATTCCATTGCTGTGGAAGGCTATAGCCCTGAGAGTCTTCCTGATGGCGTTTCACCTTCTCTTCTTTTGTTTGGACCCTTTGGTTCTGTGTGGAAAGAAGACAAATGGAAATCCGTTCCCAAAGCCCATTACACGGGAGAAAATACGCCTTCCGTTCAGGATGCCAGTGTTTTCTTAAATTTAGGATATCCCCATGCTGATTTTGTGGATGAAAAATACATTCGTCTTCCCCTGTGGATGCTGGAGATTGATTGGTTTGGTGCAAACTTAGAGTTAATTCAAAATCCCAAGCCTCTCCCGATTGACCGCTGTACACAAGTCTATCCAGAAGAACTTGCAAACAAAAAGAAGTTTTGTGCCTTCGTTGTGACCAATCCTTGCAATTCACTCCGCAACAATGCGTTCCATTGGCTTTCTCAATACAAACAAGTTGATTCTGCAGGACGGCTCTTCAATAATGTAGGAGACGCTATTTTTGCAGGACTTGGTGGAGGTGGTGGTGAGCTCTTGAAGCATGAATTCTTGAAGCAGTACAAATTCTGTCTGACATTTGAAAATGCATCGTCTCAAGGCTACACAACAGAAAAAATCCTTCATGCCAAAGCTGCTGGATGCATTCCTATTTATTGGGGCGATCCCAAAGTGGAGCGTGATTTTGATGCTGCTGGATTCTTAGATGCACGTCATGTCTCTACACCAGACCAGCTCATTGACTTAGTGAAGAAGATTGACACAAATCCCAGTGCTTATTTACGAATGATGTCTGTTCCAGCTTTGGATTCTTATAAGAGAGACCTGGTGCGGAGAACTCTTGCAGAAGTTTCTTACAGTATGTTGAAAGCATCTGGATTGCTAAGTACACAAGAGTTGGCTACACTTCCTAAATTTATTGGAGCGACCAGCACCCAGGAAGCCGCTGAGATTGCTGCCAAACAATCAACAGGAAAGATTTCAGTTGTATCTTCTGCAGCCAAGAAGGAGTATTCAGGAGAAGCAATTCCAAATCCTCTTGTTATAACCTATGCATCATCTCAATATTTATCATCTCTTCAACAACTTTTAGCAGGATTGACCATTCAGAAGAAAGGAATCCCTGATTTGGACGTTCATGTGTGGCTGACATCCGATGTTCCTGCAGAAGCACGAACTCTTCTTATGAAAAATTATGCTAGCTTCAAATTCTTCTCTCCACCCCAGCACGAAGTTCCTCCAGGATTTTCTGATTTCTGGGAACCTCAGCACTTTGCCTGGAAACTATGGCTCTATCATCATGTCAATTCAGACACCAGTTTAGCGGGACGCTTAGTCATGTATTTGGATGCAGGTGTCTTCTGCTCTCGCTGGCCTTCCGAATGGCTCCGCAAAGCCTACTCCGAAGGAGTCTGTGTTCTTGAAGACCCTCGTCAAATCAATGACCAATGGTGCCATGATGTCTTCAAACAGAAATTAAGTATGACAGAAAGCGACAAGCAAGCCCATCAAATTGTCGCAGGAATTTTAGCGTTCCGTGCTGGCTCACCACAAGCCAATGCCCTCTTTGAGGAAGCCTATACTCTTGCCAAACAACGTGAGGTGATTACGGGTGAAAAATGGTCTGGAATGCGTAATGGAAAGCCGTATGGACATCGTCATGACCAGAGTATCTTAAGCGTACTTGCCCATCGCTTGAATTTGGCTCGATATCCTTTGGATGAACTCTATTGCCAAGTGAGTTTGCGCAAGACGTTTATTTCAGGAAAAGCATTCTATGTTCACCGTGGTCGCTTCTTTATCCATCAACCCTTTGCACAAGGGATTGATGATGTCTATGTGATTAATTTGGATAGACGCAAAGACCGCATGGAAAAACTTTTCAAGAACCATCCTGAGCTTGAATTGTCAGTGGAGCGCATCAGTGCAGTGGAAGGAAAACAACTTCAGCTTACACCCAAGATTGCTCGTATGTTCCGCCCTCATGATTTCAAATGGAAGAAAGCAATTATGGGATGTGCTCTCAGCCATCTTGGACTCTGGTGGCGTCTTGTCAATGAAAAACCTGAAATCAAGAGTTATTTGATTTTGGAAGATGATGTGAAATTCATGCCTGAATGGCAAGCACGTTGGAAAGAAGCAGCGCCTCACATTCCTGAAAATTATGATATCATCTATCTTGGTGGTATTCTTCCTCCGAATCGTGAAGTCTTTGAGCAAAGCAAAGAAAAGGTCAATGCCTACTTTTCACGAGTAGCCCCCAACAAGATTTTTGGACAAGGAGAGCCCAACCGCTATTTCCATTGGTGTGCCTATGCCTATGTTCTCTCCAAACAGGGAGCTGAAAAGGTCATGAAATTAATGAATATGCACGATGGCTATTGGACGAGTGCTGATCATATGCTCTGCAATCACGTGGAGAGTATGAATTTGTATTTCTTGGACCCTCTTGTTGCAGGATGCTATCAGGATGATGACCCTGTTTATCGTACAAGTGCATTTAATGATTTCAATCGTATTGATTCCTTTGATAGTGACCTCTGGAATAACGATGAAAGATTTACACCTGCAGAAGTTGAGCGGTGTTTGAATGAGAGCATTTCGGCTCCTCTTCAAATCAAAGAAACACTCATTGAAGTTGCTGAGCAACAATTGACGTGGAAATATCAAACCGAAGCAAAGCAAGATGATTCTGTGAATGATACAATTGGAACGAAACAACAAGAAGAGTTCAAACCCAAAGTTCTGAATTTTTTAACTGCACCTCCTTCTCCGCGGAAAAAACGGTTTGTTTGTTTGAATGATCACAAATTGGTAGGGTCCGATTTGTATGAAGCAAAATGGTTAGAAGAACTCTTTGGAAAATCCATTCCTCTTTAGATAGATTCTGTTTCTCTTGACTCACCTCCTCCAACGGATAAACCTATTGTTATT
>JACCDX011471771.1_pt1 | contig 12153 bp, 10 predicted proteins | sample 7449681 | NCBI WGS metagenome assembly JACCDX01 (sample SAMN15323450, study PRJNA562643) | freshwater metagenome | isolation source: river surface water | place: USA:Blue River Watershed | collected 2017-08-18 | reverse complement strand
CGCATCCTTGTCGTATTTCAGCGGGCCCTTGCACAAGGGGCAGACCAGGATGTCAAGCAGTCGGGTATCCACGCAATTTCTCCACGATGTTATCGGCCAGCGGCCCGGCGATGCTGGCGCGCACGGGCACCACCCACAGGCGGCGATCGGCGTTCAGTGTCGCGTTGCGCGCGCATTTTACTGCATCCTTCTCCGTGATCAGGATCACGTCGGCCTCGATGCCCGCAAACGTATTGGCAGTGAATTGATGATGGTCGGGCAAGGCCAGCGTCATCGACAGCGGCACACCGCGCGCGGCCAGCATGTCGAAGAAGCGCTGAGGATGGCCGATGCCGGCAGCGGCCGCGACACGCCGACCATCATGCAAGGCTGCCAGCGGCATGCGCTCTTGCCGGTCGGCGAGCCGCTCGACGTGTGCGCCTTGCAGATGCATCGTGTATCGGTGCGCGCCCTGCGCTTCGACACCGTTGAGCACATAAAAATCGGTGCGCCGCCACGCAGGCTCGCGCAGCGGTCCGGCCGGCAGCAGCCAGCCATTGCCATGACCACGTGCATCCGACAGTTGTATCTCGATCTGGCGCCCCAGCGCATAGTGCTGCAAACCATCGTCGGCGACGATCACATTCACGTCCGGGTGCAGCGCCAGCAAACGGCGCGCCGCCCAGACGCGGTCGCGCCCGACCACCACCGGTGCGCCACTGCGGCTGGCGATCAGCAAAGGCTCATCACCGACTTCTTCAGCGGTGCTGGCGGGCCTGACTTCCATGATCTGCTCCGACTCGCGACCATACCCGCGCGAAATCACGCCGGGCCGCCAGCCTCGCTCGCGCAGGCTTTCAACCAGCCAGATCGTGAATGGCGTCTTGCCAGTGCCACCGACAAAGATATTGCCGACAACAATGACGGGTACCGGCAGCTTCATTCGCCGCAACAGGTGCAATGCGTACAACAGCCGACGCAAGCCGATCAGCAAGCCATACAGCAGCGACAGCGGCAGCAAGCAGACCGCGAACCAGCCCCGCCGCTGCCACTCGCGCGCGAACAAGGTTTCCAGCCTGCCGGAGCGGCTTTGATTGGCGACGATGCTGGTCGTCTCAGCCGGGTTCATCGATTTTTCCGGTGTCGCGGGCGCTGTCATCATGGAGCAACCCCGGTCGCAGCGCCTCCGCCTTTGTTGCCCTGTGTCGCGAAATTCAGCCGGCTGAGCCCGGCCATGCGCGCAGCTTCCATCACGTTCACCACCGATTGATGGGTCGCCAATGCATCCGCATGTACCTCGACCATCATGTCGGCGCGTCCGTGCGCAGCGTCCTTCAGTGCCAATGCCAGCGACGAAGCATCGCGCGCGGCTATGCGGCGATTGTCAATCGCAAAATGGCCATCGGCGTCGACGGCTACACGTACCAATTCCGGCTGTGGCTGCTTCTGGCTGGCGTCGGCGGTCGGCAGGGACACACGCAGCGCACTGACCTTGCTGAACGTGGTGCTGACCATCAGGAAGATCAGAATCACCAGCAGTACGTCGATGAAGGCGATCAGGTTCACTTCCGGTCGATCGCGCTCACGGCCCTTGCGGAAATCCATGTCAGTCGCGCACGCCGTTCAATGCATCAACAAAATGCACCGCCTGCTGCTCCATGTCGACCACGAAGTCATCGACCTTCGCATGGAAGTGACGATGGAACACCAGCGACGGCATCGCGACCGCAAGCCCGAAAGCGGTGTTGTACAGCGCGACCGAGATGCCGTGCGCGATGCGCATCGGGTCGCCCCCACCGGCATCCTGCGCGCCGAACAGCTCGATCATGCCTATCACGGTGCCAAACAAGCCGAGCAGCGGCGCCAGCGTGGCGATCGTGCCAAGGGTTGTCAGGTAGCGACCGAGCTGATGCGCGACGGCACGACCGGCTTCCTCGATCGCCTGTCGCATCACCTCGCGCGGTGCGCCCACATTGCGCAGGCCGGCTGACAATACGCGGCCGAGCGGCGAGTTCTGCTCGAGCTGTCGAAGCACCTCGGCATCGGCTCGGCCACCGCGCGCGACCGCAATCGCTTCCGATAGCAGGTTGGGTGGCAAGATGCGTGCAGGCCGCAGGTACAATGCACGCTCGATGATGACGGTCAGCGCGACGATGGACGCGGCCAGCAAAAACCAGATGGGCCAGCCTGCGGCCTGGATGATGGCGAACAAAGGGCAATCCCCGGGTGTATGGAATCAACGGTTGCAGACTGTATCCGCTTCACTGCCACCGGGCAAGGAATCTGACGCAGCGCAGTGAGCACCGTGCCCGGCATGAACCGCCGGGGATGCCGCCCCATGCAGGAGATGGCTTGCGCCTCCACTTGTGCCTTCGCAAACCGCAGCCGGTGGTCGATGTCAGGTCAACACTGCCGTTGTTCACATCTGTTGTGGATAACTTTGTGGGCAAGCTACCGCTCCCGCCGCAAAGTCATTGATTCATAAGCATTTTTCCGACTTGCCTCAGAATCGAGCAAACCAGGGTTTTCCTTTAATAATCAATGGCTTATCTCAAACCCATCCGTTATCGGACTGCAAGACCGCTGATTCCTGCCGGTTCCACCTTCGCACGCAATCATGTGGAAAGCCAGCACGCCCACGAGCTTCGCCATGGAATTTGACCTGCCTGATTCGCTGCCCGGCTCCCCGTCGAGGCCGGTCGCTAACCGCCCCGAAATCCTGACGGTTTCCCAATTAAATCAAGCCGTTGCGCGCCTGCTGGAGCGCAGCTTCCCGTTGGCCTGGATCTCGGGGGAGATCTCCAATTTCACACGGGCCGCGTCAGGCCACTGGTATTTCACGCTGAAGGACGCCGGGGCACAGGTTCGTGCCGTGATGTTCCGCGGCCGCGCGCAATACGTGGACTTCGCGCCGCGCGAGGGCGACAAGATCGAGGTGCGTGCCACCGTCAGCCTGTACGCGCCACGCGGTGACTTCCAGCTCAATGTCGAGTCCATGCGCCGCGCCGGTGTCGGCAATCTGTATGAAGCTTTCCTGCAGCTGAAGGCGAAACTCGCCGCCGAAGGTCTGTTCGAGCCGTCGCGCAAGCGCGTGCTGCCGGCCTTCCCGCGTACCGTCGGCATCGTCACCAGTCCGCAGGCAGCGGCGTTGCGCGACATGATCACTGCGTTCCGCCGTCGTGCGCCGCATGTGCAGCTGCTTCTGTACCCGACGCTGGTGCAGGGCGATGGCGCGGCAGCGCAGATCGCGCAAGCGATTGCAACGGCGTCGGCGCGCGCCGAATGTGACCTGCTGATCGTCGGCCGTGGCGGTGGCAGTCTCGAAGACCTGTGGTGCTTCAATGACGAGCGTGTCGCACGCGCGATCGCGGCCTGCCCGGTGCCCGTCATCTCGGGCGTCGGCCACGAGACCGATTTCACGATCGCCGATTTCGTTGCCGACTTGCGCGCACCGACACCAACAGCGGCTGCCGAACTTGCGGCCACGCCGCGCGAGGACTGGCTGGCGGAACTGGGCCAGCATGCGGACGACCTGATCGCTGCGATGCGCAGGCAACTGGATGATCGCACGCAGACGCTGGACTGGCTCGCACGTCGCTTGCAAAGCCCGGAAGCGAGGATTCGCCAGCAGCGGCTGAAACTCGATACGCTGGGCGCAAGGCTGCACCACGCCACCGATGCACCGCTGACCAAAGCACGCTTTGCACTCACCCAGACAGCAAGCCGCTTGCAACATGCATTGCCAGACACGCGACTGATGCGCACGCAGCTGGCCGCGCGCAGCGAACGACTGAGCGCTGGCTTCCAGGCCTGCCGTATCGCTGCGAGCCACCGGCTATCCGCATTGAACGCTCAGCTGGAAGTACTGGCGCCGCAGCGCACGCTGGAGCGCGGCTATGCGATCGTGCAGGATGAACAGGGACAGGTGTTGCGAAATACGGCCCAACTGCAAGCGCCACAAACACTGAACCTGAAACTGGCATCTGGCAGCGCGCAAATCGACATCGCCAGGGTCACGCCGGAGCGCGACTGAACCGGCGTCATCCCGCGCTGCACCAGTGCTGGCAACGCGCATTACGCGAATGGCTGCTTACGCTATACTTCGGCGGGATTTACAAAGGAGCAAGGCCACGAGTCTCGCTCCATCAATTATAAATAATCGTCATTCCGAATCTACTGGAGGATTTATGGCAGCTATTCTGCAATCCCTCGGCCGCACCGTCATCGCCGGCCTCGTCATCCTGATCCTGCTGGTGCTGATCGCCAGCGGTGTTTCCGGCACCGGTCCGGCCATGGGCCATGCCTGGGGCGCGTTCTTCATGCGCTGGCTGCACGTGCTGTCGGGCGTGATGTGGATCGGCCTGCTGTGGTACTTCAACTTCGTGCAAATTCCGTCGATGCCGAAGATTCCCGATGAGCAGAAGCCGGCGATCGGCAAGGTCATCGCACCGACCGCACTGTTCTGGTTCCGCTACGCTGCACTGTCGACCGTGATCACCGGTGCACTGCTGGCCTGGATGAATGGCTACCTGGCTGCCGCGCTCGGCCTGCAGGTGCCGTTCCACGCGATCGGTATCGGCATGTGGCTGGCGCTGGTGATGGCCTTCAACGTCTGGTTCATCATCTGGCCGAACCAGAAGAAAGCCCTCGGTATCGTCACTGTCGAAGCCGACGAAAAGGCCAAGGCTGCACGCATGGCCATGCTGACCTCGCGCTTCAACACCATGCTGTCGATCCCGATGCTGTACATGATGGTCGCGCAGCAGAACGCCGGCCTGTAATCAGCAACGCGTCAAATAAAAATCCCGCACCTTGGTGCGGGATTTTTTTCGTCTTGAATCGGGCAATTTACAACGCATTCACGGGAATGCGCAGATAACTGACACCGTTCTCGTCCTTGGGCGGCATCTCGCCGGCGCGGATATTCACCTGCACCGACGGCAGGATCAGCACCGGCATCTCCAGCGTTGCATCGCGCTTGGTGCGCATCTCGACGAACTGCGCTTCCGAGATGCTGTCGTTGATATGGATGTTCTTCTGACGCTGCTCGCTTACCGTCGTCTCGAAAGCAATCGGACGCTCATTCGGCGGATAGTCGTGGCACATGAACAGCCGCGTGTCTTCCGGCAGGCTCAAGATCTTCTTGACCGACTTGTACAAGGTCTTCGCATCACCGCCCGGGAAATCGCAGCGCGCAGTCCCAACGTCGGGCATGAACATGGTGTCGCCGACAAAGACAGCATCGCCAATTTGATAGGCGACACAAGCCGGCGTGTGACCCGGCACATACATCGTGCGGCCCGACAGGCCACCGAAGCTGAACACTTCGTCATCCTTCAGCAAATGGTCAAACTGCGCGCCATCGGTGTTGAAGCCATGCTCCAGATTGAAGATGCCCTTGAACACCTTCTGCACCGTGGTGATGTGATCGCCGATTGCGGTACGACCGCCAAGCTTTTGCTTCAGATAAGGCGCTGCAGTGATGTGGTCCGCATGCGCATGCGTCTCGAGAATCCAGTCGACCTTCAGCTGCTTCTGCTTCACGAACTCAACCACCTTGTCAGCCGAGGTGGTGCGGGTACGGCCAGACTTCGGGTCATAGTCGAGCACCGAGTCGATGATGGCGCACGCGCCCCCCTCTTTTTCATAGACGACATAGGTCACCGTCCAGGTAGCGGGATCGAAAAAACCCTGGACCTGGGGCTTCGTGGCAGATGCGGACATGGGAACTCTCCTGTGGAAACGTGATTGACCAATAGTTTATTGAAATATATAATATCACTGCATTAAATCAAATAACAAGACCAAACCGATGACCGTTAGCGTCCCACTCGCTATCGGTACCCTGGAGAACAACGATGGCAGTCACACCTACCCGTCACAATGACGCGTTCAGCACCGCCCCACAAATCAGCGCGGACGACCTCGCCCAGATTGCGGCGATGGGTTTCAAGACCGTGATTAACAACCGGCCCGATGGGGAAGGGGGCTCAGAGCAACCCGCCAGCGCACAGATCCAGGCCGCCGCCGCCCGTGCCGGCATCGTGTACGCGCACCTGCCCGTGATCAGCGGCCAGATCACGGATGCGCAGGCACGCCAGTTCGCAGAATTACTGGCCAAATGCCCGAAGCCGGTACTCGCTTTCTGCCGCAGCGGCGCGCGCTCGCAGAACCTGTACCGGATGGCCATCGGGCAAGCATCGGCACCCGCCCCTGCATCGACCGGCGCGGCGTCTGCCTGCAACTGGGGCGACAGCCATGACATCCTGATCATCGGTGGCGGCGCGGCCGGCATCTCATTGGCAGCCAGCCTGCTGAAGCGCCAGCCCAACCTGCAGATCTCCATCGTCGAGCCGCGCGACAAGCATTACTACCAGCCGGCCTGGACGCTGGTCGGCGCGGGTGCCTTCGACCCGAAGGCGACTGAACGTGACATGGCGTCTGTCATGCCCAAGGGTGTGACCTGGATACGCGCGGCGGTCACCGCTTTCGATCCGGCACAGCGCAAGGTGATGCTCGATACCGGCAATGCGATCAGCTACCAGAACCTGGTGGTGGCACCAGGCCTGCAGCTGAACTGGAACGCGATCCCGGGCCTGGAGGCGACCCTGGGCAAGAACGGCGTGACCTCCAACTACCGCTATGACCTGGCGCCGTATACCTGGTCGCTGGTGCAGGCAATGAAGAAGGGCCGCGCCATCTTCACGCAGCCGCCGATGCCGATCAAGTGTGCCGGCGCGCCGCAAAAGGCGATGTACCTGTCCTGCTACGAGTGGGAGCAACGCGGCGTACTGAAGGACATCGAGGTCGACTTCCACAATGCCGGCGCCGTACTGTTCGGCGTATCGACCTTCGTACCGCCACTGATGGCATACGTGACACGCTACGACGCGCACCTGAACTTCAACTCGAAGCTGGTCGCCATCGACGGCGACAACCAGACTGCGTGGTTCGAAGAGAAGGATGCAGAAGGCAATGTGCAGCGCGTCGAAAAGAGCTTCGATTTCCTGCACGTGGTGCCGCCGCAGAGCGCACCGGACTTCGTGCGTGAAAGCGTGCTGGCCAATGCCGAGGGGTGGGTCGATGTCGACCAGACCACCTTGCAGCATGTGCGTTACCCGGAAATTTTCAGCCTCGGTGATGCGTGCTCGTCGCCGAATGCGAAGACCGCGGCCGCCGCGCGCAAGCAAGTGGTGGTGGTCGCCGAGAACCTGCTGGCTGCGCGCAGCGGTGAAGCGCTGACTACCCGCTATGACGGCTACGGCTCCTGCCCGCTGACCGTCGAGAAAGGCAAGATCGTGCTGGCCGAGTTCGGCTTCGGCGGCAAGCTGCTGCCAACCTTCCCGCTCGATCCGACCGTGCCGCGCCGCTCGGCCTGGGTGTTGAAGAAAGACATCCTGCCCGCCATCTACTGGGACGTGATGCTCAAGGGTCGCGAGTGGCTTGCGCGTCCGGTACCGGGCTGATAGCTCGAAACATCAGAGGCTGATCACGATGCGCAAGCTGCTGCTCTCCTGGTTCACCGGCTACCAGCGTTCCTGGCTGGCCGGTGACCTGACTGCCGGCATGGTGGTCACGGTGATGCTGATCCCGCAAAGTCTCGCGTATGCGATGCTCGCGGGATTGCCACCGGAGGTGGGACTGTATGCGAGCGTGCTGCCGCTGTTCGCGTATGCGCTGTTCGGCAGCAGCATGGCGCTCGCGGTGGGCCCGGTGGCCGTGGCATCGCTGATGACGGCCAGTGCGCTGGCGCCCGTCGCAGCACAAGGCTCGCCGGAATACCTGGCGATGGCGATCCTGCTCGCACTGCTGTCGGGCGTGATCCTGTTCGTGGCTGGTCTGCTGCGCATGGGCTTCCTTGCGCATTTCCTCAGTCATCCGGTCATCAGTGGCTTCATCTCCGGCTCCGCGATCCTGAGCACGGTCGGCCAGCCCAGATGCCTGCTCGGCATGCCGCTGACATCCGGCAGCATCGTCAAAACCCTGTCAGCCGTGACTCAGCAACTACCGCAGATGAACACCACCACGGCGGCCATAGGCATCGCTGCGCTTGTGTTCCTGCTGTTCTCGCGTCTTTACCTCGGCAAGCTGCTGAAACAGATTGGCATGCCGGAAAAAGTGGCGGACTTGATCACGAAGCTGGCACCGATGGCCGCGGTCATCACCTCGACCGCCGTGGTCGCACAGTACGACCTCGATCAGTCGGCCGCAGTATCCATCGTCGGCCAGGTCCCGGCTGGCTTGCCGGCATTGCATCTGCCGACGCTGGAATGGCAGGCGATGGCCGTGCTGCTGCTACCAGCAGCGCTGATCTCATTGGTTGGCTTTGTCGAGAGCGTATCGGTCGCGCAATCGCTGGCCTTCAAGCGTGGCCAGCGCATCGATCCCAATCGTGAACTGCTGGGCATAGGCGCGGCCAATATCGCGAGCGCCCTGTCGGGGGCTTATCCGGTCACGGGTGGCTTTGCTCGCTCGGTCGTGAATTTCTCGGCCGGTGCACAGACGCCGGCGGCCGGCGTGATCTCGGCCGTGCTGATGGCCGTGGTGATCGCCAGCTTTACCGGCGGCTTTCATTACCTGCCGCATGCGGTACTGGCCGCCACCATCATTGTCGCGGTCACTGCGCTGATCGACATCGATACGCTGGTCGAGGCCTGGCGCTACGACAAGGCAGATGCACTGTCGCTGCTGCTGACCTTCTTCGGCGTGATCCTGCTCGGCGTCGAAGAGGGGATCCTGCTCGGCGTCGTTCTGTCGCTGGCGGTGCTGGTCTGGCGCAGCAGCCATCCGCACATGGCCGTGGTCGGCCGGGTACCGGGCACCGAGCATTTCCGCAATGTGGACCGTCATCAGGTCGAAACACTACCGGGACTGGTTGCACTGCGTATCGATGAAAGTTTGTATTTTGCGAACGCTCAGGCGCTCGAATCCCGCATCGAGGCCCTGCTCCGGACGCATCCGGGCACACGCTGTATACTGCTCATCCTGTCGGCAGTAAACCAGCTGGATAGCACGGCGCTGGGCATACTGACCGAACTCGAGAAGAGCCTCGCGTCGCGCAACATCAGCCTGCAATTTTCCGAAGTCAAGGGACCCGTCCTTGATCGCCTGCGCCCCACACCACTGGGAGAACGCATGAAAGATCGGATCTACCTCAGTACGCACCAGGCTTTCCTCGCGCATACCGACAACACCGTGTCCGCCTGAAATCCATTATTCAGGCGAACGCCGTAGCAAACGTTCGATCCTGAAAGACAGACTCCATGGCACTCGATGCACTGTGGCTGGCGCGACTGCAATTCGCATTCACGGTCAGCTTTCATATCATTTTTCCTGCGTTTTCCATTGGCCTCGCGAGCTATCTAGCGGTACTCAATGGCCTGCACTTGCTGACACGGCGCGCAGTGTTCCAGAACCTGTTTGACTACTGGAAGAAGATCTTCGCCGTGGCCTTCGGCATGGGCGTGGTGTCCGGTATCGTGATGAGCTATCAGTTCGGCACCAACTGGTCGGTGTTCTCCGATAAGGTGGGACCGGTGCTGGGACCGATGATGGGCTATGAGGTGCTGTCGGCCTTCTTCCTCGAAGCTGGCTTCCTCGGCGTGATGCTGTTCGGCCGCGAACGCGTCGGTCCGAAGCTGCATTTCTTCGCGACGGCGATGGTCGCGCTCGGCACCTTCATGTCGGCGTTCTGGATCCTGTCGGTCAACAGCTGGATGCAGACCCCGGCTGGCTATGCCACCAATGAGGCAGGCCAGTTCATCGTCACCGACTGGATGGCCGTGATCTTCAATCCATCCTTCCCGTACCGACTGGTACACATGCTGCTGGCGGCTTACCTGACCACGGCCTTCGTGGTCGGCGCGGTCGGCGGCCTGCACCTGCTGAAGGCACGCCACAGCGGTGCGCCGAACGAAGGCGCGCGCACCATGTTCTCGATGGCGATGTGGATGATTGTCTGCACCGCTCCGCTGCAAATCGCCGCCGGCGACTTCCACGGTCTGAACACGCTGGAACACCAGCCGGCCAAGATCGCGGCGATGGAAGGCCACTTCGAATCACATGCAGGTGCACCGCTGATTCTGTTCGGCTTGCCGAATGCCGATGAAGAACGCGTGGACGCGAAAATCGCGATCCCCAAGCTGGGCAGCATCATCCTCAAGCATGACCCGAAAGGCGTGGTCAAAGGACTGAAGGAATGGGCACCGGAAGATCGGCCGCCGGTGGCCGTGCTGTTCTGGAGCTTCCGCATCATGGTCGGCATAGGCATGGCAATGCTGGGCATCGGCCTGTGGAGCCTGTGGCAGCGCGCACGCAGCCGACTGTATGACGCCAGCTGGCTGCATCGCGCGGCGGTGCTGATGGGCCCGAGCGGCTTCATCGCGGTGATCGCCGGCTGGATCACGACCGAAGTCGGCCGCCAGCCTTTCACGGTCTATGGCTTGCTGCGTACCGCGCAATCGGTGTCGGCGATCGATTCGCCGGCCGTCGGTGCGTCATTGCTGGCCTTCATCGTCGTTTACTTCTCACTGTTCAGCATAGGTACCTATTACATCCTGCGCCTGATGTCGCGCGCACCGTCCGAGCATGAATCGGGCCTGTCGGCGACTCAGCCCATTCGTGCGGCAGGCATCATGCCATCACCGGTGCTTGCATCGGCCGAAGGGAGACACTGATCATGACTTATGACTTGCCACTGATCTGGGCCGGCCTGATCGCTTTTGCGGTGCTGGCCTACGTCATCCTCGATGGCTTCGACCTCGGCGTCGGCATCCTGTTCCTGTTCGTCAAGGGCGAACACAACCGTGACCAGATGATGAACTCCGTTGCCCCGGTCTGGGATGGCAACGAGACCTGGCTGGTGCTGGGTGGTGGCGGCCTGTTCGCGGTATTCCCGCTCGCGTACGCGGTCATCATGCCAGCACTGTATGCCCCGATCATCGCGATGCTGCTGGCGCTGGTCTTTCGCGGTGTCGCGTTCGAGTTCCGCTGGAAGACCGAGCGCAAGGTTCTGTGGGACTGGGCGTTCACGGTCGGCTCGACCGCAGCCGCTTTCTTCCAGGGCATTGCACTCGGCGCCTTCGTGCAGGGCATACCGGTGGCGGACCGCGCGTACAGCGGTGGCTGGTGGAACTGGCTGACGCCGTTCTCGCTGACCACCGGTGCTGCTGTCGTGATCGGCTATGCGTTACTGGGATCGACCTGGCTGATCTTGAAAACCGAAGGCGAAGTACAGGACCGCTCAGTGACATTCGCGTGGATCTCGGGCGTGCTGACGCTGGCCCTGATCGGCATCGTCAGCCTGTGGACACCTTTCCTGAACGAGCAATTCCAGGCACGCTGGTTCGCATGGCCGCAAGGCTTGTACGTGATGCCGGTACCCTCACTGGTGCTGGCCTGCGCGATTGCGCTGTATGTCGGCCTGCGCGACCGGCATGAGCTGATGCCCTTCATCGCGTCGCTCGGCCTGTTCATCCTGTCCTTCATCGGCCTGTGCATCAGCTTCTATCCGCACATCGTGCCGTCGTCGGTGACGATCTGGGAAGCGGCAGCGCCCGAGAACAGCCTGCGCTTCCTGATCGTCGGCGCCTCGGTGCTGCTGCCTGTCATTCTAGCGTACACCTGCTATTCGTACTGGGTGTTCCGAGGCAAGGTGAATGCCGGCGGCGGCTATCACTGATCCACGATGCGATGAAAGACCTCGTCAGAAAGCTGGGCTGGTTCGTACTGATCTGGGCGCTGTCGGTGGCAGTGCTCGGTGTGGTCGCGATGCTGATACGCTGGCTGATACGCTGATACCGCGATCAACGCGCTCGTAAAAAAACCGGCCTCGGCCGGTTTTTTTTATCGCTTCATTCGACGCGATCAGAAGAAGGCTTGCAGTCCCGTCTGCGCGCGGCCCAGGATCAGCGCATGCACATCGGCGGTGCCCTCGTAGGTGTTCACCACTTCGAGGTTCACTACATGCCGGATCACGCCGAACTCGTCGCTGATGCCATTCCCGCCCAGCATGTCACGCGCTGTACGCGCAATGTCCAGCGCCTTGCCGGCCGAATTGCGCTTCATGATCGACGTGATCTCGACCGCTGCGGTGCCCTCATCTTTCATGCGGCCCAGCCGCAGGCAGCCTTGCAGCGCCAGCGCGATCTCGGTCTGCATGTCGGCCAGTGTTTT